>Ga0302319_10001591_pt1 | contig 50524 bp, 37 predicted proteins | sample Bog_T0_2_FD_203319 | JGI IMG/M metagenome (GOLD analysis project Ga0302319, IMG submission 203319) | Peat permafrost microbial communities from Stordalen Mire near Abisko, Sweden - Bog_T0_2 | ecosystem: Environmental > Terrestrial > Soil > Wetlands > Peat | place: Sweden: Abisko, Stordalen Mire... | reverse complement strand
GGAAGTGCTAGACACGTCCATTGCCAACGTTGCATTGCCGCACATATCGGGAGCTTTAGGCGCTTCGCAGGACGAATCCACCTGGATTATTACCTGCTATCTGGTGGCGAATGCGGTGGTTCTCCCGGTAAGCGCCTACATGACTACTCTCATTGGCCGCAAACGTTTTTACATGATTTGCGTGGTGGTGTTCGGGTTGAGTTCGTTACTGTGCGGGCTGGCCCCGAGCTTGCCGCTTCTATTGTTCTTCCGTGTCCTGCAGGGTGCAGGCGGTGGTGGACTTGGGCCGTCGGAACAGGCGATTCTGGCAGATACGTTTCCACCAGAGAAGCGCGGCCAGGCTTTCGCGCTTTATGGTGTGGCTGTAGTTCTGGCTCCAACTATAGGGCCAACGCTGGGGGGTTGGATTACCGACAACTACGACTGGCGCTGGATTTTCTTTATCAATATTCCCGTGGTTCTTCTTTCCTTGTTTCTTACCAATAAGTTTGTAGAGGACCCTCCCGCCATCAAGAAAGAAGTGGCTGAGGCACGCAAAGGTAAATTCAATTTCGACTATATGGGCTTTGGCCTGGTGGCTGTGGCTTTTGGATCACTTGAGGTTGTTCTGGACAAGGGGCAGGAAGACGATTGGTTCAGTTCGTCTTTCATTCAACTGTTCCTGATTCTGTCTGTGATCGGACTCTTTGGCTTCATTGCGTGGGAACTGTACCAAGTAAAGATGCGGCGGAAGCCGATTCTGGATCTGCGGCTCTTTAAGAACAAGAATCTAAGCATTTCGTTCGCTCTCATGTTCCTGGTTGGTTTCGCACTCTACGCAACGCTAACTATGCTGCCGCAATTCCTACAGAACGAGCTGGGCTATACGGCGCAACTAGCGGGTATGGCGCTCTCTTTGGGTGGGATGGCCACGATGTGTGGCATGGTCGTGGTCGGGATCTTGGTGGCCAAGGTAGATCCGCGTTATCTGGTGGTGTTTGGCTTCCTCTTGATGGCGTTTGCCTTGTTTTATAGCACCGGAATCAATCTCAATATCGATTTCTGGTACGCCTCGAAGATCCGAATCTTGCAATCGCTGGGGCTAGGGTTCTTGTTTGTACCAACGAGCACACTCGCTTATGTGGGCGTGAAACCCGAAGAAAATAACGATGTGTCGGGCATGACGAATCTAGCGCGAAACATTGGCGGCTCCTGCGGAACATCGCTGTTCACAACTATGCTGGCGCGGCACCAGCAGGTTCATCAGCATTACCTGGCGGGTTACGCCAACGCCGGCAATGCGGCGTATGTTTCGAAACTGTCCGCTCTCACGCAACAAATGCTGGGGAAGGCGGCGTCGACGGTAGATGCCCAACACCAGGCGTTAATGCAGTTTTACCAACAGTTGCACCACCAGGCCAGCGTGCTGTCCTACATAGACATTTTAGGGTTTCTGGCAGTGTTGATGCTGCTGGCCGCTCCCTTGCCATTCTTCTTGAGACGGCCGCCGAAGGGTGCGGCGATGGTCGCACATTAATTCACAGGATATTTTATGAGATCAATATTTATACTCTTACTCGCTTTGGCCGGTGGCAGTTTGTTGGTTGGACAATCCGGCGGCGGCCAGCAAAGCCGGGCACAACAAGTTCCTATCTCCGGCAGGCAAAGCCAGCAATCGGGCAGCGTGGCGGTGGAGCAATCTACCGCGGGAGGGGGCAGTTCCAGCGTGAACACATCGACAACGCAGGTTCAGGTACAAGGCTCGTATTCGGGCAGCGTTCCTAGCGACGCCACTCTTAGCGGCGCCATGACACTGGAGCAGGCCATTCAGATGGGTTTGCGGTACAACTTGGGCACTGTCAGCGCCAGCGCTTCTTTACGTCAGGTGAGAGCGCAGCGACTCTCGGCACTGAGCCAATTGCTGCCAACGATCAGCGGAAGCGTGAGTGAGACTGGCGCGAAAACGGACCTGCAGACATTAGGGCTGTCTTCGGGAGCATTTGGCGGGGGTGTGCCGCTGCCGAAGATTGTGGGGCCCTATCACTACTACGATGCACGCGCCTCTTTGAATTTCAACGTTCTGGATATGACGGCCCGATACAACTATCGCAGCGCTAAGGAACTGGAGCAGGCGGCGGAGTTGAGCGACGCGGATGCGCGCGAATTGGTGGTGCTGGCGGTTTCAGGAAGTTACCTCAAACTGTTGGCCGATGCCGCGTTGATAGAAGCGCAGGAAGCCCAGGTGCAGTATGCGCAATCGAGCCGTGACCAAGCGGTGGCGCAGAACCGAGCGGGAACGAAGTCGTCAGTGGATGCGCAGCGGAGTCAGGTGGAACTGCAAACGGAACAGCAGCGGCTCACTTCGCAGAAGGCCGACTTGATTAAAGACAAACGAACGCTGGCTCGGACGATTGGGTTGCGCTTGGATGCCGAGATCGTTCCAGCGGAGAAGTTGTCTTATTCAGTGGCGCCTCCGGTGCCGTTAGACGAAGCGCTGAAACAAGCATATGGCACGCGGGCGGATTTGAAGGCCGCGGCGGCAGAGTTACGGGCTGCCGAAGAATCGCTGAAAGCGGCGCATGCCGAACATTGGCCGTCGGTGAATGTGAACGGCTACTTCGCGGTGCAGGGAGTCAACCCGAACTCCGGCAATGGTGTGTTTTCCGGAACCGCGTCGCTGAATATTCCGATCTGGCAGGGAGGCCGCATCCGCGCGGATGAGGAACAGGCGCGGGCGGCCATCGACCAGCGGCGGGCCGAGTATCAGGATCAGCGCGGCAGCGTGGAGTTAGATATCCGGAATGCTTATACGGACTTCGAGACGGCTAGCAACCAGGTACAAGTAGCCCAGAGCAATCAGGCGTTGGCGTTGCAAACGCTGCAACAATCGCAAGACCGGTTTAGGGCCGGAGTGGCCACATCAGTGGAAGTGGTGCAGTCGCAAGAAAGTTTTGCGGCGGCCGACCGCGACTACGTAAGCAGTCTATACGCACACAATCTGGCGAAGATCAGCCTGGCACGGGCGGTGGGTCAAGCCGAGAATAACATTCCCAAATTCTTGAGAGGAAACTAAAATGCAAACCGAGCTATTGAACGATACAGAGAAGCAGAACGAACAGCATCGGGAAGCGCCTTCTTCTGCGACAGCCGATACCACGAAGAGCCGTCTCGGGTTGCTGCTGGCAGGCGCTGTTGTTGTTTTGATTTTGATTGGCGCCGGCTTTTGGTGGTGGCAATCGCAGGGCTATGAAAGCACCGACGACGCACAAGTGGACAGCCACTTGAATCCGATTTCGGCGCGCGTCACTGGCACGATTCAGAAAGTGTACGTGGAGGATAACCAGCGTGTGGAGGCGGGCGCACCGCTGGTGGACTTGGATACCAAGGATTACGAAGTGACGCGTGCACAACTGCAGGCGCAATACGACGAGGCCGTGGCACAGTTGCGAGGCGAGCAGCCCAATCTATCAATCACGCTGACGTCTAACAATACGGATGCCGCAACCGCCAACGCGGAAGTAACGACGGCGCAGGCCGCACTGGCGGCGGCGGAACACGATTATGGCAGCGCGGATTCTCAGTTGGCGCAAGCGGAGGCTAACAACGCGCGCGCCCAGAGCGACTTACGGCGGTATCAAGAACTGATCGACAAACATGAAGTGGCACAATCGGAATACGACCAGTACAGCGCAGCGGCCAAGGCGCAAGCCGCTACGGTAGCCGCCCAAAAAGAGAGCGCGGCCGCTGCCGCCAAGACGGTGGAACAACGCCGCGCACAGATGACAGAACAACAGTTCAAACTGGCGCAGACTGTTCAGAATGCGCCACGGCAAGTGTTGATTCGCCAGGCGAACATCCAAGCGCGCTCGGCCAATCTGGAATCGATCAAAGCGGAAATGATGCAGAATGAACTCAACATCGGCTATTGCCATCTGGTGGCTCCGGTGTCCGGACTCGTTTCGCAACGCAGCGGCGAGTTGGGTGCGCGCATTTCCAGTGGCCAGCAACTGATGATGTTGGTGCAAACGGGCGACGTGTGGGTGACGGCGAATTTCAAGGAGACACAGTTGAAAAAAATGCGGCGTGGGCAGCCGGTGACGATCAAGGTAGATTCGCTCGATAAAACGTTCAAGGGCGAAGTGGAGAGCATGCCTGCCGCCACCGGCGACCGCACGAGCGCGCTGCCGCCGGAAAACGCGACGGGGAATTTTGTAAAGATTGTGCAGCGGCTGCCGGTGCGGATCAAGTTTCTAGCGAATCAGGAAGGGTTGCAGGATCTTCGTCCAGGGATGTCCGTGGAGCCGGAGGTGCGGGTCCGGTAAGCGGGCACGCACTGTCCAATTTCCGCCGGAGCGGCGACTATCGCCCGAGACGTTTAGTTAGCAGGTGTGCGATCCATGAATCACTATCTTCTTCTCACGACGTACCCCATACTGTTCCTCACGGTTTTCGCGAATCAACTGGCCATGCCAGTCCCAGGTGTTTTGTTTCTGCTAGCGGCCGGGGCGCTCTGTCACATGGGACAGCTTAATTTTCCTTATGTTCTAGCAGTCGCAATCGGGGCTTGCTTGTTGGGCGACACGTTGTGGTTCCTGATTGGACGAAGGCATGGCAGCCGCGTGCTCCGCTTGTTGGCCGCCTTTTCCGTTGATCCCAATGGGCAGATTCGGAAAGTGAAACGCACATTTGAGCGGCATGGCCTTCGCTGTTTGCTCATCGCCAAATTCATTCCCGGCATTGACGCAGTCGCGCCACCGGTAGCCGGGATGTCGGGAAGCAGCATCTACCGCTTTTGGGCCTACGATGGCGCCGGGTCAGCGATTTGGGCAGCCACTTATGCCGGAGTGGGCATGCTCTGCAGCCGGCAACTCAATGGCATAGCAGTTGAAGTCAGTCGATTCGCAGGCATACTCGCTGCTGCACTCGGTATACCCCTGGCAATTTATATGGTCTGGACTACGTTGAAGTTCATGCAGGTGAGCCGGAGTCTTCATCTGCACCGCATCCAGCCAGGTAGTTTATTGCAGAAGATCAACCGTGGTGAAAAACTCCTTATCTTTGATTTGCTGCACTTTGAGGAAGGTACCGAAGGTGCGGAAGGGATTCCTACTTCCGTTCGCTTGGATCCGAGCAGGAGCCGCGAGGCTGACCATGTCCTGTTTCCTACCGACCTGGACGTTGTTCTCTATTGTGCCTCCCCTAACCATTTTCGAAGCTCTCGTGTGGCCCTCAAGCTAAGGAGGCGTGGCGTCCGAAGGATAGCAGTGCTGGCAGGCGGCCTCAACGCATGGCGAGAACAAGGACTTCCAACGACTCATGATTTGACCTCGTCGGAAGAAGCAATCCTACGATATGGGATTCAAATTTTCTAAGAGCGTCGGTTAGCGCTTGCGCCGATTCTCGACCAGAGTTTGCACTAATCGCATCTCGACCGCGTCCGCATCCAGGCGTCGTAGTCGGCTCCGATGGGCGGTCAGAATCGCCAGCAGCAGATCCGCGTCGACGGGATCGCTCTTGCTGCGCGATGGGTACGAAGCTTCGCGAAATTTGGCCAGCGTCGTGGGGTGGACCGGATACAGATGCACGTGCGCGTATTTACTAAGCATTACCGCCAAGGCCCCCGGTCGCTGTTCGAGCGCCACGGCCAACGGCCGGCCCGCGAAACGCAACTGCAACTCCATGATCCACACTTCCACCGCTTCCGGAGTGCTGTCCAGATTCCCTCGTTGGAGGGCTTGTTGCCCAGCCACCGGGCAATTCGTCGTGGGGTGGCCGCGACCAATCGAAGCAGACCCCGTGGGTGCGCGTGCACTGCCGTAGATCAAGTCCCGGATCACGGGGTAACCGGAAACTATCCGTCTTTTTGGGCCACCCGCTCGAAAGTCTGATTATGGGAGACTGTGCTATTCTCCGGCGATAGATCCGAACACCGAATGGCGTCCTTTCCACAGTAGTGAAGAAGTCATCCGGAGAGCATTCGTGGGGCGTCACTTGGCCGGTGCTACCCGGGTTCTGGGGACCGGCAAACTTCCTGGCGATCGATGCAGGACGCAATTGACGTTCGAGCCACAGCCCCTTGAGCGTGATCAAGGAGGAGATTAGCTCTTTTGACGGAACCAGGGCCACGACTTCACCAGCGATCACAGCGTCTTCTGCGAGGGGGGCGAGAGCTTCTACGCCGAGGCGCGGGCCGACAATACTGAACGCCACCATTTCCCTTTCGTTGTAACGAATCAACCACGCCTAATAAAGCATCCAAAAGGACGATGACCGGCAAACTACTGTTTTCAGCGGCTTTCGCCGCGGTTTCGATGTTGGCAGCTTCAAGCATTTACGATTTCACGCTCAATTCCATCGGCGGCCAGCCGGTGCCCCTGGCGTCGTACAAAGGAAAAGTCGCGTTGGTGGTCAATGTGGCCAGCAAATGCGGCTATACGCCCCAGTACAAGGGGTTGGAAGCTCTTTACAAGAAATACAAGGATAAGGGATTTGTGATTCTCGGCTTCCCGGCCAACAACTTTGGTGGCCAGGAGCCTGGGACGAACGCCGAGATTCAGACGTTTTGTTCACGGACCTACAGTGTCACGTTTCCGATGTTTTCGAAGATTTCGGTGAAGGGCAGCGATCAGGCACCCCTTTACCAATATCTGACCGACAAATCTGCCAACCCGGAGACGGGCGGGGAGATTGGCTGGAACTTCACTAAGTTCCTGGTGGATCGCAACGGCAAGATCGTCGCTCGATTTGATTCGGGCGTTGAGCCTGAGTCGAGTGACGTGACGAAAGCCATCGAAGCCGTGCTGAAATAGTTCTGAAGCCCATTGCCCGTGCGGTCAAAACATTCGTGAAGCATCTGCTGCATCCTTATTAAGCCGCCCCTCGGTAATAATAGTTGAGCCACCCACCCAGTCGCTCGCGACAACGAACCGTGCCTTGTTTGGGCAGACCGACAGGAACGGCGCACGGGAAGAGCCGTTTGTCTGCTTAGCGCTGGTGATTGCCTTCGCTGTGGTGGCGGCGTGTTGTCCGGAAATTCGTGTTCGAATGAATTCAAAGATTTCCCTCGTCAAAGAATGACGTTTCAGAAGGCGTCCGGGCCCCATATTTGAGTCAATGTAACGTTCGTTAACGTAGGAAATCGAAGGTCCAGCTTCCGCTTTGTTTTAAGGATAGACTTTGCGGTCGGGCGCGGGTTGGGAAGAAGAAGACATCTACTAGAACCACATCCTGCAGGGCCCCCGGCACAAAGATCTATAGCCTGTGGGAAACTCCACAATAGTTTCTATTCGAGCGGATAAACGCGCCACTCGGACAAAGCTTGAATCAAGCGACGCGGGACGTAAGTCTCATTGTGGGAAGCTTCGTTTCTAACCCTGATCGGCGGCGGCGTTCGCGATAGCTACACCTCCTTTGCTCGTGACCCCCATTCCCACATCCCAAATCTGACGCTCTGTGAGATGGGATGGCCCAGTCTGCGGGCCAGCGAGGCGATCTGGCCGCGATGGTGCGCGTCGTGCGCGATGAGGTAGGCGTAGAAGGAAGCCGCGTCGGGCTTGAAACTCTTCACCTGACCGGTCTCGAATGCGGCGGAGAGAACTGCCGCGAGTGCGTCATGACTCTCGGCGAGCGCCTGTAGCGTTTCTTTTGCGGAGGCGGTTTCCTCCAACTTGGCGGGGAGTTTCGGCACGTCCGCTGCTTTCAGCCACATTAAACGAACATCATGAATGTGGGCCGCCATGGCGGCGATGGTGCGCCCTTTGCCCTCCGGAGGTTTCGCGGACCATGCCTCTGGCGGAACGTTTTCGATGAGATATTGGTCGATTCGGTTATTGGTTGCGAAGGTAGAAAGCAGCGATGTCCTGAGGTCAAAATTAACAGCAGGAGACTTTGCCATTTTCGGATGATACCCCAGCCGGAGACGTCAGTCGCCTTGGCTCGTGGCACTGAGCGTAGGACGCGCAACTGGTGTGGCCGCGCGTTTAGTCGGTGATGAAGGCGGTGGTTTTGATGCCGGAGATTTCGAAAGTGCGGCGGCATTTTTTGCAGGCGATTTTGTCGTCGAGCAGAACCATATAGCTTGCCGCTTTGGCGAATTTGGCGCGGTCGCGCTCGTCGGCGTGGCGGGGGAGCGCGGCAATCTTGCGGCGTTCCAGCCAGCGCAATTGATATTCTTCCACTGACCGGCAATAGTTGCAGTTAAGTTTAGCGGGCTTGGTTACTTGTGCTTCGCGGTAAAAGGCTTTTTCGTCCACTGATATTTTCCGTTATCGGTTAGCAAACTTGAAATTCGTGACCGCCACTTCGTCATTGGGCGGAATATAGAATCCTACCTTATCCTGCGTGAAGTCGCGGCCAAAGCTGGAGACGGAACCGAGTTCGACCCAACTGTCGCCGCCGGTTTTCACGCGGGAACTGATGGCTCCCGGCTTGACGGCCAAATCAACCTGGACCCAACTGGAGGAATCGACATTACAGTTAACGCGGCTCCAGAGAATATTCTTGCCGTTGCGCATTTCGCGGACCTCGGCATGTTTGCCGTCGAGGCTGAAGAGGATGTAATTTTGGGGATCTTGATATCCGGCGTACCATTGCAGCTTGCCCTTTTTCAAAATGCCGCCCACATGACCTTGGGTACGGAATGAATAGTGGCCGGGCGATTTGGGCGTGTCGTAAGGAACGAAGCCGCCGCCTTTCTGAACGCGGGTGCCCTCGGGTTGAGCTTCGCCGCCGGCAGGGTTCGCTGATTTGGCGGGGTCGTTGCCGGAGCCCACGGGAACGACTACGGGAGAACCTGGTTTGCCTGCGTCGGCAGCATTCTTTTCGAGGGTGACGTCCGGTGGCGCGAGGGTCAGCGTTTCGCCCGGGTGAAAGGTACGTTGCAAACGTTTTGTCGCTGCGAGATCGTGGCGGAGTTCAATGGTGTGTTCGCCGGGCTTGATGTTTGAAACTTTCACGTTGCCATCTGGACCGATGGCGGCTACGAATTCTTTATCGATGTATGCGGTGGTGCCGGGTTGCGCGCCGTGAATTTGCAATCCCGCTACTGCGCCCGGAGTGCCAAAATCGAAGCGGACTTGAGTGACGTCGGCTTTCTTGACATCGACTGCCTGAGCCGGGGGATCGCTCAAGCCGTCTTTATGGACGCGGATCGAATAGTGGCCGGCGCGGATGGAGATGCGCACCTGACCGTGATCCGTACGGCGGCGGAAGAGATCGTCACCGATGTAGACTTGCACGTTGTCTTCGCCCGTTACGACTTGCAGGATGCCGGTGTTGGAATCGGACTTAACGTAAACGGTGAGCACCGGTGCGGGCGTGTAGGTCATGACGAAACGCTGACGATCGCGGTCATGCACTACCTGCAAATCGTGATCGACGGAGCCGAGACCCACGAGTTCCAAGCCGGCGTCGGAGGTTTGACCGGCGGCATTACCGTCTAGCAATATTTGCGAAGTGCCGGCGGTGCTGGTTACGAGTTGCCCGTGGCCATCCTGCTCGGAAACCAGAACGGCTAGAGCATTAGTGGCTTGGGGAGTGCCGACGACTTTCGGGGCGTTTTTAGCGGAGACTTCGAATTGGAAGGAGGCGGAGCCGCTGGAACCGGCCACTTTGAAGGAGTGCTGACCGGCGGGTAAATTGTCGAGCATCAATTCGCCATCGACCAAACTGCGGGGGGCGTTGTTATCGAGGGTGGCGGTGCCGCCAGTTAAATCGGTGTACAAACGCAGACTGGGCGAGATGGAGACAGGCGCCGTAACGGGATTGGCCGGCTTAGCAGCTTGTTCCACTTGTTGGGGGTGGCCTTCGTCGGGCATGTTGTTGAGCTTGCGCGCGGTTTGGATCAGGTAGAAAAAGGCAGCGAGTGCGATGGCGCAAAGGAAGGTGGCGAGCCAGACGATTTTCTTCCAGCTCGCAGCGTCGATGCGCGTGACTTCTGGAGGAATGACAGCAGCATCTGTGGGGACATCGGGTTTTGGAAGCGCGGGCTCGGGGGTAGGCAATGTGACTGGCGTTGTATTGGGCGAGGGCGCGGCGACCGGCTGGTCGGCGGGAGCGGGCGTAGAAAGATCTGGCAGAGGGACTACCGCGGGGATGGGCGGGAACTCTGTTTCGGGCTGTCGCGCGCCTGACGGTTTCGCTTGGAAAATGACGGAGTGGTCGTCTTTCGCTACGGTTGGCGTGGGTGTATCGCCACGCAGATAGCGGGCGCGATCAACGATTTCCTGATGGATATCGCCGATCATGACTTGGAGATCGAAATCGTCAATGGATTGGCGGCGGAGACTCTGGAGGGCTTCGAAATTCTGGCGTAGAACTTCGAGCGACCGGGTTTGGCGGGTATCCTGCCTGATCTTTCTCAGGGATTCGCGCGTCGAGTTAGTTTGCTGAGATGGCTCCACCGAAACGAAATGCTCTGAGGGAATTATATCGAGAGGGATGGGGGGGTGGTGAGGGTCTGCGCCTCGGAGCGCAAACGGGGACACTGCTGCGACTCTTGATTCTTGGTTTGAAAGGCGGGTGAACGCAACCTCGCAATGTCCCCGGTTGCTTTTCGGCTGTTGGAACAGGAAGATAACGGCTGCGCCTCGGAGCGCAAACGGGGACACTGCTGCGACTCTTGATTCTTGGTTTGAAAGGCGGGTGGACGCAACCTCGCAATGTCCCCGGTTGCTTTTCGGCTGTTGGAACAGGAAGATAACGGCTGCGCCTCGGAGCGCAAACGGGGACACTGCTGGTACATGTGATTCGCGGTTTGTGGTGCGGGTGGACGCAACCCCGCCATGTCCCCTTTGCTTTTTGTTGTTGGAAGCAGAAGGATGATGGCATTGCCTTTAGCTGGTGCGTTGAGAGTAGTTGAGTTCGTAGAAGCGCCGGTATTCGCCGCTTTTGATGCGGTCAATCCAGGCTTTGTTTTTCGTGTACCAATCGACGGTGGCCTGCAGGCCCTGGGTGAAATCCATTCGTGGCCGCCAGCCGGTTTCGGCGGTGAGCTTGGCATTCGTCAAGGCGTAGCGACGGTCGTGGCCGGGGCGGTCGGTCACGCGCTTGATTAAACTCTCCGGCTTGCCAGTCGCTTTGAGTATGCGGTGCACGACGTCGAGATTTGGGAGCGAACAATTGCCACCGATGTTGTAGACTTCGCCGGGGCGACCTTTTTGAAGGACGGCGTAAATGGCGCGGCAATGGTCTTCAACGTAGAGCCAGTCGCGCACCTGTTGACCATCGCCATAGACGGGCAGCTGCTGCTTTTCGAGAGCGTTCGAAATCATCAATGGGATCAGCTTTTCGGGAAACTGATAGGGTCCGTAATTGTTAGACGCGCGGGTGACGGAGACGGGTAGGTTGTAGGTAGTGAAGTAGGAAAGGGCGAGTAAATCGGAGCCGGCTTTGGACGCGGAATAGGGGCTGCTGGCGTGCAGCGGGTAAGTTTCGTCCGCTTCATGGGGCGCGTCGATGCTGCCGTAGACTTCGTCAGTCGAGACGTGAATGAAACGGCCGATGTTTAAGCGGCGTGCGGCTTCGAGCAGCGTGAAAGTGCCGTTGAAATTGGTTTGAATCACTGGGGCAGGGGAGTGAATGCTACGGTCGACGTGTGATTCGGCGGCAAAGTGGATGATGGCGTCGGGGGCTTCGGCGGTGAGCGTTTTTTCAACGGCTTCGGCGTCGCAGATATCCGCTTGAACGAAACGGTAGCCGGGGTGATGGGCGACGGGCTCGATGTTTTCGAGATTGCCGGCGTAGGTGAGTTTGTCAAAGTTGATAACTTGTTGGGCCCAGCCTTGAGTGAGCGCGATGCGGATGAAGCAAGAGCCGATAAAACCCGCGCCGCCTGTGATGAAAAGCTTCATTTGTGTTGCAACTCCCAGTCGTAGGCGATGGAGGCATCGTTGTAGGGGATGCGGCCTTCGTCTTTGGGGTCGTAGTTGCGGTTGGTGATGTAGACGAGCACGGAAGGCTGCTCACCGATTACCTTGTAACCGTGCGCGACACCGGGCGGAATGAGTAATTGCCAGGGGCGGAGGGCACCTACGTAGAGCGTGTTTTTCTGGCCGAAGGTGTGTGAGTTGCTGCGCAAATCAACGAGCGCGACCTGCAAGAGACCGGCGGCGGCCACCCAATAATCGGTTTGAAATTTGTGGTAGTGAAAGGCCTTGATGATGCCGGGGTAATTGAGCGCGGCGGAAACTTGGCTGGTCTCGGCAGGAAAATCGGCCACCAGGCCCTGGCCGAGACGGGCAATTTCGAGGAAGTAGCCACGGTCGTCGGGCCAGAGTGGAAACGCCTTGATTTCCACGCCGCCTATGAGGTCTGCGCTGGTGGGGGATAGGATGACTTTGCCGATGCCGGGGTCGATTTGGGGAACAACCAATTCAATACCGGAACCTGTTGTTCCCAGGGCCATAGCGGGGGCGCTCATTCGCCGTCGTCTCCTGCCACGGCGGCGTAAGCCGGGGAGCGGCGGTTCTGGGTATCGTGCACGAGATTCGCGGCGCGCCAGAGAGACTCAAAGGTGCCGGCGTCTGTCCACCAGCCGTTTAGATAATCAAAGGTCATGGTGCCTTCGCGGATGTAAGCGTTGTTCACGTCGGTAATTTCCAGTTCGCCGCGGGAAGACGGTTTGAGGGTGCGGGTCTTATCGAAAACGCTGCCGTCATACATATAGATACCGGTGACGGCGTAGCGCGATTTGGGTTGCTTGGGCTTCTCTTCGATGCCCACGATTTTATTGCCGGAGATTTCGGCTACGCCAAAGCGTTCAGCGTCGGACACTTCTTTGAGCAAAATCTTGGCGCCGCGATCCTGCTTTTTGAATTCGGCCACAGCGCCGGCGATGGAGCCTTCGATGATGTTGTCGCCCAGGATGACGCAGATTTGATCGCCGTCAGCAAAATGCTCGGCTAGCGCGAGTGCTTCCGCAATGCCGCCTTCGCCTTCCTGATAGGTGTAGTTGATGTGCTTCAGGCCGAACTGCTTGCCGTTGGCGAGCAATCGCAAGAAATCGCCTGAGTTTCGGCCGCCAGTGACGATCAAAAGATCCTGAATGCCGGCGTCCACCAGCGTTTGGATCGGGTAATAGATCATCGGCTTATCGAAGATAGGCAGCAGATGCTTGTTTGTAATCTTCGTAAGCGGAAACAAACGGCTGCCCGTCCCACCCGCTAAAACAATACCCTTCATAAACTCCCGATAGTAACAGGTGACGACATTTTTGCCGGCCTGTTGTTCAATCTAATTTGATGACAGATTTGGGGTCCGGCCGGGCGGCTTTTGGCAAGCCACGGCTCAGGATGCGGCCTACCAGACGAAACACTAATAACAAAACGGCCAGACCCACTACGATTTTTCCGGAGTAGGAGACCGGGCCGTGCGAATTCAGCCAAAGAAGCAGAACGCCTAAAATGATGATGGCTAAGCCTGCGCCACCCAAAGATATGGACGAACGGAGGACTGATTTCCGTTCCGCTTGAGCCTGCTTTTCGTACTTGTTCATGGTACGCCTGCCGACTCCAGAATAACCCAAGTTGGAATTCAGCATCAATTCACGGACATGTAACATAATTGTAATTGATGTTCGATTACTCTGAGTTGTAATCGTTTCACAACGAGGGGTTCACATGCGCAAGATAGCACTGATTGAAGACGATGCCGACCTGTTCACGCTGGTCAAGTATAACCTTGAAAAAGAAGGCTTTAGCGTGGTTGGCACCAATACGGGCCGAGGAGTGATGGACCTTTTCCGCAGGGAGAAACCGGACCTGATTTTGCTGGATATTATGTTGCCCGATTCGGATGGGCTCGAGATCTGCAAAAGCATACGGCAGAACCCGGAACTGGCGCATATTCCGGTAATTTTCCTGACGGCTCGGGTGTCGGAAACGGACCGGATTGTTGGTTTGGAACTCGGCGCAAACGATTACATTGTGAAGCCGTTTTTTGTGCGGGAGTTGATTGCTCGTATTAAAATTCAGTTTCGCGGGCAGACGAGTACCACTCGCGTGTTGAAGGCGGCGCGGTTAGAGCTGGACCGGAGTAGTTGCGAAGTGCGGCTGGATGGTGGGCTGCTGACGCTGACGGCGACCGAGTTTCGACTGCTCGAGTTTTTGATGAACCGGCCCGGGGTGGTGTTTAGCCGGGAGCAATTGCTGGATGCCGTTTGGGGACACGACCGGGCGGTGACTGATCGGACAGTGGATGTTTACATTCTGCGGCTGCGGCAGAAGATTGAGGCTGATCCGGCAAATCCGTTGTTGATTCGATCGGTACGCGGGTTTGGGTATAGCTTTACTAACTCGGCCCAACCACAACCGGAGGAGACGGCGGAAACGCGGGCGGCGGTTAGCCAGTAGCCTTACAACCGCTTGCTTACGCGCACGGCTCGGTCAGGTTTGAAAATTGTGCGCTGAGCCAAGGTTCTAAGGCGGGGTCGCGGAAGTCTTTGATCTTTAGTGCGATTCCTTGGAAGGTGGTGGGTGTGGTCTCGACGCCGACTACGCGCATTCCGGCGGCGAGGGCGGCGGTGACGCCAGTGGGTGAATCTTCGAAGACGATGCAGTGCTGCGGCGGCATGTTCAGGCGACGGGCGGCTTCAAGGAAGACATCTGGAAACGGCTTGGGCCGGGCGACTTGCATACCGTTCACAGTGATGGGAAAAAATTCGCGCAAGTGGAAACGGTCAAGCACGAAATCGATGTTTTGCGGCTCGGCGTTGGAGGCGACTGCTTTGGGTATGTCTTGGTGACGTGACAGGAATTCAGTGACGCCGGGGATGGCGTAGTGAGCGAGGCCGTCTTCAATCATCATTTCGCGGAATAGGCGTTCTTTCTCGGCACCGTGGCGGAAGATGACGTCTTCGGAGAGTGCGGGATCGATAAGATCGCGGACGAGTTCGGAGTTGCGCTTGCCGTGCATGCGTTGTTCGAGGTCTTCGACGGTGATACCAAGGCCGGCGAGGTAGCGCTCCCAAGCGAGGGTGTGCAGGGGCATGGAGTGAACGAGGACGCCGTCCATGTCGAAAATGAAGGCGAGCGGGGAAGAAGTTGATGTTGGCAACGTTTTCCTTATTGTGACAGGCAGAAGCGATTAGGCTTTGGCGAGTGCCGGCAATAAGGGCATGGAACGTATGCGTAGACGTGTGGCGCTGAAAATGGCGTTGGCGAGGGCTGGGGCGATTCCGACGATCGGCGTTTCGCCGGCACCTGCGGACGGTATGTCTTTACGGTCGAGCAGAATGACGTCGATCTTAGGAATATCGGTAAAGCGGGGCACGCGGTATTGAGAAAGGCGCGGGTTCTGGACACGGCTACCGGCATGTTCGATTTCTTCGAAGAGAGCGCCGCCGAGACCCATGACAATCGCGCCTTCCACCTGACTTCGCAGGTGGTTGGGATTGACGATGGCGCCACATTCCCAGGCTGCGACAACGCGTTCGACCTTTACTTGACGGCTGGGGCTGACGGCGATTTCGACGCAGCAAGCGATGTTGCCGCCTTTATCGAAGCCGCACGCGAGGCCGAAACCGCGGCTGGGGGTGGCCTTTTGTTTAGACCATTCAAAGCGGTCTGTAGCGGCTAACAACGTGGTGAGGAGGCGTTCGTTTTTCAGATGATTCAGGCGGAAGGTGAGCGGATCGACGTTTATGGCAGCAGCGATTTCATCCATGTGCGATTCGCGGGCGAAGTGGTTGGCGGTGGAGGCGAGGCCGCGATAGGAGCCGACTCGCAGGGGGGAAGGGGCATCGTCGAATTTCTCCGTGACGTGGGATTCGTCGATCGCGTAGGGAGTCTTTATGCCGGCAGGACCGGACGCAGAGTTGACGAAGTGCCAGTCAGTGATTTTACCGGCTTTGTCAACAGTGCTGCGAACATTGATGGTGCCTTGCGGGCGAACGTAGGCCCAACTGAATTCTTCTTCACGGGTCCAGATCAGCTTTACCGGTTTGCCGGCGGTTTTTGCTAATCGCGCGGCTTCAATGGCGCACTCGCCAGAATGTTTACCGCCGTAGCCGGAACCAGTATCGGGCATGAGGACATGGATGTCCGCCTCGGGTATGTTGAACGCCGCGGCGAGTTCTTCGCGCACGCCGAAGGGACGTTGGGTGCCGGTTGACACGGTTAATTTGCCGTTTTTCCATTCGGCCACAGCGGCGCGCGGTTCCAGCGGTACGTGCGCGATGTAAGCAACTTGGTAGGTATTGTCGAAGGTGTTTTCTGTTTGTATGAGGGATCGTTGCGTGGCTTCCGGAACGAATTTTCCAGTTGGCTCCTGCCACTTCGCCTCGATGCTGGCCAGCGCTTGCTCCGCAATCCGTTCGTTGGGTGCGGCGACGCCGACAAAATCGCCATCGCGCACCACTATGACGCCCGGCAGTTTGGCTGCGGCGGCTGTATCGACTGCTGTCATCTTGGCCGTTTGCGAAGGGCCGCGCAAGACTCTTCCATACAGCATCTCTGGCAGTTTCAGGTCAGAAACAAATTTATGCTTGCCGGTTACCATTTCAGCGGCGTTAATCTTGGGCAGATCTTTGCCGGCGACTTCCCAATGAATCGGCGTGGTCACCAGGTCGGCACTGCCGATTACGTTGACCCAATCGATCTTCGCCGCGAGATCGCCATAGTTGGCTCGGCGTTTGACATCGCCGTTGGCGACGAAGCCGTCTTTGGCGCGCAGGTGATCCTTTGGTACGTTCCAATCTTTAGCGGCGGCTTCGATCAGCTGTTCCCGCGCGGCAGCGGCCATCTTGCGCATTTCGGGCGCCATGGTGGGCGTGGTGCGGCTGCCGAATGTGCCCATGTCCCACGGTGTGAGCGCGGTGTCGCCCATGATGAGAGTGACAGAAGCGGGCGAGACGCGCAGTTCATCGGCGACCGCCTGTGTCAGGGAAGTGCGGATATTCTGGCCCACCTCGACTTTGCCGGTGAACGCGGTAATCCTGCCGTCGGGAGCGATGTGCAACCATGCGGCGACGTTTCCAGGTAACTCATGATTGCCGCCGCCGCGCCGTCCAGACTCCTGCGCTTCGATTTCGTGGTCGGCCGTTAGGAATACAAGCAACCCGCCGCCGAGTGTCTTCAGGAAATCCCGGCGGCGTAACTCAGGCATGATGGGGCTCCTTGTTTTCAGCCTGAATTATACCGGCAGCTTTATGGACGGCGGCCAGTATGCGGTTATACGTTCCGCAGCGGCAGACGTTGCCATCGAGCTTCTGGCGAATCTCGGCATCTGAGGGCGAAGGAGACTTCCTTAACAAGGCGACTACCGAAAGCACCATACCGCAGGTGCAATAGCCGCACTGCATGGCGTCGCAATCGATGAACGCCTGCTGAACGGGGTGCAGCCGATCACCGTCGGCCAGCCCTTCCACCGTTGCGATTTCGCGACCGGCGACGGTGTAAACGGGAGTAACGCAGGAGCGATGAGGCACTCCATCGACCAAAACCGTGCAGGCGCCACACTGCGCTTCACCGCAGCCGTATTTGGCGGCGGTTAAATCGAGTTCATTGCGCAGCACCCACAGCAGAGGCCGTTCCGGGTCAGACTGAATGGTACGGCGCTGACCGTTGATGGTGAGATCCATGTCTGTATTGTATGGCGGTTGTGAGTGCTATTTCTCGTCGCCGATACGAAAGAGAACGCCTTGACCTGGCGCCAGCCATTCCATCTCGCCGCCAAAGGCCTCTTCTTTGCCGCTATACTGCGACACCTGCCAAAGCTTGCCTCCGCTTTTTCGCAAATGAATTTTGATTTGGAAGGAATTGTTTAAATCTTTATTCACGAGCATGAAATACGGACGGCCATGCTCATCCGCAAATTCACCAACGAGGAAACGGCCGCCGGCCGGTGAACGAACGAAGCGCTGCGTCATCTCAATGCTCTCTACTAACTTGCTGGCGGAAAGCGGCTGACCTTGCTCAGGGACCGAGGGATAGTGGAATACGCCAGTGCTCTTCAGGTGGGTCATGGTGGGAACAAGCATGCGAAGTTGATTGTTGATGCGCCGCAGCATGGCCCAGGTGGCAGTCCGATTACCGAATTGGTCCAATGCGCCCAAGCGAAAATTGCCGATTGCTGGTGAATAGTACGTGAAATACTGAATGCCGCGCGCGCCGTACGCCAAGCTGGCGTATACCTGCAAGTTGAACGTCGCGTCAGACGGCTCCATGTAGTTGAAATGCGCGTTCGCCAGGATGCAGTTCCAGAACGGCGTATTTGTTTCGATGCTCAAGTGCCGCACGATATCCAGGTTTGTATAGAAGTAGTCGAGCATCTCGCCGCCGACGAGAGAGTAGTTGTCGTAACTGAGAAATGGCTGATGAATGGTTTTGACGAGCATGCGCACATATGAGCCGTAATCGCTAGTGCCGAGGCGGTCGGCGCTGACGCGATATGGGAAAAGATTGACGTACGGCCAGATTTGGGGCATCGCCTCGTGGAGCATGTTGGAGACTTTGCCCAAGCCGGGCATCATGGCGGCGTTGGGTTCGTCGCGCAGAAATATGCCGAGAGCGGCGGGATTGCTGCCCGCTTCGCGCTGTAAATTTGTCATGATCGAGCGGAGTTGGGAATCGGCGGGCAGGTTGAGCCAATCGAGTTTATCGATGGCGGGCGAATGCACGAAGCAAGTCAGACTTGCGGCGCGAACCTTTTCCAAATCCGCGGTTTGGCAGAATCCTGAAATGTTCAGGCCTGCTTCACGCATGCCGCGGAGTTGCGTTTCGTCGGAAGGCGAATCGCCCCAAGCCATGATGGCGAAGGTTTTTGGGTCTACTTGACAGTAGGCAAGGGAAGCGAGTAAGAGCGATAAGAGTGTGAGGCGCATGCGGATTCGCCCGCCATGATATAGCACGAGGTGTGGTTCCAGCGCCTCAAGCGTTTCTTCTCTCGCCCAAGAGCGGCTAAGGTGCGGCTTATTTCCCGCGCTGGCTTAATCCGCGTACAATAAAGAACATGGCCTTTCTGTCTCGGCGCGTCTGGATTATCGCGTCTTCTCTCCTTTTGATTTCCGGCATGCTCCTGGCACAGGATTGGAAAACCGCTACTACTTTGGCGGGTGTTGATTTCACTGGGTTAACGGTTAAGCAGAAAGCGGCGGCGCTGAAGGTTTTGCGGGAGAGCGGTTGTTCTTGTGGCTGCGGGCGCACGATGGCGCAATGCCGAGTGGAAGATCCGGCGTGCTCGTCCAGTACTGGCTTAGCGAACATTGTTGTACAGGCTATCAAGAGTGGAAAGACGCCAGAGCAAGCGCTGGAGGCGGCCAACACTTCGCGGTTTGGAGCGAGTCACGCGGCCACATTGCTGGAAGAGCCGGTGAAGGTTCCCGTAGCCGGCGCGCCGGTCACCGGGCCGGCGGATGCCCCCATTACCATCGTAGAGTTTTCCGATTTTCAATGTCCTTACTGCATTCAAGCGGTGCCCGAGATTGAAGCGCTGCTGAAGGTTTATCCCAAACAAGTGAAGCTGATTTTCAAACAGTTTCCGCTTGAAATTCATTCCGACGCCTACCGTGCTGCCACGGCCGCCCTCTCGGCACAAAAGCAAGATAAGTTCTGGGAGATGCATTACGCTCTGTTCGCTCATCACGATAATCTTTCGATGGAGTCCATCCTCCATATCGCGCAAGATTTGAAGCTCGATATGACCCGCTTCCGCAAGGATATGGATTCGAAAGACATTCATGACACGATTGCCAGGGATCTGGCAGACGGGACGCAGGCGGGTGTGGAAGGTACGCCGACTATCTTCATTAACGGGCAGCGATACAACGGGCGGATTGAACTGACCAGCTTACGCGGATTGATTGGGGCTGAGTTGAAGAAGGCCCCCGGCAAGGAACGCGCCAGCCGTTAGGTTCGCTTATTTAGCGTCAAGTTCTTTGGTGATTTCGAGAACGACATCGCCCACGATTTGCAGGCTTTGCGCGCTGAGTTTATCCATCGTGTCCTTCGCTGTGTGCCAGTAAGCCTGGTTGGGACCGTAGTCGAAATCGATGATGTCTAGTACGTTTACGCCGACTTCCGCGAAAGGCCGGTGGTCATCGTCGATGGCGCCGGGCTCCTGGTGGAAGTGTTTAGCGTAACCGAGTTTGGCTGCGGCTTTTTGCATGATCTGGCGTAGGCCGAGTGAGGAATTGGAATCGTTCAAGATATCCAGATCTTTGTCGCCGATCATGTCCACATTAATGAGTGCGACTAAGTGGCTGAGGGTACCGTCGGCCAGCCATTTGGCGGCCAGATGACGGCTACCATAACGGCTGTCGGTGTCGCTCCATTCGCCTAATGCCTCTTCTCCATCGAAAAAGACGACGTAAATGTCGTCGCGATGGTTCAGTTTGGAGACAGCGCGGGCAAATTCCAACAGAAATCCGGTGGAGGAGCCAGCATCGTTGGCACCGACAAAGTGCACGCCTTCGATCTTCTTTGTGTCGAAATGGCCGCTTACCGCTATCTCCTTACCCGAGGTGCCGGGGAATTTCACAATAATGTTCTCCATGGGCACGGGACCTTCCGGCGTTCGGCCGGAAAAAGGGTCGATCAAGACTTGCCCGCCGGTTGGCTTTAACTCTGTCACGATCCAGTCGCGCAACTTCTGATTGGCTGGCGAACCAGAAGCTCTTTCGCCAAAGGCAACCGCCTGGCGGGTGTCGGCGAAGGCGGCCGAGCCTCGAAAAAGCGAGTTTTGCGCGGCGCCGGCAGGATATTCGGAACCAAGAAGAAGCAGAAGAGCAGGCGAAATTAAAGGTTTGAGAAGACTGTGCCGATTAAATAGGTGCATTAGCTATGTTTAAGTAACGGGAACAGGAATATAACTACTTTGGATAGTACTCGAACTAGTCAAGAAGGCGATTTCTGTTGTATTATAACGTTATGTAGACAGGCGAGGAGTTGCCTGCTTTAACCATGCAGTCCGTTGGGACACGACTTCGAGAAGCGCGGATCAAGAAGGGGTACACGCTAGAGGAAATCAATGCGCGTACTCGTATCTCGTTGAAGAATCTTAACGCGATTGAGTCGGACGATCTATCTAAGATTAGCTCTCCTTTCACCTACCGCAGCTTTGTAAAGCAAGTGGCAGATTTAGTGGGCCTTGACCACGCAACTTTGGCGGCAGATGCGCAATCGGCTTCCAGTACTATGCCGGAACCTTTGGTGCCTGGGCAGGAAGAAGAAGTCTATGCTCGCCCGCATCAGTTCCAACAGGTAAAGCCTAAAGCGAGTTTCAATTGGGTACGCGCCGCGTCAATAGCTGGGGTAGCCGGAGTGCTTTCCGTTTACCTGCTCTGGCGTAACGGTGGAGTATCGGCGGCAAAGGTGCCAGCCAACCCGTTACCCGCCACCAGCAGGCTCGCGGTGCCTGAGGAACAATCGCCAGCTGCGATGCAGCAAGCTTTACCGCCGCAGACGGTAGCCTCAGCGCCTGTTGTCGAACCAACGACTGGAAAAATAGAGCAGACCGCGCCACAAGCCAGTTCTGCGCAAGGGGAAACTGCAACTCCGCCTCCTCCCGGCACGGAGCAATTAATGTCGCCGAGCCAAGTTTCCGCTCGCTCGGTAGTTGCACAAACGGTGGCGGCTAACCAACCGCCCCCAACGCCGGTCACATCACAAGCCGTTTCGCAACCATCGGCCGCTGCGGAAAACGATTCCGCCAATATCCATATCGAACTTTCCGCCATTCAGCCGACGTGGTTATCCATTTCAGCCGATGGCAAAACAACTTATAGTGGCACTTTGGCTGCTATGAAAACCATGACTTTTGACGGCAAGGAATCCGCGCAAATTCGCATGGCCAATGCCGGCGGCGTGAATATTATATTCAATGGCCGCGCGTTGGGCCCGTTAGGCCGTAGGGGCCAATCGCGCACGTTTGTTTTTACGAAGAGTGGCTATGAAGTGGTTCAAGGCGTCGGCAATGCGATGGCGCACGTTGTTCCTACCGGCGGCGAATAAGCACGTGCTTTTCATCAACGTCTGATGGAAGGGGTTTCCTCGCTGCGAGAATCGGCAGCCGCCGCTGAAGCCCTAAGGCGTTTACTCCGCTTCTCAAGGCGTTCCTTCTTGCGTTCAATGCGCTGCACATGCTGTTTCTGGCGTTCGAGTGCCAATAGCTCATTGCGGCGGCGCAATTTAATGCCTGTGTCCACTTTTTTCCAGAAGCGCACAAAGTACTCGATGGCGGAAGCGAGGCCGAAAATGACTACGGCCCACATGGTGAAAATCGCGTAAGGATGCAGCGCCGGCCAGCGGACCGAAAGCATAATCAAGGTGATACCCACAACTTGCAAAAGCATCTTGAATTTGCCGAGTTCGCTTGCCTTGATGGTGTAGCCTTCCGCCGCCGCGATACTGCGCAAACCCGAGACTGCGAATTCCCGGCTAATGATCAACACGACCAACCAGCCCGGCAGTAAGCGGCTCTGCACGAAAGAGATCAATGCCGCCGAAACCAAGAGCTTGTCGGCGATTGGATCGAGCAGCGTGCCTACCGTGGTGACCTGTTTCCAACGCCTGGCCAGGTAACCGTCCAACAGATCAGTTAGCGCGGCAGCGAGGAAGACTAGGAGGGCGAGAAAGTCATTGGGCACCAACACCCGGTCGCCCCAGTAAAGGCGGAAATCCTGCTGCACGAGAGCCGCCACCAGTAGCGGCACCAGGAAGATGCGGATGAGCGTCAGTAGATTGGGCAGCTTCGTCACGTGCTGTCATCAACTATAAAACATCTAGCGGATTAATGGCGAGACGGCCACCGCACGTGGCGGATTTGCGGATGGGGCGGCTGGCGTGGCAACCGTGGCCGTGGTCAGCCGGGCCGCCGTTTCCCCTCGTAGCCAAACGTAGAGCGGAGCGCCAGCCACCGGGGCATCGGGTAAATTTACAACTAAGCTTTGCCGTTGACCCTGGCCGGAAATGGCCGTTGGCAAAGTGGTCACCTCAACGCCGGATTTCTGATCCCAGGAAAGGCGGCCGATCATTTCGAGATTGTCGCCGGTGAGTTCGTACGGCCGCGTACCGACCGGCACCGTTGCGTCAGCCGTCGCTGTTCCACTTACTTGCAGCGGAACGGTGATGACGGAACCTGCGACCGGCGTGACTGCAAGTATGCGCGGCAGGCGGATCAACCGGGCGACGGTGAACGGCTGCGAACGACCGGCGCGTCCATTGTCGAGTGAAGCGGTAAGCGCACAGCCCGCGGGGAATCCATTTGTATCAAACGAGAGGAAGAGCTGATCTGGCGAGATGCGTTGCAAGCTGGAATTGGCTGTCTGCGCACCGATCTGCAAAACAGCGTGAGTGCCGATGTCGTCCGCACAGGCCAGCCGTAGTTCGCTATTTGTTTCGGCGTTGCGAACATCCAAAACCGCCGTTAGTGTGTAGCCAGCGGGGAACTCATTGGGTAGAATGGCCACGTCTAAATCTTTGGGGAGGGAAAGTTGTGAACTGGCGATGGCCGGTAGCGGGCCGGTGATTTGTAGCGCGTCAACGAGGGTCAATTTTTCAGAACGGTCCGCGAGATCGGCTTCCATGGGCGCCACCGTGCCAGGCGCCGGATTTTCACTTAGGTGCACCGTGACATCCCGTTCGTTCCCGGCAGCCGAGAGCGGTCCCAGTTCCAGGGTGGCATTGGGGGTGGTCAGTTTCGCTAGTAAATTGAGACGCTCACCTTTCAAAACGTAATGCTGGGCGCTGACGCCTTGATTTACCAGAATCGGTAGGTTGTCTATTTTGGGCATTGCCGCCAGCACTTGGAAATTCACGGCATGACTGAGCCCATCTTCCTGCGTGATTATCAATTTGTAAGGCCCGGCGCTGAGGGAGGTCGTGTCGATCTGCACGTCCATCGACTCCTGGGGACCTAAATGCGGACCTTTCGGCAATACAAAGCGAAGGGTTTCCGGCGTGGCGAACTCATCGCCAATGCGTTCCACTTCGACTTTCTTAGTGAATTCAAAGTCGTCACCGCGCAGAGTTATAGGCAGTTTACCGGTTTGTGCGAGCAGCGCGTTTTGCGAGGTGGTATCCAAGCTTGTAGTTTTGAAATCGCTTAACGGACGCAAATGCAAAACGCCTGCTGCTTGAAAAGGTGTCCAATCCCAATCGCCCTTGAGTTGGTAATCCCCGGGTGCTAGGCCCTTTTCGGGTAGTTCAACCTGCAAGGTGTGCTCGCTTCCGCCTTTTAAGACCTTGAGACCGGTGGCATGCCCTTTGTCATCTTCAACCGTCCACTTACGGGCCCTTTGCACATATTTCCACTCGGCATTATTCACGTCAACGGGCAATGCAGCTTTCTGTCCCAAGGGAAGGAAATTCGCGGGACCAATCCGAATGGTTGGGCTGCCGGTGTTCGGCACACGCAGCGCCCAGATGTAGGCAATACGCGTGTGAGGGGGGACGGCGCCGCGTTGTCCACATAAGTGAACACCTTTTTGCGCTGGCTGAGCGAAAGACGAACGGAACTGCGTTCCCGGAAACGCGATGGAGCGCAGATCAAGCAGCATGGCCGTTCCACCGGCTGCCAAGCCAATCGGAGTTCCAAAGAAGAGTGTGGCGGCGGCGGTTGCCACGCTCGCCGTTTGCCCTAAGCGTTCGGCAGTGGAATTGCTGGCGATCGGATTGTAAGTGGCCAGCTGCGGATTCATCGTCGAAAACAATAGTTGCGCCTGCACGGCAGGCGGAGCATTCTTGTCAATTTGCACAGCCAGCCCATATTGCGACGCGAAGCCGCTTAACGCCGCATTCATGCTCGCGCTTGAGGCTTCGTTATCGGCCAGCGTTTGGAGTAACGCTTCCGTCTGCGAAGTTTTTTCCGCATAATCGGCAAGCTGCGCCACAAGCTGATCATCTTGCGAAAGGAAACCCTTCACCTTCTTCTTGCTCAATCCTTGCGGTCCGTAAACAAAGGCCGCTAAGCTTACGGTTTGAGTAATGGGCCATTCGTGCGGACTGTCGGCCCGCGCCAGATCTGTGACGATGAGTGTGTCGGAATCGGCATTTCGTTTGGCCGGCACCAAGACAAGGGCCACTTCACCGCGGCGCTTCTCAACACCGCGCAACACTGGCGCGTAAATGACGATATCGCCTTCAGCAAGCCGATTGACGTCTTGTAAGGGCAACGTTTCTGCTTTGCCTGGCGATTTAACACGCAGATCAATTGTGCCTAAAGGAGCACCCGCTGGACAGCTCAATAGCGGTAGTGAGGGCTCGACCGCATCGGGAGTTTCCGCAGCCAACGATGACAATGCGAAGAGGAAAAGAAGGAAGACAGATCGCACCATTCTCTTCAAGAATAACGTGCGTGCTTACGGTGGCCAACGCCCACCCTCGAAGAAGTTCTAGGTTGGCCTTGGTCTCGGTGACTTTATTTATTGCCGCTCAACACCTCAAGCATGGCTTCTTCTTTAGGCGGGTGCAAAATGTAATTCTGCGCAAAATCATCCGCCTGCGGATAATCGATCCTGCGGATCCGTTCTGCCGCCTGTGTTACGTCATAGGGTGTTTGTTGAAGGTGGATGCCGTGAGGATCAAGTAACAGCCAGGAAGCGCCGGGCTCGCCGAATGGCATTCCCACACTGCCGGCGTTGACCACCCGTACCTTGCCGATTTGCCGATCAAACTGCATATGAGTATGACCGCAGACGACAATTTGCGCGCCGCAGTCCTGGAAGATAGGCACTAACTGATCTTCGGGAGTGAGTCGAGTGAGATTCTCCGTATCGCTGCCAGGCGTGGCGTGGCAAAACAAGGCGGTTCCGAGACCCCTGATCTCATGAAGCAAAAGAGTGGGCCAATTGGAGAGCGCCTTCTCATGTTCCGCTGTGAACTCCCGCGGGACCCAATCAATCGCCTCCTGCGCCACCTTGGGTAAAGCAGTGTTCTTCTGCCCGCGCATCGATGACAGCAGTTCGCGGTCACCATTGCCGATGATGTACTCTACCGGCAGATCAAGGCTCGCCAAGATCGCCATGCTTTCGCACGGCAGCGGTCCGGGCAAAACGTCGCCTCCCATGATGATCCGGTCCACACCCAGACGCCGGACTTCATTCAATACTGCTTCGAGCGCCGGAACATTGCCGTGGATGTCATAAAGCGCCGCTAACCGCATCTACTAGTTATGCTTCACAACCGTGACCGAAAGCTGTGATGGATATTGCTTGGAATGGTGCACCGCATTGTGTGCCACCACGCCGGTTGCTTCGTCGTAGTTGTTGCCGCCGGTATTCAAGTTACGGTCAAAGCGGGGAAAGTTACTGCTTGATACCTCAATCCGCAACCGGTGGCCCGCCGGAAAGAAATTGCTGGTAGTCATGGGCTGCAGTGTCAACTTGTAGACCTTATCCTTTTCCATCCAGACCACCGGTTTGTCATATCCTTCGCGATAGCGGGCGCGCTGAATGGTCTCATCCAGATTGTAGGCGCGGCCGTCCGGATAAACGTCGATCACTTTCACCGTGAAATCGGTGTCTTTAGCGTCGGACGAAACATAGAGAGTGGCCTCCATCGGGCCACTCACTTCGATACCTTCTTTCAATGGCTCCGTCGTGTAAACCAGAATGTCGGCTCGGGCCTCCATTTTGCGTTGATCGAACGCGCCGCCTGTGACGGCGTTGCCTGTGCAACAAACATTACCGCCGTAGGAGGGCACGGGGTTCATCGGATCATACGTGAAGGTGTCGGGCGCGTCTTTGCTTTCTGCCTGAGCTGTCAACACACCGTCGCCGTTCAGGCTATTTGCTTTGCCATTGCTGGCTAAGTAGAAAGTCAGCGGCTGCGCGCCCTCGGGCGGCCACGTGTTTGCCGTCTGCCACTTGTTGGTCCCCATGGTGAAGTAGCGCACCTTGGGAGTCTTTTCTAAAAAGTCAGTCTTCTCGCCCTTTAAGAAGGTGTCGAACCAGCCGTATGTCAGCGCATCGTAATCTAAGCGCGCATCGCCCATACTGCGTTCGCCGACGATTGTGTCTTCCGTGGCTCGCTTGTAGGAGCAGTGCAGGGTGGGCGCAATCACAGCATATTGTTCGTTGGCGACCTCCGGCCGTGCGGTCTTGCGCACATAGTTATACGCCGCGAGGTTTGGCCCGATTGACACGTCATACCAGGACATAAACCAAAATCCAGGAACGTTTATTGGTTTGCTGTCATCCCACAATCCGCCGCGATACCAAGCCGGATCATTCGGTGGGCGTTTGATCATGGCGCCGCCTGTCGAAACCTCTTCCCTGTCTGCAAAGATGCCGTGCGGTCCATCCACGGCCTTGATGATGTCCTGTTCCGGCAAGTAAGCGAGTGCTTTTGACCAATCGATGGGCGGCAACTGCTGAGCTAGGTCGAAAGCCTTTGAAGCGCGAATCAAATCGGACTGCGTGGTGTTAGGAGGGAACATGGGCCGAACTTGATTTTGTTCGCCATACAGCCAGGCAATAAATAGCATCTGCACCGCACCGCCGCGGTACCAATTGCCCTGTTCATAATAAGGACCCACTCGCCCGACGCCGGCGCCGAAACCTTGCGGGATCATGGCCGCAAAGGCGGGATGATTGAGTGCTGCTACGCCGAGTTGCCATTCCGCAGTGGATGAGCAACCAATGGTGCCCACTTTGGCGTTCGACCACGGCTGGCTGGACATCCAGGTGAGTTCGTCTTCGCCATCAGACAGCGGCGCACCCAAAATATCGTAGGTACCTTCTGAAAAAAAGTGTCCGCGCTCATTCATCTCGACGTAGGCGTAACCCCGCTTCACTGCATCCAGCTCTGTGGACATATCACGCGGTGCGCCGAGTTTGACATCCCAATAGTTGAAGTTATATGGAGTGCGAACGAAAATGATCGGATACTTCTTCGACTCATCCTTGGGGCGGTAGACATCGGCGGCCATGCGTTTGCCATCGCGCATCGGAATCATCAATTTGCGGTCAACGATGGCTACAGATTCCAGTTCTTTTTCAATGGCGTTGCGGCGCGCGATCAATTGCGCATCCGGCACGGCTTGTTGCGCGAAACCAGGAACTGCGAATAGGGAAATCAGAAGAGCAAAGGGAACAGCCCAATGCCGTAAATCAGTGAATAAGCTCGCTTGTCCTTGGAGCGGTACGAATGCCCGAGTGCTCTGCTTGAATCCAATCATCTAGCTATGGTAATCCGTTTCGATCAGGCTCTCATTTTCGCTATATAGTTAGAGGTTATGGCGCAACTCCCGATAGTGCTCGCTCATGGTTACCTGGGTTTCGGAACGCTGGGACCACTCAACTATTTCAATAATGTTGCTAGCGTCTTAAAACAGTCTGGCGCTCAGGAAGTGTATGCTACTGACGTCGATCCTAAGGGCAGCCTTGATGATCGTTCATCACAACTGGCGGCGCAGATCAGGCATTTTGTTCCTACCGGGAAGGTCCATCTCATCGCCCACAGCATGGGCGGCCTTGATGCGCGATATCTTATCGGGAAGCCTCATGGTGAAGACTTGATTGCCAGCCTCACCGCGTTGGGCTCGCCCTTTCAAGGCACCTTCGCCGCAGATGTGGCCGCGGATCGCTCGAAGCTTCTCCAAGTCGGCGCGCCGAAGTTGTTGGCGGCTTTGCAGCAGCTGCAAGTCGGCGCTGTTACTCATTTGCCTGAGACCTTGCCCCAGCAAATCCGATTTACAGTCGGCGCTTTCCGCTCCGCCTTGTCGGGCCTGACGACGAGCGATTATTCGAACGCAGGCACATACTTCAAAGGCCTGTTTTCGCTAAGTGACGCGGCGGTGAAGGAACTAACAACCGAACAATGCCTGCAAAGATTTCCTGCTGATGAGCACGATCTGAAGGGAGTTCCCAGCTCTAGCTATGCCGGTCTTGTAGACTCATCGGCGGCTTCGCCCTTCCTGAGTGCGTCCGCGGTAGTGTTGAGCGCCATGGGCCAGCCCAACGACGGGATCGTTCCCGTTCGATCGGCCACATTAAAGGATCATCGAGGAACGCTTAATAATGTGGATCATTTGGGACTCGTGGGATGGGGGCCGACTGATGTTTCCGGATGTTACAAGGAAATCTACCAGCGGTTGCCAAACACGGCGTAACGTAGTTCGTGGTCCTTATTCCGCTATCCGTAGCAAAGCGTGTTCATGAGCAAAGCGGAAAGTACTAACCTAGATTGAGTGGCTGCGGTTTGTCCGCCAGTCGCGTCAGTCAAAAACGACCAAGAGGAAATGCTTGCCTACTACCGCAACAACAACGCTTGAAGAGCTTTGTATCAATACATTGCGCTTTCTTTCTGCCGACGCCGTGCAGAACGCAAACTCAGGCCACCCCGGAATGCCGATGGGCGCCGCCGCCATGGCTTATACGCTGTGGACGAAATATCTGAAATTTAACCCGAAAGATCCGGCTTGGTTTGACCGTGACCGCTTTGTGCTGTCGGCAGGCCACGGGTCGATGTTGCTGTATAGCCTGCTGCACCTGACCGGTTATGATCTTTCTCTGGATGAGATCAAACGCTTCCGTCAATGGGGCAGTAAGACGCCGGGCCATCCGGAACGCGGGCATACTCCGGGTGTGGAAGTCGCTACGGGGCCGTTAGGGCAAGGCATCAGCAACGCGGTAGGTATCGCTATTGCAGAGGCATGGTTTGCCGCGCGCTTCAATAAGCCCGGTCACACTGTTATCGACCATTACACCTACGGTATCTGCGGCGACGGCGATCTAATGGAAGGCGTGGCGCAGGAAGCTACTTCACTCGCCGGCCATTTGCGCTTAGGGAAGCTGATCTTTCTTTACGACAACAATCACATCTCCCTCGCCGGCCAGACAAGCCTTTGCTATACGGAAGACGTCGCCAAGAAATTTGAAGCAATCGATTGGCATGTCGTTCAGGTGGAAGATGGCAACAATGTTGAAGACATCGCCAAGGCTATCGAAGAATCGAAAGCGCAGACGCAAAGGCCATCGCTGATCATGGTGCGCACGCACATTGGTTACGGTAGCCCGAAGAAACAAGATAGCTTTGAAGCGCACGGGAACCCACTGGGCGAGGATGAGCTACTGGCTGCCAAGAAAGCTTTGAGCTGGCCCAGCACCGATAAATTCTTTCTGCCTGAAGATTCCGTGAGCTACTTCCGTCAAGCTATCGATAAGGGCGCGAAGGCTCAACAGGAGTGGAGTGGCCGCTTCGCCGCCTACAAGCAGGCGTTCCCGAACGAGGCCGCGGAACTGGACCAACTGATCAGCGGGAAGTTACCCGCGGATTTTGCCGCGGATGTGCCCAAGTGGAAGCCGGAAGATAAACCGTTGGCCACGCGCGCGGCCGGTGGCCAAATCCTGAATGCCTTGGCCAAACGTGTCCACAGTATTGTGGGCGGTTCGGCCGATCTGAATCCTTCTACCAACACCGCCCTCAAGGGTGAGGGGGATTTCCAAAATAGCGAACTCGGCGGTCCCAGTTCGCAGGGCGCCGTTGGTGGCGTGTGGGGCTATGCCGGTCGCAATATTGCCTTTGGCGTCCGTGAACATGCGATGGGCGCGGCCGTGAATGGCATGGCGGCCCATGGCGGGTTGCTGCCGTTTAGCGCGACATTTCTGGTTTTCTCCGATTACATGAAGCCATCCATCAGGCTCGGTGCTTTGAGCCGGCTGAAGGTCTTCTACGTTTTCACGCATGACAGCATCGGCGTGGGCGAAGATGGACCGACGCACGAACCCGTAGAGCAATTAGCGGGATTGCGCGCCATTCCAGGGCTCAATGTGATGCGCCCAGCGGATGCTACTGAGACTGCCGAATCATGGGTAGCCGCCCTGCAACATGAAGGTCCGACCCTTTTCGCTTTCACTCGCCAAGCGGTTCCCAACCTAAATCGGGCAACGGCCAAAGGCGACGTGACTAAAGGCGCCTACATTCTTTCGGAGGCCGACGGCGGCACTCCGGAGGTGATTCTGATTGGCACGGGCTCTGAGGTTTCCTTGTGTGTGAAAGCGCAAGAAAAACTTAAGGGCTACGGCGTCAAGGCTCGCGTGGTGAGTATGCCGAGCTTTTATTTGTTCGAACAGCAGGACGCAGCGTATCGTGAAAGCGTTCTGCCGAAGGCGATCAAGAAACGCGTTGCGATTGAGGCCGCTTCACCCTTTGGTTGGGCGCGCTGGGCTGGCGACGAAGGCGCCATTATCGCTATCGATCACTATGGCGCTTCCGCCCCGGGTGAAACCATCATGAAGAACTTCGGCTTTACTGCTGAAAACGTCACGGCGTCGGCTTTGCGCCTGCTGGGGCGTAATGCGGACGCCGATAAAGAGAAGTAAAATCATTCGAGTTATGGCCTACCGTTTTAATAAAGACGAGGCGATTCCACGCGCTGTACAACGTGTTTTCGCTGAAGAACTTTCTTTTGCGGTAGGCCAGTTAACTGGTTCCAAGAAACGGGCGGAGGCAGTTCATGAGGCACGTAAGAGCATCAAAAAAATTCGTGCACTGTTGAGCCTGCTTGGCCCTACCGCTAGGACACTCGACCGGTATTTCCGTGACGCCGGGCGTTTGTTGTCTGACGTTCGCGACCGTGTTGTAATGCTTGAAGTTTTTAATAAATTAGCCGAGAAACATCCCGGCTTGGCCGCAGCGACAGTCGCTGAAATCCGGGGCAACCTGCGACAGCGGGAGCCTCACCAGGCCGCAGAGAAATCAGCCAGTGCGCAAGTGGCGGAATTGCTCCAGAAGGCTCCTCCGTTGCCGGTGCAGAATCTACAAGTCGAAACTCTTTTAGGTGCGGCGGACGCCACTTATCGTGCGGGCAGAAAAGCTTTCAAGCGAGCGAGAAAAGAGGAAAGCTCTGAAAACACGCACGAGTTTCGAAAAGAGGTTAAGAAGCATTGGTACCACCTGCGGCTTTTGGGCGGCGACGCGGCGGTGCAGAGGCTGGAAGATCTGCACCAACTTGAAACATTGCTGGGTGATGAACACAATCTAAGCGTGCTTCGCCACCGCCTTAAATCTGAAGTGGAGACCAGCCGCGACCGCCAGCAGATCCGCCACATTCTGGAACAAATTGATCAAGATTCGGAAACCCTTCGCAAGCGCGCGTTAGAAGCCGGAGAGCGGCTCTATAGTGAGAAGGCTTTGCCGATACCAAAACCGCCGGCACTTGCGCGGGCACCGCAGCATCTCCGCGCCCGTTCCGCGGTTGCCTAAGTGATTCTCAGTGGAACTATTCGCGCCTTGCTGTTATTCGATATCTCTGAAGAGATTGACTTGGAGTTATTGCGTCCCTTGCTGGGTGCTAGCGGCACCAAGCGCGAACCCGCCTTTCGCGGTCCGTCGCCTGAGTATGTGCGATACGAACAGCCTCCCGTTGCCGATCTGATCGGCGTCTGTGAACAGTTCGAAGGCTGGCCCATGCAGGGCCGTATTCGCTACTTCAATTACGGAATTGCCAGTGTCGAATTGAGAACCTCCTTTTCAGCGGTGAACTGGAAAAATGTAATTTCACTTGCCAATCGTTGGGTGCTGTCTGCTGAATTGGAAAAGTACGCACGCGAATTATTACGATCCAGAATCGGCGTGGCCACTCCGGCGTTCGTCAAACCCTACGATCACTGGCTTGCCGAAGACTATTACGTCATCCAACTGGACCCAGTGGCACTGACCGGCGACGAGCTGATGCGCGACTGGGGCAGCGAAATTGCCCAAATTGTGCGTGGCGAGGAATTGCCGCTCTCGGTAAGTGAGCGGCAAGAAGTACTGACCGCCAGCATGTCCTATTACCCACAAGATTTACTTGTGGTCGGGTGGGTCGCCGCAGTCGTCTATGATACAGCCGAGGGTGCTGCGCCGACCATTGATCTTCTGGAATACGCCAACTCTCAGCTGTTGGAGTTTCGCCACTACGATGAAGTATTGACTGGGGTTTTGGCTGACGTCTATAAACGGCTGGAAAAGAAACGCCGCGGTTTCACGCGCTGGACTTTGGTTCGCCAGGCGGAAAAGCTCAACACACTCCGCTTGGATTATCGGGAAGTCGTGGAACGGACCGAAAATGCCATCAAATTCTTAAGCGATATGTTTTACGCGCGCGCTTATCGTTTGGCCGCTTCGCGCATCGGGGTGCCTGACTACCGTAACTTGGTGAACGCCAAACTGAGTGACGCACGCGATCTGTATGAATCGCTTGTGAATGAATTCCATCAAAGCCGTGCTTTCTTTTTGGAAGTGATGGTGGTGATTATTCTGCTTATCGAAATTGGTTTTCTTTTTGGAGGAAAAAGTTAACGATATAAGATTGTGTCCATGTCCTTGGAACTTTTCAATTTATCCGGGCGCGTGGCGGTAGTAATGGGCGGCACGTCCGGAATTGGCCGCATGATCGCGCTGAGTATGGCGCAAGCGGGCGCGGATGTCGTTGCCACCGGTAGACGCGAAAATCTGGTGGGCGAGGTGGCTGCCGACATCGAAAAAGCGGGCCGCAAGACGTTGCGCCAGACCACAGATGCCGCCAGACGCGAATCGATTGACGCATTGCGTGATGCCGTGATGAAGCAGTTTGGCCGCGTCGATATTCTGCTAAATGCCGCTGGGCAGATCTTTCGGAAGCCCACTATCGCTATTACTGAAGCGGAGTGGAATAATTTGGTTGACGTCAATCTAACCGGGACGCTGCGGGCTTGTCAGAGTTTCTATGAGCCGCTGGTGGCGAGTGGCAAGGGGCGCGTGGTAAACATTGCCTCGCTGAACTCCTACGTGAGTTTTTTCGAAGTTGCGGCGTATGCGGCGTCGAAAAGCGGTGTGCTCGGCTTAACGCGCAGTCTGGCTGTCGAGTGGGCGCAGAAGGGCATCAATGTGAATGCGATTGCCCCCGGTGTGTTTCGAACAGAGTTGAATTCGGGGTTGCTGGACGGAACCGATCGTGGTCGTGAATTACTGATGCGAACGCCGATGAAACGATTTGGTAAGATTCCCGAGTTGGCCGGAACCGCTATCTTCTTGGCTTCCGATGCAGCCAGCTTTATTACTGGACAATGCATTGTGGTAGACGGCGGTTTTCTGGCTTCAGGAGTAAATGGCTGATGAAACTCACTCGTAGGCAGGCTTTAGGTCTCATTTCTGGCGCACTTCCGGCTTTGGCGTATCAAGGGCCGCGTGCGGAATTTCCCCCCAATTTAGAGGTTGAAAAAGGTCCCTTTCAGGGAACGCGGCAATCTTTAAGCGCTTACGAAATTCCAGAGTGGTTTCGCGATGCGAAGTTCGGCATTTGGGCGCACTGGGGTCCGCAATCCGCTGTGGAAGCGGGCGATTGGTATGCCCGAAACATGTACATGGAAGGGAGTTCGCAATATCTGTATCACTGCGAAACGTACGGCCACCCTTCTAAGTTCGGCTTCAAAGACACCATCCCGCGTTGGAAGGCGGAGAAGTTTGCACCCGCGGAGCTGATGAAGATGTACCGGCAAGCGGGTGCCAAATATTTCATGAGCATGGGCGTACACCACGACAATTTTGACCTCTGGAATTCCAAGCATAATCCTTGGAACGCCGCCAATATCGGCCCGAAGAAAGATATTGTAGGCTTATGGCGCAAGGCGGCAACAGACGAAGGGTTGAAGTTTGGGGTTAGTGAGCACTTGTGGATCACCTATAAGTGGTTCTCAACCAGTCATGGCTCTGACAAGACGGGCCCTCTTGCCGGTGTGTCTTATGATGGGGCGGATCCGAAGAACTTCGATCTTTATGTAGACTCCGATGAGGTACATACAAGCCTGGATTGGAATGAAAGTGGCATTCCCGAATGGTGGAAGAAACATTGGTATGCGCGTATGCGCGATCTGGTCGATAACTATCAGCCGGATCTGCTCTACACCGACGGGTCACTGCCGTTTGAAGAGTATGGCCTGAGCTTGGTGGCGCATCTGTACAACGAAAACGCCAAGCGACATGGCGGCAAGACAGAAGCGGTTTATACCAGCAAACGAAAGCAGGATACGGAGAAGGGGATTGCTCTTTTTGACGTTGAGCGCGGCTTGGTTGATTCAATTTGGCCGCGGCCCTGGCAGACCGATACCTGCATTGGCGATTGGCATTACAAACGCGGAGTCAAGTACAAGACCCCGAAAACCGTGGTTGATCTACTTGTGGATATCGTGAGCCGCAATGGCAACCTCATGCTGAATTTCCCACTTCCGGCCAGCGGCTATCTTGACTTAGAAGAACTGAACGTATTGAACGGCATTACGCAGTGGATGGGTGTTAACGCCGAAGCGATTCATGGCACCCGGCCTTGGAAGATTTTTGGCGAGAGTCCGGTTTCGACAGAGAAAGCTGAACAGAATGCCTCATTCAACGAAGGCAAACGCAAAGATCTTTCCGTGGCGGATGTTCGATTCACTACCAAAGGCAACGCGCTTTACGCATTTGTAATGGGATGGCCAGACTACAGCGTGCTAATTAAGCCACTGGCACTCAATACGCCGCTCAGAGTAGGCAAGATCCAAAACGTAGAATTATTGGGATTCGATGGAAAGCTGGAGTGGTCTCAAGATGAAAAAGGGTTGAGGGTTTTGACGCCGGCGAAGATGCCTTGTGACCATGCCGTAGCGTTCAAAGTTACTGGGGCTTAGGAAACAAAAGGGGGCTGAAGTGAATCGGCCCCCTTCTCAATTTAAAAGCTCAAACGCAGAGCGAATTGTATGGTGCGCGGATCTGTGGTTGAACTCACCTGGCCGAAACTGCTAGGCGGCGTGGCGGAGAAACTGCCCGTGTTTACCCCGAAGTACGACAGGTGATTGGGAAAGTCATACACTTCGGCGCGGAAGCTGGCTGATACATGTTCACCGATCGGGAAGGACTTTTGGACAGACGCGTCCCAGTTCTTAGTCGGTGGACCAAAAATAGAATACGCGCCGAAGTTGCCAAATGTTCCTGCAGTGGGAACGGCGAAAGCGGCTGGGTTCAAGTACTGCGTACCCGATACGCCGGCGGTTGGATTGCCGATCAGGTTAGGTCGCTGGTTGGCGATACCGGTTCCGGCAATGTCCGAGGCAAGCGTTACGTTGAGCGGTAGACCCGTTTGCAAGGTTGTTACACCCGACACTTGCCAGCCGCCTAGGATCTTCTTATAGAGTTCCTGTTGTGCATCTCGCCAGAAGGGGAGCGGATATACATAGCTCGCCACAAAGACGTTGTTGCGGTTGTAGCTCGATGGACCCCAGTCTCCGCGCAGATTGTAACTGTCCATCGGCTGATAGTTATAGGCATTGGCGTCGGTGCGGGCGTGCGCGTAGGTGTAGGCAACGTTGAACAGCCCGCCCTTGGCGAACTGCTTTTTGAACTGAAGTTGCATGGAGTCGTAGATCAGATTGGCTCCCGTGTTGTATTCGTAGATATCGCCGTAACCTGGATAAGGACGCAGTGCATTGGCATTCACGCCCGGATGACTCGTCAAGGTTCCCATCGGAAGTTGATTAATATCATCCTGATACGCGAGATTTGCCGCGCTTGAGCCAACGTACGCTACGTCAATCATCATTTCGTGAGCTAGCTTATGTTGAATGCCGAGACTCCAGTTGAGAACGCGCGGCACCTTCATGTCCAGATAGTGTGAATTGTTAATCGTTTGGGGGAAGTTCTGAAGCGCCCCGCCGGTGGGATTCTCCAGATTGCCATTATAGATTAGATCCTGCTGAATGAACGGAGGATTGTTGACGGCACTGAATAGAAAGTTACCTTCAACGCGCTCGTAGAAAACGCCAAAGCCACCGCGCAGGACGGTGTTGCTGTGGCCGGTTAAGTCATAGGCAAACCCTAACCGCGGAGCCCAAGTGTTGAAGTCGGTGTGCGCCGTCCCTTGCGGGAGGTTGTGAAACAACGCTAGCGTCGCCGGATCACTGTATTGCGTCACGCGGCCATTGGCAGTCGCCGGAAAGCTGCTACCACCGAGAACCAAACCATTGAAGGGAAGCGGCGCACTGAGGATCGCGCCATTCTTTGGATTGATCTGTGCTTCCTGTGCGGTGCTGAAATATTGCGGCAAGAACGCCGACGTGTTGTTCAAGGCGCTATATTGCGGCGGCATGTACTGATATCGCAGTCCCAGATTGAGAGTCAAGTGCGATGTGACTTTCCAATCGTCCTGAACGTACGGTTCAATCTGCGTGAAACGGTACCAGCCTTGCCGTAGGCTGCTCGCTTCTGTATACGTGTAGAAGTTGCCGAGCAAGGCATCAGCCAAGGCGTTACCCGAAGTGTCGCTGGCAGAGGTGCTGAAGGCAAATGTTCCATTGATAGCCGGGACATTATCTTGATTCTTGCGGCTCCGCATGGCCACGCCGCCGACTTTGATGTTGTGATTGCCGATGACTTTGGACAAATCATCTTTAATGTCAAAAATACGGTTGAAGTTGTTAAAATTCAACGCTGTCGCGGTAAGACTGGTGTAACCCGCAATTCCAAGTGTCGGAATCGCATTGGACGCGTTGAAGATAGACGGTGCTGTAAAACCTTCTCCCATCCGTGTGTAGTCTTGGATGAAGAGTGGATTGGCAGTGATGCCTGTTTTCTCCAAGATCACGTTACCTGAGAATGAAGCGATCAGCGTATTAACCGTCGTGGCATTCGGAACGTATGTCCATTGCAGGCTCGTGTTCGTGCCCGGAATGTCGCGGTTGTATTCGATGAGTTGGGTCTGATCCTGCTGCGAGGTGTAGTAGTCCCGCACATAGTGGAACGAAAACTGATTCTTGCTGCTCATGTTGTAATCCACTTTGTAGATGTACTGATTTGTATTCAGCGGAGCAACGTCGGTGAATGTATAGTTGCCGCCCGCGCCTGTGAAATTTGGCTCGGGATAATTGTTGAGTAACCGCAGCGTATTCGGACTAAATCGATTTGAGGGGATCATGCCGCCGGGAAACGCTACGCCTGTGAGCGGGTCGATGGGAAACTTCGAAAGCCCCGAAAAGTTTCCGGTCCGTTGAATCGCCGAGGGCACGGTCCAGGTATTCAAGGCACCGGAACGCAGACGTTTGAAGTCTTCACCAACGAAGAAAAACCATTTCTCCTTTTGACGGTTGAAGAAGCCGGGAATGAAGAGCGGTCCGCCGACGTTCCAACCAAAGTTGTTGTAACGCAATTCGGGTTTCGTGGTTGCGTTGTAGGCACGCGCCTGGATGGCATCATTACGGAAATACTCATAGGCGACTCCATGAAATTCCTTCGTCCCGCTCTTGATGGCCAGATTCACAACGCCGCCGGAGCTGTTGCCGTATTCCGCGCTGTAATTGGTGGTGAGCATTTTGAATTCAGCGATCGCATCTGGATTGATGTTCACAAAGTTATTGCCGCCGCCGCCGTTGTCTTTGTTGTCGACTCCGTCAAGATTCCATGAGAAAGTGTCGGTTCGCCCGCCATTGGCGGATTGCGAACTGTTGGTCACGCCATAACCGCCAAACAGGGCAAAGCCGCTGGCATACGTGGTGGAGACGCCGGGCACCAATGCCAGCAGTTGTGGAAAATTGCGTCCATTCAGCTGAATTTGAGTAGCTTGCTCACCGGTGATCAACCGGCCCACTTCGCCGCTGGCCGTTTCCACTTGGATCGCGTCTGCCTGCACAGTTACCGAATCCGCGATGCTGCCGATTTCCAACTTCGGATTAACCGCAAGCTTGGAATCGACCGTTAACTCTACGTTGTCGATTGTGTAGCGTTTGAAGCCTTGTGCTTCGACTGAAATATTGTAGTGACCGATCGGTAGGTTCGACACCACAAAGTTGCCGCTATCGTTGGTCGCTACTGTCCTTTTGAAATCGGTTTCGGGGCTCAATACCGTGATCGAAGCGTTTGGCACAACGCCGCCGGAGGGATCTGTCACTTGCCCGGAAATCTGTTGGTTGTTTGTGGATTGCGCGTAAATGCTTGCCGCCGACAAAGCGCACAAGAAAATATACGAAAGATGTCGCGATTTTACATTCCTAAGCACACGTTGCTCCTGAAGTTTTTGGTTTATAACCTGGCAATGAAAACTTACTGTGGAGCTAGCATACTACAACCGTTTCTTCCGGATGCGGCAGCGTTTCGCTTGATTATCGTTAGCTACTTCAGCGCCAATTTTTGCCGATCTTCGCGGGCTTTGCGATAGACGGACTGCGTGTCTACCGTTTGCATTTGCCGGTTCGCGACGATTTGTCTACCATTGATAAACACATCCTCCACGTCAGCCGATTGGCCGGCGTGAACCATCTGCGCATAAAGATTTTCGGCCAGCGGCACGTCGTGAGCATTGGCTAAGGTAACGGCAATCAGGTCAGCCCGTTTGCCTTCTTCGAGCGAACCAATTTGACGATCCATCCCGAGGGCGCGCGCTCCGCCAATCGTGGCCATTTCGAAAACCTGCTCAGCGGGTAGCACGGTGGGATCCATACGCGTAACCTTCTGCAGTTTGGCGGCTAGATCCATTTCGCGGAATAAGTCGGCCGTATCGTTACTTCCCGCGAAACCGTCAGTCCCCAGGCCCACATTCAAACCAGCCCTCAGCATCTCTGTTACCCGCGCGATACCGGCGGCCATTTTTGTGTTGCTCGAAGGGCAATGCGCAATCCCGGTGTTGTATTTCCGCAGGATTTCGATGTCATGATCATCCAGATAGATGGCGTGCGCCGCCAATACCCGGCCGTCCAGAACACCAAGTTTTTCGAGCACTTGCACAGGCGTCAAATTGCGTTTCGTGAGCGCATCGTCGCGTTCGCGAGCAATCTCAGCTAGATGAATGAGCATCGGCACGTCATACTTCACGGCTAGCGTGTGGGCTGCAACAATCGCTTCGTCTGGTGTGGTGTAGATCGCGTGCGGCGCAAGAGCCGGCGTGATCAATTCGTCTTTCTCATATTTTTGGATAAAGCGTTCAGCATGGGTCAGCGTCTCCTGCCAGGTGCGGTAATCCGGGGCAGGGAAGCCAATCACCGTCTGGCCGAGTACGCCACGCACTCCCACTTCTTTGGCCGCTTCAGCTTCGGAATCTTCGAAATAGTACATGTCGGTATAGGTGGTAATCCCGGCGAGCACCATCTCAATGCAGGCCATGCGGGTGCCATCTCTTACAAATTCCGCGGTCACGTTCTTTGATTCCGCCGGGAAAATATAATTTGTTAACCAGTCATCCAGGCGCTTGTCCTCGGCCAATCCCCTCAGCAACGACATCGGTGCGTGCGTGTGAGTATCAATCAAGCCCGGAGCAATAAGCGCCTCCGGTTTGTCAAGAATATGTTTGGCTTGAAAGCGTGCGGCGAGGTCTTTTTGCGAGCCCACTGCCACAATCCGCGAACCCGAAATGGCCACGGCGCCTTGTTCGATGATGCGATGATGCTCATCCATCGTCACGACGTAGCGCGCGTTGATGAGCCAGTCCACCGTATCGCCGCTTTTGGATAAATATTCCCGCTTTGGCGGTTCTTCGTTCTTACTGGGCGGCGTATGTTGCCACCCAAGCACCAGCAACATGCCAGCAGAAAGCGCGGAATTAAAGGAAGGACGCATCAAAAGGCCTCGGGAAAATTTGTTTCACCGTCATGCTCTCGCGCTGGCCGCTCAAGTTTTCAAGAATTAGCTCGGCGTCTCCGCAAAACTCCCAAAGAATCTGGCGACACGCACCGCAGGGAGGGGTCAGGGTTTTGGTATCTGCCACAACTGCAATCCGCGTGAGCTTGCCTGCGCCTTCTGAGATCGCTTTAACAATCGCCACACGTTCAGCGCAAATGGTCAGACCATACGTTGCATTCTCAACGTTGCAGCCGGTATAAATGTGGCCGTGCTCGTCTTCCAGCGCACAACCGACTTTAAAATGCGAAAACGGCGCATGGGCGCGCTCGCGTACCGCTTTGGCGGCCGCAATCAGGGTGTCGATGCTCATAGATCCGTTCATGGTAGCGCAGCCTGTGACTATAGCTATGTTAGGCTGTCTGCAACGTTGCATAAAGCACTGCCATGAAAATTGCGCTGCTCGCCTTGCTATTCGCCGGGTTCGTACTGGAGCACTGTGTCATTGCCCAGACGACCCAAACCCCCTCTGAAAGTGCGGTGTTTTTTTCCGGAGAAGTGGCGATCGAAGACGGATCTCCACCTCCTTCTACGGTGCGGGTCGAACAAATCTGTGGTGGTGCTGTAAAGCAATCGGTATCTACCGATGCGCAGGGCCGTTTCGCTTTAAAAGTTGACAGTGGGGGCCGAAGCCAAAACATGGGAGACGCTACGCAGCCCGTGGGAAATTCCGCCGATTTGAGCAAACCCTTAGGCAACGCTAGCGTCTACAGCATGCCGGTCACCGGTTCGCTGCGGGATTGTGAGTTGCAAGCCGTGCTCGCCGGATTCCGTTCCGAGCGCGTGGGAATGTCTATCAAAAGCACACTAGACAACGCCAACGTCGGCACTATTATTTTGCATCCTCTGTCGCGCGCTGCGGCGGCCACCATCAGCACCACCACCATGGCTGCGCCGCCTCGTTCGCGCAAAGCCTATGAGAAAGGATTGAACGCGAGTAAAGCGCAAAAGTGGGACACCGCGGTGCATGAGTTTGAATCAGCTGTGGCCGCATATCCGCAATTCGCCGTCGCGTGGTATGAACTGGGCTTGGCGCACCAGAACCGCAATGAGATGCCCGAGGCCGGCAAGGCTTGGCAAGAAGCTTTGAAGAGCGATCCCAAGTACGTTAAGCCCTATCAAAGCCTGACTGAACTTGCCTATAAACAAGAACACTGGGATGAGTTGGATCACTATGCCACTAACTGGATACAACATGACCCCGACGATTTCCCCGCTGCTTATTTGTTCAGCGCCTTTGCCAAAGCCAAGCGCGGTAATCCGGATGATGCCGAGAAAGCAGCTCGTCAAGGCTTACGAATCGACAAAGACCATAACGTTCCCAAGCTGAATTACGTTTTGGGCATCTTGCTGATGCAAAAACACTCCTATGCCGAATCGGCGCAGTGTTTTCGCGCCTACCTCGAACAAGCACCGAATTCAAGCGAAGCTGCCGTGGTCCGTCAGCAGCTACCCAAATTGGATGAAGCGGCGGGACGCCTTTAGTCTCAAGGCTTCAAATACAACAGTTCTTCTATCACTGAAGTGCCTCCATCCGAACTGATATCGTGAGACGAAAAGGTCCGGAGTCGTACTCATTTTTGAACTCTCTCATGAAACTCAACGCCGGCACCCTTCGCCTTTCCGCCACGGATCTTAGTAACCATCTCACCTGTCGCCACATCACCCAAGCCAATCGCGCGCACGCACTCGGCGAACGCGCTATCCCACCGTTCGCCGCTCCCGACGCTGCCGTCCTTGCGCAGCGTGGCCTTGAACACGAGCAAGCCTACGTCCGCTTTTTAAAACATTCCGGTCTCGCCGTCGTAGACCTCAGCAGCGTTAAGAGTGAGCCCGAAGCGCTTACTCTAACTCTGCAAGCCATTGCAATGGGCGTGGACGCCATCGTTCAACCAGTGCTCGCTGATGGCCACTGGTTCGGTCGGCCCGATATCCTCCGCAAAGTGCAAACCGGCGCTGACTGCTGGTCTTACGAACCGTACGACTGCAAACTTACCGCCGATACCAAAGCGGCCACCATCATTCAACTTCTCCACTACGCCGCTCTGCTTACCGTCGCCCAGCAGGGCAGGGAACCGGCTAACATTCACGTTGTTACTCCGTCCGCCCACTTCACGCCCGAGACTTATCGGATTCTTGACTTCGCTGCCTATTATCGATCCATTCAATCCCGTCTGAACGCAGCTATCGAAAAGCCTGAAGACATCTACCCTGAACCTACCGGCCACTGCGAAATCTGCCGTTGGCGTCCGGATTGCGATCGGCGACGCCGTACCGACGACCATCTCTCTCTTACTGCCGGTATCACCCGACTTCAACGCAAGCAATTAGTTGAATGGGACGTTCCCACTCTCGCCGCGCTCGCAAATCTCCAAACTCCGCTTACTCGCAGACCTCGCCATGGTTCGAAAGATAGCTACTTCCGCATCCAAAACCAAGCCCGCGTTCAAGTGATGGGTCGCGTGCAAAAGCAACCTATCCATGAACTCATCCTCCCCATTGAGATCGAACGCGGACTCTCGCGCCTGCCGGAACCTTCTCCGGCTGACATCTTTTTTGATTTCGAAAGTGACCCATTCGCCGGTCCCCATGGATGCGAATACTTGTTCGGATTTACGACAGTAGACAACGAGTATCATTCCCATTGGGCCGTCAATCCTTCTGAAGAGAAAGCCGCCTTCGAGTGGTTTATTGATCTGGTCATGGCACGCTGGCAAGCGAACCCGGCATTGCACATCTATCACTATGGCCACAAGGAACCATCCACCCTTAAAACGCTTATGGGCCGTTACGCCACGCGCGAAGACGAGCTTGACCGCATGCTGCGCGCAGGCATTCTCATAGACCTACACTCCATCACTAAACAAGCCCTTCGCGCCAGTGTCGAACGTTATTCGCTCAAAACTCTGGAAGAGTTCCACAACTTCCAAAGGTCTGTTCCTCTCGAAGACGCACGCTACGCTCTTCGGCTTTTTCAACACGCCCTTGAACTTAGCAGAGATCACGTCACCGACCCCGCTCTCCGCCAAACCATCGCCCGTTACAACGCCGATGATTGCAAATCCACCCGCAGCCTGCGCGATTGGCTCGAAACTCTCCGCGCCCAACAAGGCCCTATCGCTAGACCTCCCATCGAAGAAGGCGATCCATCTCCCAAAGTCAGTGATCGTCAAGCCACTGTGCAAAGCCTAAGTCAAGCGCTCTTCCAGGACACTTCTGCAGATCAACCCGCTTGTCAACTCCTTGCCAACCTGCTCGATTGGCACCGCCGCGAAGATAAGTCTGCCTATCACGAAAAGTACCGTCTCCAAGATCTCCCCGCTGAAGAGTTACAAGACGAACGCGCCGCAATCGGAGGGCTCATTTTCCTGAAGGAAACTCCCGCCGAAGGTAAAAAGAAAAATCCCCTTCACGAATACTCTTTTCCTCCCCAGGAGACCAATCTGCAAGCTGGCGACAAAGTTTATTCCGCAAAAGTCAACGTGGGTACCATCGAGTACATTGATCCAGCGAAAGGTATCGTTGGAATCCGCCGCTCCGCGAAGTCGCTTGACACACAGCCGCAAGGCGTCTTCTGTTCGGATATCGTCAATACTGACGAACAGGCCAATTCGCTTATCCGCCTCGCTCAGTCCGTGTTGCAAAACGGCATTCGCCAATCAGGGCCCTTCAAAGCCGCCACCGATCTCCTACTCCGTTGCCCTACGAACGACACCGATCTCCGTCATCCCGGCGAGGACACGCTCACTGCCGCCAAACGTCTCATCAACGACCGTGGCCTTTCTGTCGTCGCCATCCAAGGCCCTCCGGGTTCTGGTAAAACGTACACCGCGGCCCGCATGATTCTCGAATGTCTTCGCCTCGGTCTCAGAGTCGGTGTTACCGCCTCCGGTCACAAAGTCATTCGCAAGTTACTCGATGATGTCCACCAAGCTGCCAGTCAAGCGCATCGCCAGCCTGTTCTCTGCGTTCATAAAATCACCGACAAATCCGACGTCAAGCTCCCTTCCTGGCTCACTGAAACCACCAGTAACCCGGAAGCTTTCGCCGCCCTGCACACCCGCGAGTGCCAGATTCTCGCCGGCACAGCCTGGCTTTGGTCTCGCGCCGAAGCAACGTCCAGCGTCGATGTACTCTTTGTGGACGAAGCTGGCCAGATGTCGCTCGCTAACGCCCTCGCCATCGCCCCTGCGGCAAAAACTCTGGTCCTGCTCGGCGATCCCCAACAACTTGAACAACCGCTCAAAGGTAGTCACCCCGACGGCGCCGACGTTTCGGCTTTACAGCATCTCCTCGAAGACGCCAAAACCATGCCACCCCGCCGTGGCTTGTTTATTGAGAAGACGCGCCGCCTCCATCCGGATATCTGCCGATTCACATCTGAAATGTTTTACGACAATCTCCTGATGTCAGAACCGGGCCTGGAAAACCAGCGCATCGAAGGCCACCCTTGGCTAGGCAATCACGGTCTTCGGTACGTGCCCGTTGTTCATACCGGTAACCAAAATTCTTCGCTTGAAGAAGCAGATCGAATTGTGGAACTCGTCGAAAGTCTTCTCGCCCCCGGCGTGAACTGGGTCGACGCCGCTAAAAACCGCCGTCCGCTCCGCAGAGAAGACATCTTGATCGTCGCTCCCTACAATGCTCAGGTGGCTCTCCTTTCCCAGCGGCTACCTGCAATCCACACCGGCACCGTCGATAAATTTCAAGGCCAGCAAGCCCCGGTTGTCATTTATTCACTCACTACCTCAACCCCCGAAGACGCGCCGCGCGGCATGGAATTTCTGTACAGCGTCAACCGGCTCAACGTCGCCACGTCCAGGGCAAAAGCTCTGTGTATTTTAGTGGCCAGCCCCAAGTTACTCGAACCTGAATGCAAAACTCCACGGCAACTGAAACTCGCCAACGCCTTGTGCCGCTACGCTGAACTGGCCGAGTTTAAACAGGCACGTCTTGTGAGCGCTATTTGAGGGCCCCTTAAAATACGATCTTCAGCGAGAGCTGCAGCTCTCGCGGCGTGCCCCGCCCGGTAGCATAGTTACTAATCGTAGATGTAATCGTTCCGAAGTTAGCCGCAAAGATATCCGCATTGGGCGCGCCATACTGCGCCCGATTCAAAACGTTGAATAGATCGGCCCGAAAACGCAGATTCACTTTTTCAGTAATGCCAAGAAACTTGGAAAGTCCCAAATCAATCTGCGTAATGCCAGGCGCGCGAAAAGCGTTACGGCCCAAATTGCCGAAAGTCTGGCTTGCCGGTGTCGCGAAAGCGGCGCTGTTGATCCAGTTACTTGGGTTCGAACCACCTGACGGCGTTAACGATACGCCAGAGACATAGTTCGGACGTTCCTCCCCGCTGATGCTGTAGAGTCCGGGAACAGCGGAGTTTGCGCGGTCCACTGTGATGTTCACAGGCAGACCGGTTTGGGCGGTGCTAATCGTACTTAGTTCCCAGTTGCCCCAGATCCGATTCTTGAACGGCAGGGCATACACGGCGGACAAGTTGAATGTACTGCGTATGTCATCGTCACTGGATGCCTTATCGCAAGCGCGACAGAAAGAGTTTTGCGGTGTGTCCGATTCTCCTCCGCCGATGCTGCCATCGTTGATCGAATGCGACCACATGTAGTTCGCACTCAACAAGAAGCCTCTGCTGAAGAGCCGCCGCGCATTCGTTTGTAGTGCCTCAAATGTGCTGTTGCCCACATCGCCGCGCCAAGAGACCGCGCCGAACGCCGGATAGGGAACGACGTTCGTCGGCGGCACAGCAAGGTTGGTATAGGTTGTGGTCAGCACGTCGGTGCCTTTGTTGCCAAGATAGCTGATAGTGCCGATAAGGTCGAAGGGTAGTTTCTGTTGAACGGATGCCGTCCAGGCCGAGACGTAATCGTCTTTGCGATTGCGGTCGAGATCGCGCGGCGAAACCACGCCCAAACCACCCGCTTCAGCGTACGCGAGGTAGGGTGTCAGCGGATATGAGAGCCTGGTATACAGGGGATTGGCGCTGTTGAAAGAATACGCTTGAACTGTGTTTGAGATGGGCAGGTTCTGATCATCCAACTGTCCATCGGTGTGATAGATGCCCGCACCGATGCGCAACACGGTATCGCCGTGAGACCAAGCAAGGCCAATGCGCGGATCGACATCGTCGTAGCGTGGATGGAAAAACGCGTCGGTCCTCGGGCAGAAGCCGCCGCAGGTGCCAAAGTCAAACGGAACATCGTCGTTGCTGATGGCCTGCAGTGCATTGAAAATGTTGTAGCGAACCCCCATATTAACCGTGAAATTCTCTGTGACTTTCCACTCGTCCTCTGCGTACGCCCAGTATTCGTTCTTGCGCTGTCGTACCAGCGGGAGCAGGGCCGTGTAAGAAGCAGTGTTGACGGCGTCGTTTATAAAGCTTGTCGTCGAACTGTAGCTTAGAGTGCCCTTGGATGACGAACCCTGGTTCAAAAAGACGCGCTTGAATTCAAGACCGAACTTCAATGTATGGCGTCCCTTCGACCACGACAAGTCATCCAACGCGCTAATACTCTTCGAGGGATTGTCGGATGTGGATGCCCCGTTAAACGAGCTGAATCCAGAGACGCTGAACGTGTACGGCAGCGGCGACAAGGTGCCGCTGTGATAGAAATCCTGGTTGATCCCGAACTTTGCCTCATTCACCAACGTCGGCGCGAACACGTGCAGCAACTCCACTTCACCGTTGTTGAACTTAGTGTCGTATATAGTTAGTGCGGTCAGGTTACCAGTGGGCGTGGTTTCAAATGCCTCGTCGGAGTTGAAGCGCGCGAAGGCTGTGGTCTTGTCCGAGAAGTGATAATCGAGGCGGATCATCCCGGAATCCTCGTTATCGATTTGCCGGCCACGCTCGTCGTAGTTCCAGATGTTGGCGTTCTTGGTTGGCGAAGTCCCAGTGGGGAAAGCCTGCAGAATGGCAGTCAGTGCCGGCGACTTCAATTCCGTCTGCCTGATAAAACTGGCGCTCGGAACTAAGCCGATTTGCGTTCCGTCAAGCCGCTGCCGCAAGCCCTCATAGTTGGCGTAAAAGAAAAGCTTGTTCTTCACAAACGGTCCGCCAAAGCCAGCTCCGAATTGATTCAGCAGAAAGGGATTGGGTGACGCTCCATTGAAAGGTGTTCGCGCCTCTATGGCATCGTTACGAAAATAGTCGAACAGGTCGCCATGGAAGGCATTTGTGCCCGCTGGCGACACCACCGCAACTTGGCCGCCCGCAGTGCCACCTTCGACGTCTGCACCATACGTCTGACTCTTCACATCAAACTCAGATACCGAATCAAGCGGAATGGTGAGGCGAACATATTCACGCTGCATCTGGTTGAAAACCGCCGTCGCATCCACGCCATCCAACGTGAGGTTGTTGTCGTCCAGCCCATGGCCGGCGAATCGAACGGTGCGCTGGTCGCCGCCGCCGTTATCAATCGCACCCGGCACTAATGCAGTAAGCGTCGCCCAGTTACGTCCGTTAATGGGTAATTCGTCCGTCTGTTCTTCCTCCACCGCGCCGCCCACCGTGACGTCTACTTTGTCCAGCTGGACCGAAGACTCGGTAATCGACTCTGTTTCTTTCTTAGCGGCGATTCGAAGCGTGACGTTCAGAGTGCCGGTTTGGCCTACGATTTGCCGCACGCGTTCGGCTTGAAACGTGGAAAAGCCTTCTTTCGAAAACTGAATCGTGAACACACCCGGCGGCAGCGCCATCAGTTGATAGGTGCCTTGCGACGTAGTTTGTGTTTCGCGCTTGAGACCCGTCGCAGATTCGACCGCAAGGATTTTTGCTCCGGGGATGCGGCTGCCTTGTTGGTCGGTCACGGTGCCGGTCAAGAACGTATTCTCGTTCTGGGCATAAGAAGACAGCACGATCGTGAAAAAAATAAAACAGATAAGCAAGTCTCTGGAAGCGACTCGTGACATACAGACCCCATTAAAGAGGAACTCTCAACAATATTCCCAGCGATGCACTCAAGTTTACCGAGAAGGGCTGTGTCACGCTCACTGTGATATCCCACCTAGACAAGCAGACCGGTCATCTGGAATTTTCTATCGCCAACACCGGCATCGGTACTGCTTCCGATAAACTAAGTTCAATTTTGACGACCTCATCCACGCCGCGAATTCCACGACGCTGCTAAGCCGAGGGTGTGCCGTATGCCTCCGGAAAACCTGAATTCGCCGCTCATCCCCGAGTCATAAGGGCATTTCCAACACGCAATCATCTGCCTCCGCAGTACCAAAGGTGAGCTATAGAGTAACAGGACTGTAGCTCTACTCGTCCTAGAACTATTGGGGCCTGTGGGTTTTCGGTAGCATCGTATCGATTGACAAAACTAAACTACTTAGGCTATAAATTTATAGTGGACTCTGAACACAGGGTTCCTATTTTGTTGGGGTTAATACTTTCTGGAGGGAAGGAATGACTAAAACTTCACTGGTGGGCTCTCTGCTTCTTGCAGCCAGCGCCATCACTTTGAATGCATCGCCTGTAGTTTCTGGCTTTAATAGCACTACCTTGGCGACTTGTGACGATTGCTTTAGTGGGGCGGTTGATCTAGGGTTTTCTGCCAATTTTTTTGGCTCCACCTATACGCAAACGTACGTTAGCAACAATGGCTACGTCACATTTAACAGTGGTCAAGGCACTTACACACCAACCGGTCTGACCGCGTCTTACAGTGGTCAACCGATTATTGCTCCGTTCTACGCCGATGTGGATACCCGAGGAACGGGCACAACCACTTACGGCACAGGGACTTATAATGGGTTCGCCGCTTTTGGCGTTACCTATAACGCTGTCGGATATTATCCTTCGGCAACGGACAAGACCGATACGTTTCAAGTTCTATTGGTGAGTCGGCCGGACTTGGGCGCGGGCGATTTCGAAATCGTTTATAACTATGGCTCGATGCAGTGGGAAACGGGCGGAGCGAGCGGCGGCAGCGGCGGTCTTGGCGGTATATCGGCCGCAGTTGGATATGCCAATGGTACAGGTGCGGCGGGCTCCTACTATCAGCTGCCCGGTTCATTGGTTCCCGGCTCCTTCATTGACGGTGGCCCAGACGCTCTCAATGTCGGTTCGAATGACGGCACACCGGGCCAGTACGTGTTCCTGGTGGAAAATGGAGTTGTAGTCAGTTCCAGTCCAGAGCCGGCTTCCATCGCGCTCGTGGGTTTGGGAATTGCTGGCCTCGCGGTTCTACGCCGCATGCGCTCGTAATGACTGACTTTATTCGTTAGTGCATTTCACACGGGCACCCCGAGAAATTGGGGTGCCCTCTTCATTTCCGGCATCTTGCTCACCCTTCAACGCAGCGAATCCATGTCGAAGAAGGCTACCGGCGCAGGCTTATTTCGCGCACCCATGGACGTCATGACTGCGTGCAGATTCAAGAACTGTACCGGCCGCAGCCAGCGCATTCGGCACGCGCAGCGCGTCTGCTTAATTCACCACTGCATTTAACTGTCTGCCGTAGGTCCCACCGCTTCGCCAAGACGCATATTTTTATAGACCAAAAGACGCCGACCCATTTCTTTAGTGTGGTCAAATAAAGTGATCGGCCCTCCGATCAAAACTCTAGGAGCTTATCGGTTGCTGCCAACGCCCGTCTTCATCTGTGTCCATCTGCGTTCGTCTGAGGCTTTTCGGAGGCTCTGCTAATGCCGAAACGCACCGACCTCCGTCGCATCATGATCATCGGCTCGGGCCCCATCATCATTGGCCAAGCCTGCGAATTTGATTACTCCGGCGCGCAAGCCTGCAAAGCCCTGCGGCAAGAGGGCTACGAAGTCATCCTCATCAATTCCAATCCGGCCACCATCATGACCGACCCTGAGCTGGCCGACCGCACCTATGTCGAACCGCTCAGTCTTGCCTACGCAACCGAAATCATTCGTAAAGAACGCCCCGACGCGTTGCTCTCCACCGTAGGCGGCCAAACCGCGCTGAACCTGGCTGTCGAACTCGCGGAAGCCGGCGTTCTCGACCAATACAAAGTCGAACT
>Ga0302319_10001589_pt1 | contig 50564 bp, 49 predicted proteins | sample Bog_T0_2_FD_203319 | JGI IMG/M metagenome (GOLD analysis project Ga0302319, IMG submission 203319) | Peat permafrost microbial communities from Stordalen Mire near Abisko, Sweden - Bog_T0_2 | ecosystem: Environmental > Terrestrial > Soil > Wetlands > Peat | place: Sweden: Abisko, Stordalen Mire... | reverse complement strand
GCTCCAAGGCTTCCAGAATCCTGCGCCGTAGATCGTCCGAATAAGGTCTTGCCATACAAGTTGGAAGAATCGCCAAATCCAACGTACCACGAATCAAGTGGATATACTATTAACTAATTTGGTCTAGCTCAGGAAGTCGGCGATGGCGGCGACTACGGTCTGCTGCTCATCCTCGCGGAGTTCGGGAAAGATGGGCAGGGCCAGCACTTCGCGGGCGGCGCGCTCGGCTTCGGGGAAGTCTCCTTCTTTGTAACCAAGAGGCTTGAGGGCTTCCTGCATGTGGAGCGGCACGGGGTAGTAGATTTCGGAGCCGATCTTGCGTGCGGTGAGGAAGTCGCGGAGCTCATCGCGGCGGTCGGTGCGGATTACGTACTGGTGCCATACGTGGCGGGTGCCTGAGACCTTATGGGGAAGGACGATGCCGTGGGTTGGAAACGGGCCGGATTCGGCCAGTCCGGCTGCGGCGAAGAGGGAATGGTACTTTTCAGCGACGGTGCGGCGGGCGTCATTCCAGCCGTCGATGTACTTGAGCTTGACCCGGAGGATGGCGGCCTGGAAGCCGTCGAGGCGGGCGTTCCAACCGAGTTCGTCGTGGTAGTAGCGGCGTCGCATGCCGTGTTGGCGGAGCATTCTTACGCGCTCGGCGAGTTCGTCTGAGTTGGTGGTGACCATGCCGGCGTCGCCGGCCGCGCTCAGGTTCTTGGTGGGGTAGAAGCTGAAAGCGGCAATCGTACCCAGGCCGCCGGCCATCACTCCATTCGATTCGGCGCCCCAGGCCTGGGCGGCATCTTCGATCAGCTTGAGCCCATACCCCTGGCCGAGAAGTGAAAAGGCGGTCCAGTCGGCACATTGGCCATAGAGGTGGACCGGCAGGATCGCCCGTATAGGGGCGGACTGGGGTGCGATGACTGCGGCTTCGACGGCGTGGGGCGAGAGATTGAAGGTGACAGGGTCAATGTCGGCGAGGACCACTGTGGCGCCGGCGCGGAGAATGGCGCTGACGGAGGCGAAGAAGCTGAATGGAGTCGTCACGACGGCATCGCCGGGGCCGATTCCGGCGGCGGCGAGGGCCAGCCACAGGGCGTCGGTGCCGGAGGAGCAGCCGATTGCATGGGCAACGCCGAGTTGAGCGGCGGCGGCGATCTCAAAGGCGGTTACCGGCTCGCCAAGGATAAACTGTTGCGTCTGAAGGACATAATCGAGGGCCTGAAGCAGTTCCTCGTGGAGGGGTCGGTACTGGCGCTTGAGGTCCAGCATGGGGACGGTCTGGGCCACCGAGGCTGAAGCGGCAGGGGTTTGTGCTGCGTGTTGCACCAGACAATGTTAACAGCCGGGTAATGCCCGCCGTTTCAAAAGGGCAGGAGAGCCCTTTCCCTGTTGAGGTCCACCCGCTCCCACCCGCGGCAAAAAGACAAGAAAGCTCGACACAGACCCAGAGGGTGCCTGGGTGCCCCGACGGGGCACCCGAACCCGCCTCGGCAGGAGGCGCATTTGGCTGAAAAAAAGGAGTTTGGCGCGGGATGACGGTAATGTGGTCGAGAGATCCCGGGACCGCGAAATTGGAGCGCCGGGAACAGTTGGCCGCGAGTCGGGAAAGCCCTCCGGAAGGCGCGCGGAGTTGAAAAGGTTGGGCAATCGTTCTATTGTTGAGCCATTGCAGGAATCGGCGGCGCCCGGGTTTCGGGAGCCGTGCCTGCGGATTTGTGTTTTTCACCAAGAGTTTGCATCTCAACATTGAAAAGAAAGTGGAGATCGGCACATGGAAAACAAGCCGGCACAAAATATTCAGGACACATTCCTGAACACGGTCCGCAAGGACAAGACCCCGATTACGATTTATCTGGTGAGCGGCGTTAAGCTTACCGGCAAAATCCGTTCTTTTGACAAGTACTCGGTGCTTCTGGAGAACAACAGCCAGGAGCAGTTGATCTTCAAGCACGCCATATCGACGGTGGTCAGCAATCGGAGCGTGATGCATACCGAGCATCGTCCGATGGCCGTGCAGTCGGGAGTCGGACCGACCCCGGTGGCGGCTGCATCTCCGGCAATCGCGGAGTCGCGATAGCCCGCGGGGTGCGGTCTCGATTGGCGGTTGGAGAACACAGAACAGCAGGCGCGGGTGGCAAGCCTGAGCGGGCAGTTCTGGTGGGAGTGGACCTGGCGCGGCCTGGCCTGGGACGGGCAGACCGGCCGGGAAGCTCGCGCGTCAGCCGCGCAGGCGCAGCAGGTGCGCGCATGGCGGCAGTGCGTCCGGGTGCGGATCTGTCGCCTCTTTCCGTCCGCCCCGAAGACACCGGTTCCGGCATCCCAAATGGCATCCCAAATATCGAGGGCGAAGCGGCATTTTTGCGGCCTGCGGCGCAGTTTACGAGTTCGGCGCTGAATGCGGAGGAGTCGCTGGCGGAGTTTCGCGAGCTGGTGGCGAGCGCCGGCGGCGTGGTGGTTGCAGAGGTGATGCAGCGGCGGGCGAAGTTCGATCCGGCCACCTTGATAGGCGCAGGCAAGGTAGAGGAGATCGAGGGCATTGCGGCTTCTACCGAGGCTGATCTTGTGCTGTTCGATCACGACCTGTCGCCTACGCAACTGCGCAATCTGGAGGCGGCGCTCCCGTGCCGTGTACTGGACCGGACGCAGCTCATTCTGGACATTTTTGCGCGCCACGCTCGCACCAGCGAGGGCCAGTTGCAGGTGGAGCTGGCGCAGCTTGAGTACATGCTGCCGAGGCTCGCGGGCAAGGGCAAGGCCATGTCGCAGCTGGGCGGCGGCATTGGCACGCGCGGACCGGGTGAAACACGTCTTGAGACCGACCGGCGGAGGATCCAGGCGCGCATCGACCATCTGAAAGGCGAACTGGACGGGGTGCGCCGGGTGCGCAAGCAACAGCGGCAGCGGCGCGAGGCGGTTCCGGTTCCGACGGTGGCGCTGGTGGGCTATACCAACGCGGGCAAGAGCACGCTGTTCAACCGGCTCACGGGTGCGCAGGTGCTGGAGTCGTCGCGGATGTTCGCCACGCTGGACCCGAAACTGCGGGCCATCGAGCTTCCCAGCCGGCGCAAAGTGCTGCTGTCAGATACGGTTGGCTTCATCCGCAATTTGCCGCATACGCTGGTGACCAGCTTCAGGGCGACGCTGGAAGAGGTGGCGCAGGCCGAGGTGCTGCTGCACGTGCGCGACGCCTCTTCGGCGTATGGCGAAGAGCAAAAATCTCAGGTGGAAAAAGTTCTCGGCGAACTGGATTCGCTGGCCAAGCCGCGCATCGAGGTGCTGAACAAGATCGACCTGCTGGGGGAGCACGAACGCGAGGGGTTGCTGGGCCGGACGCCGGGCCAGGTAGACCCGATCAAGGTTGCGGTTTCCGCGCAGACTGGCGTAGGAATGGACGCGCTGCTCGTGGCGCTCGACCGGGCGCTGCACTCCGACCCCGTGGTCGAGGCGGAGTTGCGGGTTCCTCAGCAGGAGGGCGGGGTGCTGGCGGCGGTGGAGGCGGGGATGGTGGTGCACAGCCGGGAGTACGAAGGGAACCTGGTCCGGCTTTCAGTAACCGGGCCGGCGTCGCTGATGGGCCGGTTGCGAAAGTACCGCGTCCGCGGCGAGTGACAGGAGGCGAATGAAACCAGGTCAAGGCGGCGCAGGCCGCACGATTACGACTCTCTCCAGCCGCGAAGTCTATCGCAATCCTTGGATGCGGGTGCGCGAGGATGAAATCCTGCGCTCGAACGGCAAGAAGGGTATCTTCGGTGTGGCTGAGAAAGACGATGCAGCCATCATCATACCCATCGACCATGGGCGCGTCTGGCTTGTGGAGCAATATCGCTACGCAATCCAGGAGCGGGCGCTGGAGCTGCCGCAGGGCGGATGGGAGATGGAGGTCGTGAATCCCGAAGAGCTGGCGCGGGGCGAATTGAAAGAGGAACTGGGTCTTGCTGCCGCGGAGATGACCTACCTGGGCTGGCTGTGGATTGCCTACGGTTTTCTGCGGCAGAAGCATCATGTCTTTCTCGCCACTGGGCTGACGGAGACCGAGAAAGAGCCTGACCCGGAAGAGCACGACTTGCAAGTGCATTGCGTAACGGCCGAGGAGTTCGAGGAGATGATGCTCGACGGGACGGTCCGCGACAACTGCACCGTGTCGGCATGGGGACTCTACCTGCTTTGGAAAAAGCGGCACGCCTAGGCCGCACGGTCATGCGCGCCGAAATCTCTTGAAGGCACTCCACGTCAGGATGATGAAGACGACCAGGACGATCAACTGAGTGATTCCGAAGGCCGGTGACGACTGGGTGGGCGCAAGGTCGTGAAGCGCGGGAATTTTCGCGAAGGACTGTGCAAATAATACGAACACATTGAACCAGAGGGCGATGCTTGCGGAGATGACGTAAGCCCCGCGCCACGCGCCGGCGAGCTTGCCGACATAGAGCGCCCCAATGGCAACCACCAGTACGATCAAGGACAGGACTCCGAGGATAATTCCCGGCGTGACTCCCTTGAAGGGGAAAAGCAATGCCGTCACATTGGTGAGGACCGTGGTGATGAGGAACAAGGCGGTGACAGCGGAGAGCAGCCGATTGGCGATCAATCCGAAAAGCGCGACCAGACCGGCGGCAATCCCGATGAGACTGAGGATCACGTGGAATTGGGTGAATGCCGAAAGACTCATGCCAAGGATCATGGAGTTTTTCCTTTCATTGACTTAGTGCGCCGCTGGGGGGCGAGGCGGTGTGCCCTGTAAGGCGGAACGCGAGGGAGGGAAGAACAGAAAGCGTCCGCGTGGGCTTCAGTTCTGCTTAGCTAGCGATCTTGGTTAGAAGGTGCTCTACTTTCAAGTCGAGTACTCGCGCGACTTCAAGCGCGGCCAGATTACCATACGCGGCTAGATAGCTGGCCATTCGGTCGTAGGAAATATGAACGCCGTCGGGGCGCTCGTCGATGAGGACGGTGACCGGCGCATAGGAGCCGGCATCTGGCACGTGTTCTGCCATCTGTTTCATGATCAAGGGATTGCCGAGAACGATGCGCACGATTTGCGGCGCAGATGAGCCTTGCTGCATTTTAAGAAACTGACCGTGGTTGAAGCGCGTGAACTCCATGAAGCCGGATCTTCCGACGGCGGCGCGGATCACATGTTCCACATCGTGCCAGGAGCTCGCCGCCGCGATCCGCTTCCAGAACTCGCGCATGTCGGGATGGCCGAGCGCCTCGTCAAGGCCGGCAACAATTTCGGCAAACGGCTTGGGGGATACCAGGCTCCAGCGTTCAACTGCAATTTGATTCACGGGCATGAATCACCTGCTTCGCATCTTGGATGCCCGAGGCAGGCCGGAGCGGCGCAAATAATTCGCCTCTCCCTAGGACTCCGCAACAATCAACCCCTTTTTCGACTGCACCGGTTTTCCGGGCCCTGGCTGGCAATTGGCTCAAGGGGCCACCTTGTAGATGTTGCCCTTGCTGTCCACGGCGACGCCGTAGTACGTGGGAAACGCGCCGGCCAGGCACTCGATTTGCAGCATGGATCCCTGGTTCCCGGTGACCACAGCCTGCCTCATCCGTTGACCGACGCCCTTGGCGAGAAAGTACCCCTGCCCATAGACAGAATCCCATGCGTAGGCGAGATTCGGCTGCGGCAAGTAGGCGGCGGGGTTCTGCGGCGTTTTGACGTTTACGAACGACGCCGTTACGAGAGACCATTTCCCTTGGAACGGCTCGCCGTTGGCTTCTACCAGCGTGAATTTGCCGGAAGCGGTTCCATGGAACGTGGCAGTGATTGCCGGCGGCGCGGCCTGTGCCGCCCGCGGACCGAAGACCGGATAAAGCGTTTCTCCGCATGCGGCGTCCGCGGAGAGAATGCAAAGACAGAGCAATGCCGGGGCAAGTGCAGATTTCATGGGAATCCTCGTGCCGTTAGACACCGCGCGGCGCCAAGGAGTTATGAAGAATCACGCACCTTATCCGCGCTCTTCGATGGGAATGTACGGCGAGGGGTATTCGGGGCCGATATATTCGGCGCGGGGCCGAATGAGGCGATTGTCGTCGAGCTGCTCGATCACGTGGGCGGCCCAGCCGGCAATGCGGCTGATGGCGAAGATGGGCGTGTAGAGATCGATGTCGACGCCCAGCGTTGCGTAGGTGGAAGCGGAGTAGAAATCAACGTTGGCGTTGAGCTTCTTTTCGGCATTGATGTAGAGCTCGATGGCGCGCGACATTTCAAACCATTTGGACTGGCCGGCGTCTCTGCCGAGCTGCTCGCTCATGCGGCGCAGGTGGGTGGCGCGGGGATCCTCGGTCTTGTAGACGCGATGGCCGAATCCGGAGATCTTCTGCCGCGCGGCGAGCATGCCCTTCACGTATTCCACGGGCTCGGCTCCGGCCTTGTCGATGGCGTAGAGCAGGCGCATCACGGCTTCGTTGGCGCCTCCGTGCAGCGGGCCCTTGAGCGCGCCGATGGCGCCGGTGACGGCGGAATGAATGTCGGAAAGTGTGGCGGCGATGACGCGTGCGGCGAAAGTGGAGGCATTCAACTCGTGGTCGGCGTGGAGAATGAGGGCGATATCGAGGGTGCGGGTAGCCGTCTCGGAAGGCTTGACTCCGGTCAGCATCCACAGAAAATTTCCCGCGTGGGAAAGCGAACGATCAGGTGGAACAATCTCAAGGCCCTTGCGGATGCGGTCGTAAACGGCCACGATCATGGCGATTTGCGCGGTGAGATTATAGGCCTTGCGCACGTTGGCGTCGTGGGTGTTGTCCTTCTCGTCCGCGTCGTAGAAACTGAGCGCCGAGACCGCCGTGCGCAGCACTTCCATAGGAGTGGCCGAGGTGGGAAAGCTGCGCAGCAAGTCGACGATGCGCTGATCGAGCGCGCGGGCCAGCGCCAGTTGCGAGGAAAACTCGCGCAATGCCAGTTCATTCGGCAGCATGCCGTTCCAGAGCAGGTAGGTGCATTCCTCGAATGTCGACCTATCGGCCAGCTCATGAATGTCGATGCCGCGATAGGAGAGCACGCCGGCTTCTCCGTCGATCCAGCAGATCCCGGAGTTGGCGGCAACAATTCCTTCCAGACCCTTTCCAGCAACGGCAGTCGACATAGCGTTCGAAGCTCCCTCTTATTACGAAGACAATGGTGATGAGTTGAGTACGAGCGGCGGCAAGAGGCCGGTACAGCGGCCGGCGCCGATATGCAGTAAAGATGTTTATAACGCAGCCATTGTATGGTTGTCACGGAGAGGGGTACGCGGGAGCGGAGCAAAAGCCTCGTTTTGAGACGTGTACGGAGCGGAGAATTCCGCTCTTGGCCTCCTTGCATCGGGATGATTCCATGATCGATGTCAGATGGGTCTGCCCCGGTTGGGCGGTGTTTTCTCTGCACGTGGCGCGCGAGTTCGGTATTCTGTTGAGGTCCCTCAGGTGCGCGGAGCGAAGGCCGCGAGGGCGTTCCTTGTGCGTTGAAACTCCGCGAAGAAACGATGAATTCCAGAGGGAGAAATCTCCCGAGGCGGCGTCTAATTTAGTGAAGCGGCCGCGAAACCAGAGAGGCGAGCCGACCCGAGCGGCATTGAAGGACAGATGCCGGGTGGCGCGCCAGAGAGAAGAAAGGGATACACATGAGCGAAATAGAAGAAACTCCGAGGACGTTTTCCCCAGGTGCACTGCTGGCAGCGATTGCGGTCGCAATCCTGCTGGGAATCGGCGGACTGATTTGGAGCTATAACCTGAGCGGCAAGCTCACCAGCCAGCAGCAGGAACTGGCGGATGCCAAGGCCCAGAACGTGAAGCTGGATGCCCAGTTGCGGGAGACCGATGAGCGGCTGAACGTGGCCACCGACGAGTTGAAGACCTCGCTGGGCCTGACCCAGAAGCAGTTGGACAACCGCGCCCAGGAACTGCAGGCGCGCGAGCAAAAGGTTGAGGCCAATACGGCTCGCCTCGCAAGTGCGCAGCAGCAGACGGCGCAGCAGGTGACGGCGGTCTCCAGCGCGGTGACCGATGTGAAGACCGACGTAGGCGGCGTGAAGACCGATGTCGCCAAGACCAAAAGCGATCTGGCGGATGCGGTGGGCCAGTTGACCTCAATGAAAGGCGACTTGAGCGGCCACAGCAGCCTCATCGCACGCAATGCCGAGGAACTGGAAGTCCTGAAGCACAGGGGAGACCGGAACTATTACGAGTTCACCCTGGTGAAGGGACAGAGGAAGCCGGTAGGCACGGTGAGCCTGGAACTGAAGAAGGCCGATGCCAAAAAGAGCAAGTTCACCCTGGTGGTCTATTCCGACGACAAGGAATACGAGAAGAAGGACCGGAACCTGAACGAGCCGCTGCAGTTCTACAGCGGCAAGGACCCGCAGTTGTTTGAGATTGTGGTGAATTCGGTGAGCGCAAAGAACACGGTGACAGGTTATTTGTCCTCGCCGAAGGGTGCGCCGGTGCCGCCGACTACTGGACGGTAATGGGAACGTGGGGCGCGACCACCAGGTCGGGCTGGTACTGAATGCCGAAGCTGAAATTCAGGTCCTTGCGCGCGCCCCACTGCTCCTGTGTCAGGCGAAAGGCCGAAACGATGGTTCCCTCGACGGTCTGTCCAGGCTCGATGGTGGACTGAGCCGAGAGCGGCTTGCCGTGCGGTACGGGGATGCCCGGATAGGCCAGGAACACGCGGTTGTAGTCGGAGAGCGTTGCGGCGTAGCTGGAGTGAATGCCGTCGTCCATGGTGGCGTTGGTCATCGCGTTGTGCAGGAAGAGCGGATTTTTGCTCTGATTGTGCAGCTTGACCAGGGCAAAGACAAACACCTGGTCAAAGGCTTCCTTGGCCATGGGCGCGCCGTTGGCGTCGACGCCTGAGGTCTCAGTGTGCTGCGGATGGACCCAGATCTGCTCAATCTCCCCAGTGGCAACTGGAGGCTTTTGCCCGGTAACGGCATACACGGCAATGACGGCAGTGACTATCAACCCGGCCAGGATGCTGGCCCAGAGCACATGGCTGGAGCCTTTTGTGAGTTCCTCGCCAAGCGCGGCGTCGTCGAGTTGGGGAGATTCCTGCTGAAGAAGGCTCATCGCGCCTTTATCTTATCGCCCCCGAGATGGAACTTCACACAAATTTCGCTCGATCCAGCGATGCGTTTCCCATTCTTTCGTGCTCGGGCAAAGTGACTTTTGGCAGGGGGCGCCGAGGGTGGCTGAAGCCTGCGCACCTCGGGCTGTGGTAATCCTGCTGCCGTTTTGCTACGCTCGAAGGTGAGAATTTGAGGGACCAGTCATGATGATAGAGATTCAGAGGCCCGAACTCGAAGCCCTCATCCACGAGCGGATGATGAGCGGCGCATACCATGACGTCGAGGACGTCCTCATGGAGGCACTGAAGTCTTCGCCTTTGCCAGGGAGCGAAACCGCGGACCAGGGGAACGAAGATCAACCTGTGATGGGCACTGAACTAGTGGCGGCGATGCAGGCCTCGCCATTCAAGGAGATCTGCCTGGAGTCCGGAGGTGAGCCTTCGCCCGTGCGTGACGTTGTGTTCTGATGGTGTGGTTGCTGGATACAAATATTCTCTCGGAGCTGAGGCGGCCAAGACCTTTCGCCCGGGTGGTGGAATTCGTTGCGGCTTGCCCGCTCGACAAGCTTTCCATTAGTGTTGTAACCCTCGCCGAGATTCGGTTTGGGATTGCTTCGGTCGGCGATTCCGGCCAGCGGGCGGTGCTCGAAGATTGGCTTGAGCAAAAGGTCCGACCCATGTTTGCAGGTCGGATTCTTCCGATCACTGAAGACATTATGCTCAAGTGGCGGCTGATGGTAGAGGAAGGCCGAAAGGTAGGACACACTTTCTCGCAGCCAGACCTCATGATTGCCGCAACCGCGATTCACCACGGCCTTACCGTCGTCACGCGCGATCGAACGCACTTCGAAAAGGCGCACGTTTCCCTTATCAATCCATGGGATGCACCGTAAATCAGCCGGTTTCCTAGCGGCTTGTTTACTGCCGCGGCGGAAGCGCGGCAATGAGAGCGCCGGCATCGAGCGTGTTCAGCACATCACTCGGCCCCAGCCAAGCGCGCTTTAGCTGGCGGATACCGTACTCCATCTTGCCCAAGTTGCGCGCATCGTGGGAGTCGGAATCGATGACGATCTTGCAGCCGAGCTCCTTGGCCAGGCGGAGATCGCGATCGTTCAGGTCAAGGCGCTCGGGGGCGGCGTTATGCTCGACGGCTACGCAGAGTTCGGCGGCGCGGCGCAGCACCAGGCCAAGGTCGAGCGCGAACGGCTCGCGGCGCAGCAGCAGGCGGCCGGTGGGATGGCCGAGGATGCGCACGTAGGGATTCTCGATGGCGCGCAGGATGCGCTGGGTCATCTCTTCGCGCGGCTGGGCAAAATGAGTGTGTACGCTGGCGATGACGATCTCCATCTGGGCCAGGACTTCGTCGTCAAGGTCGAGGGCGCCGTCGGCGAGGATGTCGACCTCGATCCCGGTGAAGACGCGGATGCGGCCTTCCATCTCGCGATCAACGGCGCGGATGCGGGCGATGTGCTCCAGCGCGCGCTTCTCGTCGAGGCCGTTGGTCATGGCCAGGTTTTTGGAGTGGTCGGTAATGGCGATGTAGCTGTATCCAGCGGCCAGCGCTGCTTCGGCCATTTCGCGGATGGTGTTGTGGCCGTCAGTGGCGTTGGTGTGCATGTGCAGGTCGCCGCGGATGTCCCCTTGCTCAATCAGGCGCGGCAGTGCGTGGCCGGCAGCGATTTCGATCTCCCCCAGGTTTTCCCTCAGCTCCGGCGGAATCCATTCCATGTCCAGGGCGGCGTAGATTTCTTCCTCTGTGGCCGCGGCAACAACGGATTCGTCGTCGAGCCGGGCCAGCGCCCACTCGCTGAGGGTGTATCCCATTTTGAGCGCGCGCTGGCGCAAGGCGACGTTGTGGGCCTTGGAACCGGTGAAGTACTGCAGGGCGGCGCCGTAAGAGGCTGACGGAAGCAGCCGGACATCGACCTGCAATGCGTTTGAAAGATAGAAGCTGACCTTGTTGTCGCCCTTGGCGATGATGCTGAGGATTCCGGGATATGCGGCGACGTATTCGACTGCTGCGGCTGTATGATCGGGCGCGCAGGCGGGGCCGGTGACCAGCAGATCGAGGTCGCCGGCGGTCTCGCGGCCGCGGCGCAGCGACCCCGCCGGAGTCACACGCTCTATACCTTCAAAGGCGAGCAAATAGGCCGAGATGCGCTGGGCAGCGTCTTCGGCCACGTCGATGCGGAAGCGGCCGGCGCTGCGGCGATAGTCATCGATGCCTTTGCGCAGCTTTTCAATCTGTTTTTCTCCCATGCGGGGAAGGCCGGTTAGTCGGCCGGCGTCGATAGCCTGAGCGAGCGCGTCAATGCTCGCGATCTGCGCGGCAGACCAGAGCAATGCCACGGTCTTGGGCCCCATCCCAGGCAGCTTCAAAAGTTCGAGCAGTCCAGCTCCGTACTTGGCCAGCAGTTCGTCGCGCAGGGGCAGGGTGCCGGTGGCGACGATGGCCTGGAGATTGGCCGCCATACTTTTGCCTATGCCGGGGATTTCAAGCAGGCGGGTAGTTTCCGCCGCTGCCACGGTCAGATCTACCGTGGTTTGCTCGGCGGCTTCGGCGGCGCGGCGATAGCCGCGAATTCGAAAGCTGTCGCCGCCATCGATCTCGAGCAGGTCGGCGGTCTCTGAAAGAAGGCGCGCCATGGTGGGGTTGTCCATGGCGGAAGGGTATCAAAAGGCAGGCAACAGGGGAACAGCAATAGGGAAATAGGGATGAGAGTGGGCTCCGGGCGCAATGAAATGCCTCAATCGAGGACGAGACACAGAAAGAACATTGGCCCTTGCAACCGACGTGTAACAGGTCGGAACGCGTGGGACGCACTTGCACATGACCACCGGCTAGGGGTCTTGTGGATTCGGCCCTAAACTGTGCCCTTCTTAGGCTGCGGTGTGGGCGGCGTCCTTGTAGCGGACAACCGAATCCGCCTGGGGACCTTTCTGACCCTGAACGATGTCGAACTCGACCTCATCGCCCTCTTTCAGGGTCTTGTATCCATCCAACTGGATCGATGAGTAATGAACAAAAACGTCTGGCCCGTCATCGCGTCCGATGAATCCGTAACCCTTGGCATTGTTGAACCACTTGACCTTCCCTTTGTACTGAGCCACTGGCTCCCTCTTTCTTTGCTTCGTGCGAGGAATCCGGAAGATGAGAGGAATCGATCCCGGTATACGATAAGACGCCCAAAAGGGCCGAAAGGTTGATCGAATCTTTGCGCGCGAATTCCACAAAGTGGGATGGACCGGCACCGGAAACCGGCCCAAAACGGAAACCCTTTAGATAGAGACATCGATGACTTTGCGAAGTCACTTGTCCATTTTTGCTCATCTACTTTTTATGCTTGCCGCGGTGCATCCGGGCGTAGAGCAGGACGCCGGTGAGCGTTTTGCCGTCCTTGATGGCGCCCTTCTCGATCATCTTCAGGACGTCGGAAAGCTTGACCAGGCGGAACTCGATCTGCTCGTCCTCTTCCGGATGGGCGTCTCCGGCTACCAATCCCTCTGCGGTGAAGACCTTCATGGATTCGCCGAGAAAGCCGGGGCTGGCGTAGTACTCCACCAGCGGCTTCCACTTTTTGGCGCTGTAGCCGGTTTCCTCGGCCAGTTCGCGCTTGGCGCCGGCCAGGGCGTCTTCGCCCGGATCGAGCTTGCCGGCGGGCAGTTCCCACAGATACTGGTTGGCGGCATGGCGGTACTGGCGCTCGACGACGATCCAGGGATTCTTCTTGCTCTTTGAACTGTCGATGGCCAGGATGACCACGCTGCCGTTGTGGCGGATTACGTCGCGCTCGTTGTGCTTGCCGCTGGGCTCGATGAGCTTGTCGTGCAGGACGCGAAAGAGCGGGCCTTGATAGACGACCTTGGAACTCAGCAATTCGGCGACTTCGACGGCCTCGGACTTGGTGCCCTTGGCGAGCTTTTTTGCTCTTGGCTTGGTGGACTTGGATTTTACGATCTTGGGCGCCGCGGATTTCACTTTCGTTGCGGCCTTTTTCGCCTTCGCCCTGGGTTCGGCGGCAATTGCGGTCTTCTTTTTCCTGAGCATTCTTGTCTATCTCCTCAAAGTCTGGTCAGGAAAAGTATACGCACTGCGCCGGGGCTGGGCTGAGCCGATTACGGCAGAAGTGCATCGATTGGATGCGGCGTGGCATCCTTAACGAAGATTGATTCCATTTGAGTCTGTGCCTGCGCGGATCCCCGGTAGCCTTCGGACCCGGATGGGGCGCCTCAAAGCCAGCTTCCAGGAAGAGATTCGATTGCTGACTGCAGACTGCTTCCCCATTACCGTTGCGCCGGGACTGCACCGGCTTTTTCTGGACTTCTGCGCAGGCGACACGGCTGCGGCCAAGTTCTACGCGTCGCTGCCACCGGATGCGGGTTGGCAGGCTCGTCCTCCGGTGCCGGCTCACTGGTCCGAACTCGTGCAGTTGCTGGCGGAGCAGAACCCTGCTCCAGCCGATTCTCCTAGCGCAGCGGCACTGGCGATGCTCGGCCATGGGGCGGGCGTGGTGGTTACCGGGCAGCAGGTGGGCTTGTTCGGCGGACCTCTGTTTACTCCTTTCAAAGCGGCGACGGCGATTGCGCGGGCGCGGCAGGCGACGGTGGCGGGACGGCCTCACGCGGCCATCTTCTGGCTGGCAAGCGAAGACCACGATTTTGCCGAGATCAACCACGTGGTGTTTCCCGCCGGGCGTGAACTGCGAAAGCTTGTCTACGAAGAATCCTCCGCTGCCATGTCACGGCCAGTCGGGGGCATTGAACTCGACGAACGGATATTGCCACTCGTGGACGAGGCGTGGGGGCTGCTTGGCGGTTCCGATGCGATGGAGGCCCTGGCAGAGGCTTACAAGCCGGGGAGGACCTTCGCGCAGGCGTTCAGGGATTTTTATGCGCGAGCGTTTGCGGCGCAGGGGTTGCTGGTGCTGGATGCGGACGGCCGCGACCTTCACCGCATGGGCGCGCCGGTTCTGCGGGCGGGCCTTGAGCAGGCGGACGAGCTGCACGCTGGGTTGCTGGCCCGCAATGCCGAACTGGCCGCAGCGGGCTATGAGGCGCAGGTCGCGGTCGGCGCGCAATCGAGTCTCCTGTTCCTGATCGACGACAAGACCGGCGCCCGACTGGCGCTAAAACGGATTGCGCCCGGCGCCGCCGAGCCACAGGGGCTATGGCAGGCAGCGCGGCAGAGCTTTTCGACGGCGGATCTGGTGGGGATTCTGGATGTGGAGCCGGAGCGGATTTCGCCCTCGGCGCTACTGCGGCCGGTTTTTCAGGATTTTCTGCTGTCCACATCGCTGACCATTGGGGGCCCGGCGGAGATTGCTTACTTTGCGCAGTCGGCAGTCTTGTTCGAAAAGATACTGCGCCGTGTAACTCCGGTGCAGCCGCGCTTCTCCGGAACGCTGGTCGAACCGGCGATCGGCGAACTGTTGCGCAAGCACGAGTTGAGCCTGGAGCGGGTGTTCAGCGAGGCTGCGGCTTCCTTGGCGCAACTGCTGGGGGCGCGGGCCATGCCAGTCGAGGGCAAGCAGAAACTGGCGGCGGCGGGAAAGGCGCTGGACGCCGAACTGGGTCCGCTGCTGGAGTGGATGCGCAAGCTGGACGCGGGTCTGGGCCGCTCGGCAGAGACGGCGGCGAGCAAGATGCTCTACCAGATGAACAGGCTTCGGCGACTCGCGGCGAACTTCCAGCTGCAGCGCGAAGCCTCTCTCGGACGGCACGCCGAAGCGATTTCCCAGGCAATTTATCCCGGCGGGGTGCTGCAGGAGCGTGTGCACGGAGCGGCATACTACTTCGCGCGCTACGGGTTTGAGCTGGCGGAGGAAATCAGCGTGCAGGCGGAGAATGCCTGTCCGGGTCATACGGCGATGTGGCTATAATCCTCGCTGGCAGCGGAGAGGTTCTCAATGAAGCAAGTCGTGGTTTTGCTGGCGGTCGGGCTCCTGGCCGTTCCACTCACTCATGCACAGAAACAGCCTTGCGCCACGGCCGGGAATAACAACGACTATCTCGGCATTCAGACCATTCGTCTTTGGCCCGGCGACGCTCCCCAGGCTACGGGAAAGGCGTGCGAAGATACTCCCACGCTGACCATCTTCGACCCGCAACGAGGCCAGGGGAACGGATCTGCGGTTGTCGTGCTTCCGGGCGGAGCGTATCTCAATCTGGCAGCCAACCTGGAAGGCCGCCAGGTGGCCGACTGGTTTACCTCAAGGGGCTTTCGCGCCTTCATCCTGAGCTACCGGCTGTCCTCGAACGGCTACCTGCTTCCAGTTCCCCTGCTCGACGCCCGCCGAGCCATCCAGATGGTCCGCGCGCGGGCGCTGGACTACCACATCGAGCCAAATCGCATTGTCGTCATCGGATTCTCGGCCGGCGGACACCTGGCGGCGCTTTCCGCCACGCAATTTGTTCCGGGCAATCCGGACGCCGAAGACCCGATCGATCGCGCCTCCAGCCGTCCCGACTACTTGGTGCTGGGCTATCCCTGGATCGGGGCCATCTCCAGCGATACGTCGCACCTGTCTTACTGCAAGATTCTCAACGTGATGGACCGCTGTGAGGCGCTGCGTACGGCATACTCTCCGGATTTGTTCGTAACCATAGACACCCCTCCGACCTTCTGGTATCACACCTTTGATGACCAGACGGTTCCAGTAGAGCAGGGCCTGCGCTTCTATGAGGCGCTGGTCAAGGCAGGCGTTCCCTCCGAAGCGCACATCTTCGCCAAGGGACCGCACGGCACCGGCCTGGGCAAAGGTGACGCGTCCCTCGACCAGTGGCCGGGCCTGCTTGAGACGTGGCTGCGCGCGCAGGGATTGCTGGGCGAGAGTTCGGTTTTGGGAAAGCCCTAGAGAAACCGAGCTGAGCCTGCAAAATTCACGCCAAAATGAAGAAGCGGGCCATAGGCTTGAGGAGTGGAAGGACTTCCTCAGGCCGTATAGCCCGCTGGACCCTGAACCGGGTCTAGGTGGTATTCTTAGTTTAGGCCTGTTGCCTGCAATTGCAAGCTCTTTTTTGAAGAATTTGGCGTAATGGTGATTGCAGTCACAGGACCCCGCCGAATCATCTTCAACTACATTGACTCGGGGGTTCGCCCCTGATACAAAAAGGTGTTCACCCGCGACAAGCCAGCGTCTCTAAGCGCGAGACCTGAGCGCCGGAGCAAACCGGTTCCAACATGCAGGAAATCTTTCAACAACTCGAGGGCTTCTTTGTGGGCGCTTTGCCTACGATGCTGCTGTTCATCGTGTTGGTGTTGGCCTACCAATTTCTGGTGCAGGGGCCGCTGAGCCGGACTCTGAAACAGCGCCGAGCACGGACGATTGGCGCACTTGAAGACGCGCAGAAGGCAATTGAAAGAGCGGAGGCGCGCGCCGCAGAGTATACGGCAAGGTTGCGCGAGGCGCGGGCGGATGTCTACAAGGCGCGCGAGCAGCGGGTAAAGCAGTGGACCGCCGAACGCGACGCAGCGCTCGATGCCGCGCGCAAAGCTGCGGGGCAAAAGGTGGCCCAGGCCAAGACCGATCTCGATGCCGAGGCTGCCCAGGCAAGGAAGAACATCGAGTCTTCTGCCGGGGAATTGGCCAGTCAGGTAGTGCGCGCGGTTCTGCCCGCAACCGCCGGGAGTTCCCGTTGAGAGACTTGAAAGTGCTTCTGCGTTCTTCCAGACGGTTACTTGGTCTTGCGATTCTGGCCGGTCTGATCGCCGGAGTGGCTGTTTCGCCCCTGCGTATTGGGGCGCAGGAAGCGGCTGCCGGGCAGGCTTCGATGGCTCCTTCGGATGCCAAGCCCGATGCCGCGCAATCGGAAGAGGAACAGCAGAACAACGCTTTCCGCCTTGAAGGCCCGGTGGTGAAGTGGACGGCGAAGACACTGCACCTCCCCATCGACATCACGGCCGATATCTACGACTTTGTCAACTTTCTCATCATCGCGCTGGCCATTGGTGTTCCCCTCATCCGCTGGTTGCCGAATTTCCTGCGCCAGCGCAAACAGAAGCTGCGCAACGATATCGAGTCGGCCCGCAAAGTGACCGAAGACGCGACTGCGCGGTTGAGCGCGGTCGAGGCCAAGCTTGCCAGGATCGATGAGGAGATTCAGAAGTTCCGCGCCGAGGTGGAAGCCGAGAGCCTGCAGGACGAAGCGCGCATCAAGGCGTCGATTACCGAAGAGAGCGCGCGGATTGTGGAAACGGCTGGGCAGGAAATTGGCATGGCCGCGGCACAGGCGCGGCGCGGTTTGCGCAATTTTGCCGCCGACCTGGCTATCGACCAGGCTGCCAGGAATCTGGTTCTAACAGTTGAGACCGACCGGGCGCTGATTGCCGAGTTTGTTGGCGACGTGCTCGGCAACGGCGCGGCCGGCGGAGGTAAGAACTGATGGCTGCCTTTGTCGCCCGTTACGCGCAGGCCTTCCTTGATGTGGTTACAGCTGCAAAGCTGGATGCAAAGGCTACCGACCGGCAGCTTGCGGATTTTCTTGGCACGTGGAACGGAAGTCCGGAGCTGCGTGAGTTTTTTGTCAACCCGGCTGCACCCACATTGCAGAAGGTTCAGTTTCTCGACACGCTGAACAGCAAACTGGGAATGCGGAAAGAACTGCGCAACCTGCTCGCGGTGCTCATCGACAATGACCGCATCGGCCATGTCGTCGAAGTAGCGGCAGCATACCGGAAGCTTTTGCAGGAGCAGTTGGGAATTCGCCAGGCGGAGATTGTGACGGCGCGCAAGTTGACGGACGTAGAGCGCTTGCAACTGGTGGCAGATGTGGGCAAATTAGCCGGCGCCGAGATCGACGCCAGCTTCAAGCAAGATCCATCCATCCTGGGCGGCATGGTTGTCCGCATTGGATCCACGGTGTACGACGGCTCCGTGCGCGGACGGTTGAACAGGCTGAAGGAAGAATTGATTAGGGGTTAGGGATCAGGGGTTAGGGGTCGCATACCGCAGAGTTAGGAACAGTCTTCAATATTGGAAGACCGTGATTCGAGGGCTGGGATCGGAAGTCGGGAGTGCGGGAACAAACTAATCCCTAACCCCGAATCCCTAGCCCCTCAAAGGAACGAAATGGCGCAGATCAAGGCAGACGAAATAACGCAGCTTCTTCGCGAACAGATCGCGAACTACGACTCCAAGGTCCAGGTGGACGAAGTCGGAACCATCACATCGCTGGGCGACGGCATTGCGCGGTTGTACGGCCTGGACAAGGTGATGGCCGGCGAACTGCTCGCCTTTCCGCACGGCATTGCCGGACTGGCGTTGAGCCTGGAAGAAGACCAGGTGGGCGCTGTGATCCTGGGCGATTACACGGAGTTGAGCGAAGGCAATGAAGTCAAGCGCACGGGCACCATTCTCAGCGTCCCCGTGGGCGAGGGGATGATTGGCCGCGTGGTGAATGCGCTGGGCCAGCCTATTGACGACAAGGGGCCGATCGCATCTACCGAATCGCTGCCGATTGAGCGGTTGGCGCCGGGCATCATTGACCGGCAGCCGGTGCGCGAGCCCATGGCGACAGGCCTCAAGGCCATCGACGCCATGATCCCCATTGGCCGCGGCCAGCGCGAATTGATCATTGGCGATCGGCAGACGGGGAAGACGGCGGTCCTGCTCGACACCATCATCAACAACGCCAAGAACAACCTGATTTGCATTTATTGCGCGATCGGGCAGAAGCGGTCGTCCATTGCGCAGGTGGTGCAGACGCTTACTGAAGCCGGCGCCATGGGGCACACGGTGATTGTGGCCGCATCGGCCTCGGAACCGGCGCCCATGCTCTACATCGCGCCCTATGCGGCGACAGCCATCGGCGAGTACTTCCGAGACTCCGGCCGCCACGCGCTGGTGATGTACGACGATCTGTCCAAGCACGCCATGGCTTACCGCGAAATCTCGCTGCTGCTGCGGCGTCCGCCGGGCCGCGAAGCTTATCCCGGCGACGTGTTCTACTTGCACTCGCGTTTGCTTGAGCGTTCGTCGAAGATGAGCGACAAGCGCGGCGGCGGATCGCTGACCGCACTCCCCGTGATCGAAACGCAGGCTGGCGACGTATCAGCCTACATTCCCACCAACGTGATTTCGATTACCGACGGACAGATCTTCCTGGAAACCGACCTGTTCAACTCGGGCGTCCGTCCTGCTGTAAACGTGGGCCTTTCGGTTTCGCGCGTGGGCTTCTCGGCGGCCATCAAGGCGGTCAAGCAAGTGGGCTCGACGCTGAAGCTCGATCTGGCGCAGTATCGTGAACTGGCGGCCTTCGCGCAGTTCGGCTCGGATCTCGATCCGCTCACGCAAAAGCAGCTGAATCGCGGCCAGCGGCTTACTGAATTGTTGAAGCAACCGCAGTTCCAGCCGCTCACCTGGCAGCAGATGACGGTGATTCTTTTCGCCGGCACGCAGGGTTATCTGGACGGGTTTCAGGTTGTGGACATCCGCGCGTTCGAGGATGGACTCTACAAGTATTTCGATTCCGCGCAGACCGCGCTGATGGACGACCTGACCAAGAAGAAGCAAATCGACGACGATATCCGCGCCAAGCTGCACGCGGCCATGAAGGAATACTCGGAGAACTTCAAGGCGGAGCTTGAGGCGGCGATGAAGGCGTAAAGGCAGGGACTAAAGGACTAGGGACTAGGGTGCAGCGATGAATGCAGGCACAACAGGATGCTCGGGGTTTCGTTTTTAGTCCCTAGTCCCTTAGTCCCTCGCAATGAACTGAGAGCTGAAATGGCAAATGTCTTAGATCTACGGCGTCGCATTCGCAGCGTGAAGAACACGCGGCAGATCACCAAGGCCATGAAGATGGTTTCGGCGGCCAAGCTGCGGCGCGCGCAGGAGCGGGCTCTCTCGGCGCGGCCCTATGCGCGCATGATTGCGAGCGTGTTGGAATCGCTGATGCGGCGCGTGGACATCATCGATCCCGAGACCGGCAATCTGCGCCATCCGCTTTTTGCAGTGCGGCCGGAGAAGCGCGTGCTGCTGGTCATCGTCTCGGGCGACAAGGGATTTGCCGGCGCCTTCAACGCGAACATTTTGAAAACCGCGTACCAGTTCATCGAAGGCAATCCTCACCGCGAGATCGACATTGAGGCCGTAGGCCGTAAGGGACGCGACCTGATGCGGCGGCGCTATCCTACGGCCGTGTACAAGGAAGAAACAGACGAGCACGGCAACAAGCGGCAGGTGCGCGACCTACGCAAGGGCGCGGTCGAGGTGACTGGCGACCATCCCGGCATGCTGCTGAAGCTGGAGACAACCCGCGTATACGATCTGGCGCAGAGCATCATTGCGCGGTATGTGCACGAAGAGGTTGACGCGGCCTACATCGTCTACAACGAATTCAAATCCGTGATCCAGCAGCGGCTGGTGGTGGAGAAGCTGCTGCCGCTTCAGAAGATCGGCGCACCGGAAGTTGCCGGGGCCATTGAACTTTCGGAAGAAGAGCGCGAGCGGGCCGGCGCGGCTGCGCGCAGCGCGGGCATTGAACTGGAACCGGCAGACAGCAAAGAGGCAGACGAGGAAGCGAAGCGATTCGGCACCGCCGAGGTTGACTACATCTACGAGCAGCCGGCGGAAGAACTGTTCAACGGACTGCTTCCGCAATACATTTTTTCCTTGTTGTATCACGCCATGACGGAGTCGGTGGCGGCGGAACATGCGGCGCGCATGACGGCCATGGATGCGGCATCGAACAATGCCTCGGACATGATCGACTCGCTCACGCTGACCATGAATCGCGCGCGCCAGGCGGCCATCACCAAGGAGATCATCGAGATTGTTTCCGGCGCCGCGGCGCTCTAATGATCCCTTGCGCCGAACAGGCAAGGGTCGCAGGTTTTGAAAGGGCACGGCTTTAGCCATGTCGCAAATGCAGCTAAAAGGATGATTGGGGGCTTTAGCCCCGAGGCACAAAAAATGGCAGAAAATATCGGCAAGGTAATTCAGGTTTCGGGACCAGCGGTCGACGTGCAGTTTGACGAAGCGACCATGCCGCCCATCTACCAGGCGCTGCGCGTGGTCAGCGACGGCTTCACTGTCCCCACGCCCATCAGCGTCGTTCTTGAGGTCGAGCAGCACCTCGGCGAAGGGCGTGTGCGCACCGTGGCCATGGAAGCGACCGACGGCATGGTGCGCGGCATGAAGGCCATTGACCTCGGCGGCCCCATCCGCGTGCCGGTGGGCAAGGAGACGCTGGGCCGCATCATCAACGTGATCGGCGAGCCGGTGGACGAGCTTGGCCCCATCGGCGAGCACACGCGCATGCCCATTCACCGGCCTGCGCCGCTGTTCGACGAGCAGACCACGCACGAGGAGATGTTCGAGACCGGCATCAAGGTCATCGATCTGATCCAGCCGTTTTTGAAGGGCGGCAAGATCGGCCTGTTCGGCGGCGCAGGCGTGGGCAAGACCGTAGTCATCATGGAACTCATCAACAACGTCGCCAAGAACCACGGCGGCTACTCGGTGTTTGCCGGCGTTGGCGAGCGCACCCGCGAGGGCAACGACCTGTGGCTGGAAATGACGGAGTCCGGCGTCATCAAGCCGGGCGACTTTGCCAATTCGAAGTGTGCGCTGGTGTACGGGCAGATGACCGAGCCGCCAGGAGCGCGCTTGCGCGTTGCGTTGACCGGCCTCACGGTTGCCGAATATTTCCGTGACGTTGAGGGTTCGGACACGCTGCTGTTCATCGACAACATCTTCCGCTTCACGCAGGCGGGTTCCGAAGTATCTACGCTGCTGGGCCGCATGCCTTCGGCTGTAGGCTACCAGCCCAACCTGGCTACAGAAATGGGCGAATTGCAGGAGCGCATTACGTCGACCAGCAAGGGATCGGTGACCTCGGTGCAGGCCGTCTACGTGCCCGCCGATGATTTAACAGACCCTGCGCCGGCAACCACCTTCGCTCACCTGGATGCGACTACCGTGCTGAGCCGTCCGCTGTCGGAACTGGGCATTTATCCCGCCGTCGATCCGCTGGCTTCCACGTCGCGCATTTTGTCTGCGCGCATTGTTGGGCAGGATCACTACGACGTGGCGCAGGGCGTGAAGAAGATTTTGCAGCGCTACAAGGACCTGCAGGACATCATCGCCATTCTCGGCATCGACGAACTCTCGGAAGAGGACAAACTCACCGTAGCTCGCGCCCGCAAAGTGCAGAAGTTCCTCTCCCAACCGTTCCACGTGGCCGAGCAGTTTACCGGCATGGCGGGCCGCTACGTGAAGGTGGCTGACACGGTGCGCAGCTTCAAGGAGATCATCGCCGGCAAGTATGACGACATTCCCGAGCAGGCCTTCTACATGAAGGGCGCCATCGAAGAAGTGCTGGAGACAGCGGAGAAGTTGAAGGCAACAGCGTAAGAGCAGGTTACAGATGACAGGTTACAGATGACAGCTTTCCCGAGTGTTCTTCCGGGCTTTTGACTGTCACCTGCCATCTGTAACCTGTCATCTGAATCCTGAAAGGATTTTCATGGCGGACGAGACAAATCAACTGCGGGTTCGGCTGGTGACGCCCGAGCGAGTCCTCTTTGAGGCCGATGCTGCCGCGGTCGAGCTGCCAGCGAAGAATGGCTACATGGAAGTGCTGTTTGGCCACGCTCCGCTGCTGGCGGAACTGGGCGCAGGCGATGTGATCGTGCACGGCGGCGATGGCGAATCCCGCAGCGCGCCGGGCGAGTCGCGCTACAACGTGAGCTGGGGCTTCGTTGAGGTTTTGCCGGACCGAGTAACAATCCTCGCTTCCGATGCGTTGAAGCCGGAAGAGATCGATGTGCCGCGCGCGAGGGAGCAACTTGAGCGCGGGCAGAAGATGTGGAACGAGGCCGGCGAAAGCGAAGAGGCTTACACGGAAGCCTTGCATGTGATCGCCGAAGCTGAAGCCAAGCTGGCGACGGCAGCGGAAAACCACTGAAGAATCACCGCCGGGTCGACGTCTTGAACGGATGAGCCCGGCTTGAAAGAGCAGGGCTTTTCGCAGCATAGGAGCGGATGGATGGCGGGGCACGGAAAACAGGCGCCCTGCTCTGGCCGCCAATCCCGCGGCCAGGACAGGGCGGCTGCCTGTGCTAACTGAATGCTTAATACGGAATGTCCCTCCTTGTGATTGGCATTGTGTACAGGCAGAGTTTACCTGCCGTCCGATTTGTTCGTGCCAGCCTGCTGCTGGCTCCGATTTCCTGGCTCGCTAACGGAGGCCGAGTCTTGGGTTGCGGTTCGTGGCTTTTCCCGGATCGTCGCTGCGGTCCCCAGGTTTTTGTGGGTGGGAGGCTGGGCTGCGGCCGTCTGATCCGCCGCAACGTTTCCGGTACCGGTGTTTCCAGGTTCCATGAATGGGGTCCTCCTGGGCCCGTTAAGCATGTCGAAAGTGTGACATCAGGCTGTGACCTGAAACACGGGATGCAGCGATAAATTACCGGCCCGCGGCCAATTCAGGAAGGGGTATCGAGGGCTTTCCCAAATCTAAATAAGCGGGAAAAATGCGTGTCGGCTCCTTGACAATCGCTATGCAGCTCGGAATCGAGGAGGCTGCTCTTTCCAGGCCCCCCGAGATGGTCCTTTCAATCCCGGTCCAGTCGGGGGCGTGGGTGCGTGTTGGCGCGGCATGAGCGCGACAGTTCAAAATGATCGTTCCATTGTTTCGATCCAAAACGTGGAGAATGCATTGAAGAGTTTGAGGGCGCCATGGAGATTGTCAGACGAGGTTGCCGGTTGATTGCAGTTCTGGCTGGTTTGGCGGGGGCTGGGTCGTTGGCGGGCCAGGGGCTGCCGACCACGCATGTGGACGAATTTCAAGGCAAGCCGCGGATGATTGTAATCAGCGACATTGGCAATGAGCCGGACGACCAGATGTCGCTGGTGCGGCTGCTGCTGTATTCGAATGAACTGGACGTCGAGGGATTGATCGCTACGACCTCGACCTGGCAGAAGACAGCAATTCATCCCGAGACGATGCGCAAGCTGGTAGAGGCTTATGGGCAGGTGCGACCGAATCTGCTGCTGCACGCGAAGGGCTGGCCGGAGTCTCAAGAATTGATGAGCCGGATATATGCCGGGCAAGTCGCGTATGGGATGGCGGCGACGGGAGAACGTAAGTCGAGCGATGGGTCGGAGGCGATTGTGCGCGCGGTGGAGCGAGACGACCCGCGGCCGCTGTGGATCTGCCTGTGGGGCGGAGCGAACACGCTGGCGCAGGCGCTGATGGATCTTCGGGCCAGGCATACATCCGAGGAGACAGCCACGCTGGTGGGACGGCTGCGGGTGAGCGCCATCTCCGACCAGGACGACGCCGGGCCATGGATGCGGAGGGAGTTTCCGGAACTCTTCTGGGTGGGCACGCCTTCCACGCCGACGAGCGGCGAGTACGCCTTCGCGACCTGGACAGGCATTAGCGGAGACGTTTACTACCGCAACGGCGAGGGTGCGGACTCTACCGCGGTGACGAATAAATGGCTGGAGGCGAATATTCGCAAAGGACCGCTGGGCAAGCTCTATCCCCGCTTCATGTTCATCATGGAGGGGGACACGCCGTCCTACCTGGGAATGATCGACAACGGACTGAACGCATACCGGCGGCCGGACTGGGGAGGGTGGGGAGGGCGGTATGTTCTTCGGAAGCCGTATGGGGAGACGCACGCGATCTGGACTCAGGGCGGCGATGAGTTTGCGCGGGTGACCTCGCAGGACACTGTGGTGGGGGTGGATGGCAAGGAGCACGTGAGCGACCAGGCGACCATCTGGCGGTGGCGTGCGGCGTTTCAAAGCGACTTTGCGGCGCGGATTGGCTGGACGATTGAGGACTACGCCCACGCGAATCACGAGCCGTTGGCGGTGGTGAACGGCCAGGCGGGCACGGCGCCATTGGAGATGAATTTGACCGTGGGGCAGACGGTGACACTGGATGCAACCGGAAGCACGGACCCGGACGGACGCGGATTGAGCTTTCGCTGGTTCCATTACGCCGAGGCGGGAATCGCGGATGGAAATCTTGCGGCGGTGACGCTTACCAACGCGGACACGGCAAGGGTGACAGTGCGTGCAGACGCAGTGTGCCGGCCGATGTGGCTGCCTGGACTTGTGCCGTGCAGGGGAACGGGAACTGCGCATTTCATTCTCGCGGTGACAAACAAGGGCGCGCTCCCACTGACCTCGTACCGGCGGGTGATTCTGCACGTGTGGGCGACAGAAGCGGGAAGGTAGGGAGGGCCAATCTACCAGACCGTGCGCGGGTAATGCTTGCGGATGGTCTCGTCGGTCGAGATGAGTGCAGCGAAGCCATTGGCCTTGGCGTGGGCGACGATCAGGCGGTCAAATGGATCGCGGGTCCATTTCTCGTCGAGAGCCGCGCTTGCAATCTCAGCGAAGGGAAGATCGCACAGCCGCAAACCGGTTTCGTGGCCGACTTTCTCTACCAGGTCCCGGGCGTGAAACTTCGTACGTCCGAGTTCGTGGAGGTATTCGAGCTCGAGGTACGCCATTGCAGATAACAGCAACTCTGCCCTGTCGAGCAGGCCTCGCGCTTTGGAACTCAGACGATTCACCTTGCCCGCTGCAAGCCAAAGGACGATGTGAGTGTCGAGATAGGCAATCAAAGATCGGCCCAGTCCTTCTCCCACTCCTTTTCCATCTCGACCAGCCACTCAGCCTTGAAAGCCGGATTGTTCATGTCGAAATTTGGGTCAACCATGACCTCCATGGGAGTAATCCTGCTTAACCTTCTCGCGGGCTGTTCTTCGGGAACAATCTTGACGCGGCGGCCCTTGTGCGTTACCCACACTTCGCCGCCTTCAAGCGCTTTGGCGACCAAGGCGAAAATCTGACGCCTGAATTGGGTTATGGGGACTTCCATGCGCTGAGTGTACCATAACGTACGCTCTTAGGTGTACGCGATGTACATTCGCCTGTGGAACATCAGCGAAGGAACGGAAGATAGGCCGAGGTACGAGCCCGGTAGGACGCGAAGGAATCGCCAAAGCGCTCGCTGAGCAGGCGCTCCTCGGCGCGAATGCGAATCTCGGTGCCCGCGATGAACGCGATGACAGAACCCACAGCCATGGGCCACCAGGTCCATGCGGCGAGAACCGCCAAAATCATTCCGAACATGGAGGCATAGATGGGATGGCGAAGCCAGCGGTAGGGGCCGGTCTGAATGAGTTCATGGTCTTCGCTGAGCGCGGCCTTGTAGCGCCATTGCTTGCCCAGATGCCGGGTGGCCGCCCAGGCCAGGGCCACCGAGGGAGGGCACAGCATCATGGAGGCGATCAGCGCCGCGGCAGGCTTATGAAAGCCGACGGGGCGGATATAGGCCCAGGCCAGAGCGAAGCTCACCATCACCAGGCCGATGCCCCAGCGAGAGGCCGGCGCGCTGGCGACTTCCTTCTGTCCGGCGGCCTGTTTGCTGGGCTTGGCAAAGGCCAGGGACCAGACGACAAAGGACAGGCCGAGTTCGACATATGCGGCGATTTGGAGCACGGGATCGATTGTATGCCTGCACGACGCGAGGCCTCCGTGGAAAAGATGGGATGGTCTGCTTCAAGGCAACTGTGCAACCGGCGGCAGAAGCGCTTACAATTCCGAATTGAAATGGCGAAGAAGAAGGAACAGATATTCGAAGTGGCGTGTCCCGATTGCGGAGCAATGCTGAGGATCGACGGCGCGACTGGGGTGCTGGTCAGTCACACCTCGGCGCCGCGCAAGCGGATGTTCGAGGACCTGGAGACCGCGGCACAGGCCATGCGGGCGCAGGACGAGCGCAAGGAGTCGATCTTCAGGCAAAGCGTGGAGGCGGAGAAGAACAAGGAAGACCTGTTCGAAAAGAAGTTTGCCGATGCGCTGCGCAAGGCCAAGGACGCGCCGGAAGGCAAGCCGCTTCGCGAGTTTGACTTGGATTGATGGCTTTTTGTTCAGCATTCGGAGCAGGTGGCCTGTCCCGGATTCCGGAAGGCAACGCGATCGTTTAGTCCGCATCCCACAGGCAGCCCGTTCGGCGATACTTGACTTCAATGTTGCCGGCACCCGGCATTGCGGTACGGGGCGAAAAAGGAGAGAGCATGGTGGTTGTACCTCTGACTCAACCGGAGAAGCACTCAAAGATCGAGCGGATCAGTTCCGCTGTGGAATCCACGAATTGGGCTCGGGTGGCTGCCGGCGGCGGGTTGCTGGCAGGCGGACTGCTGCTGCTGACGGGCAATAAGAAGGCTGCGCTGGTTGCGGCGGCTTCCGGCACGGCGCTGGCCATGCTCGACCAGCAGGAGACGGTAAAAGCCTGGTGGAATTCGCTGCCGGGTTACATCGACACGGTGCAGCAACTGCTGGGGCAGGTAGAGCAAACCGTGGCCGAGGTGGCCGCACAGCGTGAGCGGATGCACAGAATCCTGACCAAGTAGAAACCGCTTCTCTGGCGGCTCTCAAATCCCCAATTGTTTTCGGCCGGCATCGCTGATGCGGTGCGGCGTCCACTTGGGCTCCCATACCAGGTCTACTTCGACTTTGCTCACGTCGGGAATGCCGGCGAGGCGGTTGTTTACCTGTTCGAAGATGAGTCCGCTGGCGGGGCACTGGGGCGTGGTGAGCGTCATGGTCACTTTGACCCATTGCCGCGGCCATGCAGGCGTGGAATCGGGATCGGGGCCTGTGGTCACCGCGTAGATCAAGCCCAGATCGACGAGGTTCAGCTTCACTTCCGGGTCGTAGCAGTCGCGCAGGGCGGTGAGGATTTCGGCTTCAGTCAGCATTGCTAGTTCTTGCGCTCGACGAGGTAGCGCGCAACGGCTTTCAGGCTGTCGGCCCGGTCGCCGTAGGGCGCGAGAGCGGCAAAGGCCTCTTCGATGAGCCGGGCCGCGTCGCGCTCGCTTCGCTCGATTCCAAAGACGGCCGGCCAGGTGACTTTCTCCGTGGCCTGGTCCTTGCCGGCAGTCTTGCCCAGGTGAGCTGAATCCTGGGTCATATCCAGCAGGTCGTCGGCAATCTGGAAGGCAAGACCGGCTTTGCGGCCAAACAGGTCGAGACGGGCAACATCTTCCCAAGTCGCTCCGGCGTATATTCCGCCGGTGACGACGCTGACGCGGATGAGCGCGCCGGTCTTTGCACGGTGGATGGAGTCGACAAGTTCGGCATTGGGCTGGGCGTGCTCGTTTTCGATGTCCAGCACCTGGCCGCCGATCATGCCCTCGACGGTTCCGATGGCGTTGGCGATCAACCCGATGATCTGCATAGTCGCGGCCGGCGGTGTGTCGAGGCCGGCTAGGACTTCAAAGGCGCGCGTTTGCAGGGCGTCGCCAGCCAGGATGGCGATGGCTTCGCCAAAGACCACATGGCAGGTGGGCTTGCCGCGGCGCAGGTCATCGTTGTCCAAAGCGGGCAGATCGTCGTGGATGAGCGAATAGGTGTGGAGCATTTCAATGGCCGCGCCCAGCCGCTCGATGCCCTTCGGGAGGGTTCCGGCGATGGTGACTGCAGCCTGGTAGGCGAGTAGCGGCCGCAGCCGTTTGCCCCCGGCGAAGGTGGAGTGGCGCATGGCGCCGTGGATGGATGCGGGGATGGTATCGATGCCGGGAATCAGCTCTTCCAGCGCGCGGTCGGTAAGTTCCGCGGCCTCTTTGGTCAGCAATTTCACATCGACGGCCATTGTTTTCATGATAAATGAGCGGATCTCGGAGTCCGCATGCGGCGCTCCCATAACCAGAGAGCTGTCACGCCGAGTAAGGCCAGCGCGGAGAGCCATCGCCCGGCGAGAACGTCGGTGGTGGATGTCCAGTCGGCGTCGATCTCCGCTTGCCCCTGGTCAACCGCGACCGCCGTCAGCCCGTCTTCACGGCCCAACGAGCTCGCGGGCCGGCCATTCACAGTAATCCGCCACGCGGGGTAAGTTCTCAGCCGCAAGATGAGATAGCCAGCTTGCGGAATCGCAGCCTGAATGTGGAGGTGTTCCGGATTCCTGGTGATGGCGGAATAGACGGCATCGCAACTGTGCTGTTCAACCCACCAGTCGGGGTTGGCTCCAGGAGCATCGAGGACGCCGAGTGCGATGTGCGGATTGGTGACGAGGCAGGCGTCGGGAAGGCCGGTCGGGACCAAGCCGTCGTCGGCGCCGATGGGTTCGTACTCGTAGACTCCCTCGAAGCCTGCGCCGCTGCGGTTGACCTTGACCATCGGCGCGACGGCATCCTCGTCGTCGCAGGGTTGGAAGAAGTAAACGGCCGCGATGGCTGTGGAGGCGAGGAAAAGCGCCGCGCAGACGGCAGGAATGGCCACACGCAGCCATCGTCGCGCCGTCCAGACGGAGGCAGCGAAGAAAAGGCCCATGGGCGCTTCCAGCACCACCGACCAGCGCCAGGGGAACTGCAGGAAGCGGAGCTTGGGAAGCAGATTCCAGAGCGGTAGCGAGATGGGTAGCTGAAGAAGCAGGACTGCGATGGGGATGAAGGAGAGGGGAATCCACCAGCGGCGGTCTGCTGGAAGGGCATTGCGGCGCCAGGCTACGAGCAGTCCGGCCAGGGCGATCCCGACCATGACGATGGCGATAAGCGAGACACGCGTCAGTTCGATGTTGTGCAGGTCGAGCGCAGGGTCGGACGGTTGGGCGAAGAGGAAGCTGTTCTCGATCTTGAGCCCGGGATCGTCGATGGCCTGGCGAATGTCGACCCAGCGTTGTTCCCAGGCGGCGGGAACGAGATAGAAACCGGTGAGTCCTATGCCGAGAGCAACGGCAACCGCTGCGCGCAGGATGGGCGCCCAGGAGCGGCGAAGAAGGGCGAGAACCAGTGCAACGGCGGCGAGCAGATAGCTGGCCATCACGCCGAGGGGAGCGTTTGACAGCCACGCGCCGGCCAGGACGAATGCCAGTGGTGTGGCAGACCCATCGGATGCGCGCCGTATTAACGAGCCGCCCGGGATTCTGTCGCGAAGAATGAGCAGAAGGAGCAGTGGAATCCAGAAGCCGGCCAGTTCACCGAATGCCGATCGTTCGTAGGCGGTGAAGAGGGCGTAGCCCGAGAAGATGGCCGCACAGCCGGCCAGGGTTGCGGGCGCGTCGGAGAGTGCTTCGAGGGCCCAAGCACGTGTGGCCAGGCCGGTGGCGGCCAGCAGCAGGAACGTCAGAACGATGGGAACGCTCTGCCAGGGAAGGACGACGCCGAGTGCTGCGCCGAGCATCCACGTGAGCGGCGGGTAGAAGATGAAACGCGGCTCGCCTGCGCCGTAGTTGGGGCTTGGCGTCCAATGCGGATAGAAGATGCCGTGACGCCAACTGTTGAGGCAGTCGAACCAGGAGACGAGATGGATGTCGAAGTCGTGACCGCATGAGTTGCCTCGGAACAACTGGGGCGCGGTGGCGATGGCGGCGGCGAGCAGGAGGATGATTGGTCCGGCCGAACGATTCCAGGTTCGGTACATTCGGGGCCTCAAACGCGAGACCTGGAGCTCCTGCGATTCAGCACCGTCCGGGGTTCGCCTCATGATGTGCGTGTCCGCGAAAATCTATGCTCGAACAGGCCCAGGGCGATCAGCGCCAGAAGAGCCACGCAGACCACGCTGCGGCCGGCAATCACATCGCGAGTCGTGGTCCAGTCCACGCTCACTTCAACCGGCCCCTGGGACACAGGAATTGCGATCAGGCCGTCCACGCGCGCCGAAAGGTTGGTTTCGAGCTGGCCGTTCAACCGGATTTGCCACGCCGGAAAGCTGCGCAGGCGGAGAATCAGGAATCCCGCTCGCGGAGCAGCGGTTGCGATGCGCAGGTGTTCCGGCTCGCGGAGTGTCGCGGTTGCGGTCGCGATGCAACTGCCTTGCGCCGGCAGCCAGACAGGGTTGGCTTCCGGCGTGGGGGCGATGCCCAACTCGGTGTCGGAGGAATCTGTGAGGCAGGCGTCCGGCAGACCCGTTGCGACCAGCGAGCTGTCGGAATCCGGCGGTGCGTATTCGTAGGTTCCCGCGAAGCCCGAGCCTGAATGGTATTCGGACAGGATGTTTGCAAAGTCGTCAATTTCGACGCCGTCGCGAAAGAAGTTTCCGGCGGCAAAGACGGTCACAGCGAGGAAGAGTGCGCCACACAGGCAAGCGACGGCCGGGCGCAGCCAGCGCCCGCGAGACTCCCTTGGCCAGACGGCTGCGGCGAAGAAGATGCTCATTGGCGCTTCCACTACCAGGAGCCATCGCCAGGGGAACTGAAGAAGGCGAAGCTTGGGGAGCAGATTCCACACAGGCAGTGAGACGGGAAGCAGCAGAAGCAGTACGACGGGAGGGATCAACGCCAGCGGAATCCACCATTGGCGTTCACGGAGCAGCCCGTTCCAGGCTTGCTCCGATGTCAAGGCAGGGATGCGATGGTTGCCGGTCGAAAGCCTTTTACGCAACCAGATGGCAAGCAAGCTTGCCATGGCTAGGGCGATCATGGATACGGCCACTGGCGAAATGACGTGCAACGCCTGGTCGCGCAGATTCAGCGCCGGATCGGTGTGGTGTTGAAAGATCCAGTTGTTCTCGATCTTGAGTCCGGAATCGCCGTTGAAGCCGGTCGCCTGCTGAACGTCGACCCAGCGCTGCTCCCATGCGGCGGGTATGAGGTACAAGCCGGAAAGTGAAGCGCCCAGGGCGAACGAAACGGATGCGCGTAAGACCGGGAACCAGGAGCGGGCAAGCAGAGCCGTGGCCACGGCCACGGCGGCGAGCAGGTAGCTGGCGATTACACCGGCCGGGACGTCGGAGAGCCACACTCCGGCAATGATTAAAGAGAGCGGAAGAGCGGAGCCGTCGAGGACGCGCCGCCAGACGGAAGCCGTGGGATCGCGATCACGGAGGGCAAACAACAACAGCAGCGGAATCCAGAAGCCGCCGGCGAGCTCGGCAAAGGCGGTGCGGAAATAGGTGCTGAATAGCGCGTAGCCGGAGAAGATTGCAGCGCAGCCGGCCAGGGTTGCGGCGGGGTCGGGCAGCGCCTGGCGGGCGAGGGCCCGGACTGCAAACCCAGTGGCTGTTGACAGCAGAAACGTCATCGCTACCGGCACCAAAGTCCAGGGCAGCAACAGGCCAAGAGCGGCGCCCAGCATCCAGGTGAGCGGAGGATAGAAAACAAAGCGGGGCTCGCCTGCGCCGTAGTTGGGGCTGGACGCCCAGTGCGGGTAGGGGATTCCGTGCAGCCAGTTCTGCTGCGCGTCGAGCCAGGAGACAAAGTGAAATTCGAAGTCGTCGCCCGCGACCGGGCCGTGGAACCAAACGGGAAAGGAGGCGACGGCCGCAGCCAGCAGAATGAGAGCTGGACCGGCGAGGGGAGCCCAACGATTCCCAGGTTTCAAGCTCGAGGCCGGGGTTCCCGCAGCCGGGTCTGGGCCTACGGAGTGGGAGACCCGGGCCGCCCGCGGAAGTGGGGAAATGCGGCTCGACTTGGATCTGAGGCTGATCGGGGCCATTGAGAATTCCCCTCATCATAAACGAGATGCAGGATTCTTCCCTTCGAGCAAGCCGATTCCGATCAGCAGAAAGAAGGCGAGAACGCTTACGCAACGTCCAGCGACCACGTCCGGGGTGGTGGCCCAGTCCACCGCTAGATCGACAGCGCCTTGCGGCACGGGTACGACGATGAGGCCGTCGTCACGCGGCCCAAATTGCTCGACGAGCTTTCCGTTCACGGTGATGCGCCAGGCCGGGTAGCTGAGGTGCCGCAGAATCAGAAAACCGGGGCGGGCTGTTTGCGTGGCAATGGTCAGGTGCTCAGGCTGCCGCAACTGCGCGGTTGCAGTTGCCTCGCAACTGCCTTGCTCCGGACGCCAAGCGGGAAGAACGCCGTCTGTGGCAACGACGCCCAGGACGGTGTCCGAGCCTCGCGAAAAGCACGCATCCGGCAGCCCGGCGGCGATCCTCCAGTGGTCGGCGCCGGGCGGCTCGTACTCGTCGGTTCCCTCTACGCCGCCGCCGCCGCGATAGAAATCCAGAAGATCTGCCATCGTGTCACCCTCCTCGCACACGCGGAGGAAGGTCCGCGCGGCGAAAAGCGTTGCGGCAATAAAGACGATCGCGCAGAAGGCAGCGACGGTTCGACGCAGCCAGCGCGGGCTGGTATTGCCCGGCCAGATGGCTGCGGCGACAAAGATCGCCATCGGAGCTTCGACCGCCAGCACCCAGCGCCACGGATATTGCAGGAAACGCAGCGTGGGGAGAAGATTCCAGACCGGAAGCGATATGGGGAATTGAAGAAACAGAACAGCGCATGGAATGAGCGCCATCGGAATCCACCAGCGGCGGGGGATAGGTATTCGACTGCTCCCTTTCGCGTACCAGTTGCGCAAAAGGAAGATCAGGAAGCCCAGCAAACCTGTACCGATCATGACCACGGCGATCATGGAGGCGCGACGCAGGAAATACTGAAACGGGGCCAGCAGAGGATCGGTGTGATGGGCGAAGAGCCAGTTGTCCTCGATGTTGAAGACGGGGTAATCGGCGGCAGCGCGGAGATCGACCCAACGCTGCTCCCATGCGGCAGGGATCAGATAAAAGCCGGCAAGGGAGATTCCCAGGGCGGCGGCAATCGTGGCGCGGAGGAGGTGCGCCCAGGAGCGCGCAATCACCGAGGCTGTGAGGGCGACAGCGGCGAGCAGATAACTTGCCATCACGCCGACCGGGCCGTCCGAGAGCCAAGCGCCGGCAACGATTAGCGCCAGGGGAAGGACAGATCCATCGAGCGCGCGACGCCGGAGTGGAGCGGACGAATTGCGATCGCGGAGGGCGAAGAGCAGCAGCAAGGGAATCCAGAAGCCTCCGGCGAGTTCCGCGAAGGCTGTGCGTTCATAGGCGGTAAGGAGTGCGAAGGGGGAGAAAATCGCCGCGCAACCGGCCAGGGTTGCGGGTGCGTCCGCGAGAGTCTCAAGCGCAAGGGCGCGCACGGCGAGGCCTGTGGTTGCGAGGAACAAGAAAATCATGGCGACGGGTACGAGGGACCAGGGCAAGACAAAGCCCAGCGCCGCGCCCAACATCCAGGTTAGGGGCGGGTAAAACATGAAGCGGGGCTCCCCGGCGTTGAAGTTGGCGCTGGGCATCCAGTGGGGGTAAGGGATGCCGTGAAGCCAGCTTTGCTGCACGTCGAACCAGGAGATGGCGTGGAATTCGAGATCGTCGCCGCAAAAGGAGCCGTGGAGCAGGATGGGAGCTGTGGCAACGGCGGCGGCAAGCAGGATTAGAGAGGGGCCATTGAAACGGGTCGAGCGCTGAGATTCCCCAGGTCTCGGAATCGAGACCTGGGGCACCCAAGGTTTCTGCGGCGGGTCAGGGGAAGGTGAATCGATCATGGCAGCAGGCGCAGGGTGTGCCTGGTCTGCGCAGCTACAGCTTCTGCTGTGAACGGCAAGGCGAAGGTGGTTCCTCCGTAGTAGTCTGCCCACTGGTCGCGGAAATAGGGGCTGTAGGGATCGCTGCTCTCGCCGAGCACTATATTTTCTGTAGACCCATCGATGTTGCTCCAGTCCATGGTGAATCGCTGCGAAGGGCCGAAGTCGCGGCCTACCTGCTTCACGGTAGTGGTGTCGCCACTGAGCGGCTGCGGGCCGGTTCCGGCGATGCGGCTAACGATGGGCAAGTAGCCGGCCAGCGGGTGCTCGATGTCGACGACGTGCCAGCGTCCATAAATCCATTGAGAGATGTCGGAGGAGGCTTTGCCGTCTTTCATGCCCTGGCGGACTAAATCGGTGAGCAGCGCGTCCCAGTTCTTGTAAGCCGGCGGAAGCCAGTCCGTGCTGCCGTGCATGACGATCTCTTCCTCGGCGAAGTCGGACTCGGACCAGCGGTAGTCGTCGGCGTCCTTGCCGAGCTTGGGCTTGAGAATCATCGGCCAGAAGGCGGAGCGCGCCCTGGTCACCAGCGAAGCGGCCACGGAGTCGGTGGTGAGGCGGCCATCCCAACTGCGCATCAGGTCGGCTGCCTTGCGCAGGCGGTCGTCGGCGCCGGGGGTGTGGTCAATGGCGTAGGCTAGCCGATGGCCGACCTCCTGATCCACCTCGCTGTAGATGTCGGTCTGCATGGCGAGCATGTCTTTGGGAGTGAGCTTGTCGCGGCCTTGCAGCGATTTATAAATGCGCTCGATGCGGTAGGGGTCCAGCCACTCGAGGGTGAGGGGGTTCGGGGTGCTGTCCGTGGTCACGCGGGAGTTGGCGGTGGCCAGAAAGCCGCTGGGCGGATCGAAGGCGCTGGGCATCCGATCGAAGGGAATGTAGCCCTGCCACTCGTGCTTCGACTGCGAGCCTGAGGCGTCCTGGATGGGAACGCCTGCAAGGCCCGCGGGGCGCAGAGGAACGCGGCCCACGGCGTGATATGCAATGTGCCCCTGGTCGTCGGAGTAGACCACATTCTGCGTGGGCCAGTCCCATGTGGACAGGGCGGCGGAAAACTCCGCCCAGTTGGAAGCGGTATTCATTTCGTAGAGAGGAAGCGCGTTGAGCGTTGGATCGTAGAGAGTCCACTTCAGCGACATGGGAGGCGGCGGCTTCATGAACATCGGGCCCATCAACGGCCCGTGCTCGGTCAACTGCACCTCGAGCTCCACATCTTTGCTGCCGCGCACATGGATGACTTCATGGTCGATGGACAAAGGCTTCCATGTCCCATCGGAAGACTGGTAGTTGCCCTTGCCGTCGAGCGATTCATGATATAGGTCCTGAACGTCGGCAAAGAGCGCGGTAAAGCCCCAGGCGAGGTGCTCGTTGTGTCCGGCAATAACGAAGGGAACGCCGGGCAGCGTGACGCCTGCCGTGTGGTAGCCGGGCGCGCTGAGGTCGGCCATGAGCCAGATGTTCGGCTCGGTAAGCGGCAGGTGCATGTCATTCGAGAGCAGCGGCTTGCCAGAGGCGGTGTGCGCGCCGGCGATGACCCAGTTGTTGGAGCCGGGGGCACAGTTGGAGCAGGAGGGCAGGCCGAGCGTGGCGCGGAGGGTTCTCAGATCTTCGAGAACTGACTGAGTGAAGGGTACGGGCTTCGGCCCGTACGTTGCTTGTTGCTCAAGGAAAATGGGCTTTAGCCCCCGAGGGGATTCGGCTTTCGTTCTGCTCAATCCCTCAGGGGCTAAAGCCCCCGCCGGCCTTGGCTGGTTCATGTACGGGCTGAAGCCCGTACCCTTCACGGCCAGAAGATTCTTGATCGTGTGAGAGGGTGCCAGTCTTGCCTGCGACCGGTCGTCGTCATCGTCGTCGGAAGTTGCTTGCGGTGCGGGGTGCGGCAGGCTCCAGTCGATGACGGTGCCGGTGGGAGGATGGTCGCGCCAGGAGCCGACGGGGTAAAGATCCCTTTCAAGTTTGGGGTTGTGCAAATCGGCGGAAATCTCCTCGCGTACCAGCTTCGCGTCCCAGTGCGTGTCGAGCATCTGCACCATCATCATGCCGATGGAGAGGGAGTCGGCACCCGTCCAGGGCCGCGGGCGATAGTGAAGCAGGCGGAACTCGGCGGGCAGTGTATTGGCGTGCTGGGAAATGAATAAATTGACGCCGCTCGAGTATTCGTCCAGGCGCTTGCGGTCGGCCGGGGGCAGATTCGCGTAGATGCGCCGGGCGGTCAAGCCGAGTTGCAGAACGCGCTGGGCTTTGTCACGGCGGAGAAGCGACGAACCGAGAATCTCGGCGAGTTCGCCATTGGCGTTGCGGCGGAAGGTATCCATCTGCCACAGCCGGTCCTGCGCGGCGACGTAGCCCTGGGCAAGGAACAAGTCGTCCTGCGTGGCGGCTTCAATGTGCGGCACGCCGTGGGCATCGCGGCGAACGGTAGCTGGCGCGGACAGTCCGGAAATATGCAGTTCGCCGTCGAGTGCCGGAAGCGCGGCCACTTCCGCGGAACGAAGCCACAAAACGCCTGCGGCAACGCCCAGCGCGGCGATCAAAATCAGGCCGGCAAATGACCACAGCAGAATGCGCGGCCAGCGGCGTCTGCGGCTGCGCGTCGGGGTACCGAGAATGCCGGGGTAAGAAGGGCTCATCAAGTCGGGGTGAACAACCGTCCACTTCAGAATAACGCCATAGCCTCGCCAGTGCGTCTCGCTGCTGGTCCCGAGCGAGCCTATGAGCAAAGCAGTACAGGCAGGCGCTTACGGAAAAAGGATGATGGACTTCGATACATAACAACCATGAGACTACTTGACAAAATCGCCAACGCATTCGCGATCGTCGGAATCGCCGTCTTTCTGGAATTAGCGGGCGTTTCACAGACCAGCGGCACACAGGCCGGGCAGGGACAAGGCGCGGCGCCTGGGGAATCTTCGCCGGCGTTTACGCTGCGCTCGTTCACGCGCATGGTGAATCTTGAGCTGGTGGTGAAGGATTCCAGAGGAAATCACATCGAGGGCCTGAGGGCCGATGACTTCCAACTCTTTGAGCAGACTCCCAGCCGGGGCAGGGATATGCACGGGCAGAAGATTGCCGAATTCAGAGAAGTGCACATGGCCGGCATGGCGGCGCCCGCTTCAATCCAGACGCAGATGGCGCCCGGCGTTTATACGAACGAACTCACCGCGCAGAAGGATCCTGCGCCGGCGACGATTCTGCTCCTGGATGGATTGAACACCGAGGTTCAATACCAGGCGCAGGTGCATGTGCAGATGCTGCGCATGCTGCGGCAGTTGCCGTCCAACGTGCCGGTGGCGGTGTTTCTGCTGGGCGACCGTCTGAAGATGCTGCAGAGCTTCACGACCGACCCCAAACTTCTGCAGGCTGCGCTGAGCAAAGGGACGAGCACTGCAAATGTCGGAATGCCCAGGATGGATCCTCGCGACGATCCGGATTCCGCCGGGAACTTGTCGGGGAGCGAAATCACGCCGGAGAATCCTGCAGGGGGCTCAAGGTTCGATGGGATGGTTACAGCTATAAGAGAATTGGACCAGAGAATTTTCTCCGCCACCATGGACGAGCGGGTCGACCGCACTATCAATGCTCTCACTTCGCTGGGCCACAATGTTTCGGGCTATCCGGGACGCAAGAACCTGCTCTGGCTCTCGACGTCGTTTCCGATCACCCTGACCGCAATCGGCGAGACGGGTGCGGGGCCGGGCGCGGCCATGCCGGGCTCGGACATCTGGGCCGAATTTCGAAACAACGGGGCACAGTTGCGACACCTGAGTGCGGTCTTGAGCGACGCCAAGATTGCCGTGTATCCGGTGAATCTTGCGGGGGTACAGACCCTTCAGGCTTATCGGGCCGAGGCCCGGCCGCCTGACGTAACGCCGGCTGGAATTTCAGACAACATTTCGCGCGACATCCTGATGCAGGCCGCCTCAGTAGACACCATGCAGGAGATTGCCGATGGCACGGGGGGAAAGATCTGTACCGGGGACAACGACCTGGGAGACTGCGTCCGCAAGGCCATAGACGATAGCAGCGACTTCTATGAGATTTCCTACTACCCCAACTCCGGGGATTGGAACGGAGACTTTCGAAAGATCATTATCAAAACCGGCCATCAAGGCGCGCATCTCTCCTATCGGCAGGGATACTTCGCTTCTCCCGAGGGCGCACCCGACGCGAAGGCTCAGGGGGCGCAGATGAAATCGGACTGCGACGATTATCTGGACGCGACTTCAGTGCCCTTCACGGCGAGATATCTTCCGTCCGCAATGCCGGGAGAGCTCAAGTTCTCCCTGCTGATTGACGCCTCGGCGTTGACCATTCCGCCGACCGCCGACGGCGGCCATCAACTGAACCTCGCGGTTACGGTGTGCACCTACAACGAGAAAGATTGGCCGCTCAAGGTGATGAATTACCCCGTCAAGGTGGCGCTCGACGCGAAGAGGTATGAAACGCTGACCGCCACAGGCGAACTGGCGGATACGATCAGCATTCCCGCCCCCATACCGGCTGCGATACGGCTGCTAGTGAAAGACGTTTCAACCGGCAACCTTGGCTCGGTCTACATCAAGACCGGCGATCTTGTTGCGGGCATTTCGAAGCCGGCCGAGGACGTTAGGCCATAGGCGCACCCGGCTAGCCTGCGACCAACTCCGAGGTTGGCTGGACCACTACTGCGAGCTTTCTACGACCGTAAATCGCGACGAGCGCAATCAGCATGAGGACAATGATGCCGATGACCAGCACGCTGCCTTCCGGGCCGTCCGCGCCGCCGCTCCAGAATGCGGAGCCGGCTGGGGTGACGCTGAGGTAGTGTCCGCTGGCCACCATGCCGCTGTCGGCTGCGCCGTAGAAGTAGGTCTCCGACCAATCCCATGCTGCGTGGCAGCCGATGGCCCACCATGCCGAGCCGGTAACGCGAATGCTGACTACGAAGACAAAGCCGATGGCCCCGGCGGCAAAGATGCCGATCCAGTTTTCGCCGTTGTTGCCGGTGTGCAGGAAGCCGAAGAGTGTGGAGGTGACCCACGACGCCTGCCAGAAGCCGGAACTTTCCGCCTTGTTGAGGTGAAGCAGCAGGCATGGGACCAGGCCCAACCCGGCGAGGATGTAGACGCCCCAGATACCGTTGCCCTTGCCGCGCAGCACCAGGTCGAGGCAAACGACGCCGACAATGCCAAGAGCCCACCAGAAGTTGATGCTGCGCGCCAGGGTGAACTGCAAGTAGCAGCGGAAGAGGCCCTCCTCGACGCAACCGACCAGCAGAAATGCGATTCCCCAGACGACGGCGTACTTGAAGATTTGCGCGCCGGTCAGCGTGATGGGGCCGAAGTGCAACCATCTGCCCCAGGCAAGCGTACCGATAAGCGCGGAGAGCGCGGCGAAACCGGTGACATAACCCTCAATGAAGCGCAGCGCGCGGCGAGGGCCGAGGAGATTGAAGGCCAGAAGGTTGCCTCGGCGGCGCTCGACAAGGGCCACAACGATCGCTGCGGCGACCATCCCCAGGAAGAAGACCAATTCGTTGAACAGCGCGCCCTTGGCAGTGAAATGCTTCGCATTGGGATCGACCAACTGCAACGTGACCAACAGAAACCCGGCGATGGCGCTGAAGAGGAAGAACAAGCCAGCAAACAGCGCCACCGACCAGCCTGTGCGCAGTCCCTGCGAGCCCATCAGAATCTTGAGCAGAACGCGGGTCTCGAATGGCTCTGGAGGGGTAGGAGGCGATGCCACCGGGGCAGAAGTTTCCGGCGCAGTTTCCAGGGATGAAGGGACGGGGACGGCGGGCTGGATCTCTGGAACCATTGGGTCAATGGGGTCCATGGAGCCTCTCTTGATGATGTGGATTTCCTTGCGACGATTTTACAGGGCAGCGGCGAGTTTGAGGGAAAAACGTGCGGAAGGAGCAAAGCTAAAAAGACTCGGGCCAGAGCCGCGAAGTATGCCAGATGCCCAAGATTTCGACCGTTTTTTCTTTTATGCGATACACAACGATGTAAGGAGTCCGCTGAACAACCGCTTCGCGGGTTCCCGCTACCCGACCGATACGACCGGAGTTTGGCATCTGGCTTATCCGGCGCTTGGTTTCCAGAATTCTTCGCCGGGTGGTGACGGCAAGGTTGGAGCTTTCGCCTTCCAGGTATGAGACCACATCCTGAAGGTGCCTCACCGAGGTGGCGGACCAAATGACGTTCAATTCTCCTGGCGCTCCCAATCGTCCACCATGCGTTCGACTTGTTCGTCGGTAAAGGATCTCCCCTTGCGCATGTCTTCCAGCCCCTCCTCGACCATCTTGGCGAAACGGCGCTGCTCGCTTAGGTAGCCTTCCACGGCTTCGTTGAGTAAATAGCTGCGATCCCGATCCATGGCTTTGGCGATCAAATCCAGTTCATCAACCTTCTCGGGGGCAATACGGAAGCTAATAGTGCGTGGGGAATTCATAATACGAGAGAATATGCCGTATTACGCGATTTGGCAATCGGAAGCTAAAGCAAAGCCAGTGCTAACCAGCGGAGTTTTCGGCGGCACGTGCAAGGTCTCTGGCAGCCTGGTCCTACGGGACCGCTGGTGCGGTTCGACTCTCGAACATCAACACCCAATCGAGCACCGGGTCGCGCCCCGATCGGTAATCGTCCCAGGTGGGAACGATCTCCCGATCCGGTCGAATCACGTTCTCGCCTGTCTCAACGAACTTGTAAAACTTTGTCGAGTAGCGGACGGTCCAGTGCGAGTTGGGAAGCTTCATCTCGCGCGGCTCCTGGTAGCTGTTGGGCCTTTCGCCGATTTGCTGGCCGGCCAGGATGGCGTTGGTCTGGTAGCGGAAGTGGGCGGAGTTGGACATGGCCGCGGAGAATGTGCCGGTACCGATGAGAACGAAGAGGTGGCCACTGCGGTTGATGTCGGCAAGATCGCGAATGGGGTGAACCAGGTATTTGAGCCCTTCGGTGTAGTCGCCGCCACCGTTGAGGCGCATGTCGATGACGAGCTTTTCGGGATGCTGCAGCTTGATCAGGTCGAGAAGCCCTTTGGATTCCTTGCCCAGATTTTTGTAGCCGCGAAAGCTGCAGTAGACGGTGCGGGAATCGGGCAGATAGACATACCAGAAACTTTCTTCCGGTTTCTGCCGAAAGAGCGGGGGATTTTTGTATACGTAGGTCCAGTTCAGCTTTTCGCCCGGCGCAACGGAGTGGACGTCGATCGTGAATTCACGTCCGTCATCGCCGGCAAGAGTGAAGCGCGCCTTGTCCCTTTGCGCAGTGATTTCCATGCCGTGAAGGAAGATGCCGCCGGTGAGGAAGTCGACGGCGCGCAGATTTTGCAGTTCATGCGTCTCATCGCCGGGAGTCAGCGGCAGCATGAGTGAACGGGCCTGATCGATGGGAAGGTCTTCAACCTTGAAGACACGCGCTCCCAGCGCGTTCTGATTTCCATCTGCTACCGCAACCAGGCGATAGTCATCTCCAAAACGCTGGATATCGATGGGCAAATTCGCATCATCTTCGGGCGGCCGGATGTAGGTATGGCCGTCGCCGATGAGATTGACGATCCGGTCCATGCCGACATAGATCTCGTCTGCATTCAACGTGTCCAGCTTTTGATCGAGTTCGCGGACTGCCGCATCGAAACGGTCTCGCGAAGTGAAGTGGAAAGCATCGGGGTGGCGCCTGGACAGTTCCTCGGCGAGAAAGGCCAAGTCCTGGCGCCACTTTTCTTTGCTGAGACTCATCCTTTCGGGAGCGGCGGATGGCACCACGTCGGCTGTTCCCCGAAGTTCCACCGGGCCGGCGTCGTCCGCGGCGGTGAACGTCCCGCGCAGAACTGCACCGTCGAACAGCGCGTCGATGCCAATCTTGTCTCCGCCGGATTCGAAGTCGAAGTGCAGGTGGTTCTTGCCGAACTGATCGTCCTGAACTGTCGATCCTCGATAGATGTAGGTCCCTGCGGGCGAGACCAGCGAGCCCGAGTAATTTCCGTTGTCGCAAGTCAGATTGAACGAAACGTCGACCTTGCCCACCTGGCGGCTGGTGGCGCTGCCTTCAAAGTGGCCGATGGGAACATTCGGACTGCAGGCCAGTTGTCCGAAGCCTGAAGCGGACCACGCGGCAAGCGTCACCGCGACAACCGCGAAGCCAATTTTCCTGATGCGGCAGCTACTCATCGCGCAGCGCGGCCATGGGATCGATGCGCGAGGCACGGCGTGCGGGGAGCCAACTGGCCAGTAGCGCCGTGGCAATAACTGCCGCGGTGATGGTGGAGAAGACGACTGGGTCGTTGGGGCTGACTTCGTAAAGCAGGTTGGCGACGCCGTGGGCCAGAGCAAATGCCAGCACCAGGCCGGTGCACACGCCGAATCCGGTGAGCCATGCGGCGCGGCGCAGGATCATGCGCAGAACGTCTTCACGCCGCGCGCCCATGGCCAGGCGTACGCCGATCTCGCGCGTCCGCTCGCCCACCAGGTTAGCCATTACGCCGAAGATGCCGATGGCCGCCAGCAGCAGAGCCACAACTGCGTCGAAGCCCAGCATGGCTGCCACGTAGAACAGGCCGGTCAGCTTCTCGCGCATGAACTGGACGTACGATTGCACCCCGTCCAGCGGCATCGATGGGTCAAGCGCGGCGAGCGCCTTCCGGGACCCCGACGCCATTGCCAACGGATTGCCTGTTGTCGTGATCGCGTATGTCGCTCCGGATTGCGGCAACTGCGCTATGTCCATGTAAACGCCCGCGGGCCGCTCTCGCTGCATCAGGGAGTAAGTAGTCTCCTCAACAACCCCAACGATGGTCAGCCACGGGGTCTGCTCACTTCCCGCTGCGCCCATGCGGATGTGCTTGCCCAGCGGATTCTCGCCGGGCAAGTAACGCGACGCGAACGACTGGCTGACGACGGTGACCGGTTGGGAACCGAGGATGTCATTTGAATTGAAGAGGCGTCCGGAGATCAGCCGGATATTGAACTGGCTGAAAAAGCCGGCGCTCACCGTAAGGTGCAGCGCAGTCCGGGATTGGCCTGGAGCGAGCGGGCGGTTTTCAATCTGCGCCTCGTCATCCCAGGCGTCATCGCTGTAAGGAAGAGCGCCGGTCGTTTCGGCACTTTGAACGCCGGGCAATGCACGCAGCCTGTCAAGGCTCTGGCTGTACCAGGCGGCCATCTTTTGCGGAGTATCGTAGCGCGCCGCAGACAAGTGCACGCTGAAGGTCAGCGTCTTCGCGGGCTGATAGCGATCGGCCAGATGCAGCATTCCGAACATGCCTTTGCACATGAGCGTGGCGCCAACGACCAGCGCAACGGCAAGCGATATTTGCGAGACCGCCAGCACGTTTCTCAACTTGCGGCTGCGCCCGGAGCCAACGACGGACCGCGAGCCGGACTTCAACTGGGTCGCCAGGTTGATGCGCAGCGCCTCAAGCGCGGGTGCAAACCCTGAGATGAGCCCTGCAAGAATGGCCAGCGACAGCGAAAAAGCAAGTGCGCGGCCGTTTAAGGAAATATTCGACCATCCTGCCAGGTAACGGGCAATGTGCTCCGGCATGGTCACTTCGCTGATGTGCATGTATCCGGCGGCAAACAGAAGTCCGCCCGCGCCGCCGATCAATCCCAGAAGGATATTCTCCGTCAGCAATTGGCGCATCAAACGCCAGCGGCTGGCGCCCAGCGCCGTGCGCATGGCGATCTCAGGCCGGCGGGCAATGCCCCGCGCAAACTGCAGATTGGCGATGTTGGCGCAGACCACCAGCAAGACGAAGAGGGTCGCCCCCTGCACCAGGTCGAAGTAAAGCGGCGTCTGATCGCTGTTCATGTTTGCCAGCAGGGTTTCGACTTTGACTTGCCAACCCGTGTTGGTTCCCGGATAGGCATCCGACAAGTGCTTCGCAATCACGTTCAGATCGGCCTGCGCCTGGCCCACGGTGACCCCCTTGCGAAGGCGGCCAATGACCAGATAATCGCGCGAGGCCCGATTGGAGAGTTGCGCGTCACTGGGTGCGAAAGGAAGAAAGAAATCGGCAACCGAGGGATATTGCATAGTCTTCGGCATCACGCCGATGACTGTGTAGGTGTGCTGATCCAGTTCTACATTGCGCCCCAGAACGGCGGGATCGGAACCGAAGTGGGACTTCCAGAAGGGGTAGCTGAGCACGGCCACACTGTCGCGTCCCGGTTGCGTTTCACTTCGATCAAAAACTCGCCCCAGCATCGCATTTGTTCTTAGCACGGTGAAAAACGACGGCGACGTATATTCCGCCTGCACGTGTGCGGCATCGCCGGCGCCGGTCAGGCTCATGTCGGCGGGGTGGTAAACGGCCAGGTCTTCGAAGGAGTTGCTCTGCCGCTGCCAGTCGGCAAAGTTCGCCAGAGCGACCTGTTGGAGGTCGCCGTGATTCTGCTGCTCGTCGAGTACGACCACATGGTCGAGATCCGGCACCGCCAGGGGACGCAACACGACCGCGTCCATGATGCTGAACGAGGCAGTGTTGACTCCAATGCCGATGGCCAGCGTGAGCACCGCGGTGATGGTGAACCCCGGAGACTTCCAAAGCTGGCGAACGGCGTATTTGAGATCTTGAATTAGGTTCTGCATCAGACTTGACATGGATGCCTCCCAAGGCGCGGGCGAATCTGGGGTGCGGATCAATTCAGGATATTGCAATTCTCCTGCCACATAGCTCTGCGCGGCAACTAGCTGATTCCAAGAGGCGTGGCTGGAGCACTGCGGGCGGGACTCCGCCCCTCGTCTGTTCGGAAGCGGATAGCTTCGTCCGTAAACGGACAGTTAGCGGGGTGAAACCGGCCTGGAAATCCGGCCCCGCCTTGACACAACCAGCCAAGCCCTTGATGCTTAACAGTTCTGGTTATTCAATTTTTGCATACCCAAATGTTCGACCAGGGGGAGTGCGGCTTTTGCGGGTTCGGGTCTTCTATCACGACAAATGCTTTGACGGAGCCTGCTCAGCCTCGCTGTTCACGCGCTTCCACCGGGAGTGCGTCGCCAAGGACGCCGCCTACGAGTACCATGGGCTGGTGCATCGCGCCGGAGCCCTGTTCGACGAGAGCGAATTTACTGGCGACGAGAACGCCATTGTGGACTTCAAATACTCTTCGTCGCCAAAGATCACCTGGTGGTTCGATCACCATCTGTCGGCGTTTCTGACGCCCGCAGATCAGCGGAATTTTCAGGCATGCAAACAGGACCCGGAGTGCAGCAAACACAAGTTCTTCGATGCGACGTACACCTCATGTACCAGCTTTCTGGCCCATGTCGCCTCAACCCAGTTCGGATTCGACACCGCGCCTTTGGCCGAGCTGATCCGCTGGGCCGACATTGTGGATGGGGCACTCTATGAAAGTCCTGAGGCGGCGGTGGAGATGGCCGCTCCGGCCATGAAGCTGACGCTGATTATCGAGTCCACACAGGACCCGGCTTTCATTCCTCGGCTGATTCCGCTGCTTACCGCCATGCCGTTGGCCGAGGTGCTCAGCCAGCCCTTTGTGGCCGATCTGCTGCCGCCGCTGCTCGATCGCCACAAGGAGGCGCTGGAACTGATCCGCCGCCGCGCCGAGGAGCGCGACGGGACCATCTTCTTCGACATCACCGACCATCCGCTGGAGGGCTTCAACAAGTTCATCCCGTACTACATTTATCCAGACGCGGTCTATTCGATTGGCCTGTCGAAGTCCAGTTTCCGGACCAAAGTTGCGGTGGGATCGAACCCCTGGACCAAGGCCGACCCGGCGAAGATGGTGAACCTGGCCGCTGTGTGCGAGCGCTATGGCGGCGGCGGACATGCAAGAGTCGGGGCAATCAGCTTTCCGCCTGACCAGGCGGACAAAGCGCGCGCGGCGGCGGCGGAGATTGTAGCGGAGTTAAGGGCGAACAAGCCCTTCGCGTAACACATCAGCGGCAGCGGTCCGCAGCCAATACCTTGGCATGCAAGCTCGGCCACTCCGCGCGACGGCGCTGTTTGAAGGCCAGAACGCCCTCCTTAAAATCCTCCGCCGAGCGCTGCTGCGCGTTCACTTCGATGGCGTCTTCAATCTCTTCGTCGAGGCGGCGCTTGGCGTGCTTTGACAGCAGGCACTTGATCGCCTGCATGGCCTGCGGGCTGTTGAGGAGCACGGTTTGCGCCAGCGCGCGGGCGGCGGCAAGCAGATCGCTTTGCTCCACGATCTGCGTGACCAGGCCTAGCTGCAGCGCTTCATGGGCTTTGAGGATTCTGCCGGAGAGCAGCAGTTCGCGGGTGCGCGATTCGCCCACCTGGCGAAGAAGGAATGTGGCAACGATGGCGGGCACAAAGCCCACCCGCACTTCTGTGTAGCCGAACTTGGCTTCAGGGGTGGCCAGCGTGAAGTCGGGAATGGTGGCCAGGGCCATGCCACCGGCGATGGCCGGGCCGTTGACGGCCGCGATAATGGGCTTGGGGAAATCGTATAGGGTGCGCAGAACCAAGGCTAGATTCTCCGAGTCGCGGCGATTTTCCTCGGGAGTGCTGGCGTTCATGGTCTCCAGGTGTTCCAGGTCCAGGCCGGAGCAGAAGGCGGGACCCGCGCCCGTGAGGATGACCACGCCGCAGTCGCAGGTCGCAGTTTCATTCAATGCCTGGGTGAGTTCTTCAATGAGCAGCGGGCAAAGCGCATTGCGTTTTTCCGGGCGGTTCATGGTGATGGTTTGAACGCCGTTGGCGGATTCTGTCAGGACATGATGAAAGCGGGCCATGGGATCTCTCCGGCCGCGGCAGGGAAGCATGAGTGCTGCCGCTGAAAGCCTATCGTAGCGCAGTTTTGCATCGAATGGCAGGTGATCGAAGGCACATTGGGTGGACCGTCTGCCCAAATGGGCCTTCAGGCGACGACGGCACGCCCTCAGCCAGTGGAGAGGCATGATGCGACGATCCGTGCAAGTTCGGAGGTGTGTTCGCGCATGACTGCCAGATCGCGAGCGTGGTAAAGGCGCTGTTGAGAATCTGGAGCCCGCGCCGCTTTGGCCCAATCGAGCCTGTGGCCTGCCGCCCGGGCAAGGTCGGACGAAAAGTCGCGGAGGGTGCGCGAGTTTCCTTCGCGGAACGCATGGATGCGTCGAGTTCGCTGTAATAGTACGCCAGGCGGCCGGCGAATCGAGCGGAATCCATGGCCCGCAATTCATTTTCGGCGTTGAGCGCAGCGAATGTGGCGGCAAGGGCTGCCGGCACGTTCTCCGATGGCTCGTAGGTCACCACAAAACCGGAACGTTCCTTGGTCATCATGCCGATGCCCTGGCGGAACTCGCCTGCCCATGGGTAGACATTGCCGAAGATGCGGCGATGAGTTTCCTTGAGGCGGCGTGCGTCGAAAGGACCTTTGACTTGGTTTCGCCGAAGTTCAATTATGTTCACGGCGACCGCATCCGCCTCAAAAATCCTGAGTTCTTCAGGATCGCGAATTTCCGCAAGGTTGCGAAGGATGTCCGTGCCCGGATAGCAATACGGGTCGTCCGGAAACGGACTCATGCCACGGCTGAGTCTTTGGTCCGCTGGTAGGCGAGGATGTCTTCAAGCCCTTGTTCGAAGGTGATTTCGCCAGCGAGTACCCGGACCTTTACCGCGAAGAAGTTCGCGCTGGGTGTCAGACCTTCGAGGCGCCCACTCGCCTCGGCCTCGGCGAAGTCATGTTCCAGCTTTCGACTTTCTTCCGCAGACAGCATTGAGAACCTCCAGCCGGTCTACTTTACCATCGAAACTGCATATAATTACGGCCGGTTATGCCACACTGGAAGTCATCATGTTCATCGAGATCTGGGAACGCCTGCGCGGGTACGACAAGTGGGTGCAGGCTGAGGCAACGGTCATGTCGTCCAAACTCGCCGAAGTCCAAGTGTTCAACTCGGGCGCCGCCAAAGAGTGGCGATCGGTATCTACGCTTGCGTGGAAGGACGAGGCAGGCAAGCAGCGTACTGCCTCCTACGAGGTAAGCGACAATTCGCCCCTCTTCCAGCTGTACGAATGCCAGACGGTGAACATCCGATTCAACCCGGCTGACCCGAATGAATTCTATTTGCCAGGGGTGCTGAAGTCGCGGGTGATGTCAGCCAACAAATGGACCGTGCTCACTGTTTTGGTGGCGGCTGTGGCGCTCTTCATTATGTTCATCCATTGACTTACCCGGCCACCGGCTGGAATCTGTTGTTCACAGCCCCAGCTCTCCCGCCCGCTTCCGCATCGCCTCAATGCAAAACCCGATATGAGCGTCGAGTTCGACGCCCAGTTCGGACGCCCCTTGAATCACATCCTGCCGGTTCACCCCCCGCGCAAAGGCCTTGTCCTTCATCTTCTTGCGCACTCCGGCTACTTCGACCTCGGCGATGGATTTGCTGGGCTTGACGAGGGCGCAAGCCGTTAGAAAGCCTGCCAACTCATCGCAGGCAAACAGGCACTTATCGAGATGCGTGACGCGTGGCACGCCGGAGTATTCGGCGTGGCCGAGGATGGCCGTCCGAAGCTCGACGGGCCAGCCCAGCCGCTCGAGTTCGCGGACTCCGACGAACGGGTGCTCTTCACGCGAAGGGTGGCGCTCGTAGTCGAAGTCGTGCAGCAGGGCCGAAGTGGAGTAGAGCTGAATGAAATTCGCCCGGGCTTCGCCGGCTAGGCCCAGCCGGTCGGCTTCGGCCTCACCACAGGCAGTTACGCAGGCTTCGACGGCGAGGGCGTGCTTGCGCAGGCTTTCGCCATGGGTCCACTCGGTGAGCAATTGCCACGCGGCCTCCCTTGAGAAGGCCGGAGGGCCAGAATTCGTCGGTTCCGTTTTGGGCATAGAAATATTTCTCCTGTTGCTTCATTTGGTTCGTGATTCTTCTGTATTTTCAGAGTATTATGGGGAAATCTTAGGCATTGGCCTGTTTTGAGCCTAAGTTTGCACTTGACAATTATGGTTCATATCGCCGAAGGTAGCACACAACACGGTGCAAAAAAGCACCGCGGAGAGTCCGCTCTGGCACTCCGCACACAGCCGATGGCAACCACCTTAGTGAGCGTGGAAACGCGTGAGGTTGTGCGCTGCGATTATTGCAGCCTCGTTCAATACAGAACCAGCAACTCAATGTGCAGAAAATGTCGCAAGCCCCTCGATGTGGAGGAGCTTCCGCATCCGGTTCTGCAATTGGTGCCCCATCCTACGGCTGCGCCCTCGGCCGAAGCCGGGTTGCAGGTGGCAGGGCAGGTGCGCGATATTCGCAAGGCGCGACACCTGAGCCAACGCCAACTGGCGGGGCGGATGCAGGTGCCTCGCACTTACATCTCCAAAATCGAAAATGGCAAAGCGATTCCCACCTTGGGCTCGCTTGAACGGTTGGCCGCAGCCCTCGATGTGGACATCAGCCAACTGGTTCGGGACGCACGGAGCGTTCGCGATGAGGAAGTCGCGGCAATCTTCAACGATCCGTTCCTGGCGGAGATTGCCGCCCTGTTGTCGCATCTGGAGCCGATGCACCGGACGCTGTTCGCGGGCGCGGTGCGGGACGCAGCGCTAGGCCGCCGCCGCAGCGCGTAGGACCGGCCTGGCTCGCGCCCGGTCGCGCTCGACGGGAGCGTCCTGGTGAGGTCGGTCCGAATGTGATTCGGTCCCCGTCTTGGGCTCGATTCGCGGCCGTATCCCGGCGGAATGGGCGCCACGCCTGGGGCATAAGCAACTGGGACGCTTGGGCGATTGCGGCGCATGGGCGCATGTGCTAGGGTCGATGGTGCTGCACCTTTGCCCGGCCGGCGGAAGCATCGCCGGGCGAAGAACAAGCGGTTGGGCTTCAAGGGCTCCTGAAGCGACCCGGCATACTCCGCTTCAGGCTCCTGCGTCAGAATCACTTCGCAGGCGCCGATCTGGAAGCCCCTGAAAAGCAACGTCGAGGCGAGTTCTTTGTATTCTTCCGGCACGCTGCGCATCCATGAGTTGACCGCGGAGGAGGGCGCGATCTACGCGACGCTCAAGCCGGAGCGCCTGCCTGAGCACATCGCCATCATCATGGACGGCAACGGCCGCTGGGCTGGACATCGCTCTCTGAAGCGGTTCCTGGGTCACCAGCAGGGCGCCAAGAGCGTGCAACTGGTGACTGAGACGGCCTCGCGCATCGGGCTGCCCTGGCTCACGCTTTACGCGTTTTCACTGGAAAACAATCTGCGCCGCCCCCGGGCCGAGGTCAACTTCCTGATGCGGCTGCTGAAGTCGTATCTGGAAAGCAACCTGCAGCGAATGATGGATAACAA
>Ga0302319_10001586_pt1 | contig 50580 bp, 46 predicted proteins | sample Bog_T0_2_FD_203319 | JGI IMG/M metagenome (GOLD analysis project Ga0302319, IMG submission 203319) | Peat permafrost microbial communities from Stordalen Mire near Abisko, Sweden - Bog_T0_2 | ecosystem: Environmental > Terrestrial > Soil > Wetlands > Peat | place: Sweden: Abisko, Stordalen Mire... | reverse complement strand
CACGGACAACGCTACGGAGGGGGCACCGCGCTGGACCACGGGCTCGATCACCCCAGGGCAGGACGGGCTCCCCTCCGCACCCGAGGGCTTAACCTTACGCCCTCGGGTGCCTGTTGAGATACAAGGGCAGCGCCCCTGGCCTTATCTTCCCTCCCGCGATTGCCCTGTTTTCCAACGGGAGTGGCGCGGTTGCGGCGCACCACCGATGATGGCGGCACATGACCTACCCGATCTGGCTGCCCGTTCTGCTCGGCTTCCTCACCGCTGTCGGGCCGGTTTCGACCGACATGTATCTGCCCGCCTTCCCGGCCATCGAGGCGGCGCTGGGCGGGCAGGCCGGCACCGCGCAGGCGACGCTGGCGGCCTGGTTCGCCGGGCTGGCGGTGGGGCAGATCACCCAGGGCACGTTGTCGGACCGGTTCGGGCGGCGCTGGCCGCTGGTGATCGGCACGGCGGTGTTCACGCTGGCCAGCGTCGGCTGCGCGCTGGCGCCCGATCTGGCGACGTTGTCGGCGTGGCGGCTGGTCGCGGCCCTCGGCGGGTCGGCCAGCATGGTGATTCCGCGCGCCATCGTGCGCGATCTGGCCGACGGGCACGCGGCGGCGCGGCTGATGAGCCGGCTGATGCTGGTGATGGGGGCGGCGCCCATCCTGGCCCCCTCGCTGGGCGGGCTGGTGCTGGCCTTCGCCGGCTGGCAGGCGATTTTCTGGATCTGCGCCGGCTATGGGGCGTTGTGCTGCCTGCTGGTGGCGCTGCTGCTGCCGGACACGCTGGCGGCCAACCGGCGGGTGCGGCTGGGGCCGGGCGGGATGCTGCGGCGCTACGGCGCCATTCTGCGGGAGCGCGGTTTCCTCACCCATAGTCTGGCGGGCGGGTTCGCCACGTTCGGCATGTTCGCCTATCTCGGCGGCTCGCCCGGCGTGTTCGAGGGTATCTATCGTTTTGAGCCGGCGGCGTATGGCGCGTTGTTCGGCGCCTGCGCGATCGGGCTGATCGCCTGTTCGCAGATCAACCCCATGTTGGTGCGGCGGTTCGGCGGCGGGCGGGTGCTGCGGGGCGGGGTGCGGCTGATGCTGGTCTCCAATTCGGCGCTGCTGGCGGTGGCGGTGATGCGGCCGGCGCAATGGTGGCTGGTGGCGGCGCCGATCTTCGTGACCATGTCGGGCAACGGGCTGGTGATGCCGAACAGCACCGTGGGGGCGTTGAGCGGGCACGCGGCGCATGCCGGCAGCGCCTCGGCGCTGATGGGCACGCTGCAATTCGTGCTCGGCGCGATCAGCGGGCTGCTGGTGGGGATTGCCAGCGATGGCACGGCGCGGCCGATGGCGGCGCTGATGTTTATCGGCGCGCTGGGCGCGGTCATTGGCGATGCCGGCCGGCCGCGGCGGGCGTGATGCCGGCGCGGCCTCGCCCTTGGCGGGGGTGACCTTATATATATTTCTCACATTTTCCTGCTACACGACCGAGGATGTTCTCCACCATGAGCGTTGTCGTCGGAATTCCTGCCTGCACGCGGCAGGTGAACGGCCAGATTCAGCACGCCACCCCTTCCCGCTACGGTGCCGCGGTTATCGGCGGCGCCGGCGCCATGCCGATTCTGCTGCCGCCGGTGGGGGAAGGGCTGGTGGCGCTGCTTGACCGGCTGGACGGGCTGCTGCTGTCGGGCAGCCCCAGCAATGTCGAGCCGCATCGTTACGGCGTGGCGCAGTCGCTGACGCCGGACCGGCACGACCCGCAGCGCGACAACACCACCCTGCCGATGATCCGCGCCGCTTTGGCGCGCGGCCTGCCGGTGCTGGCGATATGCCGCGGCATCCAGGAACTGAACGTGGCGCTGGGCGGCACGCTGCACCAGCAGGTGCAGGACCTGCCCGGGCGGCTGGACCATCGCTCGGACTTCGACTCGCTGGAGGAATGCTACGCGCCGCGGCATGCGGTGCGGCTTTCCGGGCATCTGGCGCGGTTGGTGGGCAGGACCGAGATCGAGGTGAACTCGCTGCATGAGCAGGGGCTGGACCGGCCGGGCGAGGGTTTGGTGGTTGAGGGCGTGGCGCCGGACGGGCAGATCGAGGCGGTGCGGGTGGCGAACGCGGCGGGCTGGGCGTATGGGGTGCAGTGGCACCCGGAATGGAACTACGCCGGGAACGAGGTCAGCATGGCGATCTTCCGGGCGTTCGGCGAGGCTTGCCGGGGTTATGCTTCGGGGTTGCGCCGGGCGGCTTGAGACGGGGGCTTGGTCGCCGGTGGGCGAGGGGGATGGCCGGTTGCGATTTTCTCGGACCTACGCCGCCGCCGGCCAACGGCCTACCCGCGGTAGCGCAGCGCCTCGACCAACAGAGCGAACGCGGCGGAATGCTGGCGGCGGCTTGGGTAATAGAGGTGGTAGCCGGGAAACGGCGGGCACCAGTCTTGCAGAACCCGCACCAGCCGGCCTGCCGCCATGTCGGCCTCGACGTGGTCCTCCAGCACGCAGGCCAGCCCGAAACCGGCAGCGGCGGCGGTCAGGACCATGCCGACATCATTGAAGATGAGCTGACCTTCCACCCGGACCTTCACTTCCCGGCGGTTCCGCTCAAGCTCCCAGGCGTAGAGCCCGCCCAGCGTTTGCAGCCGCAGGTTGATGCAGCGGTGCTCGGCGAGATCCTGCGGCGTGCGTGGTGGTGGCCGCGCCGCCAGGTAGGAGGGCGCCGCCACCACCGCCATGCGCAGGTCCGGCCCGATCCGCACCGCCACCATGTCCTTGGCCAGTTGCTCGCCGAGCCGAACGCCAGCGTCGAAGCGCTCGGCCACGATATCGGTCAGCCGGGATTCGATGTTCAACTCCACCTGGATGTCCGGGTAGCGCGACAGCAGCCTTTCGAGCACCGGCCACAGCACGCTCGCGGCCGCATGCGCCGAGGTGGTGATGCGGATCGAACCGGCGGGCGTCTCCCGCATATCGGTCAGCGAGGCCAGCTCGATGGCGATGGTATCGAGGGCCGGACGGAGGGTGCGCAGCAGCCGCTCGCCGGCCTCGGTCGGGGCCACCCGGCGGGTGGTACGGGTGAGCAAACGCACCCCGAGCCGGGTCTCCAGGCGTCGTAGTGTATAGCTCAACGCCGATTGCGACGTGCCGAGCTTGGCCGCCGCCCGGGTGAAGCTCTGCTGCTCGGCCACCACCAGGAAGGCATTCAGGTCGGCCAGTTCCTCCCGCCGCATTGATGAACCCCGGATATAGGTCTTTGCGGATTTTACCGCCTAATCCCGGCAACCCGCACGCGCTATCTCTTGGCCACGTCAGGCGGGGAAAGACCCGCGATCCTGAACGGAGATGAGCCATGCAACAGCGCGAACTCGGCAAGAGCGGCCTCAGGGTGTCGGCCCTCGGCCTCGGCTGCATGGGGCTGAGCTTCGGCTACGGCCCGGCCACGGAGAAGACGGAAGCGGTGGCGCTCATCCGCCGGGCGGTCGAGCTCGGCATCAACTTCTTCGATACCGCCGAAGTCTACGGCCCCTTCACCAACGAGGAGGTGGTCGGCGAGGCGCTCGCGCCCGTCCGCGACCAGGTGGTGATCGCCACCAAGTTCGGGTTCAACATCGGCGCCGGATATTCGACCGCGCTGAACAGTCGCCCGGCGCACATCCGCGAGGTGGTGGAGGCATCGCTGCGGCGGCTTCGCACCGATCGCATCGACCTGCTGTATCAGCACCGCGTCGATCCCGAGGTGCCGGTTGAAGAGGTCGCCGATGCGGTGAAGGGCCTGATCGCCGCCGGCAAGGTGAAGCATTTCGGCCTGTCCGAGGCCGGTGTGCGCACCATCCGGCGCGCCCATGCGGTGCAGAAGGTGACCGCGTTGCAGAGCGAGTATTCGCTGTGGTGGCGTGAGCCGGAAGCCGAGATCATGCCGGTGCTGGAGGAACTCGGCATCGGCTTCGTGCCGTTCAGCCCGCTCGGCAAGGGCTATCTTACCGGCAGGATCGACGAGACCACCCGGTTCGACGCCGGGGATTTCCGCAACATCGTGCCGCGCTTCGCCCCTGAGTTCCGCCGCGCGAACATGAGCCTGGTCGAACTGGTCGGCACCGTCGCGGCGCGCAAGCAGGCGACTCCGGCGCAGATTGCGCTGTCCTGGCTGCTGGCTCGCCAGCCCTGGATCGTGCCGATTCCGGGAACGACGAAGCCGCACCGGCTGGAGGAGAATGCCGGCGCTGCCAGCGTTGTGCTCTCGGCCGCCGAGATGGCGGAGATCAATGCGGCGGCGGCGCGGATCCCGGTGGTGGGCGACCGCTACGCCGAAGCGCAGCAGCGCATGATCGACCGCTGAGAGCCGGTCCACCGGCGGTCACCTGGACTCCCCCCGCGGGCAGACAACAAGGAGAACAGCGATGGCACCGAACGAACGGGCGCAAAGCAACCACGATGCGCTCTTTCCCGGCCACGTCTCCACGCTGGCGGTGACCGATCCCGAACTCATCGAGATATTCGACAATTTCGCCTTCGACGAGGTGCTCCGGCACGGCAGCCTCGACACGCGGACGCGGCTGATGGTCCGGCTCGCGGCGATCATCGCCTGTCAGGCGCTGCGCGAGTACCGCGTCATGCTCGGCGCGGCGCTCACGGTCGGGGTTTCGCCGGTGGAGATCAAGGAAATCGTCTATCAGGCGGTGCCCTATGTCGGCATGGCGAAGCTGTTTGATTTCCTCCACGCCACCAACGAGGTTTTCACCGACCGGGGGATCGCGTTGCCCCTGCCGGGCCAGTCCACGACGACCCCGCAGACCCGCGCGGAGGCGGGGCGTGCGGTCCAGGGGCAGATCATCGGCCATGACGCGGTGGAGAAGCGTTATGCCACCGCATCGGCTGACCAACTGCACATCGAGCACTTCCTGTCGGCGAACTGCTTCGGCGACCACCTCACGCGGCGGGGCATCGACCTGCCCACCCGCGAGCTTCTGACCCTGAGCATGCTCGTGGCCCTCGGCGGCTGCGATGCTCAGGTCAAGGGCCATGTCGCCGCCAACCTCAAGGTCGGCAACGATCGCGGCCGGCTGATCGATGTTCTGACGCAGTTGCTGCCGTTCATCGGCTATCCGCGCACGCTCAACGGGATGCGTGCGATCGACGAGGTCACCGCCGCATAAGCGCAACGGGATTGCCAAAAGCGATGGATCACCTGTTCCCGCACATGGAGAGTTCAACTTGAAAACAACCGGTTTCGCCTGCGAAGCGGTGGGTGCGCCGCTGGCGCCCTTCACCTTCGAGCGCCGTGCGCCGCGTCCCAATGACGTGGCGATGGAAATCCTCTATTGCGGCGTCTGCCATTCCGACCTTCACATGGCCCGCAACGACTGGGGCTTGACGACCTATCCGGTGGTGCCGGGTCACGAGATCGTCGGCCGTGTCGTCGCCGTCGGCAACGAGGTCACCCGCTTCCGGCCCGGCGACCATGCGGCGGTCGGCTGCATGGTCGACAGTTGCCAGAGCTGCGACCAGTGCCGCGCCGGCGAGGAGCAGTTCTGCCGCCACGGCTTCACCCAGACCTACAACTCCCCCGACCGCCTGACGCAGGTGATCACCAACGGCGGATATTCCAAACACGTGGTGGTGCGTGATGAATTCGTGCTGCGCGTGCCGGAGGGCCTGGATCTGTCCCGCACCGCCCCGCTGCTTTGTGCGGGCATCACGACCTACTCGCCGCTGCGCACCTGGAACGCCGGCCCGGGCAGCCGCGTTGGAGTCATTGGCCTGGGCGGGCTCGGCCACATGGCGGTCAAGCTCGCCGCCGGCCTCGGGACGCATGTCACGGTACTGAGCCGGACGGCGGATAAGCGGGCCGACGCGCTCGCCCTTGGCGCCGACGCGCTGCTGGTGTCCACCGACAAGGCGGCGATGACGCAGGCACAGTCCGGCTTCGACCTGATCATCGATACCGTCCCGGTGAAGCACGACCTCAACCCGTATGTGCCGCTGCTGGACGTGGACGGCACCCTGGTGCTGGTGGGCCAGGTCGGGCCGCTGAACGAGCCGGTGACCGTGCCGTTTATCATGGGGCGGCGGCGGGTGGCCGGGTCGCTGATCGGCGGCATCGCGGAAACCCAGGAGCTGCTGGATTTCTGCGCCCGCAAGAACATCCTGCCGGCGTGCGAGATGATCCGCATGGATCAGATCAACGAAGCCTTCGTGCGGATGGAGCGGGCCGATGTGCGCTACCGCTTCGTCATCGACATGGGGTCTCTCCCCGCTCTCACCTGATCGGCGGAATTCGGGACGGATGGCTGGTTGGCCACCGCGTTCCCGGGCCCGCGGGATGCGTCCAACAACAGCCGTTCTCAGGAGCAGAGCGGAGGTTGGCCCGCGAACCGCTCCAGCCGCTCCCCATCCATTCGCGTCATCCGATGCCCGCCGGGAAGAGTCCGCTTCGGAAGCGACGGCCGAGGCGGCCGGATGACGACAATGCGCGAAGCCGACATCGGAGCCGTCGGCCATCCGCGGCCGCCAGCCACCCAAACCCGCCATCCGACCGCGGCGCCCGCATCATGCGCGCCGATCACGCCGGCTCGACGTTCACCACACGGAACACGTGCTCCACGCCGTCGGGGCGGCGCAGCGTGACCAGTTCGCCGGGGCGGAACACGCGGCCTTCCAGCGCCCATAGCGGCTCGTCCTCCGAGCGGATGCTGCGCAGCGCCCAGCCGGTTTCCAGCGATACCAGTTCGCCGTGGCGCTCGCCGCCGTCGGGCAGCACGCGCAGCGAGGGCCAGGGCTGCGGATCGGCCAGAAAGGCGGCGTCGTCGATCTGGCCCTGCGGAGTCAGGCCGGCATGCAGTTCCAGCCGGTCCGTGAGGTCGCCCTCCGGCCGGCCCGGCGCATAGGCCAGCAGCATCGTCACCTTCGCCATGCGGCGGTCCTCACCGTCACGGGTGGTCAGATCGCTACCCGCACGCCCAGTTCAACCACCCGGTCGCTGGGGATGCGGAAGAACTCGGTGGCGGGCACGGCGTTGCGCGCCATCACCAGGAACAGCCAGAGCCGCCATATGGGCATGCGCGGCACCATCGCCGGCACCAGCGTTTCGCGGCCGAGGAAGTAGCTGACCTGCATCGGGTCAAAATCGATGCCCTGCGCGCGCAACCCGGCCAGATCGCGCGGGATGTTCGGGCTTTCCATGAAGCCGTAGCGAATCACCACGCGGTGGATGCCGGGGGCCATTTGCTCGACGGTGGTGCGCTCGGCCTGACGCATTTCCGGCAGGTCCAGGTTAAGCACGGTGACGAACAGTACCCTCTCGTGCAGCACCTTGTTGTGCTTGAGGTTGTGCAGCAGCGCGCCGGGCACGAAGTCGGGGTTGCCGGTGAGGAACACCGCCATGCCCGGCACCCGGATGGTGCGCGACTGCGGCAGCCGGGCGAGGAAGCTGGCCAGCGGCAGGCTGTCCTGCTTCCAGCGCGACAGCAGCAGATCGCGCCCGCGCTTCCACGAGGTCATGATCGCGATCAGCAGCCCGCCGAGCACCAGCGGCACCCAGCCGCCCTCGGGCACCTTCACCACGTTGGCGGTAAAGAACACCAGATCGAGCGCGAACAGCGAGCCGAACACGGTGAAGGTCGCCGCGCGGGACCAGCGGAACTGCCGGCGGAACACCACCGCGGCCAGCACGCAGGTGCACAGGAAGGTGCCGGTGACGGCGATGCCATAGGCGGCGGCGAGCGAATCGCTGGTGCGGAAGGCGAACACCAGCAGCAGTACCCCGCCGGCGAGGGCCAGGTTGATCTGGGGCACGTAGATTTGCCCCTCCTCGGTCGCGCTGGTGTGGCTCACCGTCATGCGCGGCAGGAAGCCGAGCTGCACGCATTGGCGGGTCATCGAGTAGGCGCCCGATATCACCGCCTGGCTGGCGATCACCGTGGCGAAGGTGGCGAGCACCACCAGCGGCAGGCGCAGCCATTCCGGCGCGAGCAGGTAGAACGGGTTCTCGACCGCGGTGATGTCGGCCAGCACCAGCGCGCCCTGGCCGAAATAGTTGAGCACCAGGCAGGGCAGCACATAGAACGACCACGCCAGACGGATGGGCTGGCGGCCGAAATGGCCCATGTCGGCATACAGCGCCTCGGCGCCGGTGACCGCCAGCACCACGGCGCCGAGGGTGAAGAAGGCAACCCAGTGGTCATGCAGCACCACCTCGACCGCATAGGCCGGCGAGAGCGCCAGCAGCACCGACGGGTTGTTCATCACCTGCATCAGGCCAAGCGCACCGATGAGAAGGAACCAGACCGCCATCACCGGACCGAACACCCGCCCGACGCTGGCGGTGCCCTTCCATTGCAGGGCGAACAGCAACACGATGACAACCGCGCAGATCGGCAGCACGAATTCCCGCAGCGCGGGGGCGGAAACCTCCAGGCCCTCGACCGCCGACAGCACCGAAATCGCCGGGGTGATCACGCCGTCGCCGAAGAACAGGCAGGCGCCGCTGATGCCGACCAGGGCCAGGGTGTTGCGGGTGCGCGGATTGACCGAGACGCGCTGCGCCAGGGCCATCAGCGCCAGGATGCCGCCCTCGCCGCGGTTGTCGGCGCGCATGATGAGCAGCACGTATTTGACCGTGACGATCAGCACCAGCGACCAGAAGATCATCGACAGGATGCCGAGCACTTCCCAGTTGGTCGCGCCGCCGAGCTTGAAATGCTCCAGGCTGGTCTTGAAGGCATAGAGCGGGCTGGTGCCGATGTCGCCATAGACGATGCCGAGCACGCCCAGCAGAACGCCGAAACGCAGCGGCGGCCGGGCGGTGGCATCGGATGCGGTGGTCATCGGAGGGCACCGGCTCGGATCATGGGCGGTCCTCTGCTGCCGGGAGAACGGCGCGGACGGATACGCCGTGGGCGGGGGCGGCGCAAGGGAAGCGGCCAGGGCGCGGCGGTTGATCCGCCGTTGGCGCGACGGGAGGCGGCCTTTCGGAACCCATCACCCTTGCGGCCGAACGCCGAAAATCGCGGTGCCGACGCGCACATGGGTGGCACCGTGGGCGATGGCGGTTTCGTAATCGCCGGACATGCCCATCGAGACCACCGCGAGGGCATGGCGGTCGGCGCGGTCGGCCAGCCAGTCGAAATGCGGGGTCGGATCGGCATCCTGCGGCGGGATGCACATCAATCCGACCAGGGCGGCGCCGAAGCGGGCCTTGCAGGCGACAATGAACGCATCGGCGTCGGCGCGGAGGATGCCGGATTTCTGCGGCTCGTCGCCGACATTGACCTGCACCAGCAGGTCGGGGCTGCGGCCCTCCTTGCCGATGGCGTCCTCCAGGGCGTCGGCCAGGCGGGGGCGGTCGAGCGTCTCGATGACGTCGGCCAGCCGCACCGCGTCGCGCACCTTGTTGGTTTGCAGGCCGCCAATGATGTGCAGGCGCAGGGCGGGGTGTCCGGGGCGGAAAGCGGGAAATTTGGCGGCGGCCTCCTGCACCCGGTTCTCGCCGAACACGTGCTGGCCGCTGGCGAGCGCGGCGGCGACCGCCGTGCCGGGATGGGTCTTGGCAACCGCGACCAGGGTGACATCCTCGGGGCGGCGGCCGGCATGCCGCGCGGCGACGGCGATGCGGTCGCGCACACGGGCGAGATTGGCGGCAATCTCGGCGGGGGAGAGTTCGGTCATGGATGCAAGGCTTGTCGCCTGGGCGCGCGCGGTCAAGTCGCGGCAGCGGCGCCATGCCGCGCGCGTGCTGTGGCTGTTCACCGACGCGGGGCGCCTGCCCGATCCGCTTCCGGCGGTGGCGGCGCTGCCCCGTGGGCTGGGCGGGGTGGTGCTGCGCCATGACGGAGAACCGGGCCGGGCGGCGCTGGGGCGGGCACTGGCGCGGCTGTGCCGGGCGCGTGGTCTGGCGCTGGCGGTGGCCGGCGACTGGCGGCTGGCGGCGGCGCTGGGGGCGGGGCTGCATCTGCGCGGCGGCCGGCGGCCGGCGGGGGCGGCGGGGTGGATTCCCGCGGTGACCAGTTCGGCGCACGGGGTGGCCGATCTGCGACGGGCACGGCGCGCGGGGGCGCTGGCCTTCCTGTCGCCCGCGTTTGCCACCGCGAGCCATCCGGGGGCGCGGGGATTGGGGCCGTGCCGCTGGGGGCTGATGGCGCGGCGCGGCGGCGGGGCCGCGGCTTTGGGGGGCATCGACGGGCGAAATGTGCGGCGTCTGCCAGGCGGCTGCATGGGGGCGGGCGCGATCGGCGCGCTGGGGTAACCTTTTCGCCGCGGCGGCACTGAAGGGGTGGGGTTTTTCAGCCTTGTGTGTCCCTGCGGACACAGTGTTTCGGAAATGCCATGCCGGGATCGTTCGCCCGGTTGCGGGGCGATGAACGGGGAGTCAATACTGTATTCAGGTCCGGCTGCCCCTCCCGTTCGGGGATCCATCGTTTTTTGGTGGATCAGTGGGAAACGGGGCGGGGCCTGCCAATACCGCCGGCGCGCCGGCGACATGAGGAGGATTAAAATGCGCAAGCTTCTGCTGGCCAGTGCGGCCATGCTGAGCGCTACGATGGGTCTGGCCGGTGTCGCCAGCGCCCAGGGCACGCCGTGGGCCACGGTCAATACCGCTCCCAGCGGGTCGGTGACGCCGCTGCCGGTGCTCGGCAGCGCCGGCGCGCCAGGCACTGCGATTCCCGGCTTCGGCCCGCCGCTGTCGCCGGGCGAGGTGACGGTGCGTCTCGGCGGGCGTTTGGTGGCTTATGGCGGCGTCGGTGCCGACAGTGGCCAGCATCCGGGCTATCTGAGTGCCACCTCGGCGCAGATCGCGCATGGGACTTACAACGCGACGACGAATCCTCTCGGTGCCACCGCGGCAAATACGAAGCTCGCCTCCTACGGCATCGGCGAATACGCGCGCCTGTATCCGTCGATTGACGGGCTGGCGGCAAACGGGCTGAAATACGGCGCCTTCCTGGAAATCCGCGCGGATGCCGGCGTGGCCCCGGGCGGCGGCCTGAACGGTTCGGTTTCGGGCGCCACCGCCACCCGCGGCGATCTGTACTACCGGCGTGAGACGGCGTATCTCGGCACCGACAATCTCGGCTTCCTGCGCATCGGCGCGACCGACCAGCCGACCTCGCTGTTCATCACCGGCACCTTCGAAAACTTCGACGATGCCGGCTGGAACGCCCAGATCGCTGGTGGCAACGCCTCCTTCCCGACCACCACCGGCTCGCTGCCGGTCTATCCGTTCCCGGATGTCGGCGCGCTGTACACCACCAACAAGATCGTTTACCTGTCGCCGAAATTCGCCGATCTGGTCGATTTCGGCGTGTCCTTCGCGCCGGACAGCGGTAACACCAACCCGACCATCGGCGCGTGCACCTACGCCAACACTGCCACCGCCGTTGGCTGCGACACGACGTCGTCGACGAGCGTTTCGGGGGAAAACAAGCGCACCCGCAACACGGTCGATGGGGTGGTGCGGCTCCGCACGGCAACCGGTCCGGTCGGCATCGCCGCGACGGCCGGCGGAATTTATTCCGGCGTGGTGGCCTACAACGGCACCTCGGCCAACACGGTCGTCCCGCAGTACAATGGCCTTGCCGTGTTCGACGGTGGCTTGCAGGTCACCTACGGCGGCTTTGCGATCGGTGGTCATATCGACTACGGCGAGTTCAACACCAGTTGGACCCCGCAGCCGAAGGGCGGGCGCGACGCGCTGGCCTGGATCGTCGGCACGTCCTATCAGTTCGGGTCGGCGGTCGTTGGCATCTCGTATTTCAACGTCCAGAACCCCGGTTCCTGGAGCACGGTCACATCCGGCGCCGTGGGCCGGACGTTCAACCAGTCCGGTCTGGCGGCGGGCGGCACGCTCACCCTCGCGCCCGGGCTGTACACCTTCCTGAGCTACCTGTACGGCGACAAGCATCAGGCCGGCGTGGACCTGCTGACCGGTGTGGCGGGTTCGGCCGCCGCACCGATCGTGACGCACAACAACGTCCAGGCGCAGTCGCTGGTCCTCGGCACCCGGGTCGCTTGGTAACTCGCGCTTCGACTTAGGCGGTTCCCGGACTGCGAGGTCCGGGCGGGAGGGCGGTGGAATTCCACCGCCCTCCTTTCTTTTGAGCGACGATCCTTTGGCGCGACGGGGGGGCGGGTTCCAGGGGAATCGGGTGAAGCTTTCACCCGTTGATCAGGCTGGCCAGGAACTCATCGTCCCAGGAAGCGGCCTTGCGGCGACCGCGCAGTGATTGCTTGCCGGCGGCACGGCTTAGCTCCAGGCGAAGAACGCATCGAGCAGCGGTGCCGTCTCGGCGCGGTGCGCCACCCGCTCGGCAACGGGCGCGGACCGCGCCTTGGCCCCGATGGCGTAGACCGCGGCGATGCGAACGAGCGCCTCCTTGGCCACCGGCGACGTCGTGCCGTTCGTTTCGTCATGCGACTTCCCTTTCTCCGGGGTTCGCATAACGGCGCTGGCGGGCGGTCGAGTGCAGGCGAACGCCCCGAGCCGCTTCGGCGTCGCGCGCGAATTCCCCGGCGGCGCGGCCGCGCAGCCGCGGCACTGCACCTGCTCGGGCAGAAGGCCGAGATGACCGCGGACCGCAGCAGCCAATGCATCCAAGCAGGCAGGTTCGCCCGCCCACGTATCCGTTCGCCAATGCACGAAAGGGATTCTGTTCGTACGTTATCGTACAACCCGCCGGTCCCAGCGGTGCGGTGATCGCAGAAAACGGATGTCGACGTTCCTGGCGCACCGCTTGCAGGACCGCCGCCGTCCATGCCGCGACAAGACGCCTGCTGACGGAGACCGCATGCCCGACGTGCCGACCTTGATGCCCACCTCCTCCCACCCGGTCAGGCGCGGCCCCTCGCCCGCCGACACGGGTGCCGCGCCGGCCCAGGTCCCCTGGGTGCGGCCCGGGGTGGTCGTGCATGACCCTGCCGAGGTGGTCGACGACCTGCTGTCCGACTTCGCGCTGGAGCTCAAGGCGCGCGGCTTCACCGTGGCCGGTTACGTGCAGCACAACAACCGTGGTTGCGCCGGCAAGGGTCAGGGATGTGCGCCACAGATCGCCTGGCGCGACCTTGCCAGCGGCACCAACGTCAGGGTCGACCGCAACGATGCCGTCGCGTATCTGCGCAGGTCGATGCAGCAGGCCACCGACCTGCTGGTCATCAGCCATTTCTCCGCCTGTCTCGGCGCCACCGACAATCTGCAGGCCCGGCTCGGCTCCGATGCCACGCGGAGCCTGCCGCTGCTCACCTCCATCGCCGGGCAGTGCATCCATAAATGGCACGGCTATGCCCGCCAGGAAGGAGCGATGTTGCCGCCCGAGCCAGCCGCGCTATGGGCCTGGTGGGGGCCGGAGCGACTGTACCGCGACCTTGCCCTGGGCGTCGCCGCGCACGAGGTCCGCCGCATCGTCTGCGGCCCGCGCTGGATCATGGTGGAGGGACCCGCCGGCGTCGGGCTGGCCGGCCTGCCGCGCCACCCGCGCGACCTGCTGCCCCGCCTGCCGCGGCTCGCCCGCCAAAGCCTGCGCGACCTGGCGGCCCTTTCGGCCTCATGGGACCCGCTGGAGATGGCGCTCGCGGTGGCTGCCATCAATGCCCATGCCAACCGCCGCGACCTCGAGGCGCCGGCCGGCAACGGCGTGCGGTCGTTCCGGAACGTCGCCGGCCAGGTGGTGGTGGTCGGCGCTTTTCCCGGCGTTGATGGCATCCTGCCCAATTGTGCCCTGGTGGAAGCGGACCCCCGGCCGGGCGAGTTCCCGATCGTGGCCTTGGACACATTGCTGCCGGGATGCGGCGCGGCGGTGGTGAATGCCTCGGCGCTGATCAACCGCAGCCTGCCGCGCCTGCTCCGGCTGGCACGGCATCGGCCGGTGGCACTGGTCGGCCCGGCGACGCCACTGACGTCACGGCTGCACGCCTACGGACTCGACGTGCTGGGCGGGCTGGTGGTTGACGATGCCGAGGGGCTGGCGACGGCGATCCGGGCCGGCGCGACGGCCCGCGAGTTTGGCCGCTTCGGGCGCTTCGTGCATCTTTCCGCCGCCCGCACTTCCCCGGCCTGCCGGCCCGTCGCGCCGCCGCAGCGCGCCGGCGGCGCCGGTTGAGGGGAACCCCAGCCGACCGCCATCTTGCCCGGGCCCGGACCGTCGCGGTGCCAGCGACGTCGTTGCCCCGCGGCGGATGACCGGGCTGGTACTCTCCGCTGAGCGGCGCGCCGAGGTCCGTTCCGCAGTTTGGCGCAGGCCGCCAGGGCAAGAGGCTACCGCACCAAACGCAATCTCATAGCCATGGTCTATCTACTGGCCGGGAAGCTCGACCTCCGGCTGCCTGCGTAAACCCGTTCCCACCCACGCCGAATAGCGAGGAGCCCATTTTTCGATGTCCCGGCCAGGCAAGGACGCCATCGAAATGCCCATGACTCTCCGCCAGAGGCTGGTCCACACCGTGTGCTATGCCGCCCGACGACTCGATACATTTGCCCCGCCGCGCCTCCTCGAACCGGCAACCTCAAGAAACGGACGACGGAAAGCCGAACTCAGTGCACCGCCGGTATGTAGCGGAACGGATAATCCGGCTGGGTATAGCCATCCGGCTTCTGCCGCTTGGGCAGCTTTATCTTCTCCTGCGGAATGTCCTCATAGGGGATGTGCTTCAGCAGGTGGGAAATGACGTTCAGCCGGGCGCGCTTCTTGTCATCGGACGGCACCACCCACCACGGCGCCCAGGCGGTGTCGGAGGCGGCGAACATGTCGTCGCGGGCGCGCGAATAGTCGAACCAGTGGCTGTACGACTTCAGGTCCATCGGCGACAGCTTCCACAGTTTGCGGCCGTCGTCGATGCGCGCCTGCAACCGGCGGGTCTGTTCCTCCTCGCTGACCTCCAGCCAGTATTTCAGCAGGATGATGCCGGAGGCGGCGATGGTCTGTTCCATGCCGGGCACCGCGCGCAGGAAATCGCGGGCCTGCTGGTCGGTGCAGAAGCCCATGACCCGCTCGACACCGGCGCGGTTGTACCAGGACCGGTCGAAGATCACGATCTCGCCCGCCGCCGGCAAATGCGGCACGTAGCGCTGGATGTACATCTGGGTTTTCTCGCGCTCGGTCGGCGCCGGCAGGGCGACGACGCGAAACACCCGGGGGCTGACCCGTTCGGTGATCGCCTTGATGGTGCCGCCCTTGCCGGCGCCGTCGCGGCCCTCGAAGACGATGACGATCTTCAGGCCCTGGGCGACCACCCAGCGTTGCAGCTTCACCAGTTCGACGTGGAGCCGGCTCAGTTCCTGCTCGTACTGCTTGCCGGTCAGCCTGGCCGGCGGGGCATCGGCCTCGGCGGGCTCGCTCTGCGGCGCGGCTGGCGGCTGCGTGTGGGGTTTCTTGCTCATTGGCGGCGGCTCTCCCGGTTCCTGCTCCGTGGCCTGCGGGAATGATCCTGCGTCCGGCCGGCGCGCGGCGTCAACTCCGCCCGCCCCCCCTATCGGGCGGGGCGGCAGGCTTCCATACTGGACATGTCGATTTAATGTCAGCACTGGCGGGGCCCGCCATGAAGAGCCGCACATGAAACCCTTGGTCACTCTCGAACGGCACGGCGACATCGCCGTCATCCTCATCGACAACCCGCCGGTCAACGCGCTGTCCGTCCGGCTGCGCCGCGAGCTGCTGGCCGCGGTGCAGGAGGTGGTGGCCGACAAGGTGCTGCGCGCGGCGGTGATCGGCTGCGCCGGACGCACCTTCGTGGCGGGCGCGGACATCACCGAGTTCGACGGGCCGCCGCCGGAGGTGAGCACCGGCACCGTCAACGCCGCCATCGAGGCCTCGCCCAAACCCTTCGTGGCGGCGCTGCACGGCAGCGCATTGGGCGGCGGGTTCGAGCTGGCGCTGGCCTGTCACGCGCGGATCATGGCGCCGGACGCCTCGGTAGGGTTTCCGGAGAGCCGGATCGGGCTGATCCCCGGCGCCGGCGGCACCCAGCGCGCGCCGCGCCTGGCCGGGGCGATGGCGACGCTGGACCTGGTGACCACCGGCCGCTTTGTGCTTGCCGACGAGGCACTGAAGCTGGGGCTGGTGGACGAGATCGCCACCGACCTGCGGCGGGTGGCGTTCGAGCGCGCCCGCGAACTGGCCGCAAGCGGCGTGCTGCCGCGGGCGCGTGACCGGGTGGTGCCGGACATGGCCTCGCCGGCGGCGCGCGTGGCGTTCGACGCGGCGGTGGCGGCGGTGACGCGGCAGGCGCGCGGCGCCATCGCGCCGGCGCGGGCGGCCGAGGCGGTGGGCTGGGCGATCGACGAGCCGTTCGAGGCGGGGCTGGAGCACGAGCGGTTGATGTCGCTGCTGCTGCGGAGCGGCGAGCAATCGCGGGCGCTGCGGCATCTGTTCCACGCCGAACGGCTGGCCGCCCGCCTGCCGCCCGGCGCGGGCCACGACGCCCGGCCATGGCCGCTGCATGGCTGCGGCGTGGTGGGCGGCGGCGCCATGGGCTCGGGCATCGCCATCGCACTGGCCGATGCCGGGCTGGAGGTGACGCTGGTGGAGGCTTCGGCCGCGGCGGCGCGGGAGGCGGAGAGCCGCATCTGCCTGGTCTATGAGCGGCAGGTAAAGGGCCGCCGGTTGACCGAGGAGGTGCTGGAGGAACGGATGGGGCGCATCCGCTTTACCACCGACGTCGCCGCGCTGGCCGAGGCGTCGCTGGTGATCGAGGCGGTGGTCGAGGACCTCAAGGTCAAGCTGGACGTGTTCCGGCGCCTGTCCGGCGTCGTGCGGCGCGACTGCGTGCTGGCCAGCAACACCTCCTATCTCGACATCAACCTGCTGGCCGCCGTGGTGGACGCGCCCGAGCGGGTGCTGGGGCTGCATTTCTTCAACCCGGCGCATGTGATGAAGCTGCTGGAGATCGTGCGCGGCGGGCGCACCGCGCCGGAGGCGCTGGCGACCGCGCTGGCGCTGGCGCGGCGCCTCGGCAAGGTGGCGGTGATCGCCGGGGTGGGCGAAGGCTTCATCGGCAACCGCCTCTTTTCCTGCTGGCGGCAGCAATGCGACTATCTGCTGGAGGATGGGGCGTATCCGCAGCAGGTGGATGCCGCGCTGGAGGCCTACGGGTTCGCCATGGGGCCGTATGCGGTGACCGACCTGGCCGGGCTGGACATCGGCTGGGCCACCCGTCAGCGGCTGGCGCCGAAGCGGGACAAGCGGGCCCGCTATGTGCCGATCGCCGACTGGATCTGTGAACTCGGCCGGTTCGGGCAGAAAACCGGCGCGGGGTATTACCTGCACGGCAACGGCAAGCACGAGCCGGACCCGGTGGTGACGGCGCTGGTGGAACGCGCCTCCGCCGAGCGCGGCCTGGTGCGGCGGGAGGTGGCGCCGGCCGAGATCATCGAGCGCGCGCACGCCGCCATGGTGAACGAGGCGGCCCGCATCCTGGGGGAAGGCATCGCCCAGCGCCCATCCGACATCGACGTGGTGCTGGTCAACGGCTACGGCTACCCTTCCTGGCGGGGCGGTCCGATGCACCAGGCGGACATCATCGGGGTGGACGAGATGCTGCGGCGGATCGAGGCGACCCTCGCTCGCGATGGTGTGGGCTGGGAGCCGGCACCGCTGCTGCGCGAGATGGTGAACGCCGGGAAGCGTTTTGCCGATCTGAACGTGTGACGGGAGCGGTCGCGGGGATTTTCCTCTTGCAGGCTATCCGGCGGGCCGCGTAACCGCATACCCGGCCCACCAGGGCGGCAGCGGGTCCGGCAACGGTTGCCCGGCGGCAGGGCGGAAACAGGAAAGGCGCCAGGATTGACGCTGCGGGCCATCTTCGGGCGGGCCGCCCGACAGCTCGGGCTTGGCGGGGCAGAGGACGCGATTCCGCCGCCGGCCGGCGACGAGATCGCGGCGGTCCGGCGCGCCCAACTGGCCGGCGCGGCACGCCAGTTGCCGGTGGCGGCGCTGGGCAACGCCGCGGTGGCGTCCTGCGTGGCGCTGGCACTGTGGCCGGCAGGCGCGGTGGGGCCGCTGACGGCGTGGCTGGCGGTCATCGGCCTGCTGTCGGTGCTGCGGCTGGCGCTGGCGTTCCGCATCGCCTCGGCCGGGCCGTCGCCACCGGCGGTCACGCTGGACCGGCTGCTCTGGCAGGCGGTGGTCCTGTCCGGCCTGTCCGGGGCGGTCTGGGGGATGCTCGGCGTCACCGTGGTGTGGCTGGCCGGGGCGGACGGGCAGAGCTTCGTGGACTGCGTGATCGTCGCCATGGCCGCCGCTTCGGTGGCCACGTCGCTGACCATCCCATGGGCCGCCCGCGCCTATATATCGCTGGCGCTGGTGCCGACCAGCCTGGCTGCGGGGGTCAGCGCGGCCAGCCGGATGAACCTGGTGCAGTCGCTGCTGATGCTGGTATTCGTGGGCGTGCTGCTGGTGCTGCTGCACAACGCCTTCACCTCGGTGGTCGAGGCGCTGCTGGGGCGGCTGCGCAACGAGCGTCTGGCGGCGCAACTGGCGGCGGCGGTGGAGGCGGCGCAGGCCGCCAGCCGGGCGAAATCCCAGTTCCTGGCCAAGATGAGCCACGAAATCCGCACCCCACTGAACGGGGTGATCGGCATGACGGAATTGCTGATGCACACATCGATGACCCCGGCGCAGCGGGAATATGTGCAGACCGCGCGGCTGTCCGGCGACGCGCTGCTGGGGCTGGTCAACAACGTGCTGGATTTGTCGAAGATCGAGGCCGGCCGCGTGGAAATCGAGGCGGTGGCGTTTGATCTGGACAGCGTGATCGAGGAAGTGGCGGCGCCGTTCCGGGAATCGGCGCTGGACCGCGGACTTTCGCTGGTGGCCCTGGTGCCGTCCAGCGTGCCGCGGCTGCTGGTGGGCGACCCCTACCGGCTGCGTCAGGTGCTGGCCAACCTGGTCAGCAACGCGGTGAAGTTCACCGAGCAGGGACGGGTGGCGATCCGGGTGTCGGTGGCCGAGGCCGACGGCGCGCAGGTCACGCTGGCCTTCGTGGTGGAGGATACCGGGCCGGGCATTCCGCCCGAGCAGCAGGCGCGCATCTTCGATGCGTTCGCCCAGGCCGACGGCTCAACCACGCGGCGCTACGGCGGCACCGGGCTGGGGCTGGCGATCGCCCGCCAGCTTTGCGTGCTGATGGGTGGCGATATCGCGGTGACCAGCGAGCCCGGCTGTGGCGCCAGCTTCCGCTTCACCGTCCGGTTCCGGCTGGCCGGCGAGGTGAAAGCAACCGCGCCGGCGCCGCGCGATACGGTGGACGAGGACGCGCCGCGCATTGCGGCGCGCGTGCTGCTGGTCGAGGACAACCGGGTGAACCTGCTGGTGGCCGCCGGGATGCTGGGGCGGATCGGCTGCACGGTGGAGACGGCCGCGACCGGGAAGGAGGCGCTGGCGCGGCTGGCGGACGGGCGGTTCGACCTGGTGCTGATGGACTGCCAGATGCCCGACATGGACGGGTTCGAAACCACCGCGGCGATCCGCGCGCGCGAGGCGGCGGACGGCGTCCGCCTGCCGATCGTGGCCCTGACGGCAAACGCCGTCGAGGGCGACCGCGACCACTGCCTGTCGGCGGGGATGGACGACTATCTGGCCAAGCCGTTCCGTCTGACCGATCTGCGCCGGGTCGTGGCGCATTGGTGCGGCCCGCGGGCTTAGTTTGTCCGCTACACCGCCCCGGCGGCTATGGCCAGGGCGAACAGACCTGCCGCGGCGCCGATCGCCGCCGCAGCATAGACCAGCCACAGCACCCGCGTGACCACCGACACCGAGGCCAGCACGATGGATATCTGCAGGGCGCCCACGGTGGTTTCAAACAGGTGATAACGGTGGAAGGCGAGCGCGCGCAGTTGTTCCTCGGCGCGGGCCTGCTCGGCCTTCTGCTTGCTGCCGTCGCCGGCGGCCGGGTCGTCGCGCAGCCGGGCAGCCTCGGCGCGGGCGGCGTCGATGCGGCTCCGCACGGCGGGGTCGGCGTTGTTGGGCAGGCTTTCCAGCACGGTCGCGGTGGTGCTCTGCACCGTCGAGCGGATGTTCTTGGCCTGGAAGAACGCCCAGTCGTCGGATGCCTGAATATGGTGGGTCAGGTAGGCGTTCTGGGACGATTTTTCGCCCATCTCGGTAACCGCGAGGGTGGCCGCGAGCGCGGCGATGAGCACGGCGGTGCGGCGCGCGCTGGCGTCGCTGTGGCGGTGCCGGCCGGCGTGGTGCTCCACCTGCTCGAGGTTTTCCTGGGCCATATCCGCCGTTTCCATGCCGTCTCCTGCGGGTGGGGTGAGAAGCCGCAATGTGGCGCGCAGGCGGCGGGAGAAAAAGGGGCCGGTGCAACGAAATTTTTTGCGGCAGGACGGATGTTCCCGCGGGCCGCGCGGTTCCGCTCGCGGCGGATGCGCCCGCCGGTCACGTCCGCCGGAACGCCAGATTCACGCAGCCCGCAGCTGCCCCAACCGCCCCAACATCGCGCTGAACTTCGTTCCGGTTTCCTTGTCCAGAATGAACTCCAAACCCAGCGCGTTGTCCCCGCCGCGCCGGACGATCAGCGGCAGCGGCAAGCCGACGCCGTCGATGGCGAGGGTGCCCCGGAGGCCTGGCTGCAACGCCGGAACATCACGAACCCGGGCACCGGTGCTGGACAGGTCAGCCACCCGGGCATCGTAGGTCTGACCTCCGATCGTCAGCCGGCCGGCCCGGTCCATCGGGTGGCGCGCGCTGATGCGCCGATCCACCTCGGGTGTCGACGTGCGTACCACGCGAATCACCGAGTGGCGCAGATCTTCCATGGCGTCGTTCAGGCCGGTCGCGTTTTCGCGCACCTCGGCGGCCAGGTCGCCGGTCTCGACGGCCTCGGCGGAAACCTCGGTGGTGCGGTTGGTCATCTCGTTGGCGGCGGTCGCGGTTTCGGTGACGTTGCGGGCGATTTCCGCAGTCGCGGCGCCCTGCTGCTCCACCGCCGCCGCGATCGAACCGGCGATGGCGTTGACCTCGGTAATGGTCTGCTCGATCCGCGCCACCGCCGCCACCGAGGCGGCGGTGGCCAGGCGCACCTGGTTGATGTGGCGGCCGATCTCCTGTGTCGACCGGGCGGTCTGGGTGGCGAGTGCCTTCACCTCGGAAGCGACCACGGCGAAGCCCTTGCCGGCATCGCCGGCACGCGCCGCTTCGATGGTGGCGTTCAGCGCCAGCAGGTTGGTCCTGGCGGCGATCTCCCCGATCATGTCGGCGACCGCGCCGATCTGCTCGACTTCATGGTTCAAAGCCTCGATCGTCGCCCGGGTTTCGCCGCCGGCGGCGACCGCCCGGGCGACCACCGCGGCGGACTGGCCCATTTGATGGCTGATCTCGCGGATCGAGGCGGAAAGTTCCTCGGCCGCGCCGGCAACCGACTGGGCATTGGCCAGTGCCTGTCCGGCCGCGCCGGCGGCGGTCCCGGCCGCCGCGCCGGTGCGACCGGATAAGTCGGCCATGGCGTTCGCCGCCACCGTCATCGCCTGCGTGCGCTGATGTATCCGTTCCAGCGCGGAGCCGGTTTCGGTCTCGATGTTGTCGGCCATGCCGGTCAGCGCGGCTCGCTTATCGGCTTCGGCGGCGGTACGGCACGCCGCCGCCTCCGCCTCCAGGGCGCGGGCACGGGCGGACGTGTCGCGGAGCAACAGCAGGGATCGTGCCATCTCGCCGATCTGGTCCGTCCGTTGAATATAGGGAACCGCCAAATCCAGCATCCCGGCGGCAATACGTTGCATGGTATTTGCCAGTACGGTCACCGGGCGGACCGCCGCGCGAAGCGTCCAATAATAGCCGAGGCTGGTTAGCAGGACGATCAACAGCGCGCCAAGAATAGCCTCATGAACGATCCGGCCCATGAAAGCCTCGGCGTCCGCCATCGGCACGCCGACAAACAGAATGCCGATCGTTTGGCCATGGGCATCCCGGACGGGATCGTAAACGGCGAGATAGGGTGCGCCCAGAATTGTGGCGGGGCCTTCATAGCGGCGTCCGTCGCCCAGCACCACGTCGTGTGCCTTGCCGGCCGCGAGCCTGGTGCCGACGGCCCGCGACCCGTCCGCGCCCCTGACATTGGTGGCGACGCGCGTGTCCCCCATGAAGATCGTGACCGCGGCACCGGTCATGTCCCTGATGACATCCACCAGATCGTTTCGGCCGTTGAGTTTCGTGCTACCAAGCAGCAACTGCCCGTCGGCCGTTGTGGTCCAGCTGTCGCCGAACGGCGCCAGTTCGTGCTTCAGCACGGCCATGTTGATCGCCAGCGAATCCTGTGCCCGTTGCAGTCCGTTCGCTTCGACCGCCCGCATCGTCCAAAGCTGGACGGATGTGACGGATATCAATATCGCCAACAACGAACAGACCAGCAGGCGAGGCACAATGCCAACCCGGTCGGTTAATTCTGTCCGCCTTGGCATCAATTCTACCATGCTGCGAGTGGTCACCACGCGGTCCCTTGAAGGAGGTGCGGCCAAAACTGCGCGGCAAAGGTTAAAAAAATTTGCTCCTCACCAGGCGGTTAAAACCGGCGGCATTCCCAATGCCCAGGCCGCGCCTACTCCGCTGCCTCCTGCTGGGGCGTATCGGTCCGCCGCACCCGCACCCGCCGGATGCGCCGCGCATCCGCCTCCAGGATGCGGAACTCGAACCCGGAGGGATGCCCGATCACCTCGCCGCGCGCCGGCACCCGGCCGGCGAGGGTGAACACCAGCCCGCCCACCGTGTCGATATCGGCCTCGCGCTCATCCTCGGTCAGCACCGGACCCAGCCGCGCCTCGAAATCCTCCACCGGCAGGCTGGCATCCAGGTCCAGCGAGCCGTCGGCGCGCTCGGTCACCATCGGCCCCAGCACTTCGTCATGCTCGTCGGAAATGTCGCCGACGATCTGCTCGACCAGGTCCTCGATGGTCACCAGCCCGTCGATGCCGCCGTATTCGTCCACCACCAAAGCCATGTGCATGCGCGCCTGGCGCATCTGCAACAGCAGGTCGAGCACCGGCAATTGCGGCGCCACCAGCAGCGGGCGGCGCAGGATGCTTTCCAGCCGGAACCCCTCCGGCCGGCCGACATAGGCGAACACGTCCTTGATGTGGATCATGCCGACGATGTCGTCGAGCTGCCCGCGATAGACCGGCAGGCGCGAATGGCCCTCCCGGCGCAACTGCTCCACCGCCTCGTCCAGCGTCGCATCCGCCGGCATCGCCACGATGTCGGCGCGCGGCACCATCACGTCATCGGCGGTGGTGCCGCGCAGCCGCAGCACGTTGGCGATCAGCGCGCGTTCCTGCCGGTCCAGCTCCGGCACCTGCCCCGGCACCTGCGGCGCCTGCGCGGCCTCCTCCACCAGTTCGGCGATCGAGGCGCGCACGGAATGCTCGTTGGAGCGGCCGGTCAGCCGGGCGCGGATGCGGTTCAGCAGGCCGGCCCGGGCGAGGATGCTCATGCCCGCTTCCACGGATTGCGCACGCCGATCCGGTGCAGGATGCGCGCCTCCGCCATTTCCATCCGCCGCGCCTCGCCGGCCGCGTGGTGGTCGTGGCCCTGCAAGTGCAGCCCGCCATGCACCACCAGATGGGCCAGATGCTGGGCAAGCGGCCGGCCGGCCCGGGCGGCTTCCCGCCGCATGGTGCCGAGCGCCAGCACGATCTCGCCGGGCAGGCCCGGGGCGGCGGGTTCGAAGGTCAGCACGTTGGTCGGCTTGTTGCGGCCCCGATGGCGGGCGTTCAGCTGCTTCACCGCGGCGTCGGAGGCCAGCAGCACCGTCAGGGCGATGCCGGCGGCGCCGGCGGCGCGGGCCGCCACCGCCTCGGGGTGGCGGACGGCGCGGCGCCAGGCCGGGTCGTCCACGATAATCCGGATCCCCGCCATGGCGGGGCAGCTTCTACTGGAGGGGTCCATACGCTAGTGTTCCGACTCCGACGGAAAGAGCCGTCGGGCCGGAACCCCAGCTCTTGATTTGGTGTTCCGATTCACGCGACCGGGCGGACGCATCTGTCGCGATCGGAACACTAGCTGCCCGCCGTCTCCGTCGCCCCGGCGCGGCTGCGGCTGGCATCCTGGCTGGCGTCCCGCCGGGCGGCCTCGCGCTGGTCGTAGGCTTCGACGATGCGGCCCACCAGCGGGTGGCGCACCACGTCGCGCTTGTCGAACCGGCACACCGCGATGCCGGCCACGCCTTCCAGCGTCTCCAGCGCATCGCGCAGGCCCGACCGGGTGCCGGTGGGAAGATCGATCTGGCTGAGGTCGCCGGTGATGATCATGCGGGTGCCCTCGCCCATGCGGGTGAGGAACATCTTCATCTGCACCGGCGTGGTGTTCTGCGCCTCGTCCAGGATCACGCAGGCATGCGCCAACGTGCGCCCGCGCATGAACGCCAGCGGGGCCACCTCGATTTCGCCCGTACTCATTCGCCTGATCACCTGCTCGCCCGGCATCATGTCGTGCAGGGCGTCGTACAGCGGGCGGAGATACGGGTCCACCTTCTCCTTCAGGTCGCCGGGCAGGAAGCCCAGCCGCTCGCCGGCTTCCACCGCCGGGCGCGACAGCACAATGCGGTCCACCCGGCCGCCTTGCAGCATGGCGACCGCCTGCGCCACCGCCAGATAGGTCTTGCCGGTGCCGGCCGGGCCGACGCCGAACACCATGTCGGCGTGGGCCAGCGCCTCCATGTAGGCGGCCTGGCCCGGACTGCGCGGCCCCACCGCGCCGCGGCGGGTGCGGATGGCCGGCACATCGGACAGCGGCAGCCGCGGGTCGTCGATCTCGCTCATGCGGATGGCGGTGTCCACGTCGCCGGCGGCGATCGGCTCGCCCCGTTCCAGCCGCCGGTACAGCGCGGTCAGCGCCATCTGGGCGGCTTCCACCCGGCCGGCATCGCCGGCGATCGCCACCCGGTTGCCCCGGCAGGACAGCCGCACGCCCAGCCCCTGTTCCAGGCGGACCAGATGGCGGTCATGGTCGCCCAGCAGCAACGGCAGCAGCGCGTTGTCGGCGAAGGTGAGGGTCACGGCCTTGCCGGTAGCGGGGGGGCCTGGCGGTGTGCGGTCGGAGGTCGGGGACGCGACGGTCTGGCTCAAGCGCAGGCTCGCTCCTGTTCTGGCAGGCTTGCGGAAAGAGAATTGGTGTGGGCGGCGGCGATGAACACCCGGGTCTCGGTGCCGATCAGCGTGGCCGGGCCGGTCAGGTGCACCGGGTGCAGCCAGGGCGAGCGGCCCACCACCTGGCCCGGATGCCGGCCGGCTCCGGTGAACAGCACCGGCACGGTCAGCCCCTCGCAGGCGCGGTTGAACGCCGCCTGCTGCTGGCGCAGCAGTGCCTGCAATTCCTGCAGGCGGCTGTCCTTCTCGGCCTCGTCCACCTGTCCGGGGGCGCCGGCGGCCGGGGTGCCGGGACGGGCCGAATACTTGAAGCTGAACGCCTGGGCGAAGCCGGCCGCGCGCACCAGCGCCAGCGTGGCCTCGAAATCCGCCCTAGTCTCCCCCGGATGGCCGACGATGAAATCCGACGACAGCGCCAGATCCGGCCGCACTGCCCGCAGCCGCTCGACGACCTTCAGAAAATCGGCGGCGGTGTGGCGCCGGTTCATCGCCGCCAGCACCCGGTCGGAGCCGGACTGCACCGGCAGATGCAGGAAGGGCATCAGTCGCGGCACTTCGGCATGGGCGGCGATCAGCTCGTCGTCCATGTCGCGCGGGTGCGAGGTGGTGTAGCGGATGCGCCACAGATCCGGGATGTCGGCCAGAAGGCGCACCAGCCGGCCGAGCGAGGAGGGCTCGCCCCGGGCGTTCAGGCCGTGCCAGGCATTCACGTTCTGGCCGAGCAGGGTGATTTCCCTCGCCCCCCGCGCCACCAGCCGGCCGGCCTCGGCCAGCACCGCCGCCTCGGAGCGGTTCTGCTCGGCGCCGCGGGTGTAGGGCACCACGCAGAAGCTGCAGAATTTGTCGCAGCCCTCCTGGATGGTGAGGAAGGCGGTCAGCCCCGGCGGGGCGGACGCCTCGGGCAGATGGTCGAATTTGTCCTCCGCCGGAAACGCGGTGTCGATCACCGCCCCGGCGGCCCGGCTGGCCTGCGCCACCATCTCGGGCAGGCGGTGGTAGGTCTGCGGCCCCAGCACGATGTCCACATAGGGCGCGCGGGCGAGGATTTCCGCCCCCTCGGCCTGGGCGACGCAGCCGGCCACCGCCAGGATCATCCGCCCGCCCGCCTCGGCGCGCGCCAGTTTGAGCAGCCGCAGCTTGCCGAGTTCGGAAAACACCTTCTCGGCGGCCCGGTCCCGGATATGACAGGTATTGAGAATGACCATGTCGGCTTCACCCGCATCCGCCGTGGGCGCGTAGCCGAGCGGGGCCAGAACGTCGGCCATGCGGGCGCTGTCATAGACATTCATCTGACAGCCCCAGGTGATGACGTGCAGACGCCTGGGGGGCGGCGTGGGGGAGTGGTTCAATTCTCTCAACTCCGTCCCGCCGGGGGCATCCGGGCGGGAAGGGCGGGAGGAATCGCCACCATCGGGTGGCCGGTCAAGCGCACGGGCGCAAGCTTGTCACCAATTTGAATCTCTCCGGTCAGCCCGGCAAGTGTCGCAGACAGGACGGTAGCCGTGTCAAGCGTCGCGTGCCGTCAGGCATACGCAAGCCGGGCGTCCTCGGCGGCCTGTTCGGCGCCGGCGGGGGTCAGCGGCAGCGCCTTGCGGTTCTGCCGCAGCGTCGCCGCGCCGTTGGCCACCGCTTCCCAGGTGGCGGCGGCCAGCGCCTTGCGGCTGGGGAAGTCGCGCGGATCGAGCGCCGTGTGCAGCACCACCGTCGCCCGCAGCCCGCATTGCTGGGCCAGACGCCAGAAATGCGAGCCGATATCCATGTCGCCGTACCAGGCGAACAGCGGCCGGTTGGCGCGTCCGATGGGCAGCCCGGCGAGTCGGTCGTAAACCACCGAGACGGGCTGCACGATCGGCGGCTTGCCGGCGGCGGTCACCGGCAGTTCGGCGACCGACAGGAAAGCCGAGCGGAACGGCAGCACCCGCGAGCCGTCGGACGTGGTGCCCTCGGGAAACAGGATCAGGCTGTCGCCGGCGGCCAGCCTTGCATGCATGTCGTCGCGCTCGCGCACGGTCGAGGCGCGGCGGCGGCCGACGAACACGCTGCGGCCCAGATGGGCGACGGTGGCGATGACCGGCCAGCGCGCCACCTGCTCCTTGGCGATGAAGCAGGCGTGCAACCGGCCGCCGAGCACCAGGATGTCGAGCCAGGAGGAATGGTTCGACACATAGATGATCGGCCTGCCATCGGCGGTGCGGTGCGCCGGCGCGCCGACCACCTGCACCCTCAGGCCGATCGAGCGGCACATCATCGACCAGTAATGGCGCGGGAAACGGATTTTCGCCCGGCCGGGCATCAGCACCAGCACCGCCTGTACCGATATGGCCACGAAGGTGCACAGCAACACCAGCAGCAGCCGCCGCATCACCCGCAGGCCGCGCAGGATGTTGCGCCCGGGGGGCAGCAGCCCGATCCAGTCGGCCTGGTCGGCATACTGGTCGGCGTGAGGCAGAATCGGGAGACGCTTGGGCTTCAGCCGCCGCGGGGTTTCAGGCATGGCTCCGCCATAGCGCGCGGCGTGCCCGGGCACAATGACGGGCAGGTGATGAAACCGCGAAACCAGCGGCCGGCCCGGCAACAAATCGCCGACAAACCGGACTTGCCAACCCGGCCGCCGCTGGCACATTGGCCGCCGCATGGGTGGTGATGCTCACACAGCTTGCCGGTCGGGCTTGGCTTACGGGCGGGGCTTGGCGCTTGCCGTTCTGGCCCTCGCTCTGGCGGCGGGGCTGGCGGGGCAATCTGCCCGCGCGGCCGATCCGCAGCCGTACGACGTCGCCATCGGACCGACCGGCGATGCCGGGCTGGACCAGGCGGCGCGGGACGCCTCCAGTCTGGTCGGGCTGCGCGAGAGCGCGCCGGTCGGGCCGTTCGCCCTGATCGGCCGCGCCCGCGGGGACCTTGGGCGGTTGCAGGCCGCGCTGGACAGTTACGGCTACTACAAGGGCCGGGTTGCCATCACGGTGGCGGGAAGGCCGCTCGACGACCTTGGGCTGGCCGACGCCCTGGACGCCCTGCCCGCCGGCGGCGCCGTGCCGGTGGTAGTGACGCTGACCCCCGGCCCGTTGTTCCATCTGCGCCATCTGACGCTGCCGCCCGGCACGCCGGACGTGGCCCGCGACGCCATGAAGCTGGCGCCGGGCGACCCCGCCCGCGCCGCCGACGTGCTGGCCGCCCGCGACCGCATGCGCACCGCCTTGCTGGATGACGGCCACGCGCTGGCCCGGGTGGGGGTGCCGGTGGCGACCCTGGCGGTGAACGACAATGCGCTGGACGTGGCCTTCCCGGTCGAGGCCGGCCCGCGCGTCGATCTCGGCCCGATCGCCATCGCCGGCGAGGAGGGGCTGAACGAAAGCTATATCCGCCGGCGCCTGCGGCTCGCCCAGGGACAGGTTTTCAACCCGGCGGCGATCGAGAAGGCACGGCAGGATCTGGCCGCCGTTCCCGCCATCGCCTCGGTGCGCATCGTGCCGGCCACGGCGCTGGACGGCGACGGCCAATTGCCGGTGCGGGTGGACGTGACCGAGCGGCCGCTGCGTGTGGTGAACTTCACCGCGGCGATCTCCACCGACCAGGGCGGCAGCGTCGGCGCCACCTGGATGAACCGCAACCTGTTCGGCAACGCCGAGACGCTGTCGCTCGGCGTCGCCGCCACCCAGCTTGGCGGCACCGCGGCGACCCAGCCCGGCTACAACGCCACCGCGGTGCTGACGTTGCCGGACTGGTGGCAGCGCGGCCAGTCGCTGTCGTTCAACCTGCAGGCGGTGCGCGAGTATCTGGAAGCCTATGACCGCACCGCCGCGATCGCCGGCGTCACCCTGGCGCGCAAGCTGACCGCCGAGCTGACCGTCAGCGCCGGCTTGCAGTTCGAGCAGGCCTACATCGTGCAGCAGGAGGTGGGCCGCCGCTACTCGCTGATTCAGGTTCCGCTCGCGGTGACGTACGACAGCACGCATGACCTGTTCGATCCGCGGCAGGGCGTGCGGGCGTCGGTGACCGTGACCCCCAGCACCAACCTGGCCGGCGGCAGCGAGCGCGGCAGCACAACGTTCGTCATCGCCCAGGCCAGCGCCAGCACCTATCTGGACGTGGGCAACTGGCTGGCCGGCACCGAAGGGCGCAGCATCCTGGCGGTGCGCGGCCTGGTGGGGTCGGTGCAGGGCGCCACGACATTCGACATCCCGCCCGACCAGCGCTTCTACGCCGGCGGCGGCGGCACGGTGCGCGGCTTCCGCTACCAGTCGGTCGGGCCGCAATTCCCCGACAACCGGCCGGTCGGCGGCGATGCGGTCGATGTCGGCAGCGTCGAGTTCCGCCAGCGCTTCGGCGAAAGCTGGGGGGCGGCGGCTTTCGTCGATGCCGGCCAGGTCGGCAGCAAGGATATGCCATTTACCAGCCCGGCCAGCGTCGGCGCCGGCATGGGGGTGCGCTACTACACCTCGATCGGACCGATCCGCGCCGACATCGCCGTGCCGCTCACGCATAACCAGCGCAAGCAGGACGTGCTCGAGGGGTATATCGGCATCGGGCAGGCGTTCTGATGCGGGCGCTGCGCCTTCTGGGGTGGCTGGCGGGCACGGCGGCGGCGCTGGCCGTGCTGGTGCTGGCGGTGGCGGTGATCGGGCTGAACACCGATCCGGGCCGGCGGCTGGCCGAGCGCCTGACGGCGCGGGCGACCGGCGGACAGGTGACGCTCGCCGGGCTGGCGGGCCGGTTTCCCACCGCCTTGCGGCTGCAACGGCTCGATATCCGCGACGGCCAGGGGGTGTGGCTGAGCGTGCAGGACGCCGCGCTGGACTGGTCGCCGGCGGGGCTGCTGGCCGGCGAGGCGCGGATCGCCCGGCTGGCCGCCGGGCTGGTCGCCCTGCCCCGCCCGCCGGTTGCCGCCGCGCCGGCGCCGCCTGCCGCCGGCGGCAGGGAATTCAACCTGCCGGTGGCGGTGGAGGTGGCGCTTCTGCAGGTCGGGCGGCTGGAACTTGGCGCCCCGGTGGCCGGCGCCGCGGCGGTGCTGTCGGTGGAGGGCCATGCGCGGCTGGCGTCGCTGTGGACCGGCGAGGCGGTGCTGTCGGCGGAGCGGCTGGACGGGCCGGGCAGCTACCGGGTGGACGGGCGGCTCGACGCCGCCTCGGTGCGCGCCCGGTTGCAGGCACGGGAGCCGGCGCGCGGTTTGGTCAGCGAGGCGGCGGGGTTGCCGGAACTGGGGGCGATCACCGCCGTCGCGTCGGTGGACGGACCGTGGAGCGGGGTGGCGTTTTCCGCCTCGGCCTCGGCCGGCGGGCTGCGCGCCGAGGCGGCCGGCCGGCTGGACCTGCAAGAAATGGCGGGGGATATTGACCTGACCGCCAGCGCCCCGGCGATGCGACCGCGGGCGGAGCTGGCCTGGCAGGGAATGGCGCTGGAAGCGCATGCGCATGGCCGCTTCACCGCCCCCGAGGCCACCGCCTCGCTGCAACTGGACGGGCTGGAAGCCGGCGGCGCCGGGCTGCAACGCCTGTCCGCGCAGGCGTCCGGCCATGCCGGCGCGGCGACGCTGGAAGCGACCGCCGAGGGTCTGCGCATCCCCGATCTGGTTCTGCCGGCCGCCCCGCTGCGGCTGACCCTGGCGGCCGATCTGGCGGCGGCGGACCGGCCGGTGCGGTTTTCCCTGCTGCACCCGCTGGCCGGCATCGAGGGCACCGCCCGCACGGCCGGCGCGCTGGCGGTGGATGCCCGGGTCACGCTGCCCGACCTGGCGCCGCTGGCGGCTTCCGGCGGGCTGGATGTGCGCGGCAGCGCGGCGCTGACGGTGAAGGCCGCGCGGGATGCCGGCGCCACCCGTCTGGACATCGACGGCACCCTGGGCGTGACCGGCGGATCGCCGCCGCTGCCGGCGCTGATCGGGCCGGATGGCACGGTCGGCCTGTCGGCGGTGCTGGCGGGGCCGGAGGTGACGCTGTCGCGGCTGGAGCTGAACGGGCGGACCCTGACGCTGGCGGCGCAGGGCGGGCTGCACGGCGAGGCGGTGGCGCTCGACTGGCGGGCCGGGCTGGCCGACCTCACGGCGCTGGCCGGGCCGCTGGAGGGCAGCCTGACCGCGCAGGGACACGCTTCCGGGCGCCGCGACGATTTTTCCGTCACCGCCGATATTTCCGGCGATCTGGCCACGACCGGGAACCAGCGCGGCCCAATGCGGGTTTCGGTGCAGGCGCAGGGGCTGCCCGCGCATCCCGCCGGCACGCTGACCGCCGAGGGCACCCTGGACGGGGCGAAGCTGTCGCTGGCGGCACAGGGGGGGCAGGCCGATGACGGGGCGCTGCATCTGGAAATCCCCCGCGCCGACTGGCGCAGCGCCCATGCCGATGGACAGCTTGACCTGCCGCCGGGCGCCGCTCTGCCGCTCGGCACGATGCGGCTGACGGTCGGCGACCTGGCCGATTTTGCCCGCTTCGTCGGGCAGAAACTGGCCGGCGGCATCGACGCCGCTTTGCGCACCGAGCAGCAGGACGGCGCCCCGGTGGCGGTGCTGGACGTCAAGGCGCGCAATGCCGGCCTGCCCGGGCAGGCGACCGTCGGCGAGGCCACGCTCGCCGCGCGGGTACGCGACCCGGCCGGCGGCAGGTTCACCGAGGCGCGGCTGAGCGTCGCCGGCCTGCGCGCCGGCGGCATCGGCGGCGGGTTTGGGCTGAACGCCAGCGGGCCGGAAACGGCGCTGGGGTTGAAGCTGTCCGCCAGCCTGACCGGGGTGGGCGGTGCCGGCCTGACCACGCAGAGCGCCGCCACCCTGGACCTGCCCGGCCGGACCCTGGCGGTGGCCAGCCTGCAGGCCGGCTGGAAGGGCGAGACGCTGCGCCTGCTGGCGCCGGCGCGGCTTTCCTTCGCCGACGGGCTGGCGGTGGACCGGCTCCGGCTGGGACTGCGGCAAGCGGTGCTGGACGTGGCCGGGCGGGTCAGCCCGACGCTCGACCTGACCGCCTCGCTGCGCAACGTGACCGCCGATCTGGCCCGCGTCTTCGTCCCCGATCTTGAGGCGGACGGGCGGCTGGAAGCGGATGCCAAGCTGGGCGGCACGGCCGCGCAGCCCACCGGCACGGTGCGGCTGGCGGCCACCGGCCTGCGCCTGCGCAACGGCGAGGCCGCCGGCCTGCCGCCGGCCTCGGTGACCGCCAACGCGACGCTTCAGGGGACGGCGGCGCGGCTGGACGCGGCGCTGACCGCCGGACGCAACCGGCTGACGCTGGCCGGCACGGCGCCGCTGAACGCCGCGGCGGCGATGGATCTGCGTGCCGCCGGCACGCTGGACCTGGCCAGCCTCGACCCGATTTTGTCGGCGAACGGCAGGCGGGTGCGCGGGCTGGTGACCCTGGATACCCGCGTCACCGGCCGCCTGGCGGCACCGAACGCCACCGGCACGCTGCGTCTGGCCAACGGCGAGGTGCAGGATTTCGTCCTCGGCGCGCGGCTGGACGATATCGAGGCGGTGGTGCAGGCGAACGGCCAAACCCTGACCATCGTCCGCCTGACCGCCCGGGCCGGGCGCGGCACCCTCTCGGCTGCCGGCACGGTGGGGCTGGCGGCGCCGCTGCCGGTGGCGCTCACGCTGACCGCGCGCAACGCCAGCCCGCTGGCCAGCGACAAGCTGACCGCGGTGCTGGACGCCGATCTGTCGCTGCGCGGCGCCGCTGCCGGGCGGCTCGATGTCGCCGGCAAGGTGACCCTGCAACGCGCCGATATCCGCATCCCGGAGAACCTGCCGGGCCGGCTGGCGGTGCTCGATGTGCGGCGGCCGGGGCAGAAGCCGCCGCCGCCGCCATCGCCGGCGCCGGATATCGGCCTGGACGTGACGCTGACCTCGCCCGGGCAGATTTTCGTGCGCGGCCGGGGGCTGGATGCCGAACTGGCCGGCAACCTGCATATCGGCGGCAGCGTCGCCGCGCCGCACCCGGACGGCAGTTTCAAGCTACGCTACGGCCAGTACTCGCTGGCCGGGGTGTCGCTGGATTTCACCCGCGGCGAGGTGGGGTTCGACGGCAGCGGCAAGCTCGATCCGACGCTGAACTTCCTGGCCACCAGCAGCAACGCCAGCGTCACCGCCAATCTGGCGATCACCGGCTATGCCAGCGACCCGAAATTCACCCTGTCCTCGGTGCCGGAACTGCCGCAGGACGAGGTGCTGGCCTGGCTGATCTTCCACCAGAGCGCCGCCTCGCTGGGGCCGCTGCAATGGGCGCAGATCGCCGCGGCGGTGGCGCAGCTTTCCGGGGTGGGCGGCGGGTTCGATCCGCTGAGTTCCCTGCGCAGCGGGCTGGGGCTGGACCGGCTGTCGGTGGGCACGTCGGTGGAGGCGGGGCGCTATGTGGCGCCGGGGGTGTATGTCGGCGCCAGGCAAAGCACCACCGGCGGCGGCACCCAGGGGGTGATGCAGATCGACCTGGCCCGCGGGCTGAAACTGGAGGCCACGGTGGGGCAGAGCACCAGCGCGACCGGGGCGAGCGAAACCAGCCAGGGGTCGGGCACCAGCGTGGGGGTGACGTATCAGTTCGAGTATTGAGGTCCTGGCCGTGTGTTGACAAGCGCAACACAATTGGCCATGTTGCGCCTATGAGTGAGCAAACCGCCATTGCCGAGGTCAACATCCATCTGCGTGCCCGTGCGCAGGACCGGAACCTCATCGACCAGGCGGCGGAACTGGTCGGCGCGAACCGTTCACAATTCATGCTGGCCTCGGCGCTGAAGGAGGCCAGGAACGTGCTGCTCGATCAATCGACCATCCATGCCGATGCCAGGACCTTCCAACAGGTCATGGACTGGATGGATGCCGCCGCCACCGGCGCGGAAACCGCCGGCATGCAGCGCATCCTGCAATCCGAGGCACCGTGGGGCAAAGCGCCGTAGCGACGTGGCCGATGCGCCGCCGGAGTTTGATCCGCCCGTCCTGCTGACCGAAACGCATGACAGCGGCTCGTTCAATTGCGGGGAAGCCGTGCTGGATGACTGGCTGCGCCGGCGTGCCTGGAGCAATCTGCAATCGGCGGCAAGCCGGACCTATGTCGTGTGCCCGGCGGGATCGCAGCTTGTCATCGGGTATTTCGCGCTGAACATGGGACAGATCCTCGCTCAGGAGGCGACCGGCTCCATGCGCCGCAACATGCCCAGGAGTATTCCGGCGGTCATGCTGGGGCGGCTGGCGATCGACCGCGCATGGCAGGGCAAGGGGCTGGGCCGCGCCTTGCTCACCGATGCCATTCGGCGGGCGTTGCGTGCCTCCAGCATGGTCTCGGCCCGGCTGGTCATCGTCCAGGCGATTTCACCGGCGGCCGAGGCCTTTTATCTGCATCACGGCTTCACCCGGCTGCCGGTCGCAACCCCCACGTTTGCGCTCGATCTCGTCAAGCTGCGGAAGATCGGCTTGCCAGCCTGAGATTTTCGGATGGTTGACCCGGGGCCGCCGTGCCGCCACGGTCCGGCCAGGAAACGCGGAAGGATTCCCGCTCCATGCGTACCGACATGGTCGCCCTGCGCGACGGCGTCCGGCTGGCCACCGACATTTACCTGCCCGCCGGGGATGGCCCCTGGCCGGTAGTGCTGGAACGCACCCCGTACGGCCGCGCCGCCATCCGGCGCGGCGAGTTCTCGCTGGCCGAGCCGACGCCGCGCGATGCGGCGGCGCTGGCGGCGGCGATCAATGCGCGCGGCTACGTGGCGGTGTTCCAGGATTGCCGCGGCCGGCACGGCTCGGAAGGCCATTTCGAAAAATTCCTGCCCGACGCCGCCGACGGTGCCGACACCTGCGCGTGGATCACCGAACAGCCCTGGTGCGACGGGCGCATCTGCACCATCGGCCTGGGCTACAGCGCCCACACCCAGGCGGCGCTGGGCTGCGTGGACCCGCCCGGGCTGGTGGCGCAGGTGCTGGATTGTGGCGGGTTCAACGACGCCTGGGCCAGCGGCGTGCGCCAGGGCGGCGCCTTCGAGTTGCGGCAGGCCAGTTGGGCCTATCGTCAGGCCATCCTGTCGCCCGAGGCCGAGGCCGACCCGGTGCTGCGCGCGGCGCTGCAAGCCGAGGACATCCATGCCTGGTTCGCCGCCCTGCCGTGGCAGCAGGGCTATTCGCCGCTGCGCCACCACCCGGATTACGAAACCTATCTGTTCGACCAGTTGCGCCACGCCGCGCGGGACGGATTCTGGAAACGGGTTGGCACCTGGGCCGAGGGGTTCCATCACCGCTACAGCCGGGCCGATTGCGTGCATGTGTCGTCCTGGTTCGATCCCTACGTGCCAACCGCCATCGGCAATTATCGCGGGCTGAGTGCGGCCGGACGCGGGCGGCAGCGGCTGATCCTGGGGCCGTGGACGCATGGCGACCGCAGCGGGCGGGTGGCCGGCGACGTGGATTTCGGGCCGGAGGCGCCGGTCGACAGCTGGGCCGGCGACTGGCTGGAGTACCGGCTGCGCCATTTCGACGCGGTCACCCGCGGCCTGCCCGCCCCCGAGCCGGCGGTGCGGCTGTTCGTCATGGGTGGCGGCAGCGGGCGGCGGACCGAAGCCGGGCGGCTCGATCATGGCGGACGTTGGCTGTCGGCGGCCGACTGGCCGGTGCCGGGCACCGTGCCCGCCATATGGCATCTGCACAACGATCAGCGGCTCGATCCGGCGCCGCCGGACGAGCGCGCCATGCCGCTCAGCTATGATTTCGATCCGGGCGATCCGGTGCCGACGATCGGCGGCAATTTTTCCTCGCTGGAGCCGATCGCCTCGCCGGGCAGCTTCGATCAGGTGGCGGACGCGCGGTTCTTCGGCTGCCGGCCGCCCCTGCTGCCGCTGGCCGCCCGGCATGACGTGCTGGCGTTCCAGACCGCGCCGCTCGCCGCCCCGGTGCAGGTCGTCGGGCCGGTGGAGGTGGATTTGTTCGTCGCCACCGACGGGCCGGACACCGACTTCACCGCCAAGCTGATCGACGTGCATCCGCCAAGCGCGGACTACCCGCGCGGCTACGCGATGCTGCTGGCCGATACCATTCTGCGGCTGTGCTATGCCGAGAACCCCGGCGAGCAGCGGCTGCGCCGGGCCGGCGAAGTCGTGCACATCCGGCTGACCCTGGACATCGCCAATCTGTTCCTGCCCGGGCACCGCATCCGGCTGGACGTGTCGTCGAGCAATTTCCCCAAATTCGACGTCAACCCGAACACCGGCGAGCCGGAGGAGGCGTCGCGGCGGCGGCGGGTGGCGGTGAACACGGTGTTCGCCGACGCGGCGCGGCCGAGCCGGGTGGTGCTGCCAATGCTTGCCTTGTAGCGGCTCAGAAAACCCCGCCGCTCGGCTGCATCCAGGCCAGCAGCGGCACCAGACCCAGCAGCGCCAGCAGCACCAGCGCCACCACCGCCATGCGCCGGCCGAGCGGGGCCAGCATGTCGTGCAGGGCGAACAGAAACACCGGGTTGCACAGCACGTAGCGAGTCATCGAATCGAGCGCGGTCGAGGCCGGCAGCAGGGTGGCGGCGGCCAGCAGCCAGGCCTCCGCCCAGCGCCGCCGCGCCGCCAGAAACAGCGCCACCACCAGCCCAAGCACGCCCGAGGCGGCGAAAAACGAACGGCTCGGATGCGCCATCAGCCCGTTCAGTTCGGACCAGTCCCAGGCCGCCAGCCCCTGCCACAGATGCACATGCGGACCCAGCCAGACGCGGCCCCACAGCGCCTGGACATGGCTGAAGGCCAGCGGGTCGCCGACCTCGATCCATTGCGCCGCCATGAACACGACCAGCCCGAGCGGCGCGATCACCGCCGGCAGCAAGGCGCGCGGGCCCTCGCGGCGCCACGCCAGCAGGCCACGGACGGCGAATACCGGGGTCAGCAGCACGCCGGTGGGCCGGGTTGCGCTGGCCAGCGCCGCCGCCACCGCGCCGGCGCCCGGCCGGGCACAGGACAGGCCGAGCAGCGCCAGCGTGACCAGCAGCGCGAACAGCGCCTCGGTGTAGAGCGCCGAGTAGAAGAAACTGAACGGGGCCACCGCCACCAGCACCACGAAACGCTCCGGCGCCGCCTGCCCGCCACGGCTGCGGCGCAGATACGCCGCCTCGGCCGCCATGAAGCCGGCCAGGAACAGGCTGGACAGCAGAATGCCGGCCAGCCGGGCGGGCAGGCCGGTCAGCGCCACGGCGGCACGCAGCGCCAGCGGATACAGCGGGAAAAACGCCCAGTGCGGCAGGCTGCCATTGGGCGGCCATTGGGCGTCGGCGCCGTAGCCGGCCAGGGCGATGCGTTCGTACCAGCCGCAGTCGAACTGGCACATCGCCTCGGCCAGTCCGCCATGCGGCACCGCCAGAACCGCGTACACGGCCAGCCGCAGCAGCACCAGACCGACAATCAGGACCGCCAGCCGCATCCGCCGGTCAGACCCGCAGGAACCCGACCAGCCCCTCCGCCCGCCGCACGATCGGTTCGGCGATCGCCTCGGCGCGGGCGGCGCCGTCGCGCAGCAGGGAGTCGAGGGCGGTGGTGTCGGACAGCAGCCGGCGCATTTCAGTGGCGATCGGCGCCAGTTTTTCCACCAGCAGGTCGGCGAGGGCCTTCTTGTAGTCGCCGAAGCCGCGTCCGCCGTATTCGCGCAGCACCGTCTGGTGGTCGGTGTCGGTCAACGCCGCGTAGATGCCCACCAGATTGCGCGCCTCCGGCCGTCCCTCCAGCCCGGCGGCCTCGGAAGGCAGTGGCTCGGGGTCGGTCTTGGCGCGGCGGATCTTCTGGGCGATCGTGTCGGCATCGTCGGTCAGGTTGATGCGCGACTGGTCGGAGGGGTCGGACTTGGACATCTTCTTGGTGCCGTCGCGCAGGCTCATCACCCTGGCGGCCGGGCCGAGGATCAGCGGCTCGATCACCGGGAAAAACGGCTCGCCGCCACAGAAGTCGAAGTTGAATTTCTGGGCGACGTCGTTGGCCAGTTCCAAATGCTGGCGCTGGTCGTCGCCGACCGGCACGCGGGTGGCGTGATAGACCAGGATGTCGGCGGCCATCAGCGCCGGGTAGGTGAACAGGCCGGCGGAAACATTCTCGCGGTCCTTGCCGGCCTTGTCCTTGAACTGGGTCATGCGGTTGAGCCAGCCGATGCGCACCACGCATTCGAAAATCCACGCCAGCCGCAGATGCGCGGTCACGGCGGACTGGTGGAACAGGATGGAGCGGGCCGGGTCGACGCCGCAGGCGATCAGGGCGGCGACCATTTCGCGGGTGGCCTGGGCGAGGGTTTTCGGGTCGTGCGCCACGGTGATGGCGTGCAGGTCCACGGCGCAATAGATGCAGTCATGGTCGTCCTGCAGCTTCACCCAGTTGCGCACCGCGCCGAGGTAGTTGCCGAGGGTGGGGATGCCGGTGGGCTGGATGCCGGAGAAGATGCGCTGCATGGGGATGTGGCCTCCTGGAGTGGGACCGCTCCACGCTTGGCGGGTGCTCGGCCTGGACAGACGAAAGCCGCCTTGGTGGGGCGGCTTGGGGATCGTCGGGGCGAGCGAGAACCTAGGCCGCTGGAATATGTCGCCAGCGGCGCCAGAGGCGTTCAGCTCGGAGTGTGGCAGGTCGGGCTGTGGCAGGTCGGGTTGCGGTTATCCGGGCCATAAAAATGAAACTAGCCGGCATCGGGACGGCGCGCAAGCCGCCGGCGGGTGACGCCGGCAATCGCCGCGCGCAGATCGAACCCGCCCAGCATCTGCCCGGCCACGCCATAGGCGGCCAGCCCCGCGGCCACCAGCAGCGCCAGCGCCGCCCAGCGCAGGCCGTGCACGGAAGCGACGGCGGCGAACAGCGTGTGCTGCACCGTCCACAGCACGGCGCACATCACCAGCCCCGCCGCCAGCATGCGCGGGATGCGCCGGCGCAGCCCGGCATCGGCCAGCATGTGGCCGCGCTTGTGCAGCAGCCAGGCCAGCAGCCCCACGTTGAACCAGGCCGCCACCGAGGACGCGGCGGGCGGCCCCATATGCTGCAACGGCACCATGAAGGCGAAGTTGAGCGCGAGGTTCAGCCCCACCGCCGCGGTGCCCGTCCACACCGGCGCCTTGGTGTCGCCACGGGCGAAGAAGGCCGGCACCAGCACTTTCACCAGCACGAAGGCCGGCAGCCCGACCGCATAGGCCGCCAGGGATTGCGCCGACCGGACAGCATCCTCGGGCGAAAAGGCGCCACGGCCGAACAGGACGGAAACAATGGGCAGGGCCGAGACCAGCAGCGCCAGGGCAGCCGGCAAGGTGAGCATCAGCGCGTATTCGATCGCCCGGTTCAGCGTGCCGATGGCCTGTCCGGGCGCCTCGCCGGCCACCTGGCGCGACAAGGTGGGCAGCAGCGCCGTGCCCACCGCCGCCCCGATGACGCCGAGCGGCAGCTGGTTGATCCGGTCGGCGTAATAGAGCACCGAGACGGTGCCGGCCGGCAGCAGGCCGGCGATGAAGGCGTCCACCGCCAGATTGAGCTGGATCACCCCCGAGCCGAGCAGCCCCGGCGCCATGCGGCGGAACAGCGTGCGCATCTGCGGGGTCAGGCGCGGGCGGGGAATGTGCAGGCGCATGCCGGCCCGGCTGACCGCCCAATAGAGCAGAACGATCTGGGCGACCCCGGAGACGCTGACCCCCCAGGCGGCGGCGTGCCCCACCGTCGGCACGATGCCGGGCAGGGTCAGCATGAAGGCGATCGAGACGAGGTTGTAGATCAGCGGCGCGGCGGCGGCGGCGGCGAACCGGTCCAGCCCGTTCAGCACCCCCGACAGCAGCGCGGTCAGGCAGATCAGCGGCATGTAGGGGAAGGTGATCCGCCCGAGTTCCACCGTCAGGGCGAACTTGGCGGGGTCGTCGGTGAAGCCGAGCGCATACAGCCCCATCAGCTGGGGCATGAATATCTCGGCCAGCACGGTCAGGCCGAACAGCCAGAACGCCATCACCGCGATCGCCTGCTCGGCGAAGCGGCGGGCGGCCTCGGCACCTTCCGAGGCGAGCAGGCCGGCGAAGCCGGGGACGAAGGCGGCGTTGAAGGCGCCCTCGCCGAACAGGCGGCGGAACAGGTTGGGCAGCCGGTTGGCGAGAAAGAACGCATCCGCCACCGGGCCGGCGCCGAGCAGGTCGGCGATCAGGATGTCGCGGACGAACCCCAGCACGCGGCTGGCCATGGTCCAGCCGCCGACGGTGAGGATGCCCCGCAGCATGCGCCCGCCCTAATCCCCGCCCTGATCCGGGGGAAGTCGAACCACACCGGCCTCAGCGGCCGGCGACGAAGCGCTCCAGCCAGTGGATCGTGTAGTCGCCGGCGATGAAATCCGGGTCCTCGACGATGCGCTGATGCAAGGGGAGCGTGGTCTTGATGCCGACCACGGCGAATTCGGCCAGGCTGCGGCGCAGCCGGGCGATCGCCTCGGCGCGGGTCGGCGCGTGCACGATCAGCTTGGCGATCATGCTGTCGTAATAGGGCGGCACCACGCAGCCGGAATACAGCGCCGAATCGACCCGCACGCCCAGCCCGCCGGGGGCATGGAAGGTGGTCACCCGCCCCGGGGTCGGGATGAAGGTATCTGGGTCCTCGGCGGTGATGCGGCACTCGATGGCGTGGCCGGAGAAGCGGATGTCGGCCTGGGTGTAGCCGAGCCGGCGGCCGGTGGCGATGCGGATCTGTTCGCGCACCAGATCGATGCCGCACAGCATCTCGGTGACGGGATGTTCCACCTGCAACCGCGTGTTCATTTCGATGAACGCGAACTGGCCGTCCTGGTAGAGGAATTCCAGCGTGCCGGCGTTGCGGTAGCCCAGGCGCGACAGCGCCGCGGTGACGGTGGCGCCGAGCTGGTCGCGCTCGGCGGCGGTCAGGGCCGGCGAGCCGGCCTCCTCCAGCAGCTTCTGGTGGCGGCGCTGGAGGCTGCAATCGCGCTCGCCGAAATGCACCACGTTGTTGTGCGAGTCGGCGAGAATCTGAAGTTCGATGTGACGCGGGCGGTCGAGGTATTTTTCCAGGTACACGGCGTCGTTGCCGAAGGCCGTGCGCGCCTCGGTGCGGGCGACCTGCCACGCCTCCTCCAGTTCGTCCGGCGCGTTGGCCACCTTCATGCCGCGCCCGCCGCCACCGGCGGCGGCCTTGATGAGCACCGGGTAGCCGATCCGGTCCGCCACCAGCCGCGCTTCCTCGAGATCGGGTAGCGCGCCCTCCGACCCGGGCACCAGCGGCACCCCAAGCGAGCCCATGGCCGCCTTGGCGGCGATCTTGTCGCCCATCATGCGGATATGCGAGGGGGCCGGGCCGATGAAGGTCAGGCCGTGCGCCTCCACCATTTCGGCGAACGAGGCGTTCTCGGACAGGAACCCGTAGCCGGGATGGATGGCATCCGCCCCGGTGATGGTGGCGGCCGACAGGATGGCCGGTACGTTGAGGTAGGAATCGCGCGCCGCCGGCGGACCGATGCAGACGCTTTCGTCGGCGAAGCGGACATGCATCGCCTCGGCGTCGGCGGTGGAGTGCACCGCCACGGTGGGAATGCCCATCTCGCGGCAGGCGCGCTGAATCCTCAGCGCGATCTCACCACGGTTGGCGATCAGGATTTTCTGGAACACCGCCCGGTACCGGCGGCTATTCGAGGATCACGAGCGGCTGGCCGTACTCGACCGGCGCCCCGACGGACACCAGGATGCGGGTGACGGTGCCGGCCTTCGGCGCCTTGATCTGGTTGAACGTCTTCATCGCCTCGATGAGCAACAGGGTCTGCCCGGCCGACACCGCCTGGCCGAGGGTCACGAAGGCCGGCGCGCCCGGCTCGGGCGAGAGATAGGCGATGCCAACCATCGGGCTGAGCACCGCGCCCGGATGGTGGGCGTCGTCGGCCGCGGCGTCGGCAACCACGGCGGCGGGGGCGGCGGCCACGGGCGCGGGCGCCGGCGCGGCCAGCACCGGGGCTGCATGCGGCGCCGCCGCGACGGCGGCCGGCGGATGGGCGCGCACCACGCGGATGCGCCCCTCCTTGCCTTCCACTTCGATCTCGGTCAGCCCGGTATCGGTCAGGATCAGCGCGAGCTGCCGGACGGTATCGGGGTCAAAACGCTCGGCAGTCATGGCTCGCCAGCCTCCAGCAGATCGGCCATGGCGTTCAGCGCGAGCGCATAGCCGTTGATACCCAGGCCACAGATCACCCCGACCGCGGCCTTCGAAACATAGGAGTGCTGCCGGAACTCCTCTCGCCGGTGAATATTGGTCACGTGCACCTCGATCACCGGCAAGTCGGTCGCCAGCAGCGCGTCCATCAGGGCAATCGAGGTGGTGGTGTAGCCGGCCGGATTGATGACAATGCCGGCGGCGCGGCCGCGGCATTCCTGCACCCAGGAAACCAGTTCGCCCTCGCCGTTGGTCTGGCGGAAGTCGATCGCCAGGCCGAGCTGCTCGGCCGCCTCGGCGCACAGCGCCTCGACGTCGTCCAGCGTGGCGCTGCCATACAGATGCGGCTGACGCAGCCCGAGCATGTTCATGTTCGGGCCGTTGAGCACGGCGATCAGCGGCAGCGAGGGCGCTGGCGAGAGGGTTGCAGGCAACATGGAGCGGGGCCGTAGCACGTGTGCGGCGCCGCATCAATGCGCGACGGGCAAGGCCGGGGTGCTTCCGGTGGCCTTGCCGCGCCCGGTTGATCCCGGTCCCCGCCCGTGTTTCGCTGTGCCCCGCCACGCCCGCGGAGCGGATGGATGCAGCACGAAGCCGACGACCTGCTCAGCGACATCGCCGGCCTGCTCGCCGGCGAAACCGATCCGGTCGCCAACGCGGCCAACACCGCCGCCGCCATCTGGCAGCATGTGCCACGCATCAACTGGGCGGGGTTCTATTTTCTGAAACAGGGCGAACTGGTGCTGGGACCGTTCCAGGGCAGGCCGGCCTGCGTGCGCATTCCGCTCGGCCGCGGCGTCTGCGGCACCGCCGCGGCGCGGCGCGAAACCATCGTGGTGCCCGACGTGCACGCCTTTCCCGGCCACATCGCCTGCGACGGCGCCAGCAATGCCGAGATCGTGGTGCCGCTGCTGCGCGACGGCGCGCTGCTGGGCGTGCTGGACATCGACAGCCCCGAATTCGGCCGTTTCGGCGCGGCCGAGCGCGCCCTGTTCGAAGCCGTCGCCCGCGCCTGGACGGAATCACTCGGTATCTGACTGTTTCGGCTATTCCGCCCGCAAAGCGCCCCGCAGCGCCGCCGCCGCGCCGGGGTCCTCCAGCACCGCCAGACGGGTCGCCGCGAGGGCGGCAAACCGCAGCAGCAGGGCGCGCCGGCGGCTGGGCGGCAATTTGTGGGCCGGGGCCTCGCGCACCAGTTCGGCCTCCCGGTCCGAAGCCACGATCAGGCCCACCTCCGCCGGCAGCAGCTCCTGCGGGAAGCCGCCATCCACGGCGAAATACAGCGCGTCGCAGAAATCACGGTATTCCGGCCATTTCTGGTCGGTGAGGAAGTCGCGGGCGCCGGATTTCACTTCGATGCAGGCGAACCCGCCATCCGGAAGCAGCGCCAGGATGTCGGCCCGCCGCCCGTTCGGCAGCGTCACCTCATGCACCGGCGCCCAGCCCATGAGAACGCACAGCCGGGCGGCGGCGCGGCGCACCGCCATGGCCCGTTGCGGCAACGTGATGTCGTCATCGGCCGGCCTTTGGGTGCCCTCCCGGATGCCGGGCGGCGCGGTCAGGACAGCACCCGCCCCGGCCCGCCGCAGCATAGCTTGAACTTCCTGCCCGAGCCGCACGGGCAGGGATCGTTGCGCCCCACCTTGGCCGGCCCCTTTGGCACCGGCGCCACCTTGTGCACGCGCCAGTACTCGGCGATGCCGGCGACGATGTCGGGCAGACGGTCCACCACGCTATTGAGCATGTCGGGCGACAGCGCCCCGTCCCCGTCGTCCTGTTCTTCCTCGTCGTCTCCCTCCGGCTGCACCACCAGGCAGACGATCAGCTTGATCAGGGTCGAACCCTGGCGATCACGGATCAGCTTCATCCAGGCGCGTTCGCGCATCGCCAGCGCGCGCAGGAACCCCTCCGCCCATTCCGCGGCATCGTCGGCGGCGTAGTCCGCCTCGATCAGCGGCGCCACCGGATAGTCGCGTTCGACCCGGAGGGCGATGCTGTTCCAGTGCCGCATCAGCAGCCCGAGCACGTATTCCGCCTGGGCCGGATCGTCGAACATCTCATCGGCGGCCAGGCCGCCCCAGATCACCGGCAGGTATTCGGCGGGCGAAACCGGCTCGGGTCCGATCACCAGGGCGGTCAGAAAACCGTCGAGCCGCGACAGCGACATGGCGTCCTCCAGGAACGCATCGCTGCCGAGCAGGTCGGCCAGCCAGTCGAGTTCCCGCCTGGTCAGGCGGACCCCTGTGGCCGGATCGGGGGCAGCCGGGTCGGGGGCAGCCGGGTCGGGGGCAGCCGGGTCGGCGTCGGCCGGCCCCGGTTGGTCAATCCGGGGTTCACCGTCATGCAGAAACACCGTGGCATCGGTCAGCGGCGTGATCCGGCGGGTATCGAACCGGGCCGGGTCGCCGGGGCTGGCTTCGGCCTCGGCCAGCAGGTCCAGCCACGCCGCCTGGTTGGCCTCGCCGGTCAGCGGCAGGCGCCCGTTGTCCCAGCTTTCGCGCACCCGCGCGGCGCGGTCGCGCAGGCCGAGCAGGCCGATGGCGTTCTGCCATCCCCACCAGGCGGCATCGCCCAGCGGCGCCATGTCCGCGGCGTCGAACCGATCGATCATGGCCAGCAGCCGGTCGCGGTCAGTCCGCCCTTCCCAGGCCAGCCGGGCCAGCAACTCGAACAGCACCCAGCGGATGCGCGGATCGGTGTTGTCGTTCTCCAGGGCGGCATAGAGCGGGTCGGCGTCGCCGTCGTACAGCGACAGCGTCAGGCGGCCGAGCAGACCGGAATAGTCGGCGCCAAACAGCCGGGTGAGCTGCCATTCCGGCATGTCCAGCAGGCCGGGCAGCGCCGGCCAGGCGGTCCGTTCGCCGGCCTGCGCCACCGCCAGCAGGCCGAAGAACAGCAACTGTTCGTCCCACGGCAACAGCATCCGGCCGCGTTCCGCCCGTTCCACCAGCCCGATCAGATCGGGTGCCAGGGCGGCGGCCTGGCGCACCGCTTCCCGCAGCGCCGCCGCGGACGGCGGGGCCTGACGGCCCAGCGCGGTCCGAACTTCATCGAGGGTCATGGCGACAAAATAGCCCCCCACGCCCCGGGCCGCTACGGGGCGATGGCGTCGATGGCCTGTGCCAGCGCCACGTCCCGCCGGCTCAGACCGCCGGCATCATGGGTGGACAGCAGAATCTCCACCCGGTTCCAGGCATTCGACCACTCGGGATGGTGATCGGCCTTCTCGGCCAGCAGGGCCACCCGGCTCATGAAACCCCAGGCGGCGCTGAAATCGGCGAAGCGGAAGCTGCGCACGATGGCGTCCCGTCCCTCCGCCATGCGCCACTCCGGCAGCAGCTCCACCAGCGCCCCGCGCTGCGCCTCGCTCAGTCGCTCGACCATGCGCCTCTCCTCCTCGTGAACGTCTCTTGAATTGTCCCGGTTAACGCCGCGCTTGACCGCCGGCCGGCGCCATGCGGCAGTTGGGTCATGCCCCATCATGCCACCGCCCGCCCCTTCTTCACCACCCCGCCCGACATCGCCCATATCGAGGGGCTGGCCGAGCGGGCGCTCGCCGCCATCCCCGAACGGCTGCGCCGGCACGTCGCCGGCGTCGGCATCCGGGTGGAGGAAATGCCGGACGACGAGACGCTGGACGAACTCGGCATCGAATCGCCCTGGGACCTGACCGGGCTGTATCACGGCACGCCGATCAACCGGCGCAGCGTGGACGACATCGCCCGCATGCCCGACCTCATTTTCCTCTATCGCCAGCCGATCCTCGGCGAGTGGATCGAAACCGGCGAGGATCTGTTCCGGCTGGTGGCCAGCGTGCTGATCCACGAAATCGGACACCATTTCGGCTTCAGCGACCGTGACATCGAGGCGCTGGAAGGGGAGATGGGCTGATTTCGGCGTCCAGCAGAACCCTGCCCAGCTCCGCCCGCAACGCCGGCAGCACGGCATCGGTGAACCAGGGATGGCGCCGTTCCCACCCGGTGGTTCGCCAGGAGGGATGCGGCAGCGGGAAATATCGCGGCAGAAAGCCGGCGAAAAGCCGCACCCGCTCGCCCACCGTGCCCGGCCCGAGCGCCAGCGCCTGCGCATACGACCCGACCAGCAGCGTCAACCTGATCCGCGGCATCAACGGCAGCAACCGGGGATGCCAGCTGGGCGCGCAGATGGCCCTCGGCGGCGCGTCGCCGCCCTTGGGCAGCCGGCCCGGGTAGCACAGCCCGGCCGGCAGGATGGCGATGCGCGACACATCGTAGAATGTGTCGCGGTCCAAGCCGAGCCAGCCCCGCAGCCGGTCGCCGGACGGGTCGTTCCAGGGGATGCCGGTGGCGTGCACCTTCGTCCCTGGTGCCTGGCCGATGATCAGCAGGCGCGCCGCCGGCGACACCCGGAAGGTCGGGCGCGGGCCGAGCGGCAGATCCGTGCACGAGGTGCAGGCGCGCGCCTCGGCGGCGACAGTTTCCAGCGTGCCGTCCGCGCGGTGGCTCACGCCGCCACGGACCGCCGCGTTTCGGCCCGGAAGGTTTCGATGATATGCGTCTCCAGCACGTCGGTCACCGGCTGGCGGGCCTCGCGCCCCTTCAGCAGCAGGATGGCGGTGTCGGGCAGTTCCGGCAGGCGTTCGCCGCAGGGCAAGGCCCGCAGCCCTTCCGGCACCCAGTCGATCGCCGAAACCGTCACCGCCAGCCCCGCCAGCACCGGCGCCTGCGTCCCCGCCAGCGTCGCCGAGGTGTAGGCCACGCGGTAGCGGATGCCCTCCCGCTCCAGCGCCCCCAACGCCGCTTTGCGCCAGCTGCATGCGCGCTGCGTCAGTGCCAGCGGTAGCGGGTCCAGCCGGTGCGGCGCATGCCGGATCGAGGTCACCCAGCGCAGCTTGCCCCGCCACAGCTCGGCGGCCGGCCAGCCTTTGGGTTCCTGGCCCTCGGTGCACAGAGTCAGATCCAGGTCACCGACCCGCAAATGGGCGGCCAGTTCCTCGGACGGCGCGCACAGCACCTCCACCTCCACCGAGGGATGGCTGTCGGCGAAATGCTTCAGCACCTGCGGCAGATAGCGGAGGGCATAATCGTCCGGCGTGCCGAGCCGCACCGTGCCCTGCACCTGCGGCGCCCGGAAGGCCGCCCATATTTCATCGTTGACCGCCAGCATCTCGCGCGCCCGTTCCAGCAGGAACTGGCCATGCGGCGTCAGCGACACAGCCCCGCCCTTGCCGCGCAGCAGCACGCGCTGGCCGAGTTGCGCCTCCAGCCGCTGCATCTGCATGGAAACGGCGGACTGCGTCCGCCCGACGCGCTCGGCGGCGCGGGTGAAGCTGCCCTCCTCCGCGATGAAGGCGAAGGCGCGCAGCAGGTCTGGGTCGAGGCCCTGGGGAAGCGACATGGGCATCAATTTAGCTGATGACCCGGATCGAGACAATTCATTTCCGTTATTCCCGCCACGCTGCCAGGTTCCGCCCATCGCGCTTGCCGGAATACAGGAGGATGTAGCGATGACGACGATCTCCCTGACCGGGTCCGACCGCATTGCCCGCCGCCCGGCGGCGGCGTTCGGGGTGGTGCTGCAGGCGCGCCTCGCGCGGGTCTGGCGCAACTATATGACCCGCCGCCAGCTCGCCGGGATGGACGACCGCATGTTGCAGGACCTCGGCATATCCCGCGCGCAGGCGCATTTCGAGGCCAACCGGCCGATCTGGCGGTAAGGCCGGGCACGGGCGCGCTTACCCGTAGCGGGCCAGCAGCCCGGCCACGAAGGCCGGCACCACCACCGTGGCCGGGCCGTGATGCGCCTCGTCGAACAGCGCCGCGCCCTCGGAGGGTTCCAGGTTCAGCTCCACCGTGCGCGCCCGGCCGCGCACCTCGGCGACGAACCCCGCCGCCGGATAGACGCTGCCCGAGGTGCCGATCGAGACGAACAGGCCGCAGCCTTCCAGTGCGGCGACGATCTCCTCCATGTGCATCGGCACCTCGCCGAACCACACGATGTCCGGCCGCACCCGGCCCGGCTCGCGGCAGCGCGGGCAGGCGGTGTCCACCCCGGTGTCGCCTTCCCAGTCGGTCGAGCCGTGGCAGGCCAGGCAGCGCGCCCGCCGCAGCGCCCCATGCATGTGCAGCAGCCGCCGGCTGCCGGCCCGCTCGTGCAGGTCGTCCACATTCTGGGTCACCAGCAGGAACTCGCCGCCGCGCGCCTGCCAGGCCCGCTCCAGCCCGGCCAGAGCGTGATGCGCCGCATTCGGCGCCACCTCGGCCAGCTGCGCCCGCCGGGCGTTGTAGAACCCGTGCACCCGCGCCGGATCGCGCCGGAACCCCTGTGGCGTCGCCACATCCTCCAAACGTACTTGCCGCCAGGCCCCGTCGGCGTCACGGAAGGTCGACAGCCCCGATTCGCGGCTGATGCCGGCCCCGGTCAGCACCACCAGCGCCGGCGGACCATCAGATGAGCGCATATTCCACCTCCGGCGTGTACACCGACGCCTCCTTGCCCAGTTGCGAACTGAACAGGACAAAATGTTGCACCTGCATCGGCTCGGTGCGGAACAGGTTGTGGCTTTGCACATAGGCCACCAGCTTGCCCTCCGCCGCGTCGCGTAGCCGCGCCAGAGTAACATGTGGCGTGAAGCGGCGCCGCTCCGGCTCGCAGCCCGAGCGTTGCAGCGCGGTTTCGACCTTGTTGCGCAGCGCCTCCAGCGACGGGTTCCGCTCCGCCCCGATCCACAGCGCGTTGGCCTGCCCGCCCTTGGCGAAGGTACCCATCCCGGTCAGCACCAGCGGAAAGGCGCGGGCGCGCAGGGTGGTCAGGGCCAGGTCGATGTCCTCGGCGCGGTGCGCCGGCACCTCGCCGATGAAACGCAGGGTCAGGTGAAAATTCTCCGGCGGCACCCAGCGGGCGCCGGGAATGCCGCCCGCCAGCGAGCCAAGGAGCTGCTTGGTCTCCCAGGGAAAATCCAGACCGACGAACAGCCTCATGGCCGCATGAACTACCTAAACCCGCGCACCTGCGCCAGCAGCCGTTCCACCAAAGGAACCAGGCGGGCCACGATCCGGCGCACCCCCTCGGGGTTGGGATGCAGGCCGTCCGGCTGGTTCAGCGCCGGGTCGCGCGCCACCCCCTCCAGGAAAAACGGATCAAAAATCACCCCGGGCCGCGCCCCCAGCCGGGCAAACACATCGCGGAACGACTGGCCGTATTCCGGCCCCAGATTGGGCGGCGCCAGCATGCCCGACAGCAGCACCGGAATCCGCCGCGCCGCCAGGGCATCCAGGATGGCCGCCAGATTCGCCTCGGTCGCCGCCGGGTCCAGCCCGCGCAACCCGTCATTGCCGCCAAGCTCCACCAGGGCGGCGTCCACCCCGTCGGCCAGCACCCAGTCCAGCCGCGCCCGCCCGCCCGCCGTGGTGTCGCCGGAAACCGCCCCGTCCACGATGGTCACGTCATGGCCGCGCGCCCGCAGCGCCTCGGCCAGGCGGGTCTGGAACGCATCCGCCCGCGCCAGCCCGTAACCGGCGGCCAGCGAATCCCCCAGCAGCAGCAGCCGCAACGGCGCCGCCCTGGCCGGGCGCGGCGGCAACAGCCCGGCGAAAACCACCCCACCCAGGACCGCCGCCGCTTTCAGGAACCACCGGCGAGGGCCATATCCCGCCATCATGGACGCCATTGCCCCTCCGCGCCTCGCCCCCGACACCCGCGCCGACAGCCCGATCGTGCAGCTGCGCGACCTGCGCCTGACGGTGCCGTCCAGCGCCGGGCCGGTCAACATTCTGCAAGGAATTGATCTCGACATCGATACCGGCGCGGCGGTCGGCGTGGTCGGCCCCTCCGGCTCGGGCAAGACCAGCCTGCTGATGGTGCTGGCGGGCCTGGAACGCGCCAGCTCCGGCAGCGTCCGCGTCGCCGGCCACGACCTGACCACCATGTCGGAGGACGCGCTGGCCCGGCTGCGCCGCGCCTCCATCGGCATCGTGTTCCAGGCCTTCCACCTGATCCCCACCATGACCGCGCTGGAAAACGTCGCCATCCCGCTGGAACTGGCCGGCGACGCCGCCGCCATCGACCGCGCCGAGGCCAGCCTGCGGGCGGTCGGGCTGGGCCACCGCCTCACCCATCTGCCGGGCCAACTCTCCGGCGGCGAACAACAGCGCGTCGCCCTGGCCCGCGCCTTCGCCCCCGCCCCGCGCCTGCTGCTCGCCGACGAACCCACCGGCAACCTGGACCGCGCCACCGGCGAGGCCGTCATGGACCTGATGTTCGCCCTGCGCGAACAACGCGGCTCCACCCTCATGCTGATCACCCACGACCCCGACCTCGCCCAACGCTGCGGCCGCATCGTGCACATCGCCGACGGCAGGGTCGCGGGCTGATGGACGGAGGCCAGCAAGCAAGGCCCGGGGGCGCTGCCCCCTGGACCCCCGCCAGGGGTCAGTGGACCCCTGGACCCCGCCACTTGGAGGGTTGTCGGGAGAGGGGGGTGAGGAGATGT
>Ga0302319_10001585_pt1 | contig 50582 bp, 48 predicted proteins | sample Bog_T0_2_FD_203319 | JGI IMG/M metagenome (GOLD analysis project Ga0302319, IMG submission 203319) | Peat permafrost microbial communities from Stordalen Mire near Abisko, Sweden - Bog_T0_2 | ecosystem: Environmental > Terrestrial > Soil > Wetlands > Peat | place: Sweden: Abisko, Stordalen Mire... | reverse complement strand
ACCTTGAGCTTCGCCTTTTTGAGCGCGGCAAAATCAATGAGCTTGTGGAGTTGTTTGAAATAATCCGGCTGCGGATCAATCGTCGGGCATTGATACGTGCCGATGACTGCGCCTTCAAATGACCAGCCCTGGGCTTGAAGCTTCGCGATGTTCGCCTCGATTTGCTTGGTAACCTCGGGCGTGGCCGGCGCGCCGTTGCTCGTGGAAAATTTCAAACCCTGATACTCCGCCGGATTGTGGCTGGCGGTCATGTTGATGCCGCCCGCCGCCTTGCGATGGCGGATGGTATGGGCGATGACCGGCGTGGGCGTATCGCGATTGCATAGGAGCGGTTTGAGCCCGTTTGCCGCCAGCACTTCGGCGGCGGCCAGCGAAAATTCGCGCCCTAGAAACCGCGTGTCGTAGCCCAAAATGACAACCTTGGACTTTGAACCTTGGGCTTTGGACTTCAGATAGTCAGCAATGCCTTGAGTCGCGAGGCGGACGTTGTCGAAGGTGAAATCGCGCGCAATGATGCCGCGCCAGCCGCTGGTCCCGAATTTAATTGAATCCATAAAATTAACCGCAGAGGCGCAAAGACGCAGAGTGAAATTATTCTTCCTGAAACTCCGCGCCTCGGCGTCTCTGCGGTGAATCAGGACTTCCAGTCAAACGCCTTTGTCTTCAAGGCGTAGAGGTAACCGGCGAACAAAATCACCAGGAACGACACCATCGAACCCAGGACCAGATTCCGCGTGGCGTGATCGGCGAGCATCTCGCGATAAACCACCGCCCACGGATATAGAAAGACCACTTCGATATCGAACAGGATGAACAGCATGGCCACGAGATAAAATTTCACCGAAAACCGCGCGCCGCCCTCGCCGATGGGGTCCTTGCCGCATTCGTAAGCCATGTCCTTGGCCTTGGTGCGTTTGCCGTATTTGCCGAGCAAGGGTGAGATCGCCAGCACGCCGACCGCGAAGCCGATGGCCACGACCAACAGCATGAGGACCGGGATGTATTGCTCCAATTGCGACGGTTGCGTCTGTTCCATGGGCAGGAATTTATGAAATAGACACGGAAATTTCAATAACGAAAGCAAGCATCAACCCGGATCCGTCAACGAATCAAGGAGATACGTTTGGCGTTCCCGGCGGCAGTTTGTTTGTGGTTAAAAAATTCATATCAAAACTCCACTGCCAGGCCGGCTCGTTAAAATAATTCCCGGGAGACTGCCAATAATTTGTCGCGTAACGGCAATTGAACATGGCGACCATGGAGCCGTTGTACGTAAGCGTGTTGCTGCTCCAATCCTCCAGTAGCCGGAAGAAGTTTTCCGCACCGCCACTGTAATGTTTCACCCCACCGACGGTGGCGGAGGGGACAATGCCCTGAAGTATTGCCGCATTGACAGTTGCATCAAACGCGGGACGGTGTACCAGATTCGTGTTCCCGTTGTAACTGTCACTCCAGTTGCTTGAAAGAATGGTGACGGCATCGGCAATAAACGCAGCCGGATAGGTGTAGGCCGTGTTGTTTGCGCCAAGGGAGCTGCCGCCCGGCGTTTGCACGTTGTAATTGCCCAAAACGTAGAGTGGTATCGGCGTGGCAATGGTGAGTCCGAACGGCTGCAATTGCTGTCCATTCACAAGCCGAACTGCCGGAAGTTGTGTGCTGGTCAAAGGCACGCCACTGTAAACGTAAACGGTGTCAATGCCATGACCCTTGTCGCTCAAATTTTTGAAATAATATGAACTCCCCCCGTTGGTGGCGTTATTGGTAATCCAGGCAACCAAATTCCCCACATCCATCTGGACCGCGCGAACCGTCTTTGCTTCGCGATAATCGTAGAAGGTTGTATTGGTTACAAATGAATAACTATAGTTCGTCGTATAAATGTAATTGGTGATCGAACCATGCACCATCGTCTGGGTGCTAACGGTCGTCTTGTCATAAGGAATTGGCGTCAGCCGGGCAACGTTGTTGGTATCCTGGAAAAAGGTGGTCAAAACGCCGGTGGATGAATTCGAAACGATCAAATCAGCAAAGTTGTAATACCGCATATCACCGAATGTGTTTGGGTCTTCACCGGGCGGCGGCGGATCAAGTATTTCCCCTGCAATAATTGTCTGCGAAATACCGTAACGATCGTTAATAGTTAAAATCGCGCCATTGACAGCCGGAAAATAACCCAACATCCCAAGCGAGGGAGCAACATTCATAAATGGGCTTCCAAGGACGCCGAACACCACGGGTCCGCCGCCGGGAGGCAACGGGTCGTTGGGATTACGCGTCCTTTGAAACAGTTTGGTGCAATCGACATAGGTTTGGAAGGTCAAGGTGGCATCGGGTGACGCCCAGATGTTTCCGTTGCAAAACACCTTGCCATTAATCGTCATTGGCTGATCGGGACTGATTTCCAAATCGAGGTTGTAGAAAATGGCGGATTGAAATACCGGAACACCCAAGCCAAACGAGAAAAGCGGCAATTTAAGCCGGAAAAACTGCTGGGCATTCGTCATCGACAAATTGGCCATGGTTCGATCACCCACCACTGTCGTTGGCACCGTTGAATCAACCCAGGAATTGGACCACAACAGATTCGTGGTTGACTGCAAAAAGAAGCTCAAACCTGATTGGGCCGGCCAGGATATCGTGGCACTGCCGTTGGTGTTGGTGATTTGCAACGACGGATTCGATTGCGCGGGGACGGATCGAACACGCATCAAGGGAATCACGACGCAAAAGATTGTAATCAAGCGGAATGCTGAAATCCCCTTTGCCATTTCTTTATTATCTATCTGTTAATCTAATTTGTCAATCAAACTCAAGTAAGCTGGCTAAATTGGACCAAAACGATGGGGTGCGGGTTTATTAGGATATCGTGTCGGCGCTGTGCGCCGATTTGTTCGAGCCATAGGCTCGACGCTACCCCAAAATCCGTGGCCATCCGTGTTTATCCGTGGTTAAAATTTTCTTTCGCCGCCGCGCGTTTCCCATTTCAATTGCCGGCCATGTCGCATGATTACGTTCTGGAACCGTTCCATTCCGCCGTCCATTTGCAGATTGATTACGCGCGCGAGTTGAATGCCCAGCAGCTCGCCGCGGTCACCGCGCCGCCCGGCCCCGCGCTCGTCATCGCCGGCGCCGGCTCGGGCAAGACCCGCACGCTCACCTACCGCGTCGCCTACCTGCTCGAACAGGGCATCCCCGCCGATCGCATCCTGCTGCTCACGTTCACCAACAAGGCCGCCGGCGAGATGATGCGGCGCGTCGCCGATTTGACCGGACAGGCAATTCCCTCGTTGTGGGGCGGGACCTTCCATTCCATCGGCGCCCGGATTCTGCGTTTACACGCCGATTTGCTCGGTTACCGACGCGATTTCACCATTCTGGACCGCGACGACGCAAAGGATTTGATCAAGGCCTGCATCGCCGAAGCGGGGATTGAAACAAAGGGCACGCATTTCCCGAAACCAGAGGTGCTCAACGAAATTTTTTCGCTCGCCGTCAACACACACAAGACGACGGACGACATAATCGAATCGCAATACGATTATTTTTCACAATTCGCCGCCCAGATCGCGGACCTGGCACAGCGCTACATCAAACGCAAGCGCGCGACCAACGCGATGGACTTCGACGACCTGCTCGCGCTCTGGCTCAAGTTGTTGCAGGAGCACACCGAGGTGCGCGAACATTATCAGCGCCGCTTCCAGTTCATTCTCGTGGACGAATATCAGGACACGAACAAGCTCCAAAGCGACCTGATTGACCTGCTCGCCGCGCGGCATCACAACGTCACCGTCGTGGGCGACGACGCGCAAAGCATCTACGCGTGGCGCGGCGCGAATTTTGCCAACATTCTGGAATTTCCCAAACGTTATCCGGGCGCGAAGGTTTTCAAGATTGAAACCAATTATCGCAGCACGCCGGAAATCCTTCGCGTTGCCAATGCCGCCATCGCTGCCAACCGGAACCAGTTCACCAAACAGCTCACGCCAGCGCGCAAATCCGGCCTGAAACCCGCGGTGGTTGCCTGCATGGACGCCATGCAGCAATCCGCCTTCATCGCCCAGCGCGTGCTCGAACTCCGCGACGAAGGCGTGAATCTGAACCAGGTCGCCGTGCTTTACCGCTCACATTTTCACGCGCTCGAATTGCAGCTCGAACTCACCAAGCGCAACATCCCCTTCTCCATCACCAGCGGCATCCGGTTTTTTGAGCAGGCGCACATCAAGGACGCCACGGCCTATCTGAAACTGGTCGTAAATCCGCAGGATGAAATCGGCTTTAAACGGCTCGCCCAACTGCTGCCCGGCATCGCGGCGAAGGGCGCGGAAAAAATCTGGAAGATTTTTTCCCAGAAATCAGCAGTCGGAAATCAGAAACCGGAAGAGAGCGCTCCGACCTCTGCCATCCGGCCTCTGGCTTCCGCCCTTCAAGCCTGCGCCAAATCCATCCCGGCCAAGGCGGCGACCGCCTGGGCGCAATTTGTCGCCACCATTTCACAGCTGGAAGACGCCACGGTCCGGCAAAGCGCCGCGAAAATGCTGCGGCTGGTCATTGACGCGGGTTATGATGATTATCTGAAGGAAACCTACGCCAATTACCGCCTGCGCCTGGAAGATCTGGAACAGCTCGCCGTCTTTGCCTACCAGTTCAATTCAATCGAAGATTTCCTGACCCAGCTCGCGCTGCTCACCAACGTCGAAGCTGAGGACGACAAGACTGCGGACCGCGATGCCGAGCAAATCAAGCTTTCCACGATTCATCAGGCGAAGGGCCTGGAATTCGACGCCGTGTTTGTCATCATGCTCTGCGATGGGTTATTTCCGTCCGAACGCACGCTCAACGCCGACGACGGTGAAGAGGAGGAACGCCGGTTGTTTTACGTCGCCATCACCCGCGCGCGGAACGAGCTTTACCTGATTTACCCGCTGATTCGCGCCAGCTTTGGCAGTTCCGGCGGTGATGCCATGCAACATCCTTCACGGTTTTTGTCGGAAATCCCAGATGACCTGTTGAACCAGTGGAATCTGCGGTCGCGCTATTGAGCTGCCTATTCCTTCCGCGCTGGCCGTTGGGGCTTGGTTTCGCGCGCATATTGTCCGACCTGGACGGCAATTCCCAGAACCAGCAACACGACGAAAAGCACGGTTCGGGCCGATGGTTCAAGCGGCACGTTTTGGGAAACCGCCGTCGCCCCCGCCAGTGAAGACATAATAATCAAAGCCGGGTCCAGCAGCGCGGCAGTCAGAAACGCGCCGAGCAACCCGCCGACGGCAAATGTAATCCACACGGCGGCTTCGCCGTTCAGATGCAATGCGGCCGGCGCGAGGGTGGACAAACAATATCCGCCGGCGAAAAATCCCGCCACGATGATGAAGATGCGCTGCAAAAAGATGGAGGCGATGGCGCCGAGCACCCCGACGCCCAGCGCAATGGCCAAAATCACCCATTCCGGCCGGCCAGCCAGCGCGCCGCCGGCGATTTCAAAACCGGCAATGAAGCCAACGCACCCCACAAACAGCCAGAACAGCCGGCGACCGAAAAAAAGGACCGCCAACCCAACGAGGATATTTAGCCATGCCATGGCCGCATTTTAGCGCAAAGTGGGCGATCGGCAATCCGGCCCTGCGGATTTTTAGCCCGAAATCACTTCAAACATTTTCCCAAATCTGGCATCTAACCAACGTGCGACGCATCGGAATTCTTTTTGTTGCCTGCTTTTGCCTTGCGGCTTTGGCCGCGCGCGCCGCCCACACGCAGGTGGAGTTGTGGTTGTCCGCCGACACCGCGCGTCCCGGCGACACGATCTGGGCCGGTGTGGATCTGAAGATGGATCCGGCCTGGCACACCTACTGGAAAAATCCCGGCGAGGCCGGCATGGCCACGGAAATCAAATGGCAACTGCCACCCGGCGTCACCGCCGGTGATATCGGATGGCCGCTGCCGGAAAAATTGCCGCCCGCCGAAGTCACCACCTACGGTTACAGCAACGAAGTTGTACTGCTCGTGCCGTTCAAGCTCGCAACCAACCTGCCCGCCGGCCCGCTCGATTTGAAAGCCAAGGTTTCCTGGCTGGAATGCAAGGAAGCATGCGTTCCGGGCAACGCCGACGTCGAAGCCACGCTCAATATCGGGAATGAAACCAAATTTTCCGCTGACGCCACGACGATTGATTTGTGGAAAGGCAAAACGCCGCAACCCGGCGATAGTTTGGGGGCAGGCGCCTGGTGGGAAAAACCGGCGAATGGCGACACGCGACCATTGATTATCGAATGCCCCACCCCTGACCAAATCGCCAAAGCCGGCTTCTTTCCCTACGCCAACGAGAATTATGACCTTCAAGCCGCGGCTGAGATTCCTTCCGTCATGGCCGGTGAAATTCAGTTGCGCATGCTCGTCCAAAAATTCTCTGGCGACTGGCCAAAAGAAATTGGCGGAGTGATGGTCGAGCAAACCGGCGACCAGCGAACCGGGTTTGAGGTTAAGCTTCCAATTGCCGATCAAGCGCCCGCCGGTGAAACAATTCCCGCGCAAACCCCACCGGAAAGCAGTACCGGCGTCCCGCCTGTCCGAGTCGCAGGCGAGACGCCTGCCCTACCTTTAATGCTGCTCTACGCCTTCATCGGCGGGTTGATTCTCAACATCATGCCGTGCGTGCTGCCAGTCATCGCGCTGAAAATCCTTGGCTTTATCAACCATGGACAACACGAACCGGGCCGCGTCCGCACGCTCGGGCTGGTTTACGCCGCCGGCGTGCTGGTGTCGTTCCTCGCATTGGCCGCCGTCGTCATCGGCGTCAAGGCCGCCGGACATCACGCCGGCTGGGGAATGCAATTCGGCAACCCGGAATTCATTGTCGTGCTCACCACCCTCATCACGCTCGTCGCGCTGAATTTGTTTGGTGTGTTCGAAGTCAACCTCGGTGGCCAGGCGTTGAGCGCGGCGGGACAGCTGGCCTCAAAGCAGGGCGCGCCCGGAGCGTTTTTCAATGGGCTGCTGGCCACGGCGCTGGCCACACCCTGCACCGCGCCGTTTCTGGCCCCGGCCCTCGGCTTCGCCTTCGCTCAAAGCCCGGCGCTGATTTTATTGATCTTCCTGTTTGTCGGCCTTGGCCTTGCCGCACCGTATGTCGTGTTAAGCTGGAACCCGGCGTTGCTGAAACTCCTGCCCAAGCCGGGCGCGTGGATGGAGAAATTCAAAATCGCCATGGGTTTCCCGATGCTGCTGACAGCCGTCTGGCTCTTCAATCTCGCCGCAGATGATTACGGGAAAAATGTGCTGTGGCTCGGTGTTTTTCTCGTCCTGGTTGCCTTTGCCGCGTGGATCTTTGGCGCATTTGTCCAGCGCTCCCGGGCCGGCAAGGGTGTGGCGGTTGCCATCGTTTTGCTTTTGCTGATCGGCGGCTATGTTTACGCGCTCGAAGACCAATTGCACTGGCGTGCGCCCATGGTCATCGCCGATACCAGTTCCCTGCCGGAATCGCCGGACGGCATAACCTGGCAGCGCTGGAGTCCTCAAGCCGTGGCCCAGGCCCAAAGCGAAGGCCGGCCTGTGCTCGTGGATTTTACCGCGGACTGGTGCCTCACCTGTCAGGTAAATAAAAAGATCGCCATCGAAACCCCTTCCGTCCGGCAAAAGCTGAAGGAAATCAACGCGGTTGCCCTGATTGGAGATTACACGCATTTCCCCGACAACATTACCACGGAGCTTAATCGCTACAATCGGGCGGGCGTCCCGCTGGTTTTGGTTTATCCAAAGACCGCTGATTCACAACCAATTGTGTTGCCGGAAGTTCTGACGCCGGGCATTGTGCTGGACGCGCTTGACCGGGCGGCCAGATAGGTAATTTTTTTTGAACCAAATGCCCGCCAAATGCGTCTGGTACTGTAACAATTTAAACTGTGATTAAATCGATGATTATGAAAACGGCATTTGTTCTATTTGCGACCCTGTCGTTGGCCTCGGCGGCACTGGCGGCGGAAATCGGCAAACCCGCGCCGGATTTTACGGCCACGGACATCAACGGCAAAACAATTCACCTCAGCGACTACAAAGGCAAAATTGTTGTGCTCGAATCGTACAACTCCGACTGCCCTTACTGTCGGAACCAGTACAAGACCGGCGCGATGCAGGCGTTGCAGCGCGATTTCGCGGCCAAAGGGATTGTGTGGCTGCTGGTGGATTCGGTGAACGCGAATAATTTCAGCCATCGCACGCCGGAACAGGCCCGGGCGGAACTGGCGAAGGAAAAAATGGACGTGACGGCGTGGATTGACGACAGCTCCGGCGGCGTCGGCCACCTCTACGACATGAAAACCACGCCGGACATGTATGTCATCAGCAAGGACGGTGTGCTCGTCTATGAAGGCGCGATCGACAACCAGCCGGACCCGTTCCACGACCCCAGCAAGGCGCAGAACTACGTCAGTGCCGCCATTGACGCGCTGATTGCCGGCAAACCGGTGGCCGTTGCGGAAACGAAACCGTACGGCTGCGGTGTGAAATACGCGGATTAATTTTGATGGCGCGGCGGCCGCGCGGGCATCTTGGCAAGATGCTCCTGCCCTTGGAAATGGCGGTCGAACCAAGCAAAACTTCCGCCGTCTTCCCTGCAAGCGATCAACCGCCCATTCGATCATCAACGTTTCCAGAAATAGACGCACAGCGCCGTGCCGAACGCACAGACCGCGCCCAACAGGCAGAGCAATACGTCAAAGCCCTTTGCCATCGCTGATGCCTTGATGATTCCGACCAGGCCGGCAAGCAAACAGCCGAGCACGGCCAGCACCATCACCTTCTGTCTGCCGCTGTGCGCCGACAACTCCGTCGCCAGATTGAAGGCGATCATTTCGTTGGCGGCGCCGGTGCCATCCGTTCCACAAACCGGACAAGTTACTGAAGAAGGCATCCGTCCGCAGACTGGTTCGATGTCGAACTTGTACCGTTGACCACAACCACACTGAATCTTGATTGGTATCATAAACCTCAAGGGTTGCTTGTGACCGACGACTCGCTTGCATGGGTTGTGCCAGATGATATTTCCTTGGAAAATCCGGCTTTCCATCCGGTGGCCCGGCGAGCGAACGCGTGTTCTTCACGCCAACGCGCGACTTTCACGCATGAAAAAGTGAAATAATGCCTCGAAATAATCCGGCGCACAGCGCACAACCAACCCTGCTAACGCTTGCGCCACTCCTTTTTCGGCGGTTCGGGCAGACCTTGCGCGCGCAACGCTGTGCGGAAATGGACCTTGGCAATTTTTGACAAATTCTCCGCGCCCTGTTCCGTCACAAATTTCTTTGCCGCCTCGTCCACCGCAGCGGAAGCGCCCTTCGGCAGTTCCACGTTGAACTGTTTTTCCAGGCTCGCCAGTCCTTTCACAAACCCGTCCCGCGCCAGAATCGAAGCCGCCGCCACCGCCAGATCCTCCTCCGCCTTATGACGCTGAACCAGTTCAATCTCCCGCCCCAGCGCCATGAGCGCCTTGGCCACCACTTCCTTTTTCGCCGCAAACTGGTCGCTGATGGCCTTGACCGGCACAGGATTCATCTGCTGCCGCTGGCCCATCAGGTTTTCAATCACGCGCGCATGGCCCCACGCCAGTATCGCGTTCACGCTCTTCATCTTCGCGTACAGCCGGTTGTAGGCTTCGTTGCCAATGGTGACAGTGTTCACCACGCAACCGGGCGTCTTGCGGATTTTTTCGGCCAGCTCGGCGATTTTCTTGTCGCTGGAGATGTTCTTGGAATCGCGGATGCCGGCATCCTGCCACGCCTTGACGACGCTTTCGTTGATGTACGCACCGGCAATGCACAACGGCCCGAAGAAATCGCCCTTGCCGCTTTCATCGACGCCGATGCGGGGGAGCAACAATTCGGGATTCAGGACGGTTTCGTAGCCAAGCCGCGCCTGTTTCAGGATTTCCGGTTCCAGGACGAACTCGATGAATTCCTGCGTTCCTCTGCCCTGCACCACCAGCTTGCCGCTCTCATAAAAAACGATGTTGGCCTTGTCGGATTCGAAGGCGAACCGCGCATAAGGCACCGTGCGAGCCTTCCATTGGCGCGCGCGCAACGCCGCGTCGAGCGCCGACGCCTGGTCGTCGGTCAGCTTGCACGTATAGGAAGTCAGCGGTTTCACAGAAAAATAAATAGCCGCAAAAAGGCGCAAAAGACACAAAAAGTTTTAACCGCAGATTACGCCGATTTCGCAGATAAAAATTAAACCCATGCAATCCGCCTAATCCGGGGTTTAAATACTGATAAAATCTTTGTGCCCTTTGTGCCTCTTTGCGGCAATACTTCGGGCGCAAAAATGAGTTCCAATTCAAAACTAAAAACTCAAAATTCAAAACTGCACAAGCTGGTTCCGCAGCTGCTGGACTGGTTTTCCGTCAATGCCCGCGACCTGCCGTGGCGCCGTACCCGCGATCCTTACGCCATCTGGGTCTCTGAAATCATGTTGCAACAAACGCAGGTCAAAACCGTGATTCCATACTGGGACCGCTGGCTGCGTGAACTACCCACCGTTAAGGCCGCTGCAAAAGCCAGCCCGGGCAAAATCCACAAGCTTTGGGAAGGGCTAGGTTATTACACCCGCGCCCGCAATCTGCAACTCGCGGCAAAGCAAATCGTCACCAAACATGACGGGAGATTCCCGCAAAACTTTGACGACGTGCTCGCCTTGCCGGGCATCGGCCGTTACACCGCCGGCGCGATCTGCAGCATCGCCTTCAACCAACCCACACCGGTTCTTGATGGCAATGTCATCCGCGTGTTAACGCGCGTATTTGGCATTGCCGAAAACCCGAAAGAGAAGGAAACGAACGCGTGGCTTTGGCAAATTGCAAAACAACTGGTTTGTCGCGCGAAGACCGCGAAGGAAACGAAGGAACAAAATGCTTCGCGACCTTCGCGGTCTTCGCGCGAAATGAATTCTTGTTCCTTTTTAAATCAATCCCTGATGGAACTCGGCGCACTGGTTTGCACGCCGCGAAATCCGCAATGCGGGGTTTGCCCGGTAAAAAAGCTTTGCGTCGCCTTCCGGGAAAATCGCGTGGACGAACTGCCCAACCTCGGCAAACGCGAAGCCGCCACAGCCCGCCACTTTGTCGCCGTGGTGGTCGGACGGAATGGGCGTTTTCTCATCCGCCAACGGCCGGCCGGCGTTGTGAACGCCCATTTGTGGGAATTTCCGAATGTGGAAGTAGCGGCGGGCGTCCCGCCAGCCGCTACCGCGTTGGCGCAGGCCGCAAAAAAAATTGGAATCGAACTCCGTGACGTCAAACCGCTTTGCACCATAAAACATTCCATCACGCGTTATCGCATTACCCTGGAAGCTTATCGCGTGAACCTCGGAGGGACGAGTTGCACGGATCCCCATTCCAAGCCGGCAAAGTCAGGGGCCCGTGTAACTTGCCCCGCCGGAGTCGGAATTTGGCAAACGCCAGCGCAGATGCAGGGACTGGCCTTCGGCAGCGCACATCGTAAGATTTTACGTTTGTTGACGGCCAGGGCCGGCCGATAAGGGCGCTTTACCTCTTCGCATTTCTCGTTATCTTGAGGTTTATTATGAAGCCGCTTCAAACCGCGCTGGCAGCGCTGATTTTGGCGGTGGCGGCACACGCGGGAAATCTGCCGCCGGTTCAAACCGTGTTCGTGATCCTGCTTGAAAACCATAACTGGTCCGACTTCAAAGGCAGCGTGGACGCCCCGTTCATCAATGGAACACTGCTGCCGATGGCGTCGCATTGTGAACAGTATTACAACCCGCCCGGCCTGCATCCGAGCGAGCCAAATTATCTCTGGCTCGAGGCGGGAACAAATTTCGGGGTTTTGGATGACAACGATCCGGCCTACAATCACCAGAGCACCACCCACCACCTCGTCACGCAACTTCGCAACGCGGGCATTTCCTGGAAAGCCTACCAGGAGGACATCACGGGCACGGTCGTGCCGCTGACACCCACCAACGGCTACGTGCCCAGACATGATCCGTTCGTTTTTTTCGACGACGTGACTGGCACAAATAATCCGAATGATCCGTACGGACTCGCCCATATCCGGCCATATGCCGAACTGGCGGGTGACCTCGCAAATAATTCCGTCGCGCGCTACAACTTCATCTCACCCAACCTGTGCCATAATGGACACGACGTTTGTGCGCCGGACAATAATTCCGTCCGGCAGACGGACGACTGGCTCGCCAGCGAGGTCCCAAAGATTCTCAACTCTGAAGCTTACTCCAACCATGGCGCGTTGTTCATCACCTGGGATGAGGGTGAAAATGGCAGCGATGGTCCCATCGGCCTGATCCTTGTTTCGCCGTTGGCGCGGGGCGAAGGCTATTTCAATACCATTGCCTGCACCCACAGCTCGTTGGTGCGGACGTTGCAGGAAATCTTCGGTGTTTCGCCGTGGCTGGGAGACGCTGCGAACGCCACGGATTTGGCCGACCTGTTCACGAAGTTCTCCCTCAGCCCCGGCGGCACAACCACCAACGGTACGTTTTGCCTGAACGTCTCTGGTGTCGTGCCGGGCCGGACGAATTTTGTCGAAGCCTCGAGCAACCTGACAGCGTGGATCGTGTTCAGCACCAATTGGAGTTCAAGCAATTCCTTTTCCATCGTGGACACTGCCGCAACCAATCACAACCGGCAGTTCTACCGCGCCCGGGAAGCGCAATAAAACACCTAGCAACGATTAAAAATCTCGCCAGCGCGGCATCCAATAGTATCTTATCCGCCCAATGATTTATTTTGACCACAACGCCACCGCGCCGGTCATGCGCGAGGCGCGCGAGGCCTGGCTGAATGCCACCGAGCACGTCGCCGGCAACCCGTCGAGTCCGCACCAATTCGGCGCGGCGGCCAGCAAGGCCATGATCGAGGCACGCGAAAAGCTCGCCGCGTTCCTTGGCTGTCCGCCCAACGAAATCATCTGGACGAGCGGCGCGACCGAGGCCAACAACATGGCCATGCACCACTTTGCGCAGGTGCTGGATCCCAAGGCCGAGGTGTGGGTTTCTCCCATCGAACATCCGTGCGTGATGGAATCGTCCAGGAAATATTTCGGCAAACGCGCGAAATTGATTCCCGTCACCCGCGCCGGGGTGATTGATCTGGACTGGCTGACCGCCGAACTCGCCGACGTGCGGCCGGGGCTCGTCGCCGTGATGGCCGCGAACAACGAAACCGGGGTGATTCAGCCGTGGCGCGAGGCGCTGGCCATCTGCCGCCAATACGAGGTGCCGTTCTTTAGCGATTCCGTGCAGTGGCTCGGCAAGATGCCCGCCAAAGGTCTGGGCGAATGCGATTTTCTCAGCGGCGCGGCGCACAAATTTGGCGGGCCGCGCGGGATTGGTTTCCTGAAAGTCCCGGCCAAAACCCACGTCACGCCGCTCATTATCGGCGGCAAACAGGAACGCGGGCAGCGCGCCGGAACTGAAAATGTCCCGATTATTCTCTCGATGCTGGCGGCGCTGGAAGCGCGCGAAAAGCAGCTCGCGCGCAGCGAACATATTTTGCGCGTTGTGTGGCGCGAGAATTTCGAGCGGCAGCTTCTGCTCAAACTGCCCGGTGCGGTAATTGTCGGCGCGGGTTCGCCGCGATTATGGAACACCGTTTCGGCGCTCGTGCCGGAAGGCAGCCAGCTCCGCTGGGTTTCGAAGCTCGACAAGGCCGGTTTTGCGGTTTCCACCGGCTCAGCCTGCACCACCGGCAAGGAGGAACCGTCGCACGTGCTCGCCGCCATGCATTTCAAGGCAGCCGAGGCGCATCGGGTGCTGCGTTTCAGCAGCGGCTGGGAGACCAAGGAATCCGATTGGGCCGCGCTGGCCGATGCCCTGGCGAAAATTCACGCAGAGACAGCCCACGCCAAGGCGTGAGCCAACGGATGATTGGCGCTACACGCTGTTAAGCATCCGCACTTCACGTTGCGGAAACGGAATGGAGATGTTGGCCGCACGCAGTTGTTCCGCAATGGCCTGATTGATTTCCCCCTGCGCCGAAACGTAATCGCTCACTTTTATCCACGGCCGGATGGCGATGTTGATGGAGGAATCGGCCAGCATGGTTACGCCGACCACGGGTGCGGGTTCCGTGAGCACGCGCGGGTTGGTGGCGAGCACGCGGCGTACGATGGCCGTGGCATCATTCAGATTCGTCCCGTAGGCCACACCGACGGAAAGGTCGAGCTGCCGGACGTTGCCATAGTTGTGCAGGATTTCACCGACGATTTTCCGGTTGGGAACCACCACCCGCGACTGATCCGTATGCACCAGCGCGGTCGAGAAGAGTTCGATTTTGGTCACCTGCCCCGACACGCCGGCGATTTCAATCCATTCGCCCACGCGAAATGGTTTGGTGAAAATAATGGTCAGGCCGGCGACGAGATTTCCGAGCACGCCCTGCAAGGCCAGTCCGACGCCAACACCGGCCACGCTGACACCGGCGATCAAGGCCGTCACATCCATCCCGGCGGTTCCGAGCGCAATGACCAGCGCCATGGCAAAAATGAACAGCTTCACAATGCGGACGAGGAGCGTCCGCATGGGTTGTTCCATCGCCCGGTGCGTCAACCACCGGTCAATCAGCTTGCCGATCCAGCCGGCGGCAACCAGGCCGAAAATAATGACCGCCAGCGCCGAAATGAGCGCGCCGCTGTGGCTGATGACGTAATCAATCAGTTTGTCCTGCAAGGGAGTCGAGTTTGCCGGGGTTGCCATGGAATTTATAGGTTTCTTAAATTGACGGCATTGGTTAAATGAATTTGCCGCACCGCGTCAACATCTGAATGATTTATAATGTCTGGATTCAAGGAGCGCGGCATTTATGCCGCTTCACTGTCGCCAGCCATTTGTGCACCGAAGCGGGCGAAAGCCCGCGCTCCCGGAGGCAAATCAAACATAATCGAATGATTGACGCCGTCGGATTTTTTGCGAATCTGCCTCCAGCATGACCCTCAGAACCCGCAACCGGCTGATGGCCTTCTCCGTCATCGCCGCACCCTTTATTTTTCTGCTTGGCCTGCTGCTGTTCTGGGATGCGGAGCCGCTGCCGCCCATCCCGCCCCTGCCCAATCCCAATGGATATGAGGATTTGGTGAAAGCGGGAAACATGGTATCGAATGATTTTGATAACTATGATGGATTTTCTTCGGCAAACTTACGTGAATTGATAAACGAGCATGCCGAGGTGCTTCAAACAGCCGAATCCGGCTTGCAACAGAAATGCAGAGTGCCATTGGATTACTCCCCCGATCCGTCGGCATTTCAGGATCGACTCGCCGCCCTGAAACGGCTTGCGCACGCCTTCGTTGCGGAAGGTCGTCTGGCGGAAATGGAAAACCGTCCCGGTGATGCCGCACGGTTTTATCTGGACACTATTCATCTGGGCAACGAGTCTTCACGCGGTGGCGCCCTCATCGATCAACTGGTCGGCACCGCCATTGAAGCAGTTGGCGTCGCCAATTTGCAAAAGGCCGTCGGCCAACTGGACGCAAAAACCTGCTGTGAAACCGCCGTCACGCTGGAAACTCTGGATGCCCAACGGCAAACCTGGGACGATGTCATGCAACAGGAACGTGATTGGTCGCGCCGGACCTTTACCGGAATCCGCTACGAGTTGGTTAGATTGATGGATCGCCATTCCCTGGAAAAGATATTCCAAAATGCCGAACAGCATTTCGAGAAGCAGCAAAGCCAGACACGCCAGCTGATCATAGACCTTGCCGCGCGGGCCTACGAATTGGACAAAGGCCATCGTCCCACGAGCGTCACCGATTTGGTGCCGGATTATCTCAAAGCCATCCCGCAAGACCCGTTCAGCGGCACGAACATGGTTTATTCGCCTTAACGCTTCGGAAGGATGAGTTACACGAGTCCCTGACTTCAAACTCCGGGATCCGAATGGGGACTCGTGTAACTCGTCCCTCCGAAAATGGAATTATTCACCGCGATAGACCGCCAGGGCCGTGCAGGTCTCGGCCACGACAACTTCCGCGAGTAGAGGTAGTTTTGGTTTCAGCTTGTTCCAGATCCAGACCGCGATTTCCTCGCTGGTGGGGTTTTTAAGCCCGGGGATTTCGTTCAAATAGCGGTGGTCCAGTTTTTCCCAAACCGGCTTGAACGCCGCGGTGATGTCCGCGTAATCCATCAGCCAGCCGAGCTTCGCGTCACACTCGCCGGCCACGACAACCTCGACCACAAAGCTGTGTCCGTGCAATCGCCGGCATTTGTGCGATTTCGGCAGCCGCGGCAACAGGTGCGCCGCCTCGAACTGAAACGTTTTTCGTAATTCCATTTTCATTTTTTTCAAAAGTCAGTGGTCAGTAGTTAACAGTCAGCAGCTGGCCACCAAGCGGTTCCGCAGCACAAAACTACTGACCGCTGACTACCGACTACTGACTATTCACTTTTCCCAATCCGTCCAAGTGACCAAATCGCCCAGCGCCGGCCGGCCGTCGTGCCGCCAGGTCAACGGCGGATTTTGCATCTGGCCGAGCGGACACACCCGCGTCGCGCCCCAGCGCGCCAGTTGCCCGGCCAGTTCCTCCGCCTGAGGCTCCGCTGCGGCAATGCCGACTGTTGAAACCTTCCCGCGCACAACCTCGGCGTGTTGCAGCAGCCCGGTCAAATCCTTCACTGGCTTGACATAAATGAACCGGTTCAGGCACGAGATCTGAAAACGCGCATCCGCTTCAAAAACCACCGTCCACGCCGTGGACTCCTTGCTGTGCCACATCAGAGTTTCGGGCGAATGCGCCGCCCGCACCTCGTAAATGCCCCGACGCGACGCGATGGCCGCCGCATGCGGTGTGGCCAGCTCGCCGCGCGGCTCGGTCTGTTCGCGCCGGGCCAGTTCATCCGCCAGCAACTCCGCAAATCGTTCCGGCGACACTGCGCCACCGGTTTGAACGTAAACCACATGCGGCGAAAGGCAGCCGAGCTGGTTCCACGCCACCACGTCGTCCGTCACGCGGGCGGCCATTCGCGGCGCGTTCGCATGGGATAAAACCTCATTCGTCACAAAGCCAAAACTCACACGATGACCGTAACCCTGAAAGCGCGTGGACGCCGGCAACCGCGAGCGAATGGCCGCCAGCGTTTCATCACTGCCGGTCGCGGTGACGCAATCAGCCTCGGCAAACAAGACGCTTTCCAAATCAGCGTTTCCGCCGGGCCATTCGGCAATTTCCAGGCACGCGCCCAGCTTGGAGTCCGCCTCGTAGAGCGAATGCGCAAACAGCCGCGGCAACCACGCCGAGCCGCCGGCACATTTCACGAACTGCGCCGAGCGGGCGAGCAGGCCCAGCACGATGCTGGTCAGGGTCGGGTTCGGAATATTACCGGCGGCGATATGAATGAGGAATTCCGGTCCGCGCCAAAAGTGACGGGTGGCGGCTGACGAGTGACCGGGGTCATGACACATGACAAGTGACGCGTGACACGAATCCGCGCCCAGGTCCTGGGCCAGTAACGCCTGTAAATTGTCGCGGGTGATTTGCCGAAAGAAGGCGTCCAGGCCGCGTTTCAGTGTGGCGATGGAAAAACCGGTTTCCGCCGGGCCGATTTCCAGCGCCAGGTGCCGGAAGGTGTTGTCGGGTTTCCGCCAGGCTTCCGCCACGTCGCTCAAGACTTTCACCAGTTGTTCCGTCGAACGCCCGGCCAGGTAAAGTTCGCGATTGCGCTTCAGCGTCTGACACGCCTCTGTCAGCAGGGCCGGCGACAACACGGCTTCCGGCGGCAGATCGGCGAGAAAATAGTTGGGCAGATTCATTTGAGCGCGGCGTGCGGAGTGCGGAGTTCAGAGTGAGACATCAATGAACAGCCGCGCGGTTCGGCCAACGGGGAGCGGCCCAGCAATTCAAAGCCATCACCCCGGCGGATGCCCAAATCCTCCGTTTGAACGGCCAGCACGGAAAAGACGTTGGCCAGATCAAAAATGCGAATCAAACCCGTTTCGCCATTCGTCACTTCGCGTCCGGTCTCCGGCGAAATTAGTTGTACCCGCGCCCAAGGCGGGAAATGCAACGGTACCGGGAGCGCTGGCTTCCAGCCGGCGGGTCGCTTGGTTGCACCTGTAAAAACACGCCGGCTGGAAGCCGGCGCTCCCGGGGCATAAGCTTGCGAACTCAACTCGCTCATGCCGTATTCGCACACGATATTTTCGGGCGGAACGCCCAGCCGCTCCGTGATAAGCGCGTGCAGTTCCTCCTTTGGCATCGAACGCGAGCGATTTTTGTAGCCGCCGGTTTCCATGACCCGCGACCCTGGCGGAAGCTGGAACCGCAAATGGTGTTCGCCCAGAAAATCCAGCAGATGCACAAATGAAAATGCCGTGCCTAAAATAAGTTTTGGATTTTGAGTTTTAAGTTTTGAGTTGTCGGCCAGCGCGGCCGGCGCGGCATCAAAATCCAATGCCCAGGAACCGTCGGGCGCAATTTCACCGACGAATGCCGGTTCCACTGCGCCAATTTTTTGCCGCACAGCTTCAAACATGTGGACCAACGATGAATGTGGTGCCTGCTCCGGTGGTGGCGTAAGGCAAAGCAATCGTAAATCGTAAATCGTAAATCGTAAATCAGGCAGAACATTTGCCAGAAACCAAGTTGACAACGAAGCCTGGTAAACTTTTAAAGACTCCCGGCAATGATAGTGGCGGCTGGGCTCCTGCCCGGTCGTGCCGCTGGAATGAAAGACAGTATCACGCTCTTCCGGCGGAATGCACGAAAGCTCCAGTTCCTTGAATGCAGATGTTGGTACCGCGGGAATTTGGGTCCAGTGCTCCACGATTCCCGGTGTAAGGCCCCGCGCTTCGCAGATTTTTCGATAAGCGGTGTTGTGTTGGAATTGGAGTGCGAAAAGCTCGAGCGCAAGCGAGTCAAATTTCAGTTCCGGGTAGGGTCGGCGCGCGGCACCGACCGGACGCCGCAGCGCGGCGTCCCTACCGTGAATGGCTTCGCGCAGGCGCGCGGCAAAGCTGGAAAGTTCGTGGTTCATGCGGTTTTTGGTTACGGCTGGTTTTCCGCCACAGCCGAAGCACAGGGTAGCAAGGAACCGGACTACGGCAATTGAAATCCTCCTCGTCCTCCGGCCCGTTCTCGTCCTCGACCTTCCGATTACTAGAACGAGCACGACGACGAGGAAGAATGGGGAGATTGCCAACGCCGCGTTTGTCCGTCACACTGGATTTTGAATGAACAAACGGTTTTACATCACCACCGCGATTGATTACGTGAACGGCCAGCCGCATCTCGGCCATGCTTACGAAAAGATCATCGCCGACGTGATCGCGCGGTCGCGGCGCAGTCTGGGCCAGGAGGTTTTTTTTCTGACCGGCCTTGACGAACACGGCCAGAAGGTCCAGCAGGCCGCCATCGCCGAAGGCAGGACGCCGCAGGCTTACTGCGACCAACTGGCGGCGGATTGGAAGGCGTTTGCAAAAAAACTGGAACTGACCAACGACGATTTTGTCCGCACCACCGAGCCGCGTCACAAGGAATTCGTCCAGGCGATTCTGGCCAAACTTCACGCCGACGGACAATTTTACCAGAAGACCTACAAGGGCTTTTACTCGACGAAAGAGGAGACTTTTCTGACCGACAAGGACCGTCTGCCCGACGGCACATTCGATCCGGCCTACGGCGAGGTCATTGAACTGGAGGAAAGCAACTACTGGTTCAAGCTGCGGGACCAGCAGCAGTGGCTGATTGATTATCTCGAGGCGAATCCATCGTTTGTGCAGCCCGATTACCGGCGCAACGAAGTGCTGGGCTTTCTCAAAAACAGCACGCTTGAAGACCTTTGCATCACGCGGCCGGCGGCACGGCTGAACTGGGGCATTCCCCTGCCGTTCGACCAGGATTTCGTCACCTACGTCTGGTTCGACGCGCTGGTGAACTACATCAGCATCCCCGCCGCCCACGGCGATGCCACCATTCTGGCCGCATCGAACTCCAAGCTCCGAACTCCAAACTCCGAATTTGGATTGTGGCCGGCCGACATCCATGTCATCGGCAAGGACATTCTGAAATTTCACGCCGTATTCTGGCCGATCATGCTCAAGGCCATGGGCCTGCCGCTGCCGAAACAAATTCTCGTGCACGGCTGGTGGCAGAAGGAAGGCGCCAAAATCAGCAAGAGCACCGGCAACATTGTTGACCCGATGGCGGTCATTGACGAATGGGGCCTGGACGCCTTTCGCTTTTATGTTTTGCGCGAACTGGACATCGGCCCGGACGGCAACTGGACCGATGCCGGGTTCAAGGCGCGTTACCAGGCCGAACTCGCCAACGGCCTGGGCAACCTGGTGAACCGTTCGCTCTCGATGCTCAAGCGCTACCGCGCCGGCGTCGTGCCGCCGAGGCATGATGAGCTGATCACTGCTGCCACCCAGGCCACGGAGGAGACCCACGGGCTGCTCAGGCAAAACCAACTGCAGTCCGCGCTGCAAAGCATCTGGGGACTCATCACCCGTGCCAACCAATATGTGGACCAGACCAAGCCGTTCAGCCTGGCCAAGGATCCCGCCCAGGCCAAACGGCTCGACGAGGTGCTCTACAATCTCGCCGAGACCTGCCGCGTACTGGCCGTTTTACTCTGGCCATTCCTGCCCGGCACGGCGACGAAGATTTACGCACAACTCGGTCTGACCGGCGCACCGGACAAATTTTCCGAAGCCGCCTGGGGCGGATTGCAACCCGGCCACAAAATCGGCGAACCCGCGCCGCTCTTTCCGCGCAAAGACAACCCGCAACCTTGAAATCACCAGGCGCCAGCGTCCGCAAGGTTCGAGCCGGTTTCAAAAATGAAAACCGGCGCACAACCTGAAACCGAGCATGAAAAATAAAATTGCCATCCTGTTCCTGCCGATTGCCATCGGGGTATCTGCCCTGGTGATTTCGGGCTGCGCGTCCACCGGCCCCCTGACCATCCAACAGGCAAATTGTCCCGCGGACAAGGTGGATGCCCGCGGTTTGTTCACCGAAAATTGCATCGTCTGTCACGGCCAGAACGGCCGCGCCCATACCTTCCACGGCTGGCTGGTCGGGGCGCAGAATCTGACCAACGCGAAATGGCAGGCGGACACCACCGACAGCCAGATCATCAATGCCATCAAAACCGGGCCAAGCGTGATGCCCGCTTTTGAAAAGAAATTGTCCCCGTCCGAGATTGAAGCGCTGGCCAAATACGTACGCTCCTTCCACCCGGCCCATTGAGGTGGAAAGGCCGGGTAACCAAACAAAGTCCCCGGCAACCGGAGCGCGGGCGGCCGGTCCGCATGATCGAAGCCCAGAAACACGCGGGCGAGCCGCCCGCACTCCGGTTCGCCATTGAGATTTGCACAGGTCTCAAACGGGGTTGGCAGGCAGGGTCTTTTGAGCTAAATTATTCTCATGAAATTGAGCTCCGCCGTGGAAGATTCATTGTCGGCTGCTTTATTCCTTGCCATCGCCTTCATTACTGGCTGTGCAACAATCCCGCCGGTTGACTGGAACAGCCGGGTCGGGCATTACACTTACGCCCAGGCCATCAATGAACTTGGCCCTCCGAACCGGCAGGTCCGGCTCAGTTCCGGCGCCATCGAGTCTAAATGGTTTGTCCCGCCCAATGGTGTCACCAGCCAGCCCAATAACGGCCTGAACAACGGATTCGGTGCAGGCCCGAACCTCACCCCCGCCTTCAACAACCAGTATCTGCAACTCACCTTTGACGCCAATGGAGTGTTGGCCAACTGGTCGAAGAAGTATTGAATCAGTTCAACGCCACGCCGCGGCGGATGTAGGTCGGGATGTCGAGGTCTTCGCCCTTGTGAATCGTCGGCTCGCTTTTGTCGAAACGGCCCTTGGAAATAATCGCCAGCGGCAACTGCGCCTGGCGCATCTTGGCAGCACCTTTCCGGCCGCGCCGGGCGATGACTTGTTCACGTTGCTCCGGCGTCAATGACCCGGTGGCAGGAAAACAGCGCGACGCCGACCGTCCCGACCCGCGCGCAGCCGTTGGTTCAGCCAAATCACTTTCCAGCGCCGGGGATGGCGCGCCGGCCGGCGATTCCGCCGCCGGCATCGGACTGGATTGTTTCGCCGCAATGATGGTCACGGACAGACGGGTTTTCAACGTTTCGTCCACCGCCGCGCCCATGATGATCTGGGCGCGTTCGCAATGACGGCTGATTTGCTCCATCACGCGGCCCACCTCGGCCATGGTCATATCCTTGCCCCCCATCAAGCTCACCAGCACCGCATCGGACTCCGCCAGGGCGCGGCCTTCGTCCAGCAACGGATGGGAGAGCAACTTCTCCACCACCTCGCGCGAGCGCGCCGGACCGGAGGCCTCGACGGACGCAAATGCGCTTTCGGAATGACGGTCGCGCAGCAGGGTGCATAAATCGGCAAAATGAATCTGAATCAAACCGGGCCGGGTAAGCAAACGCCACACACCGCGCACGCCCTCGACCAGCAAATCGCCGGTGATGCGAAACGTGTCGAGCACACTGGTGTTCTCGTCAATCAACTTGAAGGTCTTCTGGCACGGCAGGCAGACAACGCCATCGGCGACGGATTTGAGCTGCTGCAAACTTTGCTGCGCCTGTTGCTGGCGGCGGTTGCCTTCGCAGCCAAACGGCAGCGTCACAAAGGCCAGCACCAATGCGCCGGTTTCCTTCGCCGCACGCGCGAGCACGGGGCTGATGCCGCTGCCCGCGCCACCGCCCAGCCCGGCAACAATGAATATCACCTCGGCGCCCTCACAAGCGCTTTTGAGGGTGGCAAACTGTTCCTCGGCCATTGCGCGGCCGCGTTCAGGATCGCCGCCCGTGCCCATGCCCCGCAAGAGCCTGTTTTCGAGCTGAATCTTCAGCGCGGCGGACGAAGCCGCCAGCGAAGCCGCGTCCGTGTTGACCGCCGCGAAAGCCGCACCGGCGAAATCCTCGCCGTTAATGGCGGCGAGCAGGCCGACGCCGGCATTGCCGACGCCGAATATTTTGGCGGTGGACATCCTGGCCGGATGGGCGGCGGGCAAATCGGTTGGCTCACGCATCATGGCAGGACTTTAAGTTATGGGGTTTCATGACAGGAAAGGGATTCAAGGTCTGTGCCAAAAGCGGCCGAAGGCACCTTTGATGCCCTCCGTCAGCGACGTTTTGCCTTCACGTTTGCGCGTCTTGAACGAGCCAAACTTCACCAGGCCGATGGCGGTCACAAACTCCGGCTGGTCGAGTGCGGATTTGAGGCCGCTGACGGAATTGGTCTGGCCCAGCGAAACCGGCATTTGCAAAACGTGCTCCGCGAGTTTGGCGATTTGCGGAATCCGCGCGCCGCCGCCGCAGAGAAAAACGCCCGCGCGCAAATAATCGAACAGCCCGGCCTGCTCCAAATCCTGCGCCACCAGCTGAAAGATTTCCTCCAGCCGCAGCGACATGATGCGCTGCAAATGTTCGACGTTGACGGTCTTCAGCGGCAGGCCGAGTTCATTGGTGACGGTGACGTTCCGGCCCCGGGTTTCCTCGTTCAACAACGCCGAGCCGTGCTCGAGTTTGAGCTTTTCCGCGCGGCTCAACGGCACTTTCAAGCCGTAAGCCAGGTCATTGGAAACATGATCGCCACCGATGGCCAGCACACCGGTATGCCGGATGACGCCGCCGGCATACACGACGTAATCGGTCGTACCGCCGCCGATGTCAATCACCAGGGCGCCAAGCTCCTTCTGATCGCCGGTCAACAGCGCGAGCGACGAGGCCAGGCCATTGAACACAATTTCGTCCACTTCCAACTGCAGCCCCTTCACCAGCCGGATGGCATTCTGCAAACGGTTCGTGTTGCCGTGGACCACATGAACGTCCACCTCCAGGCGCGACCCCAGCATCCCGACCGGATTCGTCACGCCATCCTGGCCGTCCACGAAAAAGTGCTGGCGGATGGCATGAACGACGTTGTTTTCCGTGGGCAAATTGATCGCCTTCGCGTTTTTGATCACGTCCTGCACGTCATCCTCGGAAATCTCGCGATCGGCGGAGACCACCGGATGCACGCCACGATTGTTAAAGCCGCGGATATGTCCGCCCGTCACGCCGAGATACACGTTGCGAATCTCCACGTCGGCCATTTGCTCGGCTTCGACGATGGCGTTGCGCACGTCCTCCTCGGCCTGGGTGGTGTCCGCGACTTCGCCCTTGCGCACGCCCCGCGAGCGGGACTGGCCGAGGCCGATGACATTCAGCGTGCCGTCGGCACCCCGTTCGCCAACGACCGCGCAGACTTTCGAAGTGCCAATTTCCAAACCGACAATGATGGATGAATCATCAAACATTTTTCCTCCGGATAAGTGGGGGGGTGTTCGCGCGGGGCAAAGCGGACGGCGCGGCGACGGCTTCCATCCAACGAACGGGAACGTTGTTGGAAACCGCCAGATTAACTGCTGCAATCGCCCGGTTCATGCGTTGTCCCAAATCGTAAATCTCGCGCCAGCGTTGCAATTGTTGATCCAGGTTGTCGAGGCCAAAAGTAATCTGGCCGCCCTGCCCCGTCGTGGCCACGATCACGCCCGGCGACGCTACGTCAAGGCGCCGCAAATTCACCAGCCCCGCCATTACCGAGCGGTCAAAGTCGCCGATCAATTGCAAGGCGGCGAGCGCCTGCGGCGATTCAACCCGCTGCCCCGGCTGCAATTGATACACATTCAAACCCGCGATCACCGGCAATTGGTCCCGAACCTGCGCCAGGGGAATCACGCACAGGCGGGGATCCAGCGGTTGCATGACATAACCGTCCGCATCGAGTTGATACACGGTCACCACGATGCCGCCCGCCGGACCGGCGTGCGGGATGTCCACCTGCGCGACCGGCTGGCGTTCCATCACGCGAATCCGCAACGTGCCCGGCAGCACGCGTTCGACGGAAACAGAGCCAATGGTCGACACGAGATCCAGGTTCCGCTTGACCGACCCCAGATCCAGCGCCATCAGGTTGTCGCCGGGCTTCACCCCCGACCACCGGCGCAACTGGTCCGGTGCAATCACCCCGTCCGTCTGCACGTCCACGCGCTGGATGGCAAACTCGGAATTGTCATAGACGAACTTGTCGAGCGCCCATTCGCCCGCGCACCAGAACAAATAAAGACCGAACACCGTGCCAAACGTGACCGCCAGCACCACGGCCCCCAACCGCATGCGGGTCGCCTGCACCTGGCGGGAACGCAGCTTCACGTCGAGCACGTGCCGCCGGCCCAATCGCCGGTTTTTTGGTCCAGGTTTAAACCACATGGTTCAATTCAAAATAAGGAACCGCCGGCGGATTCACGCCGCGAACTCGGGCGATTTTGCCCGTTTCATTTTTGGCTTTTCATTTCTTTGCAACGCCAAATCCACCATGCGCTGGCAAAGCTGGGCGTAATCCAATCCCGCCGCCGCCGCTGCCTTGGGCAACAAACTGGTCTCCGTCATGCCGGGCAGCGTGTTGACCTCCAGCACCACCGGCTCGCCGCCGGCACGCACCATCACGTCCACGCGCGCATAATCCCGCCCGCCAATCGCCTCGAAGGCACCGCGCGCCGCGTCCTGGATCCGCCGCGTCGTCGCCGCATCAAAGGGCGCCGGGCAGAAATAATCCGTGCAACCCGCCGTATATTTGTTGCGATAATCGTAGCTGCCAACCTTGGGCCGCACTTCGACCACCGGCAGCGGTTCACCCCCCAGAATGCCAACCGTGGTTTCGCGGCCGACGATTTTTTCCTCAACTAAAATCTCCGAATCGAACTTCAAGGCTTCCGTCAGCGCAGTTTGCCAATCCTCAACGCGTTCAACAAACTGTAATCCGACGCTGGAGCCCTGCCGCACCGGTTTCACCACCAGCGGCGGCCGCCAATCCTTCGGCCACGGGGTTTTAACCGAATCCACGACCAGAAATTTCGCCGTCGGAATTCCAGCTTCGACACAACGCTGCTTAGTCAGCACCTTGTCGAAGGCAATGCGGCTCGCCTCCGCATCGCAGCCCGTGTAAACCGCGCCGCGCCGTTCAAGCTGCCGTTGAACCGTTCCGTCCTCGCCATAAGTGCCGTGCAACACCAGAAACACCACCCCGGTTCCGCCGGGCAAATCGAATTCACGGTTTTGGGGATCAATTTCAACCACCTCATGGCCGAGCGAACGCAGCGCCCTGGCCACCGCCGTCCCGGAACGCAACGATACTTCCCGCTCCGCACCGGGCCCGCCCAACATCACCGCGATGTGCAATTTTTGCTTCATTCCTCGCCGACGATTTTAACTTCCGTCTGCAACTCAATGCCGCGTTCAACCTTGGCCTTCGCTTTCACAATGTCAACCAATTCCAACACGTCGCGCGCCGTGGCGGTCCCGTCATTCACGATGAAATTGCCGTGCTCGGCGGACACCCTTGCGCCGCCAACGCGTGCGCCTTTCAAGCCCAGTTCATCCACCAATTTGCCCGCCGGAATCTGGCCGGGGTTCTTGAACATGCAACCGGCGCTGGGAGCGGCGGGCTGTGATGCCCAACGCTTTTCGCTGAACGCCTCCATGCGCGCTTCGATCTCTCCCCGGGGCGCAGACAGGCATTTGAACACCGCGCCGAGCGCGATGTGATTTTTTAACGTGTCACAGCTGCGATATTCAACCGCCATTGCCTTCGGCGCGAGGTCGTGAACATTGCCATCCCAGTCCATCAGCCGCACCGACTCGACCACATCGAACGTCTGGCTGCCCATCGCGCCCGCGTTCATCCGCAACGCGCCGCCAACGCTCCCGGGAATGCCTTCCAGAAATTCCAGGCCGCCCAAACCGTTTCGTCGGGCCTCCACCGCCACGTTCTTCAATTTTGCGCCCGCCCCGCAGCGCAAGCGTTCGCCGTCAACCTCAATCCGGCTGAAATTCAGGTGCGCCAGGCAAAGGATCAAACCGCGATAGCCACCGTCGCGCACCAGCAAATTCGAGCCGCGGCCGACCACAAGGAACGGCAGGCCGTGCGCGTTGCAAACTTTCAAAATGCCGGTTAGGTCCTCTTCCAACGCCGGCTCAACATACAGGTCCGCCGGGCCGCCAACGCGCAGGGTGGTGTGTTTCGCCATGGGTTCGTCGCGGCGAACAACCGCGGCGCGCGAAACGCACCCGGCCAGTTCAGCGGCAATTAACTCAGCGGATGTCATCGGTGTTTCCAACCGGCAGGTTGCTGTCCTCATGCCACAACCATCAAATTCAGTCCGCCGTGCCCGGCGGATTTTTCCCCGCTCCGCCCGGCCAGACCGGACGGTTCGTCAATGGCTTTCAAAATGGTGCTGGCGATCTGCTCGGCCGCTCGCGGTGCGTGCCATTCCGCGAGTGCCGTCTGCATGACCGCGCGGGCGGCCTGGTTTTCGACCAGTTCGTCCAGGATGGCCACCACGCCTGCCGGCGTTGCATTCTTTTGCTCGACCAGCCGGGCGGCCCCTGTGGTTTCAAACGCACGCGCGTTATGGAATTGATGATCATCGGCCGCAGCGGGAAAAGGCACGAGCAGCGCCGGCAACCGCACGGCCGCAATTTCGGCCAGGGATGAAGCCCCGGCGCGGCTTACCGCGACCGTGGCCGCGCCCAACGCCAGGTCCATTTCCGCGAGAAAGGGACGAACGACGGCCTTAAAGCCGAGTCGGGCATAGGTTTCAGCCACCTTTTCAACCTGGCCCGCACCGGTAAGGTGCAGCCATTGCCAGGTGGCAGCGCGCCCGGCCAGCAACGGCACGGCGGCCAGGATGATTTCGTTGATGGCGCTGGCGCCCTGGCTGCCACCCATCACCAAAATGACGGGGCGCTGTGGATCCAGACCCAGCGCGGCGCGGCACGCACCGGGCTCACGCTGCTGAAATTGGGGGCGCACCGGCGTGCCGGTGTGCGTGACTTTGCGCGCTCCCAGCCCGGCCGCCGTCTCGGAAAATCCGACAAACGCCTCATCCACAAAACGCGCGAGCAGACGGTTCGCGCGTCCGGGAATGGTGTTGGACTCATGGAGAAAGGTGCAGGCGCCGGATTTTTTTGCGGCAAGAACCGGCGGTGCGCTGGTGAAGCCGCCCATGGCCAGAACCGCATGCGGCGGTTGCAACCGGAAAATTTTCCGCGCCGCGCGCCACGATTGCCAGAAGCTGCGCCCAAACGACAGATAATTGCGATTTTGCAACCCGACGGCAGGCAGCGTGACGATATCCACGCCGCGAACAGATTTCACGGCCTGCTGATCCACCTCCTTGGGCGAAATGAGCAGCGTGACGGCACAGCCACGTTGGGTGAGTTGTTCGGCGACGGCCAGACCCGGAAAGAGATGCCCGCCCGTGCCGCCGCAGGCGATGGCGACGAAGGGCGCTTTGGCTCCGGACCGGGTCATGTGGATTGGGCAGAGGGAAGTTCGTCGGTGGTGATGGCGGTGGTGGCAACGCGTTCGCGCACCTGGGCATGGCGCGCAATGCTGAACAAAATCCCCACACAGGTAAACATGGCCATGAGATTGGAGCCACCGTAGCTGATGAACGGCAGCGGCAGGCCTTTGTTGGGCAACGCGCTGGTCACGACCCCAATGTTAATCGCCGCCTGCAAACCGATTAAAAGTGTAATGCCGGTGCCCAGCAAAAAGCCGAATGTGTCACGCGCGTTGAGCGCGATGTAAATTCCGCAAATCACAATGACCACGAAGGCCAGTAAAATGAACAGGGTTGCCATCAAGCCCAGTTCCTCCCCAATGATGGAGAAGATGAAATCGGTGTGATCTTCCGGCACAAAGCCGAGCTTTTGCCTGCCGTTGCCCAGACCGAGCCCGGTCCAGCCGCCGGAGCCGAGGGCAATCATGGCCTGATAAGCCTGATAGCCCACCCCATCCTTGTGTTCCTCCAAATTCCACCAGCTGAAAATACGCCTCATTCGCATGGGATCAAAAAAAAGCGAAATCGCCAGAGCGACCGCGCCAAGCACCACCGGGGGGACGATATATTTCCAACGAACGCCGGCCACCAGAAGCATGGCGCTACTGACGGCGGCCAATAATATGGTCGTGCCGCGGTCGGGTTCAACAAACACCAGACCCAGCACCAGCGCGATTAACACACCGGGTAAAAGAACCCCGCGGTTCAAGGTGTGCATGTGCCGCTGAAAATGCTGGCCATACCAGGCCAGCAGAATGACGAGGGCGAGCTTGGCAAGCTCGGAGGGTTGAAAACGCACGCCGTGTAAATCGAACCAGCGGCGTGCGCCATTGATTTTTCTGCCGATGTGCGGCACGAGTACCAGCACCAGCAATGTCAGCGCCAGCAGGAAAACCGGCCACGCAAGTTTTCTGAGCAGTTGATAATCGAAGGCTGTCGCCGCCGCACAGAGGGCAAGACCAAACACACACCAGACCAGCTGCAGCGCGAGATAATGCACGCCAACCTGCGTCATGCTTGAGCTGTAAAGCATCACCAGCCCGAGCGCCAGCAGGGCAGCGACACAAAACGCCAACGTCGTGACGGCGAATCTCATCTCAACATTTCAAATCAGCGCCGGTTACCATCCGTTCTATTGTGTGCCGGGCGCGTTGCCCGGCGCAGGAGTGGTGTCCGTGGTCGGCGGCGCAGCGGCGGGAGCCGGAGCGGGAGCCGGTGCGGCTTCGGTCTTCGCCGGAATCTTCAGTTTTTCACCAACTTTGATCCGGGTCGAGGACAGGCCGTTTTCGGATTCAATCGCTTTGATGGTCAGGCCGTTGCGCTTCGCGATTTTTGACAGCGTATCACCCGACTTGACGATATAGATTTCCTGGCCGTTGTCGGCACCGGACGAACCGGTCACGCCGGCTGTGGTATCGGCCGCGGTGGAACCGCCGGGAATTGAGAGCTTTTGACCCACCTTTAATTTGGCCGGATCAATGCCGGGATTGGCCGCTTCAATTGCTTTGATCGTTACGCCATTCTTCTTGCCGATCTTCCAGAGCGAATCGCCCTTGACCACGACGTATTCCGTCCCGGCGGATTCCGTCGCCGCTGGCGGGGCCACCGCGGTCGGAGGCTGCACCGGTGGATTGGACGCTTCCACTGGTGAAGGAAGATTGGTGCTCACCGCCGTCTCATTCGTATCGATCGTGGTGGACGGCTGGTTCTCGGTCTCGCTCTGCTCGCGCTTGCAACCTTGGATGAGCATCGCCGTGAGGCCGGTGATGCTGACAGCGAGCACACAGAAGACGGCAAATTTTAAACGCGAACGGCGTTTGCTTTGTTGCTCCAACAGGGAGCCCTGGGGTACGAATGGATTGGGACTAGTCATTGATTTGGCGCTGATTGCGTCCTTTCATGATGAGGTTGGTTGGTTGAGTTTCGCGCCATGAGGTTTTCCCTCTCAAAACTTCCTGGCGTTTTAAAATATTTATGTTCATCAGTTTACGCTTGAAGCGGGCTATAATGCGGATCGCTCAAAGACAGCTGATTTTCAAGCCATCGCCCCAATAAAAGCACCTTTTGGGCCACCGCACGCCTTACCGTTACCGGCAATGGTTTTAACAACAGATGGTCACCGGCGCAAGGGGCAAAGCGACCCATCCCGCTTTCATTTTTGGTCAAGGCAAACATCATCCTCATCTCAGTTTCAGCGTGGCCAGCGCGACAACCGCGAACAGCACGCACAAAATGTAAAAGCGCATCACCACTTGTGATTCGTACCATCCCTTTTTCTCGAAGTGATGATGCAACGGCGCCATCAAAAAAATTCTTCGGCCGACGCCATAACGTTTCCGCGTAAATCGAAACCAGCCGGTCTGCAATATGACCGAAACGGCCTCCAGCACGAACACGCCGCCCGCAATCACCAGCACAAACGGCTGATGAATCATCACGGCGATGATTCCGAACGCTCCGCCGAGCGGCAGCGAACCGGTGTCGCCCATGAACACCCGCGCCGGATGGCAGTTGAACCACAAAAACCCCAACCCCGCGCCGATCAACGCCGCGCAAAACACGGTCAACTCGCCCGCGCCGTTCACGTACGGAATCTGCAAATAACCGGCGGCCTTCACGTTGCCCGCCAGGTAGGTGAAAATCAAGAATACAAATGCGACGATTAACGTGCAGCCAATGGCCAATCCGTCGAGGCCGTCCGTCAGGTTCACCGCATTGGAACTCCCGACAATCGCCAGCACCACGATCAGCAGGCCGATCCATCCCGCGCCGACCGCCACGGGATATTTGTAAAATGGGACCATGATTTCCGTCACCAGTTTGCCGGTTGAAGGCGTCAGCCACAGATAGACCCCGATGAAAACGGCGAGCAAAACCTGCACCCACAATTTCAAGCGCGGCGGGGTGCCACCGCCGCTTTGCTGGACGATTTTGGCGTAATCGTCGTAAAATCCGAGTCCGGCCAGCACCAACACCGAAAGCAGGGTCAATTCGACCTGGGCATTCCACTGCGTCCACAACATTGTCGAAAACACCAGCACGGCGACAATCAAAATGCCACCCATGGTTGGCGTGCCCTTTTTGCTGAGCACGCGCGCCTCCAAACCGCCGGCTTCCTCGGCCTTGTCGGCGTAGTCCTGGCCGAATTTCAATTGCTTGAGCCAGTGAATGATTTTGGGTCCGAGCCACCAGCTTAAAATCAGAGCCGTGATCGCCGCGCCGGCGCTCCGCACCGTGATGTAGCGAAACAGGCGTAACGCGGACAGGCGATCCGCCCAGTGCGTTCCCGCCGACCAATCGACCAGTTTTTGGCTCAAATAATAAAGCATGGCCTTGAATCACGATTTCTCCGACCTCAACGTTTCCGCGATGCGTTCCAGGCGGGACGCCCGCGACGCCTTCAACAACACCACATCGCCTGCCTTCAAAAAGTTTTTCACCACCGCCATGGCCGCCTCGACGTCCGCAAATTCAATCACACGGTTCAATCCGGCACCGCGCGCCGCCGCCGCCAGCACCGGCGCCATCTTCCCGACGGCGAACAACTGGCCAATGCCCAATTCCGCCGCCCGACGACCCACTTCGGCATGGGCCGCCTCACTTTGAGCCCCGAGCTCGGCCATGTCGCCGAGCACCGCCACCCGCCGCCCCTGCAACGGAAGTTCACAAAGCGTCTCGAGGGCCGCAATCACCGAGTCCGCATTCGCGTTGTACGCATCGTCGAGCACCCGCACGCCGCCCGCCTCCCAAAATTGCAGCCGCATCTTCACCGGCAGGCATTCGGCCAGGCCGTCCTGCACCGCAGGACGGCCCAAGCCCAGTTCCTCACTGACCGCGACCGCAAAAAGCGCATTAACAACTTGATGACGGCCCAGCAAATTCACCCGATACTCGCCGCTGAACCCGGCCTTGGGCGCGTTCACGGTAAAGGTTGCGCCATTTTTGTTCAGCCGGATTCCTTTCGCACGCCAGTCATTGTTTCCGCCAAGGCCGACACGCACAACTGCCGCGCGAGTGCGGCTGGTGATCCGGTCCGTCCAATCGTTGTCGCCGTTTACAAAGAGCCGGCCATCCGCAGGCAACAGTTCCGCCAGCCAGCCTTCTTCCTGCGCGACGCCGGCAACATCGCCGAAATATTCCAGATGTTCACGGCCAATGTTTGTGATGACGCCGTATTTGGGCCGGATCATTTTCACCAGCGGCGCGAGTTCGCCCGGATGGTTTGTGCCCGCCTCCAGCACGGCAGCCTGATGCGACCGGTCCAGGCGCAACAAGGTCAACGGCACGCCGATATCGTTGTTGAAACTGGCCTCGCTCCACAGGGTCTCCAGCTTTTGCCGCAACACCGACGCGATCAACTCTTTCACGGTCGTCTTGCCGTTGGAACCGCCGACGGCGATTACCGGCAAAACAAATTCGTTCCGATATGCCGCCGCCAACTGACCCAGTGCCACACGCGGATCTGTAACCGCCAGCACTGCGCAGTCCGGCAAGGGCGCGGGAATTTTTTCGCGTTTCACCACAAGGCCGGTTACGCCCCGCGCGGCGACCTCGCTCAAGAACTTGTGACCGTCGAAGCGTTCGCCCTCGATGGCAAAAAACAAATCCCCGGCCTGCGCCTGCCGCGAATCGGTGACAACGCGTTGGACCGGCGTATCCCCGGAGCCGCGCTTGATTTCTGCCGCACAGGCTTCGGCAATGAATTTCAAAGAACGTTCTTCCACGGCGATTTTTGGCCTATGCTCACGGGTACCGTGCGCTGGCCAGCGATTTCGATGCGTCGCCGCCCACGAGCGCCGGCGGCGAATTGGGTTCCTGCAAATTCTGGTCCGAGGGAAGGTTCAAATAGCTCGCACAACGTTCGGCAATTTCCTTGAAAATCGGGCCGCAAACCTGTCCGCCGTAATAACCCTCCTTCGGATCGTCCATCACCACGGAAATGCAGAGCTGCGGATTGTCCGCGGGAAAAAATCCAATAAACGAGGCGAAATATTTGCCCGGCAGATAGCCGCCTGGCCCGGCCTTTTGCGCCGTACCCGTCTTGCCCGCAACCACGTAATCCTTCATGGCGGCATCCGGCGCCGTTCCTTCCGGGGAAACCACGGTCTTGAGCGCCTGGACCATCAATCGGGCCGTGGCCGGGCTCATGACCTGTCGCTCGATCCGGGGCGCATATTGCGCCACGATGTTGCCGTCGCGATCCACCAGGCGGTTGACGAGCATCGGTTGCATCAAGCGGCCGCCGTTGGCAATGGCGCTCATCGCCATCGCCATTTGCAGCCGCGTCACCGCCACTCCCTGCCCCATCGGAATCTGCGCAATGGACACCTTGCTCCAATCACTCACCGGATACAGGATGCCATTGACCTCGCCCGGGAGCGGGATGCCCGTGCGTTGACCAAATCCGAAATCCCGCGCGTAATCGTAAAGCCGGTTGTCTCCCAGGCGGATGCCAATTTTTGCCGCTCCAATGTTTGAAGATTTGGTAATGATGCCCTCGGTGGTGAGCAGGTCAAACGGCTCATGGTCGTGCAAAATGTGTCCGGCATAAGCAAAATGGCCGTGATCGCAATCGAAGGTGTCGCTCAGTTGCACCACCCCCTCGTTCAAGGCGCCGGACACCACAACGATTTTGAACGTTGAGCCCGGTTCCATGAGGTCGCTGATGGGCCGGTCTCGGCGCGCGTCGGGGGGTGACACGCCGGGATGGTTCGGATCAAAATTCGGCAAGGTTGCCATCGCCAGAATTTCACCCGTTTGCGGACGGATGACGATGCCCGTGATGCTGATGGGGTTGTGTTTGTCCACCGCATTGGTCAGCGCTGTTTCCACAATGTGCTGGATGACGCCGTCAATGGTGAGCACCACATTATAGCCGTCCCGTGGCGGCACGTCCTGGTCGCGCAACGACACAAGTTCCTGGCGACGACGGTCCATTTCCGTCACACGCCAGCCGGGCACACCTGCCAGCGTGGAGTTCATGGACAATTCGACGCCGTCCCGACCCGAGTTCTCCAGAACAGCCTGCCCCGACTCCGACAATTCATCCGTGCCGACAAAGCCCAGCACATGCGCTGCCAGCGAACCGTTCGGATACACCCGCAACTGGTCATCCATCGGGTCGGCAAAAATTGCCTGCGTCCGCAAGCTCCGGTAGAACTGGCGCTGGTCCTTTGACCAGCCGGCTTCGTCCGGGCTGTAGGCAAACCGGCTCATGACCTGTTGAATTTCCTGCCAGGTTTCATCCCTCACCTTGTGCTGCAAAACCACATAACGGTTGGTGACTGTTTCGCCTTTTTCATTCTGCCGCACGCGCGGAAGCAATCGTTGATATAAATCAGCCTCGTTGAGGTGCAACAGCGGGGCGAGCGCCCGGGCCACCGCCGCCTGCTGGTTGCCAAGCAAGACGGGGTCGGCGCAAACCGTTTTGACAAAAATGCTGGTCGCCAGCAGGTTGCCATGCGCATCCAGAATGCTGCCCCGGCGCGGTTCGCGGAAATATTCCAGTTCCGTGTTCTGCTGCCCCAGCGCCGCCAATTCGTCGTGGCGCAGCACCTGCAAATCCACCAGGCGATAACCCAGACCGCCGAAGGCCAGGCCCAGTACCGCCAGCAACAGGAGCAGGCGTCGAAGTTGCAGTCGTTTTATCATCACAAAATGGCCAGCCACCCGTGGCGATCGGTTCCTCACCCGACGGCGTCACGGGCAGCGGCCAAAATTTCTACGTCATGGCATCATCCCCTCATCCTGCCGCGCCGCAAACCGGGTTTTCGAGTCGGCATTCGATGGCGACTCGGCGAGCCGGTAAATCTGCGTCGGTTGGGCGGGAACGAGGCCAAGATTCAACTCATGCACGCGCTGATCCAGCATCACGGGTGAATGCAGCACCGCCAGTTGATCGCTGAGCTTTTGGTTTTCATCACGCAACTGGGTCAGACGGTTTTCGCACACGGTGATTTGACGGCCGAGCTGGTAGATCTGACTCTTTTGCCAGACATATCCCACCGCCAGGCCGGCGATCAGCAGACACAGGAACAGCGCCTTCAGTGCCGGTGCAAACCGGATTGACGCTGACTGATTTCTCCTATTTTTTGCCATTTTTTTGCGGCGGTCAGGACCGCCCTTGTAATTTTTCCATCACCCGCAATTGTGCGCTGCGGCTGCGCGGATTCTCCATCAATTCAACTTCGCCCGGCTTGATTGCCCGGCGGGTCACCCATTTCAATTCCGGCGCGCACGGCTCGCGCAACTCCGGAACATCCACTTCCCCGGTGAACGTGTAATCCCGCGCCCGGACGCGCCCGAAATCTTTCACCACCCGGTCTTCCAACGAGTGAAACGTGATGACCGCCAGCCGGCCGCCGGGTTTCAAAATTTTAACCGCCGCTGCCAGCCCCAGTTTCAATGAACCGATTTCGTCGTTGACCGCAATCCGCAGCGCTTGAAAAACCCTGGTTGCCGGGTGTGTCCTTTTCCCGCGCCGCGCCGCCAGCCGTTCCAGCAAATCCGACAACCGCTTTGTCGTTTCAAACTTCTGCTGCCGGCGGTCGTTCACGATTGCATTGGCAAACCGACGCGATTCCTGTTCGCCGCCAAGTTCCCAAAAAATATCCGCCAGTTCGCCGGCGCTCGCGCTGTTCACCAGATCCGCCGCCGTCAGCGGCTGCCGCGGATCCATCCGCATGTCCAGCGGACCGTCGCGCTGAAAGCTGAATCCGCGTCCGGGCGAATCCAGCTGCGGCGAACTCACACCCAGATCCAGCAAAACGCCGTCACAACTCGAAGCCGGAATCCAACCGGCCAGTTCCGTAAAGTTGCCGTGCCGGATTTCAAATCGGCCCCCAAACCCGGCCAGCCGCGCGCGGGCCGCCTCAACCGCGGCGCCATCGCGATCGCACCCAGACAGCCATCCAGTCGGCGAACTCGAGCTCAGGATGCTCGCCGCGTGTCCAGCTCCACCGACCGTCCCGTCGGCGTACCGGCCGTCCGGCCGGGGCTTCAGCGCGTCGAGCACCTCCGCCACCATCACCGGCCTGTGAACGAAATCGGACACTGCGCATTGGATTTAAAATTCAGGCCGCTCTCGCTCCAAAATATTTTGCACCCAGCCGGCTCCACGTATCCCCGCCAGAAGCCGGGGTCAGCAATGGTTCCACAGTCTCCGGCGCGGTGCGTGATTTGATCGGAACCACCTCCACATCCACGTCACTGAGATCATTATGCACCACTTTCACCCGATCCAACGAAAGCTCGGGTTGCAGGGGAGGCTGCACGTTCCGGGGCGCGGGCGGCGGCGAGCCGCGCCAGATCGAAATGGGGTTCAGTTTGCTGACCCAGGCCGCGCCCCGGGGCCGGGCCACGGGAAAGGTTGGCAGTTTTCGGGTCTTGATTCCGTCGGAACCAAGGCTTTTTGCGACCGGCACCGCCACCGGCGGCAATCCCGGCTCGGTCTTGACCGGCGGCATAAACGGGTTTCTCGGTGAAATGAATTTTGGCAGATAGGCCCGGTCGCTGATGCGATAGGCAATCCCCTGGCGTCCACCGACGATGCTTTTTCCGGCCACCAATAATTTTCCCAGATTCATAATTTTAATTGTTTCCACAGTTTTCATTCCATCAGCCTGAAGGCGTCGGGCGCCAATGCCACGTCCGCCGCCTGAACCTTCTCATAACGATCCGGACTCCAAATCTCAAAGCGGTCAAGCAATCCCACCAGCACCGCCTCATTTTTGATGGTCGCCCCACGGGCCATTTCGTCGGGCAGACAAATCCGGCCGGCCTTGTCCACGCTCGCCTGCGCCGAATCGCTGCCGATGATGCGCTTCAAAACCACCTTCTTGGGATCGCTGTTCGGCATTTCGTCAATCGACTGCATCAGCTTCGCCATTTGCGCCGGCGGCAACACCCGCACGCACGCCCCCACTCCTTCGCGCGGCCACAGGATCAGCGTCAACTCCACGGCCGCCTTTTGCGGCCGCCACTTGGCCGGAATTTGCACACGCCTTTTCTCATCCACGCCATGCCGAAAGCGCGAATTGTAGTACGACGGCTCCATGTTCTTTGTGCTGCCCATTTATTCGCAGGTTAAACCCAAAAGCTATTTCCACCCACGACGACCCACTTTTAACCACTTTAACCCACTTTAGTCAACATAAATTCTGCATTTATTTTTGGGGTTATTCAGGAGTTATTCACAGGTCATTTCGGTTGAAATTTCCTGCGCCATGTCCTTCTGTTTTCTCAGCGGTCATCCTGCTACGCTTCAGCCGTGATGCGAACCGCCGACTTTGATTTTGTCCTGCCGCCCGGGCTGATCGCGCAACATCCCGCGCCCCAGCGCGATGGGTCGCGGCTGCTGGTGTTGCATCGGGCGAGCGGCCGGGTCGAACACCAACCGTTTGGTCACATCCGGACGGTTTTCCGCGCGGGTGATGTATTGGTGTTGAACAATTCGCGGGTCATTCCCGCGCGATTGCGCGGTGCGAAGGCGCAGTCCGGCGGCCAGATTGAGATTCTGTTGCTGGAGGAAAACGCCTGCAATGATTGGTGGGCCATGTTGCGTCCCGCCAAACGCGCCCCCCTCGGCACGCAAATCGTTCTCCATGACCCGAATGGCCACGCCACGAACATTCACGCCCAGGTGCTCGAAACGAACCTGGCCGGCCATCGGCGGTTGCAGTTCTCCAACACGCCGGATCTGCGCCAGGAATTGGTACGGCTCGGCGAAGTTCCCCTGCCACCGTATATCACGCGGGCGAACCCCGATGAAAGGCGCGAAGACCGGGAACGTTACCAGACTGTTTTTGCAAAAAAAGACGGCTCGGTGGCCGCGCCGACGGCCGGACTGCATTTCACACCGGAATTACTGGAACAAATCCGCAACCAGGGCGTGCAGATTTGTTTTGTCACGTTGCACGTCGGACCCGGCACCTTTCTGCCGGTCAAGACCGAGCTTCTCGCCGGGCATCGGATGCACGAGGAGTCTTTTGACTTGGGCGAAGAAACGGCAACGGCCGTAAATCAGGCGAAGGCTGACGGCCGCCGCGTCATTGCTGTCGGCACAACCACGGTGCGCGTGCTGGAAAGTGTCGCGGCGCAAAACGGTGGAAAACTGGCAAAAACCGCTGGAAAAACAGGTATTTTCATTTACCCGCCATTCGCATTTCAAATCGTGGATGGACTGCTGACCAATTTTCATCTGCCGCGCTCAACGCTGTTGATGCTCGTCAGCGCCCTGGCCGCGCCGGGTGAAATGCGGGGACCGGAGTTGATCCGGTCCGTTTATGCCGGGGCGATTCGCGAACGTTACCGCTTTTACAGCTACGGTGACGCCATGCTGATGGTTTAAGTTTCGATTATGGCGTTTTCGTTTAAGTTACCGCGTCCGGGGACTCAAAAGTGAAGATCAAAAAGACAAAGCTGCCGTTCGTGCTGGTGAACATGGCGATGACTGCGGACGGAAAGATTGCGACGGCCAATCGCGCGGTCTCTTCGTTCGCCAGCGCACAGGATCACGAGCAACTGCTGAAATTGCGGGCGACGGCGGACGCCGTGATGGCGGGCGCCCGCACGGTGGATTCCGCCCCCATCAACCTCGGTCCCGGCCCGGCAAGGTTCCGGCGGGCACGGCTCAAACGCGGCCGGGCGGAATATAATCTGCGGGTGATCGTCAGCCGTTCCGGTTCGGTCAATCCCCGGGCGAAGGTGTTCCAACACCGGTTTTCGCCCATCATCATCTTCACCACCCGGCGCGCGCCAGCGGGCCGGCTGAAACAATTGCGCGCGCTGGCTGACACGGTGAAGATTTGCGGCCGGAACGAAATCAACTTCCACGCCGCGCTCCGGTGGTTGCGCAAGAAATGGGGGGTGAAACGGCTGCTCTGCGAAGGGGGCGGTGAATTAAATGACGCCCTGTTCCGGGCGGGTTTGGTGGACGAACTTCATCTCACCATCTGCCCGATAATTTTCGGCGGTCACCATGCAGCGACCATTGCGGACGGTGCCGGATCCAGTCATCTGACCGGGGCCGAACGGTTTCGGGTGAAATCCGCCCGGCGGAAGGGCGGCGAGTTGTTCACCGTCTTCGTTCGCTAATAATTGGCATTATTTTACCGCCAGGTTGCTCCTGGATTCAACCCAGCGCGCCATCAACCAGAGCAGGTCGGAAAGGCGATTGAGGTAAACAAGGGTTTCGGCGTTTGGCAGCCCGTTCGTCTCCCGCAAGGCACATACCTGCCGTTCCGCCCGGCGGCAAATCGTCCGCGCCACGTCCAGCGCCGCGGAACTCATGGTGGCACCCGGGGTCGCCCACCCCTTGAAACTGATGTTCTGCGCCTCAATCTCCCGGACGAGCGCCTCGAGTTTTGCCGTCATTTCCGGGGCCACCACCGAATACCCGTCCCTGACATAGCGTGACAGATCTTCGGGCATCACGGCCAGTTCTCCCATCCATACGACGAGATCCGTCTGAACCGTCAATAAACCATCGCGGACAAAGTCGTCCCTGGCCGTGGCGCGCGCCAACCCCAGCGCGGCGTTCAATTCATCCACCGTGCCGTAAGTTTCGACCCGCGGATGGGTTTTTGGCACCCGCCGGCCATACATCAAGGCGGTCGTGCCGTCGTCGCCGGTTTTGGTCACAATGCTCATTTGAATCCTGATTGCCTGACGCGAGATTGTATGTGCCTGAACTTGCGTCAAGCAGATTAAAGATTAATCCCGATACAGTTCGTCCTAAAATCCGGCGGTCGCGAGGGGATGATTGCCAGGCGATTTGCTCCGGCCGGACGAATGTTTTGCGGGAGACCTGGTGCCGGACTTTGCCGGCACATGTTCAAAGGCCGGCAAAGCGGGTGGCGGCGGGGAAGTCAGTTTTTGATAAGCCAGGATGCCTTTGACAATGGCCTGCGCCATTTGTCGGCGATAGGCGGAACTGTAAATTTGTTTGCTCTCGAACGGATGGGTCATGTAACCGCCCTCGATCAAAACCGCCGGCATCCGGGCGTCGCGCAACACGGCAAAGCGGGCACGCCGCACGCCCCGGTCTTCCACACCCAAATTCCCCACGAGCGACTTTTGGATTTGATCCGCCAGCAGCAGGCTTTCGTCCTCGTCGCGATTGGCGGGAGTCGGACCGCGATTGCTGCCCTCACCCTGCGCGTCGGTCGAACTGGCGCCCACCGGCGTGATGCAGTATGTCTGCGGCCCTTCAACCAGATTTTTCCCGGTGGGAGTCGCATTAAAATGCAGGCTGACGAACAAATCCGCACCGCGCTGGTTCGCCAGCGCCGGACGATCCGGCAATTCAACGTACGTATCCCGGGTTCGCGTCAGAATGACATTGAAACCGGCCTTTTTGAGTTGGTCACGCAATTCCCCGGCCAAGGCCAGGGTGTAAATTTTTTCGTAATGCCAGCCCACGCGGTTGCCGGTGTCGCGTCCGCCATGGCCGGGGTCCAGGCAGATGGTTTTAATCACAGCCGGTCTGGCATACCGCGATGGAGACAGCAGGGGGCAGATGGCCGCGTCGAGATCAAATTGCGCGACCAACGCCACCCCCTTCTGATTCGCAATCGGAAACGACACCGCGACCTGGACGCCATTGATTTCGACGTAATGCGAGTCCACGTCAAAAACCAGCCGGTTTTCGCGATCGGTGGCGACCAGCTCGTCGCCGCGTTTGAGCCAGGCGCAGCGCAAACCGTTGGCATGCGCCCAATCCGCGATCGGCACGTAATTCTGGCCGTTAAAAAGAGCGGCGTGCGCCGGGGTCCGGCAAAACATCAAAACCAATACCATCAACCACGGGAATGATTTCAGCCCGGCGAATGGTTTGCTCATGGCTGGCCAACTTGCCCGCGCCCCCCCTGAGATTCAAGGGAAATGGCTCGTCCGCAGTTAAAAGTTTGATTTCCCGCGCCAATCATCTTTCAATGCGGCGGGTTTTATCAGGACATGAACATTCACGAATATCAGGCCAAGCAATTGCTCGCCCAATCCGGCGTCGCCGTCCCGCTCGAAATTCCCGCCCGGTCGCTCGATGAAGTGCGCGATGCCGCCGGAAAAATTTTCGCCAGCGGCAGCACCCGGGTGGTCGTCAAGTCGCAGATTCACGCCGGCGGCCGCGGCAAGGGCCTGTTCACCAGCGGATTTCAAGGCGGCGTCAAAGCCGCGGCGTCGGCGGACGAAGCCGTTTCCCTTGCCGGAAAAATGCTCGGCAACGTGCTGGTCACCAAACAAACCGGTCCGGATGGCCGGCGCGTGCAGACGCTGCTCATCGCCAGCGGCGCCAAAATCAAAAAGGAATTTTACCTGGCCGTGCTCCTCGACCGCGCCGCGGGCCGCCCGCTCGTCATGGCCAGCACCGAGGGCGGCATGGACATCGAGGAGGTCGCGGAGAAAACGCCGGAGAAGATTTTCAAGGAATGGATCGATCCCGCCGTCGGCATCATGCCGTTTCAAGCGCGCAAAATTACCGCGGCGCTGGGTCTCAAAGGCGATTTGTTCAATGCCGGCGCAAAGTTTGTCACCGGGGTGTTCAAAACCTGGTGGGAATGCGATGCATCGCTCGTGGAAATCAACCCCATGTGCGTGGTGGAACTGCCGGACGGCAAGGAAACCGTGGTGGCGCTGGACGCCAAAATTTCGCTCGACGACAACGCGCTGTACCGGCACGCGGACATCCAGGCGATGCGCGATTTGAACGAGGAAGCGCCCCTGGAAATCGAGGCGAGCAAATTCAATCTCAACTACATCAAGCTCGACGGTTCCATCGCCTGCCTCGTCAACGGCGCGGGTCTGGCCATGGCCACGATGGACATCATCCAGCATTTTGGCGGCAGCCCGGCCAACTTCCTCGACGTCGGCGGCGGCGCCAGCAAGGAACAGGTCACCGCCGCGTTCAAAATCATCCTGCAGGACCCCAATGTGAAGGGCATTCTGGTGAACATTTTCGGCGGCATCATGGATTGCAACGTCATCGCCACCGGGATAGTCGCCGCGGTGAAGGAAACGCATCTGAACCTTCCGCTGGTCGTCCGGCTGGAAGGCAACAACGTCGTGGCCGGCAAACAGACGCTGGCCGAGTCCGGCTTGAAGCTCATCGCCGGCGATTCGATGGCGGATGCGGCGCAAAAGGTGGTCCAGGCGGTGGCTGGCAACAAATGATTCAAGGAGTTCACGACCCAATGCTTCAAGACCAGGAGGAAATTCAGACCGCAAACCCGGGTGCCGATGATCGGGAACCCTACCGGCGGCTGATTGAATTGCAAAAACAAATGATTGGACTCGTCCAACAGCACGAAAACACAAAACGCGAGTGCGCCGCCCTGCGTTCGCAATTGTTGGATGAAATGGCCGGGCCGCGGCGAAGTTTGCGTCAGGCCATCGGACAGGCGACGGCCGGCCTGGCGAGGCGCGCGGCGGCCCGCTGGAAATTCCGGGCGGAACGGCACCCGCAAGCGAATGGTTCCTCCTTCCGCCCCATTCCGTTTAGAAACCCAAACTCCCACCAACCCGGTTATGATCAAAGTTATTGAAATGGCCTTCAGCTGTTACCCGGTCAAAGACATGGCCCGGGCGCGCAAATTTTATGAAGACGTGCTGGGATTGAAACCGACCATGGTTTTCGGCGAACCCGGCGGAATGCAATGGACGGAATATGACATCGCCGGCGGCACCCTCGCCCTCGGTTGCGGTGCGCCGGACTGGACGCCGCGCCCGGACGGCTGCTCGGTCGGCCTGGAAGTCGAGGACTTTGACGCCGCCATCACCCATCTGAAGGCCAACGGCGTTAAGTTCAAAATGGAGCCGTTTCCCACGCCGGTTTGCCATATGGCGCTCATCCACGACCCCGAAGGCAACGTGATTTGCATTCACCGGCGGAATAAATCGTAAATCCGAAATCGAAAATTCAAATGTCCATTCTCGTCCAACCCGACACCAAGGTACTGGTTCAAGGCATCACCGGCAGCTTCGGCGCCAAACACGCCCAGCTCTCCATGGATTACGGCACACAAATCGTGGCCGGCGTCACCCCCGGCAAGGGCGGCCAGATTTTTGAGCACAACGGCAAAAAGGTCCCCATTTTTGACACCGTCGCCGATGCGGCAAAACAAACCGGCGCCACCGCCTCCGCCATCTTCGTTCCGGCGGCATTTGCCGCTGATGCCATCCTCGAAGGCGTGGATGCGGGACTGGACCTCGTCGTGTGCATCACCGAAGGCATTCCGGTGCGCGATATGATTCGCGTGAAACGCGCCATGGCCGGCGGCAAAGCCCGGCTGATTGGGCCAAACTGCCCCGGCATCGTCACGCCCGGTGAAGGAAAGGATTCACGGGGTGGCTGTCGCATCGGGATTGCACCCGGCTACATCCATAAAAAAGGCCACGTCGGCGTCGTTTCGCGCAGCGGCACGCTCACCTACGAAGCCGTCTGGCAACTGACCTGCCGCGGCGCGGGCCAAAGCACCTGCGTCGGCATCGGCGGCGATCCGGTGCCCGGCCTGTCGCACCTCGACGTGATCAAACTATTCAACAGCGACCCCGAGACACACGGCATCATCATGATTGGGGAAATCGGCGGCAGCGCGGAAGAGGAAGCCGCGGCGTGGATCCGGCAGAATTGCCGGAAACCCGTGGCCGGGTTCATTGCCGGGGTGACCGCGCCGCCGGGCCGCCGCATGGGCCATGCGGGCGCCATCATCAGCGGCGGCAAAGGCACGGCCGCGGCCAAAATCGCGTCGTTCCGGGACGCGGGCATCGGGATTGCCGCCACGCCGAGTGAAATGGCGGACGCGCTGTTGAAAATGATGTGATTCCGAGCGTGAAACGTGCTTCGGGAACTGCTTGACAGCGCCGCCATTCATTTTCACGTTCCAAGTTTCACGTATCACGCGCATGGGCATCATCGACTTCATTCTGAATCTTGCCGGCCTGTTGCTGTGGCTCAACTGGTGCTCGCTTCGCTTCGACCCGCTCGGCAAACGGATGCCGGCAACGCTGATCGGCACGTTGCGGCGCGCCGAGCCGCGCCGTTTGCGGCGGTGGCATTTGCCGTCGGCGTTGGGCGGATTGTTGCTGTTGCGCGCGGTCTTTTACTGGCAAATCGGTTCGGAAGCAGGCTGGGCGGCGGGCAAATTGAACCTGGGCATCATCGTCCTCTCGTTCCGCAGCGATTCCTTTGGGTGCATTTTGTTGTATTCCCTGGCCAGCTTCGGGCTGACGCTGGGGGTGTTTTATCTTTGGCTGTTGTTGCTCTCCATTCTGGACGGCCCGGAGCCCTTTCACCGTCTGGTCCGGATGCAGCTCGGCCCGGTTGACCGCTGGTCGCGTGGAATAAAATTATGCCTGCCGCTCGTGCTCGCGGCTTGTTTTTGGTGGCTGGCGAGCTGGGTGTTGGCGTGGCTGGCCATCGTGCCGCCACCGGCGTCGGCAGCCCACCGCATCGAAGCGTCACTGGTCATCGGTCTGGGAAGCTATCTGGCCTGGAAATATGTCGCCGGCGCATTGCTGGGGTTGCATCTGTTGAACAGCTACATTTATTTCGGCCGCCATCCGTTCTGGAGTTATGTGGCCGCCGAAGCGCAAACGTTGCTGCGGCCATTGCGTGCCGTGCCGCTCCGGGCAGGCAAGGCGGATTTCGCGCCGGTCGTGGGAATGGCGCTGGTGTTTTTGCTGGCGGAACTGGCGGAACGCGGTCTGGCCGCCCTGTACCTGAGGCTTCCCCTTTAAACGGCGCCGTTTTGCTCGTCGGGCTTCGTTTTCGGCAGCTTGGCGGTGATGATGGCGCCCTCGCCCTTTTTGCTCTCAATGGAAAGCGTGCCGCCATGCAAGCCGACCAGCCGCCCGGCAATCGTCAAACCCAGGCCCAGCCCCTGCTGCTCCTGCATCCGGCGGTCGAACTGCATGTAAGCGCCAATGCGCGTGACTTGTTCGGTGGAAAATCCGCAGCCCCGGTCGCTGACGGATAACACCGCGATATTGAAGGCTTCAACCAGTTTAACCTGCACGGGCGTGCCGGCCTCGGAAAATTTAAAGGCGTTTTGAACCAGCTCGTCGATGATCTTGGCAAGATATTCCTCGGCCATTGGCACCGGCACCTCTGTCAGTTCGAGGGTCAAATCCTTGAGGCGGTTGGCCTGCTCCGCCTGCGCGGTGGCATGTTTTTCAATGAGCGCGACCGGGTGTTCCGTCTGGCCAATCCGGAGGGCGTTGACATTCTTGGGATCGCTGGCGACCAGTTCGAGCTGCGCGTAAATTAAAAAGTTTTCGATGAGCCGTTCGAGCCGTTTGCCCGATTGATAAATGACATGGCCCATTTCCGCGACCTCCGCCGGCTTGAGCGTGGCGGAATCCGTGGAGAGCATTTCACCGTAAGCCAGGACGCCGTTGAGGGGCGTGCGCAACTCATGCGGCAGCATCAGGCTGATGTTGTCACGCAGGCTGGCCAGCTTGCGCTCGGCTTCGTCGCGAACGGTCTGGGCTTTCTTCAGGCGGGCATCCACGGCGGCATACAGAGCGTCGGTGGTGAAAGGTTTCGGCAGATAATCGTCCGCGCCCAGCTCCATGCCGTGCCGCATGCCGGCGTTGTCGGCGAGGCCCGTCATCAGAATGAACGGAATGGCGGCGGTGGGCGCCTCGTTGCGCAGGGAAGCAAGCGTCAAATATCCGTCCACCTTTTCCATGTTGATGTCACAAAGAATCAGGTCGGGCAGGTCCTTGCGCGCCCGTTCAATGCCATCCGCGCCGTTGGGGGCCTCGATGACCTCAAAGCCCTTCTGTTTCAGCGCCAGATGTATCATCTCGCGCAGCCATTCTTCGTCGTCAATCACCAGGATTTTCTTCACGGTAAGTGCACTCCCATCCAGCACGAATCATGCCTTCCACCCGCTTCTCACACCGGGACGAATTTTATCATTTTTGGCACCGGAAACACACTGTCCTGATTTGAGGGTGCGCGGGTTTCCAAATCGCCGCCTGCCCGAACCCAAACCGGCCTGCCCGCCTTCCCAGGTTGCTTCCGGCAACTCGCGCAGCGAGCCGGGGCCAACCCGCATTCCGAAACCTCAAATCAGCACACTGCAAGCGCGAATGGCGGCCCTATTTGCGCTCTTCCATGGCCACATAATGATTCAGGGTGCGCCCGGTGTAAATTTGCCGCGGCCGGCAGATGCGGTTCTTCGAATCCTCCATGATTTCCTTGTAATTGGCAATCCAGCCGGGCATCCGGCCAATCGCAAAAATTACGGGGAACATTTCCACGGGAATGCCAAGGGCGCGCATGATGATGCCGCTGTAAAAATCCACGTTGGGATACAATTTGCGCTCCACAAAATACGGATCACGCAACGCCGCCTCCTCCAGATGTTTCGCAATGTCCAACAATGGGTCGGCGACGTGCAATCTGGCCAGAACCTCGTCACACGCCTTTTTGATGATCTTGGCGCGCGGATCGTAATTTTTATAAACGCGATGCCCAAAACCCATGAGCCGGCGGCCGCTGTTTTTGTCCTTGGCCGCGGTGATAAATTTCGAACCATCATCGCCTTCGCGGTGAATTTCCTGAAGCATTTCAATCACCGCCTGGTTGGCCCCGCCATGCAGCGGCCCCCAGAGCGCGCACACGCCGGCCGCCGCGCTGGCAAACAAATTGGCCTGGCTCGACGCCACCATCCGCACGGTTGAAGTCGAGCAATTTTGCTCGTGATCGGCGTGCAGCAGGAAAATCAGGTCGAGCGCCTTCACCACCTCCGGTTTCAATTCGAAATCCTCATACGGCGTGGAAAACAGCATGTGCAAAAAGTTGGCCGTGTATTTGTAGGCTTTCTTGGGATAAATCAGCGGCAGGCCGCGCGATTTGCGGTACGAATACGCCGCGATGGTGCGCACCTGGGAAATCAACTTCGCCGCGTAAACGTCGAACTGGTTCGACTTGCCCCAGCGCCAGTTCATCAATTCCTCATCAAAACAGCTCGTCGCGTTGATCATCGCCGAGAGAATCGCCATCGGATGCGCGCCCGTGGGAAAACTCTCGAAATGATACTTCATGTCCTCGTGCAGAAATTGATATTCCGTGAACAGATCGGAAAAACTTCGCAACTTGGCGCGACCCGGCAATTCGCCGTAGATGATCAGGTAGGCGGCTTCAATAAAGGTGGATTTCTCCGCCAGTTCCTCAATCGGAATGCCGCGATAACGCAAAATCCCCTTCTCGCCGTCAATGAAGGTGATTTTGCTGATGCACGAACCGGTGTTGCCGTAGCCTTCGTCCAGGGTGATGTAGCCCGTGTTCGCGCGCAGCGATGAAATGTCCACCGCCTTTTCCCCTTCGCTGCCCTCGAGGGTCGGCAGCACATACGCCTTTCCATCCAGCTCGATTTTTGCCTCTTTGCTCATGTTATTCTTGTCTCGTTTTTGACAATTTGTGGTGAAACCCGATGATTGGCAAGGCGTGAAAGTGAAATTTTAGCAAAATTTCCGCACCGAATTCACTGGCGCGGAGTTCAGTCTTTTGACTCAATCCAATTATGAAACGCTGGGCTGTTCTGACCGTCCTGCTTTACGCGCTTGCCTTGGTCTTGCTGACTCTGCCGGTCGTTTTAATCACCTTTGGCAATTGGGGACTGCGCAACAACATCAGTTACAACGGCGGACTTTACGGGATGTTGCAAATCTACCTGGCCTGGGGCTACTGGCTGTGGCTCGCCATTCTGATTGCCGGACAGGCGCTGCTCCTGTTGCTGCCCATCAACATCGCCGAACGCCGGCTGCCGGCCCGGCGCCCGCTCAAGCTGCCGGTCATCGTCACCACATTCTTCCTGGCCAATCTTTGTTTTGCCGGGATTTTCTCAATCCTCTGCGCCATCTTCACCGACAAAGCTTTTGATTATTCCAACCTGCTCGCCCTTTTCCCCACCCCAACCAATCAAAACGGCCAGCCCAACGTCAACAATTCAGGATGGGGCACGCTTTGACCATGATGCTTACCGTCATGGTCTTTTGGATAATCTGGGCGTTCATCTTCCGCCGTTCCACCAGGGCGGACTCTCCCGAAGCGCTCCTCACCCGCATCACACGCTGGCTACTGCGCGGCAGCATCCTCGAACTTATCATCGCCGTGCCCAGCCACGTCATCGTCCGACGACGCGACGATTGCTGCGCGCCCGCCGGCACCTTTTGGGGCATCGCTACCGGCATTTCCATCATGCTGCTGTGTTTTGGTCCCGGCGTGTTCTTCCTGTTTGTCGAACGGTGCCAAAGGTTGCAGCCGAAACCGCCGGATGTGAATAAACAAAACTGAACCCAAATAAGTCGCGCGAAGGTGGCGAAGGGGTTTTTAGCCCCGTCAGGGGCGGGATCTCTGTAGAAAAATATTACCATCAAGTTTAAAGCTCCAGCGGAGTGACATCTTCTGTTCAGGTAGGGCGCGCCACTCTGTGCGCGCCGACTTGGTAATCAGACCGCGCTTGTTGGCAAAAGCGCGGCGGGCAGAGGACTGCCCGCCCTACCTGCTCCGATGTATCAATCTCAATGTGAACGGCTATCCAGAAATCGCGATGCGTCAACGACGTTTTTGGCACCAAAAACCCGCTGGACAGGAACTTAAACGAGAAATAAAGTCAAAATCATGAAACAGGACAGGCCGCAAAGCAGGCCGTCCATTCTTTGTTAAGCAGCATCAGGCCCACTATGAAAACGAAGCCGTTAGTCTTTTGGCCAATCATCCTTCTTCTGACGTGTTGCTCCAGACATTTGGCATTTTATGAGCCAGAGCTGCAAGCCAATGACCCACGCACTACGGGCGCGGTACAGGATGTTCGTTGGGGTTATGACGGCGACCAACTCTTGTTTGTAATTTTCCAGACAAGCATAAATGGCGAGTCGCATACCGAAGGCAAAATCACTCCCATTCCCGCCCCAAAGAACGCCGATGTGTACGTACCACATTATGACCATTGGATTGAGTTGCCCGATGGGACTCGGAAAGACTTGTCCGGTTCACGGACGATGTTTCAGTACGATTTGGGTGGAGCATTTACGAGCCGGCCGATTGATGTGACTCTGGATGAGTACCGGAGGTGGATTGCGTCGCGTCCTCAGATTTACTCAATTGAGAAGCTGGAGGATTTTGCAGCGCGGCAGCAGAAGCAGAGGTGACTCGCAGTGTGAAGATGCTGCCTAGGGCGTGTTTTCAAAATGAATTGTTGAGCCAGTCCAGTATTGCGGCCAGATGGACGAAGCCCAGGAAATACAAGTCGCGTTTCTCATACCGAGTCCCAATTCTGCGATAGCGTTTCAATCGTTGAAACAAATTTTCCACCTTGTGGCGTTTCTTGTAATGGCCGCGATGCCAGCCCGCAGGTTTGAGTCGGTGGCAGCGGGGTGGAATGCAGGGGCAACTGCCCCAACGCCGCAACTGTGCTCGGAAACCATCGCTGTCGTAACCTTTGTCGGCCACTGTGATCGTGCCACGCAACTGCGGACGTGATGCGGTTTGCGCGACACACACATCGGCGTGCTGTCCCGGCGCCAAACTCAAGCTCACGGCCAGCCCACGCCCGTCCACCCACGCACTGACCTTGGTGTTCAGGCCGCCTTTGGTGCGTCCGATAGCCTGATTTTGTTGGCCACCGGCGGGATTGCTGGCGTCTTGATGCACTTTGATATGGCTGGCGTCCAGAAAGCGCAACTTGCCTTGAGCGCTCCGTGCCAGCACGGCCAACAATCGTGGCCACAGTCCGCACTGACACCAGCGTCGCCAGCGTGTATAGACCGAGTTCCAAGGCCCATAACGGGCGGGCAAGTCGCGCCAAGGAATGCCCGTGCGCAAGATGAAGACCATGGCTTCGAACATCAGCCGATCGTCCTTGGGTGGACGACCGCGCCGCCGTCGGCGCGCAAACGATAACGTAAATCCAGCTTCCTAAGTTAATTTTTTTATCCGCTCCCAGAGCAGATCCGACAAATGAAACCGCGAGGATATTTTCATAAAAAGAACTGCCATCATAGACTCCGTTGACATCAGATGTGTTCATTTTTTGATTTTGAAAACACGCCCTAGTTCGAATTCAGGTTGTAGCGTCGGCGCTGTGCGCCGATTCGTTTGAGCCGCAGGCTCGACGCTACAGTAAATCAGGATGCCGTCGGATTTCCCGCCTGATTCAAATTGCCGCCCGGCTGGCGGCGGACAAGTTCAA
>Ga0302319_10001584_pt1 | contig 50588 bp, 32 predicted proteins | sample Bog_T0_2_FD_203319 | JGI IMG/M metagenome (GOLD analysis project Ga0302319, IMG submission 203319) | Peat permafrost microbial communities from Stordalen Mire near Abisko, Sweden - Bog_T0_2 | ecosystem: Environmental > Terrestrial > Soil > Wetlands > Peat | place: Sweden: Abisko, Stordalen Mire... | reverse complement strand
CAAGTGAGCGTTAAACCCCACCGGCAGCGTCACGTCGGGCGATATCGTGACAACAATCTGGCTGACCTCGGCATCCGGATACAATTTATGGATTTGGGCGGCTACGCATTCCTGGCGCTCGGCTGCCGTTTGGTGAGTATGCGCAACTCGGAACGAGTTAGCCTCGTTGCCCCAAAACAGTTCTCGGACCGTCCCCTCGATATCTCCGTCCGGTGAGAGAGCCAACTCCGCCATCCTCTCGACCCGGGTCTCCTTGGGCGAAAGAAGTGGCGTGTTGATCCATTGAGAAGACTCCGCGTCCAGCACTAAGGCATACGACCCCTGTTCTTCCCAGGAGAGTGTTCCGAGGGGCGTGAATTCATTGCTGACATCGTAAAGCTTCCATTTGCCATTCAGGAGAACCGCGGTATCAAAGTTATGCAAAAAACTGCCCGCATGAATATCGGGATTAAACAGGAACCTGCGGCGTCCGGCAACAACTGCTAAGCGGGCGTCAAAACCGGCCGCTTGCGCCAGCGCGATAAATGCCAGATGAATATCCATCGGCGTGCCCGTTTGGCGATTCAGCGTATTGGCGGTAGTCTTGTTGATCCGCGCTTGTTCGCGCTGTTCGGTGGTGAGTTCTTCGTTCCCTAAATTCGTTATGTTCTTGCGGCAGTATTCCGCCATTTGCGCGATCTTTTCTTCTTCAGTCTTGCCCGTAGCGATCTCCGCGGCGAGCCGCTTGATCTCGCCCGTCACTTTCAGTCGCTCCTTGACCTCTTTGAATTCCTCTTTGCCGTACCAATCCCAGTAGCCGCTATTATCGGGGGGTCCGTAGATCAGCAAAATCCACTGTTTGGATGACAATTCCGGCGGTGAAAACGGCTCCTTTACGTATGCCGGAACGCCCCGCACGGTGAGTCTGGAAAAACCATATTTCTCGGACACTTTCTCCGGCTTGCAGTGGAATGCCAGGAAGTTCAGGCTGCCCTGCGGACCGCTGCTGAAAGCCGGATTGAAGTGATAATTGACCTCCGCAACGGGGATCTCCATTTGCACCGGTAGCAGTGCGCCGAACCCAACGGCGTCCTCCTTCCACGTGTACTCAACAATCGAGCCCGGCTCAACCGCCGGCATCGCGAACGAGAGAACCTTCACTTTGACGTTCCCCGCCTTGGCCTCCAACTTATCGAAAATAGCATCCTTTTCGAGCTCGAAGATCGCGCCGTCGCTATGGATAGTCCGTCCTGCCACACCGGTCACGTGCTTGTCGCCGGAATACTCGATTCGCACGTTCGAATATTTCTCGCGGCCGCGTTCGTTAAATATTTTGTAGCGGACATACGTAGTAACGGTTGTATCAATCGACACATCCCGCAAAAGCATCTCGGCGTCCGCGTTCGGGTCGATCTTCGATTGTTTCAGCGCCAGTTCTTCGGGCGTAGCCGTACGCCACTCCACGGCGGGAAGCGCAGGCAGTGTTAGCGAAAGAATTGCGAAAGGCAAAAGCCCTGTTTTCGGCGGCACATCGCTAAGTGCCAAGTCCGCGTGCTCCGTTTCACCCGCTACGATACTTTTTGCCCGGCAAAAGTCCCACTTAGGCCGCACGGGCGCTTTCACTTCCCTCTCCCGCGCTCGACACTTCTGGCTACGCGAACCGCGCATCGTGTCGTCCTTACGGATGCGTTGCGTTCGGTGTGGTCTCGGCCAGCTTTAGGGTGATCATGTGGTCGTCGTCGGAGTGCACCCTATCAAAAACAGTTTTAAGCACTGCATAGTTCTTCGGCGCGAAAATCGGGATGCTTTCGCCCCCAAACATAAACGAACGGCGGTAGAGCAGCGTATTGCCGGGGTTCTCAATCGATATATTCACGCCGTATTTCACCACCGGCTTAATCTCGAAAGGCGCTGGTCGTTCGGGATGATCCAGTTGAAAGCCCTCCGGCAGCCGCACGTCCACCGTGTCTTCTTCGCTCCAGGGGTAATCGAAATAGACGTCGTTGCTCCGATTCGCCTCCGTGAAAAACGCCCGCCGTCCCGCCGTAAAGAAGCCCGGCCGCAAAAATAATCGCTTCCCCGTGCGCTGTGCGTATCCCTTCACCAGCAGGTGATAGCTAACGCCGACCGGCAGTTTCGCATCGGGTGAGATGGTGACTTTAATATTGCTGATCTCGAATTCCGGAAAGCGCTCTTTGGTTCTTGTGCGAACGAAGTCTTCCAACTCCGCCGTGTTTTGATGCGCGTGCTCAATGCGCCAGCCGATCGATTCGTTCCCCCAATACAGTTCGCGCAAATCTCCTTCTACATCGCCAGTAGCCGACAGTTTGAGCTCCGCGATGCGCTGAATTTTCGTTTCGTCCGATTTCATCAGCGGAGTTTGCACCCATTCCGACTCCTTGGCGTCGGGGATCAGCGCGTACACGCCCTGTTCCGGCCACGTCAGCGCGCCGGCGGGCGCCCATTCATCGCTAACGTCAAAAAATTTCCATTTGCCGTCAATCAAAACCGCCGCGTCCGCATTATTCAGAAAATATTCCGACATCATTTGTGGCGTAAAGATGAACGACCGGCGGCCAGCCACCAGCGCCAGCCGCGCATCGTAACCGGCCGCTTGCGCCAGCGCTATAAAAACATAATCGATATCGTGCGGATCGCCTAATTGCTGGCGGAACGTCTCGCCGCTATTGGTATTGGGTTTGAATTTTTCGCGCTCCTCCGTCGTCACTTGATCGCCCCAGATGTTCTTGATGTTCTTACGGCAATAGTCGGCCAGCAATCCTAATTTTTCGTCGTCCGTTTTGCCTTTTGAAGTAACTTCCGCGGCGGTACGTTTGATTTCGCGAGTTAACTTCACATGCTCCTTGGCCTGAGCGTACTCGCGCTTGCCAACCGCCGCCCAATACTTATCTTTATCCATCGTTTCGTTCTCTTCGTAATAAACCAGAATCCACTGGCGCGCCGAAAGGCTCGGCGGCGAGTGCGGCTCGTCATGATACGCCGGCACGTTGCGAACGGTAATCGACGAGAAGCCTCTCGAATCGGGCTTGCCCACTTCAGGCACGCAGCCGAAAGGCAGGAAGCGCATGGCCGCACGAACGGATTCACTTGAGAACGGCTTCAGGTGAAACGTCACTTCGTCAACCGGATATTCGCTCTGCACATCCATCGGAATGTATGGATCGTAAACGCCATTTAACTCTCCGGCATTGTTGATATAACGATATTCAATAATTGAGCCCGGCTCCACGGAAGGCAAAGCGAACGTGATCACGTTAATTTTTTGCCCGCCCTGTTTGGCTTCCACCTTGGAAAACACCGCGTCTTTTTTCAGCTCGATAATCGTTCCATCCGAGTGAATCGTGCGTCCGGCAACATCGGATACGTGCTCTTTGCCCAAATATTCAATCTTCACGCTCGAATATTTTTCGCGGCCCCGATCCGTGAAAATCTTGAAGCGGATGTAAGTCGTGCGAACGTTTTGAAAAGCCCCGCGAGCGGCGTTCTCGATGCGCACATCGCGGAAAAGCGCTTCGGCATCCGCATTCGGATCAGTCTTCGATTGCTTGAGCGCTAGTTCCTCCGGAGCAATCGGCCGCCATTCAGCCGGCAAGGCCGGCAAGGCAAAAGAAAAAAAAGCGCACAGAAGCAGCGTATGCTTGACTTGCATGAAAAGGTGCGGCATGAATGCGTGCGGGTTAGAAACCCGTTACCTCCGTGCCACAGATTCTACCGCAATTGTAACTACTCCCGCCATCCGCACCAACACCGCCGCCGCCATGCACCCCAAAACCAGCTCCGGCATTTGAATCAAGATCACCGGCGACAAGCTCGCCGGTACCGACCAAACCCACACCACAAAAAAATTGAAGATCTGCCACGCCAGCAACAGAAAGTAAACCCATCGCGGCAGCGTCAAAATAAACCCGATCAACCCCACGCTCAGCAGTAAAATGTCCGCGTATGACGAATGCGTTGTCACCGTCTCACCCGGCCCAAATGTAAGCACCGACCAGCAAACCATGTTGAAGATCGCCAGCGCCATCAGCCAAAATCCAAACGGCACCGCTCCTTCTAGCCGCCGCTTTCGCAACAGAACAATCGCCATCGCCGGCCAGCCAAAATTCGCCAACCCAACCGCATTCCAGATCCACTCCCGTTGCGCGATCCGCGCCGCTTCTCTGCCGCCGCTCAGTCCGTAAGAATCAAAAAACTTGTGTCCGGCCAGCAGCGCAATATTGTCCAATTTATACCGTGCAATTTCGCCCAAAGGGCGGCTGCCGTATGAATCGCACAGCGTCTGCCAAGTAGACCGCGAATCGATCGGCACCACCCCCGCCAGGTGCCACTTCATGAGCCGGTTTCCGGGAGGATCTACATATTTCTGATATGCCGTCCACGGCAGATAAAGCACCGCCACCATCCCCGCCGCCAGAACCAACTGCCGCCATCGGAAAAGTTTGCGGTTCCAAAACACCAGCAGCCCAATTCCCAGCAAACTGAACACGCAACCCGGATGCGCCAGAAACGCCAGCCCGACGCACACCGCACCCAGCCCCGTCTCAAAGTAAGAGAGCGCCCGCTTGCCGCGCAGCGCAGCGAACAAAATCGCCAGCGCGAACAACAGGTATGCCGCCGCCAGCAGCTTCGGCCACGTATACACACTGTTGTAAAAAAGAAACCCCGAGAAAATCAGCAACACCAGCACCTGCCGAATTCTCTCGCGCGGCGTCTGAAGCGCCGTCAACACACCCCACACGCCGCAAATCCACAAGCACTGCAACCCCGTGCTGAATAGCTCGTAGCTCAAGCCCAGATTCTTCAGCATGGCCAGCGGCCGTTCCAGTAGAATGATGCCAGCCTGCAGCGGCGGACGGTCGCTGCTCAGCCAGTCGCCAATGAAAGGCCAAACCGGCAAGTGGTTGTAAATTTTGTCAGCCATGTAATAAGGAAGGACATTGTCTCCAGGCCGCACCTCGCTAAAAAAGCGGTTGCTGACGAAAAACGATCCCGGCGTGTAGGGGCTGGTGAAGAGAAAGAAAAAACACAAATAACAAAGCCCCGCCAGCGCCGTGAGAAGCAGCGGCTCGGCCACTTGCCGCGCGGTAGTTTTGAACGCTTCCTTCGCGCGCCACCGCGGCCAAAGCACACTCGCGCACAGCACAAAAATCGCATAACAAAGAATTTTCCCCGCCAGCTTCGGCAGCAAAAAGAATGTCCAAAAAACCACATAACCAAGCACCGCCCCGCTAGCCACTACCACCGTCAGCGCACAGATCGGCCCCAGCCGCCGGCGCGCCTCGAGCAAACTGGCCAAGACATAACCCGGTGTCAGAAACAGCGCCAGCTGCACCACAAAAATGCCCAGGGGAAACAATGACGATTGCAATTGCCGTTGCAACAATCCGCCCACCGAAAGCCCGCGCGGATTGCTCACACCCAGCCATCCGCCTTGCCCCCCGGCATGGTCAATCGCCACCAGCCGCACTTTCTGCCCCGCCACATCTCCCGGCAGCCACCACTCAACCGGCCGCCAATTCTCGGTTTGCGGCAAGCCAACCCGTAGCGGATAGCGTACCGCGCCGTCCGCCGCTTCCAGATAAAGCTCCAGTCCCGGCAACCCCACCCTTCCTGCAATCTCCAGTTCAAGAATCCGCGGCGTCCGAAACACCGGCGAGAATAATTCGCCCGTGCTTTCCGCATTCCCGCACCACGATCCCCACAGCGTCAATTCGCGGATCTCCCGCGCCGCAACGTTCTTTTCAAACTGCGCGCCAGGGCCTATGCTGCCTGCCTGAAAACAGCCCTCCACCCTCCATCCTTGGCCGCCCGTCAAATCCGTGTGCTGTATCGGCAGCCAGTAAAGGCTGCCCACAGCCGCCACGGCAAAAACCAAAAGCGAGTTTCGAACAGCCCTGCCGGCGCACATCTTTCCCGAGCGTAGCAGCGTCCCCAATCGCTGTAACAAGCACCAGCCTTCTTCGTTAAGTAATCGTTAACGCCGTTACCCGCGACGCTAAAGTGGAGTCTTAGCTTTTGGAGAGGCAAACTTATTAAACAACATGTCCAAGTTCAAAAGTAGTTTTCTCTTGAGATTGTTCGCGGTCGCTGGTTTAACTTTGGCAACCGCTACTTTTTTGTGTGCGCAGCATGAAGAGCACGGCGGCGGCGCGCGCGGCGATAGGGTCGGCGGCGGTTTCAAACCCGCGCACGGACCCGCACCCCACCAGGAAGCCAAGCCTGCGCCACAGGAACAGCACGGCCCCGATAAAGCGGGCCATCCCGAAGCGCCCCACGTTCATCACAACGGCCAGTGGGTCGGTCACGACACCGGTAAAGACGACCCCCACTACCATCTCGATCACCCCTGGGAGCACGGCCATTTCACCGGCGGCATCGGTCGCGGCCACGTCTGGCATCTCAACGGCGGCGGACCCGACCGCTTCGGCTTCAACGGCTTCTTCTGGAGTGTTGCTTCCTTTGACGTAGGCTACTGCTCCGGGTGGAACTGGGGCGGCGACCAGATCATCATCTACGACGATCCCGACCACGAAGGCTACTATCTGGCCTACAACGTCCGCCTTGGCACCTACGTCCACGTCCTCTACCTCGGACAATAGGTTCTGAAAAACGAAAGAGGGACACGCCACTCGCATTAACTCTCAGGCGTCCCTCTTTTCGTCTCCAATGTATCCCCTTGCTCCGCGCCCAGCTTATAATCCCAGCTCACACTTCACTTTGACTCGTGATTGCCTCTTTTAGGTAAGCAAACTGCGCATCTAGTTCCGCCATCCGCGTCTCCATCCCGGCTGAGTCTCCCGCACTGGCCGCCTTCTCCATCCCGAGCGCCACGGCCCTCATTGCCTCGCCGCCAACACTAGCGGTTGCCCCCTTGAGCCGGTGTGCATGATCCTCGATTTCGCGGAAGTTACCCGCTGCTATTGATTTCGAAAGGAGTTGAAGCTGCCGCGGCACGTCTCCCAGATACCCGTCCAGGACCTTCCTCGCCAGTGACTTGTTGCCACCAAGCCGCTCGAGGAACCCGGCCATATCAAGAACCATGGCAGACTCTACCTCGGGAAGTGCCGCGCTCGCCGGGTGATCGCCAATCTCGTCTCCGCCCGGCCCAAGATGGGGTAGCCATTTCTCCAGAACTTTTGTCAAAGCCCGCGGACTTATCGGTTTCGAAATATAGTCATCCATGCCGGCTTGCAGGCACTTCTCGCGGTCGCCGTTCAACGCGCCGGCGGTCATGGCGATGATTGCTACACGACGGCCTGCCGCGCCAGATCCCCTGTTCTCCGAACGGAGTTCCGTGCTTCGAATGCGCCTGGTGGCTTCCAACCCATCCACATTAGGCATGCGCACATCCATAAGCACCAGGTCGTAGCAAACCGCGTCGAGCGCTGCCAGCGCCTCCACTCCGTCAGCTACTACGTGCGCGCCTAATCCTATTTGCGCCAGCATACCCAAAGCAACTTGCTGGTTAGTGATATTATCCTCGGCCAGAAGAATGCGGCTGTGACGGCCGGCGAACAAATCTCGAGCTATCTCGATATGCGTCGGCGGCCTCTGGGCAGCGTTCCCCATGCCTGCGGCACGGCTGCTCCCAATCCCCAAACGTACTTCAAACCAGAAGATGCTGCCACGGCCGATTTCGCTCGAGACTCCAATTCTCCCCCCCATCAACCCGCTCAAACGCTTGGCGATACTTAAACCTAGGCCCGCTCCGCCGAAGCGGCGGGTGGTCGAACTATCGGCCTGCGTGAAGGGTTCAAAGAGCCGCGCTTGTTGTTCCGGTGTGAGCCCGATTCCGCTATCTTCCACGGTGAAGCGTAGCACGGCAATTTCGCCCCCTGACTGAGTGCTCGACACGTTGACAGAAACCGCGCCCCGCTCGGTGAATTTCACTGCGTTAGATAACAAATTGAGAAGTATTTGTTGGATGCGGCCGGCGTCTCCGATGGCACTGGACGGCACACTTTCACTGATGTCCAGAGAAAGCTGGACGGCCTTTTCAGAAGCGGCAAAGGCCACCTGTTCCAAAGATTCTTCAGCCAGCGTCTTCACCTCGAATTCGGCTTGCTCCAACTCCAGCTTGCCGGCTTCGATCTTGGAAAAATCGAGGATGTCATTGATAATGGCCAGCAGCGCCCTGCCGCTCGCTTGGATAGTCGCCACGCAATGAAGTTGCCGCGACGTGAGCTCGGTGTCCGCCAGCAAATGAGCCATGCCGATGACGCCGTTCATGGGGGTCCGAATCTCATGGCTCATGACGGCTAGGAATTCGCTCTTTGCCCGCGCCGCGGACTCAGCCCTTTCGCACGCTTCCGCCAGCGCCAGGGTGCGTTCACGCACGGCAATCTCCAAGCGTTCCTCGCCGCGTTTCCGGTCGTCGATATCGGTGGACGTGCCAAGCCATTGGGTGATTGGGCCATTCGTATCATCACGGATCGGCTCGCCGCGCGCCACGAACCAGCGGTAAGTCCCATTTGCTCCCCGGATGCGATACTCAAAGGCGAAGCTTTTCCCGGCGGCGAACGCGTCGTTAGCAGTCGCTTCCACTGTAGGGCGGTCTGTTGGGTGAATGGTGTTCAGCCAGCCGGACCCCAGCAGTGCTTGCCTGGGAACCCCGGTGTATTCCGTCCATTGACCGCTGACGTAATCGCACGCTCCATCCGGCCGTGTGGACCAAACAAGCTGCGGCAGCGCTTCCACCAGCGAGAACCACTTGGCCTCGCTGATTTGCAATTCCGCTGTCCGCGCCGTAAGCTGCCTTATGGCTCTCGCTATCATACGCACCACCAGCACGCAAAGCACTGTACCAAACACTGCGGCGGCAGTCGCCAAAAGCAAGCTGCTCCTTCGACCGCTCCGAAAGACCGCTTCACTCAGCTGTCCCACTCGTTTGGGTGCTTCCTCGCGCGGTCGGCAGATCTCCGCAATATCCAGATTGATCTGGTTAGCTAGCACGTTCGTCCCTTTCAACGCCGCCAGCGCGCCGCTTCTATCGCCGGCGATGACATGCTCAACAACTTTCCCGGCGCTGTCCCTTAGCTTTGGAAGCTTTCTCTTGATTTCGGCAATCTTGGCCTGGCTATTCGTATCCGGCAGCGCCTTTTGCGCCACCGCGAGCCATTCGTCCACCGAGACGTCCAACTCACCCATCAGTTGTTTTTGATCCTGAATGGCCTCCTCGTCTCCGGCGGCCAGGATTACGTCCCGTAATGCCCGGCTGGACTTCGCTTGAAAAACCGCCGCTTCTTTAATCGCCGAGATGCCTGCCAAATCATTGGTCAGCAGTTCACGGGTAATGTTGTGCAGCGTATCGGAGGCATGCACTCCCTGATAACAAACCGCAATGATAAGCGCGACCATGATTCCAAACGAAGCCATCAGCCTCGTCGTAACCCGAGTTCGGTCGCGTGCGTTCCTGTCGATCTTGAACATTTTCAGCTTTGAAGCTGTAACTCAAAGCATTCCGTCTCTTGCTTATCGGCCAGCTATGTTACCAGGGAACATGAATCCAAAGCTTTTTTCGCAAAACTGCCAACCTTTAAACGCCCATCAAGCCGATATAACACTAGTAAGGTTCTGTCAAACGCGTGCTCGGTGTACCCTTCAAAGCGGCTCTTCTTCGATCTAAGATCTTGCTTGGAGTTACATTCGCGTTGGCGGCTGCACCGGCTGCCGATCAGGCACCCAGCGCCAAACCCGGGATTGCCAATCCAACCGCTTCGCCGCGCCACAGTTTGCTGCGGAAATACGCGCGTCCGACGGCCATCCCGTTCCCGCTTAACAATGCCTATACAAAAGATCGCGAATTTCTCGGCAAAAGTCTCTTTTTTGACCCGCGCCTTTCTCGCAGCCGCTCGACTTCGTGTGCTTCATGCCACAACCCTGGGTTTTCCTGGGGAGATGGCCTCCCCAAAGGCATCGGAGACGGCATGAAAGAACTCGATCGCCGCTCGCCAACCATTCTTAATGCCGCATGGGACGAACTGCTGTTCTGGGACGGCCGCGCCGAGACGCTCGAAGAACAAGCCTTATGCCCTGTCTCTGCTAAGGATGAGATGAACCTGTCCATCCGGGAACTCTTAAAAAGGATCAGCAATATCCCCGGCTATGCACCCTTGTTTCAACGCGCTTACCCTTCGGTTCCAATCGAAATTGCAATCGCCCGGGCCATTGCCACGTTTGAACGTACCGTCATCTCCTCGCAGGCGCCATTTGACAAATGGGTCGCAGGCGATGAAACCGCTATCTCTCCCGCAGCTAAGAACGGCTTTGATCTCTTCAACGGCAAAGCTCGTTGCGCACAGTGCCACAGCGGCTGGAACTTCACCGATAACGGCTTTCACGATGTTGGTCTCAGGGGCCAGGACAGGGGGCGCGGAGCGAATCTGGCGCTTGAATCCATGCAGTTCGCCTTCAAAACCCCGACTCTCCGCAATGCGGATCTACGTTCACCCTACACCCACGATGGCTCAGAACTAACGCTACAATCCGTAATCGCATTCTATGATCGCGGCGGAGATGTCAAACGCCCCAGCTTGGACCCGGCCATCGTCCCCCTCCACCTAACGCCGCGGGAAATGAATGATTTGGAGGCGTTTCTCAAAATGCTGACCAGCATCGACAAGCCGGTCGATATTCCCGTTCTACCTCGATAAATCAACTGTTCAAAAGGAATAACAACATGCTCAGACGTCTTCTTCCCATCTGCCTGCTCGCTCTGGCCGCTGGGGCTGCTGCCCCGGTCGATCACGAGATCGTGCAGAATGATCGCGCCTTCTCACAGCGCGAGATTACCATCAAAATCGGCGATCGCATCACCTTCAAGAACGCCGACGAAGTTGCTCACAACGTCTATTCCGCCACTCCGGGAATGACTTTCGATTTGCGAAGGCAGGCGCCCGGAGAATCGTCCGCGGTTCCTTTTCTCAAGGAAGGTACTTCCCTCGTTCAGTGCGCTATTCACCCGAAGATGAAACTAATCGTACACATCACAAAATAGCTTTGCACGAACCTGCACCCTTGTGCGGGGCAGGTCGCCAGACCTGCGGCCGATTGTCAATCGGCCTGAAAACTTACGCCCAGCGTAAGCACCCTGGATTGGCATTCACCGAAATTAGCGCTGCCTCAACTTCCTTCTCTGCCGCACCACCTCCCCCACCACCATCACCGCCGGTCCACTCACCTCCACCTCCCCCCTCGCCACCGCCGCCAAATCCGTTTCCACCACCCGCTCCTCCGCCATCGACCCCCGCTCCACAAAGGCCACCGGCTCGCTTTCCTTCCGTCCCGCCCCAATCAAAGCCGCCGCGATCGAAACCCGCCGCTTCGTCCCCATCAAAATCACCAGCGTATCCACCCCCGCATAAGGCTTCCAGTCCATATTTGTCTCCGTCTTCCAATGCCCCGTCACCACTGCGAAACTCCGCGACACCTCGCGAAATGTCAGCGGTATCCCCGCCAGTCCCGGTACCGCAATCGCCGAACTAACGCCCGGAATCATCTCCACCGCTATGCCATGCTCCAGCGCCCGTTCCCATTCCTCCGCCCCACGCCCAAACACCAGCGGATCTCCCCCCTTCAGCCGCGCCACGCTGCGTCCAGCCAGGGCATGCTCCAAAATCAGTTCGAATATGCGCGCTTGTTCGCGTTCCTGTTCGCCATCGTGCTTGCCTACGTAAATAAGCTGCGCATCCCTCCGCGCCAGCGCTAGCACCTCCGGGGTCGTAAGGCGGTCATACAGCACGACGTCACATTCCCCCAGCACCCGCGCCGCCTTCACCGTCAGCAGTTCCGCATCGCCCGGTCCCGCGCCTATCAAAAACAATTTCCCTGCGCTCATAAATTAAAACGAAACGTTTTCCGGCGTGTTAGTAATGCAATTCACATAATTTGCCGAAATGAGATTTAGGTCGGATGCCTAGCCCTCAAACCATTAAACCCTTTCGCGAGGCCGCGCAAGCCCCTTGTTAGCCTTTCTGTTAGCCTCCCTCATCCTGTCAGGTCAAGCCGGCTCTTACTTCGCCATCGGTGCGCTCGCCGCCGCGCTGCTCGCCATTCTCGTCCTTCTTCCCATGGGCTTGCGCCGTTTTTCCCTGCTAAAAGACCAGTTGCGCCTCGAACAGGAACGCTGGTGGCTCGTTCTGCAAGCGAACTTGGAAGGCATTTTCGATGCCGACCTAAATACCGGTGCCGTCTTCTATTCCCCGCAATGGTTGGCCCACCTAGGCTATCTGCCTGGTGAGCTCCCGGGTAACCTTCAAAGTTGGGAGGAACGCATCCATCCCGATGATCGAGCTCAAGTGGAAACTGCCTTGGCGGATTACTTATGCCGCCGCAGCTCAGCCTATGAGATCGAATACCGCATCCGCCATCGTGACGGACACTGGTGTTGGACCCGCGCCCGCGCCCAAGCCGTTTGGGACCACTTGGGCAAGGCCATTCGCCTCGTCGGCTCTCATGCCGATATTACCGATCGCAAGCAACTTGAGTGCGAACTCCACGCCAGCCGAACCTCCGTGACTGAGGTCCACTCATCCAGCCACAGCCTCGAACCGCTGGTTGCTCAGCGCACCGCCGAATTGCTCGAAAACGAAAAACGTTGGCGTGCCTTGGTCGAGGCCCTGCCCCAAATTCTCTGGGCTGCCGGACCGGACGGTCAGCCTGATTACTTCAGTCCCCGCGCCGTCGAATTCACGGGCCGTCCGCTGAGCGAACTGCAAGGCGACAAATGGCTTGCCGCCGTCCATCCCGCCGACCGCCACCGCGTCGCCACCCTTTGGAGCGCCGCCGTCGCCGCCGGCTCGCGCTTCGAAGTTAAATTCCGCCTGCTCTCCAAGGATAGCGATTACCGCTGGCTCAAAGTCGCGGGCATGCCGGTCAGCAATGACGACGGCACGATCGTCCGCTGGGTCGGCAATGCCACCGATATCGAAGATCAAAAACGCAACGAGCAATTGCTCGAAAGCGCGGTCACCCGCCGCACCATGGAACTGGCCGAATCGCGCGATCGCGCCGAAGCCGCTACCCGCGCCAAAAGCAATTTCCTCGCCGCCATGAGCCACGAAATCCGCACCCCCATGAACGGCGTCATCGGCATGGCCAACCTCATGTTCGATACCGAACTCACTTCCCAGCAGCGCTGTTACATGGACACCATCCGCTCGAGCGGCGAAGCCCTCCTGCGCGTCATCAACGACATTCTCGACTTCTCTAAAATCGAAGCCGGCCGCCTTGATCTTGAACGCGCTCCCTTTGATCTATCCACCGTACTCGAAGAGTCCATCGAACTGGTAACCGCCCAGGCGGCTGCCAAGAATCTCCTCATTTCCACCAAAATTGACCCCGCCGTTCCACTCGATTTTATTGGCGACGCCGCGCGCCTTCGCCAGGTCATCCTCAACCTGCTATCCAATGCCGTGAAATTCACCGCCGAAGGCTCCGTCAGCCTCTCCGTCACCCGCGAAGCCTCGCAGGATCAGATCACCATTCTGCGTTTTGCCATTAAAGACACCGGCATCGGCCTCACCCCTAGCCAGCAGGCCGGCCTATTCCAAGCCTTTCAGCAGGCCGATAGTTCCACCGCCCGCCGTTTCGGCGGCACCGGCCTCGGCCTCGCCATTTCTAAACGCCTCGTCGAAATGATGGGCGGCAGCATCGGCGTGCATAGCCAGCTCGGAGAAGGCAGCACCTTCTGGTTTAACGTCTTCCTGCTTGCCTCGCCAGCCTTTCCCGATGCCAGTTGCTTTGAGGGTAAACACATTGGCCTCGTGTCGCAGCACGCCGCCTTGGCGTCTGCAATCTGCGGCCATTTGGAGGGCGTCGGTCTGCGCGTCTCGACCTTCCCCTACATTCCTGAGTTCGAAAACAGCCCATTTGCCGCCCTGCTGGTGGATTCCGCCGCCGTACCCGAGTTCTGGGATTCCGGCCAGTCCACCAATAGTGCCACCACCGTCGTTCTCGGCTCCAAGGCCGATTTCAAAACCTACGCCGAAAGCCCCTGGGAGGCCATCTTCGTCGAAAAGCCCGTCAGGCGCTTGCCCTTGCTGCGCGCCATCCAGTCCGTGCTCAACGGCGAAACACCTGCCGCCGCTCCCTCCCGTGGCGTCGTGCCGCCCGGAGAGAGAGCTCACATCCTGGTCGCCGAAGACAACAAGGTCAATCAGCTCTTAGCCCGCATCCTGCTCGAAAAAGCAGGCTGCCGCGTCGACATCGTCGAGAACGGCGTCGAGGCCTGCGCCGCCATTCAGCACCATTCCTACGACTTGGTCCTGATGGATTGCCAGATGCCCATCATGAGCGGCTTTGAAGCCACCAAGCGCATCCGCGGCCTGCACACCACCGGCCGCCGCACCCCCATCGTCGCCCTCACCGCCGGCGTCCTCAAAGAAGAGCGCGACCAGTGCTACGCCTCCGGCATGGACGATTTTCTCGGCAAGCCCATCTCCGCCAAGGAACTCGAGCGCGCTCTTGACCGTTGGCTCCCCGTCCAGGTCGCCTCATAACGATTCCGCTTTCTCCCTCATCCCGCCTCGATGATAAAGCGCCGACCACCCCTGATACGACCCGCCCACCAACATCGCTACCCCCGCCGCCCACAGCGGCGTCTTTCCCCCGCGTAAATAGCCATTCCCTTCCACTATCATCAGCGGAATATACAACATCACGCCCGTCACCACACCGGGCGAAACCGTATGCGTCCGCACACTCGCCCACGCATGCCACAATCCGTTCGAGCAAAGCAGCGTAGATAACCCCAGCAGTGCCGCCGCCCCCAACTCCGTCTCCGCTTCGAGCCCGTAATTCACACAGGCTGCTAATAGAACCCCATTTACAATCACCAACATCCGCGTCGTAACCCGCGACGCGTTTGTCCGGTACCGCCTGTACCAATCGGCAAAGCCGCCGGGCCACACAAATTCCTCAAAAATATGGCAACAAGCGGCCATCAAAGGGAACCACGGTAGCCATCGCATCATACATTTATAGTACGTAGCGCCCACCCCCTTCGTTCCCTATTTCGGGGACGTTCACCCCGTTACACTTAATTCGCCTATCGCCCCATGGTTTATAGTGGCTCGAAGTGCCCGCAAAATCAGCCTCCTCCTCCGACAGCCATTGGCCCGCCCTCACCGCCAGCTTCCTCGGCTGGACCCTCGACGCCTTCGATTTCTTCCTCGTCGTCCTCTGCCTCACCGCCATCGCCTCCGAATTCCACAAATCCGACAAGGAAATCGCCTTCTCCATCACCATTACCCTCGCCTTCCGCCCAGTCGGCGCATTCATCTTCGGCCTCCTCGCCGACCGCTACGGCCGCCGCCTCCCCCTAATGATCGACCTCGTCTTCTACTCCATCGTCGAAGTCGCCACTGGCTTTTCCCCCAACTTCACAACGTTCTTAATTCTCCGCGCCCTCTTCGGCATTGGCATGGGCGGCGAATGGGGCGTCGGCGCGTCTCTCGCCATGGAAAAGGTGCCAGTCAAATGGCGCGGCGTCGTCTCCGGCGCGCTCCAACAAGGTTACGCCTTCGGCAACCTCCTCGCGTCTCTCGCCTATCTATTTCTTTTTCCGCGCTGGGGCTGGCGTTCCATGTTTTTTCTCGGAGGCCTTCCCGCCCTGCTCGCCCTCTTCGTCCGAGTCCGCGTCAAGGAATCCGAGGTCTGGCAAAAATCGAAGGAGGAAAGCTGGGCCAACCTCCGTCACGCCATACTCCAACACTGGCGTCTCTTTCTCTATCTCGTGCTGCTCATGACCGGCATGAACCTCGCCTCGCACGGCACCCAGGACATGTTTCCCACCTTCCTCCAACGCTATTGGCACTTCGGTGTGCGCGACCGCTCACTCATCTCCGCCGTAGGCAATCTCGGAGCCATGCTCGGAGGCACTCTCATCGGCTTCATCTCCGACCGCCTCGGACGCCGCCGCGCCATCGTCTCGGCCCTCCTGTTCGCTGTCCTGCTCGTTCCTCTCTGGGCCTACGCACCGCGCGTCGCTCTCTTAGTCGCCGGAGCGTTTCTCCTGCAATTCTGCGTACAAGGAGCCTGGGGCGTCATCCCCGCGCATCTCAGTGAGCTCTCTCCTAACTCTATCCGAGGTTTCCTCCCAGGCTTCGCCTACCAATGCGGCGTCCTGCTCGCCGGCCCCGTCGCCTACCTTGAACCCCTCCTCGCCGAGCACATGAGCTACGCCACCGCCATGGCCGCCACCGCCGCCTCCGTCTTCCTCTTCACCGCCCTGATCGCCGGCCTCGGCCGCGAAAAGAAAGGTGCCTCCTTCGCCTAACGTGATCCCGGCGTAACCGGCCCCATCTCCATCGCAGTACACGCCGGTAACTCGCTCGGAGTTCCTACCTCCGAATAATGCCCCGTCCACAACAGCGTCCCCGTCACCGGAACGCCTTGCCAGACACTCAAATGCACCCCATCGCTTGCCCCGCAAGCTCGGAAAGTATCTTTCGCGTGGGTCTGTGCCAGATCGGCCTGCACATTGAGGTTGTCCATCGCGAACCCGCTTCCGCTCGATGCTCCCACCACCGCAATCAGCGGCACAAGCTTCGGAACATTCGCCGAGCTCGGCAAAGACAATTCATAACTTGATACCCCTGGCGACGCTTCCTCTCTGATCGGACACGCCTCGCTGCTCGGAGCCGATACCTGCGCGTCTGTAAAGGTCTGTGGCGAAAGCGGCACCACCACTGTCACCGCACCGCCGGGCTGGAGCGTCGCATCTTTCACCGCGACGCATGTCCGCGAGTTAGTGCGCACCGCCACTCCGATGCGCGCCGAATAATTAACATCCATCGCCCCGCCTACTGAAGCTTGCGAATTATTTGCTGTAGGCCCCTTACTGCAGGAGATCAGCATCATTAACAACGTCGCGGCAGGAAAGACGCATCTGAAAATGAAAGAGTTGAGCACAACCCGTGGACGCAACTTGACCCACCGATGTGTTCCCCGCACTTCTCACCTCGTACTCCTTGGGTGGCGGAGCCAGAATTCTAATTCTAAACGAGATCGGTAGGGAGAAAGACTATCGAAATGCCGGTGCCGCCGCTAAAGCTCTTTCCAAACTCCCCGATATACACACTTTGAGACCCAACGCGGCAACCTAGCAAACTTTGCGGACCTCGTTTTGGAGATACTGCGTAAAGAGAAAAAGCGGGCATTGGCTGGCCTGGTTGTCCTGTTTGCCGGATTTGTGCTCCAGCTGTTCAGTCGATTAGACGAATAAAAGGCGAATTAAATCCCCAACTGCAACGTAAAGTGGGAAGTTTTGGTGACATTACCGTGAAATGATTCATACTTCAGGCACCGTCCATCAACTGGCAACCCTAGCAGATAGAGTTTGAAAATATGGAATAATCGTTTCGATTGAGAATTGAGGCGGGCCGCAAAACCACCATACCTAAACATTTACTAAATCTGTTGAAACTCCAGGAGGGAGATGAGCTTAGGATCATCACGGAGGATCAGAAAGTCCTGCGCGTTGAATCGCAGCGGAATAATAACACCAAACAAAAATCCGCGAAGGAAAAAGCCGATTTGCTGGCGAGGATCGAAGCAATCAGGGCTGGTTCTCGCGACAGTGAAGAACAACTCCAGCAAACGCTGCAAGATATGGGCATAGCGGCCGCCAGCCATTAGTTGATTCACGAATCCGAAAATGGGAGTTAGCCCGCCTCTCAGCTGAGTTTGCAATCGTCCCGTTCGACGGTTTCTTAGCTCGTCTGAACCAGTGTCCCCGAAGCGTTTTTAGAAACCTCCTCCGCAAACTCCAAAAAGACGGCCCCTATCACCCCGACTCGCTGACAAGTGTCAAACCGATTTCGATCTGGATACGTTTACCTGCTTTTCATCGCTCGGCTTCTGCCTGGAGTGGCACGCCGACACCTCAACCTTTCAACAACTGACGATTCCCCAACGCCGCGCCTCAGGGTTTTTGTGACCGATCTGCGAATTGTCGGCGGTCAACACCCCTAACCACGGTATCTGTGGGGACCCAGCGCCTCCCCGATTTGCTCTCCGCCTGGCCTAGTTGACGCCAGGCGTGCCCTGCCAATCGAGAACATTGTTAAGCGTGAATGGATTTCCCACCAGCTCATACTGCAATTGCCCCTGCTTGTCGACCTTCAGCTTGCATTCGGGGTACAGAAATCCCGTACTCTTGCTCTTGTCGGTATCGTTCAGAGTCAATTCGCCGACGGTTAAGTTGTAAGACTCCGACCGCGTGTCGAAGTACGCTTCTCCGAAGCGAATCAGACGGTTGGTAACAAACGTGATCTTGCGCCCGGTCGGCGTAACAACCTCGTGGATGTAGCTGACGTCATAGCCTAACGTGCCCGTCACGGCGATCCGGCCCACCGCCTTCATCTTTGACAGCGCATTCACCAATCCATGGTCGCCGCCTTTGTCGAATGCCTGGTCCAGGATTTGCGTGTCTGCCGGAGTGGAGTAGTCGTAGACATCCAGCGTTATCCCGACCATGCGTCCCAGCTGGATGCTCGTCCCATCAGCGGTAGCGTCGATCGTTTCGGGCTTTTGCCCGCGGGAGAAGCCCAATGTGCACCCCATCGTCAGCCCGATGAGGAGAAGTAAACTTCGCATTGCCATTTTCTGAATAGCGTCTTTAAGCATCAACATTTTGTCGTCCTTGGGATCTTCTGCCTTTGTCGGCGTTTGGTACTAAGGCGGTAGCCAAGTTCAAGATAGCGAAATCCTCGTCAAAACGCTGTCAAAAAGGTTCCGCGTCCTGCGGGAGTATGGCCTGAATTCTGGTTTTTGCTAAACTCAAATTCGGTCGCGTGCAGGACGCGTCCTGTCCGCGGAAAGGGCTGCGCCCACCTGCTCCTTCAAGGCTTTTCTCTTTGTCGACCCTCTTTCGCCTGTCATGCGGACCAGGCATACGAAGGAGGCAGTCTTGAATCTGGAACAACAGAAAAAGCAGTCCCGCGAGCTGTTGCAGGCAATCCGGTCTGGCAATGCAGACGCTCTCTATCGGCTGCGCCGCCATCACGCGCGCTGGGCCTCGCTAGACGACGGCTCCGTGCGCCAGCTTGTCTCTGTGCACGACGCGCAGTTTGTCCTGGCTCGTGAACAAGGGTTCGCCAGTTGGCCCAAACTGAAGGCCTATGCTGAGCCCTCTTCGCGCTCACGCCACACCCGATTATTTGTGACGGACGTTGCCTGGATCAACGATAGGGTTCATGGCTTGCTCCAAACGCGCTCTTCGGCCGGCCCCGCTGCGCTCGAACAGATTCGCGAATGGCACCCGCGCTTTTCCGATAAGAGCGACGAGGAGATCCGCCAAGCTCCCTTCACCGAGGAGGATGCCCAACTGGTCTATGCCAGGGAGCACGGCTTCGAAACTTGGGACGACCTGACGACCCGGGTGAACCTCCTCGCCTCCAATCCTGCCACGGCAACCACTGAACCGTTCATGTCTGCATTCGCCGCCTTGCAATCTGGCGATGCTGCCGGCTTCCAAGCTCTTTTGCGCTCCCATCCCCGCTTGGCCGGCGAGCGCGGCACAAACGGTAACACGCTGCTCAATCTCGCCGTCAGTTTCGCCGGCAAGCCCGCGTGGAAAGCCGGCCTGTCTCCCATCGAGGCATTGCTCGAAGCGGGTTCCGACGTGAACGACGGCAATGATCGCGGCTGGACGCCCCTCCACGCCGCCGCCTACACCAACAAGCTGGAGATAGCGGCCCTGCTCATCAAAAAAGGCGCTGCCCTGGAGGCGGAAGCGCACGGCGCCGGCGGCACTCCGTTGATCGCCGCGCTGTTCTGGGGGCATCGCGAGGTGGCCGATCTGTTGGGCAGCTACTCGTTGGCGCCAGGCAATCTTCGCGTTGCCGCCGGACTCGGCATCCCGCAGCTCGTAGATGCCTGTTTCAGCTCCAATGGCGAACTCACCCCCGAAGCTTGCGCCGCCCGCGGCTTCTATCGTCCGCATAGCGGTTTCCCCGACTGGCAGCCATCGTCAGATCCGCGGCAGATACTGGACGAAGCACTCGTGTGGGCATCGAAGAGTAACCGTTTAGCCGTGCTGGAGCGGCTCGTCAGAGCAGGAGCGCGCCCTAACGCCGATCCCTATCGCGGCACGCCCCTGATTTGGGCCGCCGTGCGCAATCATGTGGAAACCGTCGCCTGGCTGCTCGATCACGGCGCGGATATCAATCAAAAGGCCACTTTCGGCGGAGCTACCCACGGCCACGGAATCACCGCTCTTCACATGGCCGCTCAGTCCGGGTGCATGCCGGTGGTGAAACTCCTGGTCGAGCGCGGCGCTGACTTGGCGCTCAAGGATGATCTCTATCATTCAACGGCAATCGGGGCGGCGGAATATTTCGGTCAGGATGCCGTGCGCGATTACTTACGTAGCGTGTCCCCGAGTCGACATATTGGCGAATAGCGGAAGCTGTCCGGCAAAGATTCCGAATACCCCGCAAGATTCGGATATCCACCAACCACCATCCGCCGCATACTCGACTCATGACACCACTCCGCTTCATCGCCATCCCCACCCACATCGCCGACTTCGTTCGCGTCCATCAAAAGGCGCCCCAATATAACCATCCCGCCCACTCCGAAACTGCCGCCGGCCATGGCCCTTGTCGCCTTTGCCTACGCGTATTCCGAGTCGGCCAGGAACAGCGAACCCTCTTCACCTATAACCCATTCGAGGGTCTCGAGCCCCTCCCACTTCCCGGCCCAGTCTTCATCCACAAAGAGCACTGCGAACGCTATTCCGAAGATGCCGGATTTCCTCAGGACCTCCGCTCGTATCCTCTGGTACTAAACGTATACGCGCACGGTCCCAAGTTGCTCAATCAAGTGTTCGCCGCGCCTAACGAAGCCGAAACCCGCATCGAGGAACTACTGGCCCAGCCAAGCGTGGACTACATTGAAGTCCGCGACCGTCAAGCGGGTTGCTTTGATTTCCGCGTCCAGCGCTGACTCGCTCCTACGGTGTCCAACTGCCTTCCAACACCCATCCCGTATTGGCGCCCGTCTTATACGAAGCATATAGATACGTTGACTGTGCTGCCGTTCCTGTGAACGTCACATTCAAACTCAATATCCCGTTCGAGCCCGCTACGCTGTAAGACGATCCCATTCCACACACCGTGCATTGGCTGTTTGACAAGCTGGTGTTCGTGCCCGGCGTGATGCTGCCCACAAAACCGGTGTTGGCGTTGTTCTTCGGATAGATCAGATTCGAGCTCGCATAATACCCGATGTAGCCAAGCCAAAACACGCATGCTTCAGTCGTAGCGGCTTGACCATCGAGACTTGTAGAACCTCAAATCTGCCGAGAATCCTACAAGACAGCAAACATTCCGCAACATGGGCCTCGTCCGCCTCACCCAGCAGTCCCTGAGACTTCTCTCTCTGGATCATCCTTCGCTGAAACTCCTCAGCGGTTGCCTCGGCGTAGTCAGCGTGAAAGTGACTATTGAACTCGAACAACGGTTCGCAGGCGCGCGAATGCATCCGCTGGTATTTTTCCACGAAAACGTGATGTATGGCATTGTCTATCTTTTCCAAAAAGTCGACGTGATTTGCGAGATTGTATTTTATGAACTCAAGATGCCGGATATCGGTCGGGGCCTCTTCAACCGGATCGCCCGTAATCAGGACAACCTTTTTTCCGTACGCTTCCGCCATCCCAAGCTCATAAAATACGTTGGCATTGCGGCCGCTAATGTCGGCAATGATGACATCGGCATCAAGAATTTGCTTCCTGCCTTTTTCAACCAGCGGTATCGTGAGAATGCGATGATCGCCTCGTTCGCAAACAAGTCCGTGCTTCCTATCCAAATAGTCGCGCAGATATAAATAGAGGAAATTCAGCTCAGCCCTGAACGGCATCACCACAAAGCACGACCGGGTCTGTGCCATCCTTACTCACGATTTCAATAAATGAGCGACGGCACGCTCAAGGGCTGGACGTAGAGCAAGCGCATTCGACGGGTCGTAAAGAAGGTAAATCCAGCCGGCCAAGTCGGACGGAATCTTCTGGGCTTCACGCTCATTCATGAGCAAGATTGTTTTTCTTTCGAAGTGCGTGAGCGTACCCAAGCTCCTACATCACATTCGCGTTTTGCCGGCTCAGATCTGCAATGATCAGGTCCGACGATTCTATTGCGTCCGCGACTATAGAGATAGGGCTTTCGCCGACCCCAAAGCGTATTTCGGCCCAGGCCGACGCCTCGATTCCCATCGCTTCGAGTCCCGCGCGAATCGCCGTTATCACCCCGTTCTCATCAGGTCCATACGGCGCAAGGATAAGAGCTCTGGTTTGATGCCCTCGCTCTTCCAAGACGAGTGCTTGCTCTGGTTTGTTCACGGCTACCTAAAACAATAATAGCCGCTCGGCTAGTTCTCGCCGAATGGCCCTCTCAATTCTACATCCTACGGCAAGATTCGGATATCAACCATCACCGTCCGCCGCATTCTCTATCAATAAGTCTCGAAATCCTCCCGCTCCGGGTCTTGATCCATACCGAAAGTTGAGAACTCTACCCTGCGGGCGGTTGGCCCCATGGGCCCGCGTCCCTAACCTCAGTTCTAAAGTTGTACCCGCGCGGGTCCAAACACTGAATCAAGTCTTTGCCGAGTATGACGAGGCGGAGGATCGCGATTTCCGCCGGCCAGAGCCCGCCCTCTTTACGGTGTCCAACTTCCTCCCAACACCCATCCCGTATTTGCCCCGCTCTTATCCGACGCGTACAAATAACTCGACAACCCCGCCGTTCCCGCGAACGTCACATTCAAGCTCAATATCCCGTTCGCGCCCGCTGTTGTGTAAGACGAACCCGTGCCATATACCGTGCACTGGCTGTTTGACAAGCTGGTATTCGTGCCCGGCGTGATGCTTCCCACAAAACCGGTGTTGGCGTTGTTCTTCAACTCAATCGTATTAGACGAAACGAAATACTCCACATAGCAAGCATTCGTTCCCGAAAGCGATGTGTTAAACAGCATGTACATCGCGCTCAAGTAGGCCGCGCCATCCGTGTCCGAGAACGTTCCGGTAAACGTTTGCGAAGCGCCCGACCCCGAACTCGGCGACACCGATACCACCGAGGGCTTCGCCGGCACCGTTGTCCCCCATGTCCCCGCCTGCACCCATCCGGTGTTGGCGCCGCTTCTATCCGCCGCATACAGATAAGTCAACACCGGCGATGTGCTCGCGAAAGTGATGTTCAGATTCAGCGTCCCGCTCGTGCCTCCGGTGCTATAAGACGAACCCGTCCCATACACCGTGCACTGGCTGTTCGACAAGCTTCCGCTCGAGCCCGGCGTGATGCTACCCACATAACCCGTATTGGCATTGTTCTTCAGCTCGATGATATTTCCCACCACAAAGTATTCTATGTAGCAGGCATTCGTTCCCGAGAGCGATGTATTGAACAGCATATACATCGAGCCCAGGCTCGGTCCACCCGCCGTATCTGTAAAGTTGCCGGTAAACGTTTGCGACGTACCCGTTCCCGAACTCGGCGAGACAGATACCACCGCTGGTGTCCCTGCCGGTGGCGCGCCCCACGTTCCCGCTTGCACCCAGCCGGTCGAGCTGCCGTTCTTCTCGGTTCCCATCAGATACACATTCTCCAGACCCGTACCGCTGAACGTCAGCGCCAAACTGAGCGTGGCCGTGGTTCCCGCCGTGACGTATGACGAACCTGAACCCGAAACAGTACATTGGCTGTTCGACAAACTGGTGTTCGTTCCGGGCGTAATGCTGCCCACAAAGCCCGAATTCGCGTTGTTCTTCAGATAGATCAAATTTGAGCTCGCATAGTATTCGATATAACAGGCGTTGGCGCCGCTGGTCGAGGTATTGATCAGCATTAGTAGCGCGCTCAAGTCCGTCCCCTGATTCGGGTCGGAGAATTTCGCTGCAAACGTCTGCGATGTCCCCGTACCCGCGTTTGGCGTAACCGAAACCACCGCCGGCGGTCCCGCCACCACCTGGAAGCTCTGCGTCACGAAAGTGGCCGGCGCATAAAAGGCGCTGCCGGGTTGCAGTGCCGTTACACTGCAAGTGCCCACCGTTAACATAACCGCCGTGTTGAGCGTCACCGAACACACGCTTGTAGTGGAACTAAAGAAGCTCACCGGCAAGCCCGAACTCGCCGTCGCGCTCAACGTGATCGTCCCGTTCAAGTATTGACTCGCAATCGCGCCAAAGTTGATTGTCTGCGCCGTGGGCGTCACAGGCGCAACTGTAAAGCTTTGCGTAACCGGTACCGCTGCTGTGAAACTGCCATTCCCCTTCTGGCTCGCCACAATGCTGCACGTGCCCGGCACCAGCAGCGTCACTGTGCTGCCCGACACCGTGCACACCGAAGTCGTATCGGAAACAAACGTCACCGGCAGGCCCGAACTGGCGCTCGCGCTGATCGCAAATGGCGTTGGCGTCAGGTTCAGATTCGCCAGCGGCGCAAAAGTGATCGTCTGGTTCGGCGTCTTTCGTTGCAGCAAAACGCCGTCAAATGGCTGCAAGGTTACGCTGGTCGCCGCGCTGCCGTCGTTCAACTTGCTGGCGGAAGAAATAGACACGGCATCCGCAATCAGCGGACCATTGCCGCCATTCGTCACTTGGAGCACCGTGGTGCCGGCGGTCAAATTCACATTCGTGAAAATCGTATACCACTGGTCGCCGCCCGCCGCCTGGCTCTGATCCAGCGTCGTCGTCCCCAGTACCTGCGCCCCCGCCATTACGGTATAAACCGCGCTCTTTGTCCACGTGCTCGCGGCCGGAGCCGCCGGTAGCCACACTTGGAGCGTGTACTGCCCGCTCGCCGGAATTGCCAGATTCCATTGCGCGCTGCCCGCGCCTGTATCCATCTCGTGACAGGTGCTTTTCCACGCATGATAATAAGGCGGATTCGCCATCTTCAAACCGGTATCGAAAGTATCCACCGCCCAACTACCTGTGGTCGTGAATCCCGCGCTGCTATCGTCCACAATGTACTGGTGCTTCGGTGCTTGCGATCCCGAAAAATGCGCTAATCCCGATTCGAGCGAAATCGTCTGCGTTTGGCTGGTGCCGTTCAACAGCGTCACGCCGTTGGTAAAATCGCGCCGGTAAACCCGCACCGGCGATTGCGTCATCTGCACGCCATCCAGCCAATAATTTCCAACCGAATTTCCAAAAAAGAATCCCAGCTTGCAATCGCTAGCGCTCACCGGCGCCACGAACGACACCGAATATTGCTGCCAGTTGGTGCTCAGTGTCACATTGGCGTTCAATCCATAAAACGTAAACGCCGGCGCGCCGCCTTCTGTGAAGAGCTGGATCGAAACTGGCGAGTCGGCCTTTGCCCAGAACTGCACTTGATATTCCGCTCCGGCCGTGATCGGCAGGTTATCCTGCTCCAAATCGATGTGCCAGTTAATTGTCGCCGCCGATGTTACATCCACATGCGCGGACGAGTATCCATTTACAAACGTTGTAGTATCCAGCCCGGCGGTCGCGGCAGCGGAGCCGTCGCTGGTCAGCTTAAATAACCATGGCGCCAAGCTGCCTTCAAACCCCGGATTCACCAGGTCGTTAGCGGATTGCGGCGTTCCCAGCAGCGTTGCAGGCGTCACCGGCTGCCCCAAATTGAAGTTATACTCGTCGTACCACCACGCGGTTCCCGCGCTCGAATCGCCCAAATCGAATATCGAAAACCCATTGTTCATGAGCGCCATTGCCAGACCGAAACGCATGTTCGGGTAGTAGTCCTGGCCCCACGTTATGGTCTGGGGCAGTGCCGCCGTCAAAGGATAATATCCGTAGCCGTATGCAAGCTGGCTCGGCGGCGATGATTGCATGGCGGTAATCACCGGTTTCTGACCCTGCGCGAACCAAGTTTGGTAGGAATCGAACAAGGTGCCGAACGCCATCGTCCCTTCAGTCACGTAAACCGCGTCAAAAACAAAGGAGTCGCCGTTAAACACCGCCAGCGATCGCGGATCGGGCGGCGTTTGATTGATATGCCCGGAAGCGTAGCCGTTCGGCGCCAGTGCCTTAAAGTCGGCAATCATCGCGTAGAGGCCCGCGCTCCACGCCGCGTCCAGCGGCCCCGGAAGGTCCGCAATGCCATTGTTTTGCGACGAAATCTGAATCGGATTGCCGTAGACATCCGTGGTGGTATCCGAAATCATCGTGTTGACGTTGTCAAAAAACACCCCGTCGTAGACAAAGCCGGTCTGTGTCATTTGCTGGTAAGCAAACTGCGCCAGAAACTGCTGCACTTTCGGCAGCGTGAGATTCAACAAAAAATCCCCGGGGTTCCCTGGCCACGTCTGAATGTTGTTTCCCTTCGTGTCCTTCAGGTAGTAGCTCTGGTCCGGTACCACCGGCGTGCCCAGCACTGTTTCCGTGGCATTCACTCTCACCAGCAGCGGCGTATCAGGCGCGGCCGTACGAATCGTTTGTGCCGCGCTGTTGGTAAAATCTCCCCCCAGGAAGAGTTGCGTCTGCTCTGCTTCCGTTGGACTCGCCGTGAACAGTGTCTCTCCGTGGAAAACGTTTCCAATTCGCGGGAAATTCCCCGTCGGAACGGGCGTTGGGCTTTGGGCTTGCAAGGACGACAGCGCAAAAAGAGACACGATGAGTGTCGAGATCGGTATCCGCATGGTAGCCTCCCTAGGATGTCATGAAAAGAGGCGATTTTTCATTAATATTAGTACTCGCAAACTGCCGGCTAAGCTCCCGAAACTCCAGTCACAAAACTTCAAAATTTATTTTTTTCTACTAACGCCCATATTTTTCAATCACTTACCGATTTCACGATCGGCCCGCGCCATGCAATCCTCACACCCCTCCGCATTAGGGTAGTCGTCGTAGAAGGGAGTTTTGAGCATCCTCATGGCAAACCAAACATCGCAAATCGACCAAGCCCTGGAACACAGCCCATTCGCCGTCGCGCGGAACTCAGCATCCAAACGAAAAAAACTGGGGGTTTTTTGGCGCTTCCGGCAGCTATCTGTATTAGGCGCTAAAAACCCCCCACTTTTTTTCGTTTCACGCGGCCGGAAAACCTGCCGGCGGCGAGTCTCTCAACCGCTCATTTCGGCTGCGCTATTCACTCGTTTTTGCTATAATTTAGAAGGAATTGGATTCCCCCGCGGTTCCCTGCTGATACCATCTTTTTCTAGTACCTATTCCGGTCCTAGGAGATTGGCAAAGTCCGGTAAGGAGCTACCAAGAAGATAACAATGGAATTTACGGTAAGTAAGTCGGATCTGGTGCGGGAACTCGGCCTTACGCAGGGTGTTGTGGAAAAGAAAACCACCATTCCCATCTTGTCCAATATCCTGGTGGAAACCGATAAAGATCAAATCTGGCTCACTGCCACTGATTTGGAACTGGGCATCCGTTGTTCGTGCCCCGCCCGTGTGAAAAAGGAAGGCGCCGGCACTATTCCCGCCCGTCGCTTGCTCGATTACGTGCGTTTGCTGCCCGATGCCGATGTGCAAGTGAAGCTGGCCGATAATCACTGGGCCAGCCTCGTGTGCGGCCGTTCCCGCACGCGCATCGCCGGCATGTCGCGCGAAAGCTTTCCTGAATTGCCGGAAATGCCCGAGCCGCTCGCCAGCATTCCGTTAGGCGTCCTAGCGCAGATGATCAACAGCACTATCTTCGCCATCTCGTCCGAAGAATCGCGCTTCACCCTCAACGGCGCGCTGCTGCTGCTTCGCGAAGACGGACTCGTCATGGTCTCTACCGATGGCCACCGTCTCTCGCTCATCGAAAAACACGTGCCCCTGCCTGGCCTGGAAGCCCAATACAAAGCCCTGCTTCCCCGGAAAGCGATGGCCGAAATCCAAAAGCTCGCCAGCGACGATTCAACAAAAACCGTCGAATTCTCCGGCAACGAAAATCATCTGTTCTTCAAAATCGATAAACGCCTGCTCCTCAGCCGCAAGCTCACCGGCAATTTCCCCGATTATGAGCGCGTGCTGCCCAAGGATCATCCGCATCACATCGTCCTCGACCGCGACGAATTAAAGGCCGCCATCGAACGCGTTGCCCAGTTTGCCGACGAACGTTCGCGCGCCATTCGGCTGCAGGTCTTAAAAGACGAATTGAAGGTGCATTCTTCTATTTCCGAAACCGGCGAAAGCGAAGAAACTCTGCCGGTAATATATGGCGGCGCGGCCGTCGAAATTGGTTTTAATGCGCAGTACATGCTCGAATTTTTGCGCTCGGTAACTCAAAGTGAAGTGTCGTTTCACTTTAAGGATTCCAATAACGCGGGCGAATTGCGGCCGCATGGCGGAGATGGCGACACTGTCTACCGCTATGTGGTAATGCCCATGCGAATTTGATTTGGAAACCGCACGGCGGCAAAACTGAATTTTCCTGGCATGCCCGCTCGCCCTTGCGCGTGCGGACGCTTGCTGAAAGTGTGACTCAATTGGCAAAAGACGATAACGACGATAAAGACAAAGGCAACAAAGACGGTAAGAACGGCAGTTACGATTCAAGTAGTATTAAGGTCCTCGAAGGCCTGGAAGCGGTGCGTTTGCGCCCAGCCATGTACATCGGTTCGACCGGTGAAATGGGCCTTCATCACCTGGTCTACGAAGTCGTCGATAACTCGGTAGACGAAGCGCTCGCCGGTTACTGCACCGAAATCGGCGTGACCATCCACATTGACAATTCACTCACCGTGGTGGATAACGGCCGCGGCATTCCCGTTGATATGCACGCCGAAGAAGGCGTTTCCGCGGCCCAAGTTGTCCTAACGAAACTCCACGCCGGCGGCAAGTTTGATTCCAACACTTATAAAGTTTCCGGCGGCCTCCATGGCGTCGGTGTAAGTTGTGTCAACGCGCTCTCTGAAACCTTCCATCTCGAAGTGTGGCGTGAGAAAGCCACTTGGGAACAGGATTACGAAAAGGGCGCACCCAAAGCGCCACTCGCCAAGACCGGCAAATCGAATAAAACCGGCACCAAGATCACTTTCAAACCCGATACCACGATCATGGACGCCAGCGAGTTCAATTTCGATACCCTCGCCACTCGCCTCCGCCAATTAGCGTTTCTCAATCGCGGCCTCAAAATTATCCTCACCGACGAACGCGGCGATAAAGAGCGCTCGGAAGAGTTCTTCTATAGCGGTGGCATCGCTGAATTCATCAAGCATCTCAATCGCGGAAAAGCTGCCCTGCACGAAAAACCCATCCACTTTGAAGGCGAACGCGAATTGCCCAATGGCGGCGTACTCTATATTGAAGTCGCGCTTCAGTACAGCGATTCTTATTCGGAAAACGTCTTCAGTTTCGCCAATAACATCAACACCGTCGACGGCGGTTCGCATCTGAGCGGCTTCCGTAGCGCTCTCACCCGCACCATCAACGCCGCCGCTACTTCCGGCGGGCTCATCAAGGACGCCAAGGACAACCTCACTGGCGACGATGTGCGCGAAGGCCTGACCGCCGTCATCAGCGTCAAACTCCCGCAGCCGCAGTTCGAAGGCCAGACCAAAGGCAAGCTCAACTCCGATATTCAAGGCTACGTCGTTCAATTGGTCAACGAAAAGCTCGGCGAGTTTTTCGACAAGAATCCCGCCGTCGCCAAGAAGATCATCAGCAAGGCGATTGACGCCGCCCGTGCCCGCGAAGCCGCTCGCAAAGCGCGCGATTTAACCCGCCGCAAAGGCGCGCTCGATTCCGGCGGCCTGCCCGGCAAACTGGCCGATTGTCAGGAGCGCGATCCCGACCGCTGCGAACTTTTCCTCGTCGAGGGCGAATCGGCCGGCGGCACCGCCAAATCTGGCCGCGACCGCCGCTATCAAGCTATCCTGCCGCTTAAGGGCAAAATCCTCAACGTCGAAAAAGCCCGCTACGACAAAATGCTTGGCCACGAAGAAATCCGCGCCATGATCACCGCCATCGGCACCGGCATCGGCAAAGGCGAAGATTTCGAACTCGCCAAACTCCGCTACGGCAAGATCATCATCATGACGGACGCCGATGTCGATGGCTCGCACATCCGCACCCTGCTGCTCACCTTCTTCTTCCGCCACATGCAGGAACTCATCACCCGCGGCAAAATCTTCGTCGCGCAGCCGCCGCTCTACCGCATCAAGAAAGGCAAGAGCGAAAAGTACATCAAGGACGATAAAGAATTCACCCGCGAAATTCTGCGCCGCGCCACGGAAAATCTCGCCGTGGAACTGGCGCCCGAAGGCCAGTCTCCGGCGGTCACGCTCGAAAGCGGCGAACTGCGCAGCTTCCTCATGTCGCTCGACGAATTAGAACAGATCAGCGCGCGCCTGGTGCGCCGTGTCCGCGTTCCGCTCGTTGCCGAAGTGCTCAGCGACGTCAGTCTCTCTATCGATACCAAAGCCGATTGGCAGGATGAAAAAAATGTCCGCGCCGTCGCCGAAAAATTCAAAGCCGCCAAACTCGAAGTCGTCGTAGAGCGCGAAGAGGAACACTCCGCCTGGATGGTCGGCTATCGCGATCCCACCAACGCCATGCGCATGATCAACACGGAGTTCCTATCGCTGCCCGAATTCCGCAAAACCCGCGCTCAAGCCAAGCACGTCGCCAAGTTCAACAAGCCGCCGTTCACCATCATTAAGGACGGCCAACGACAGGTCATCCCCAATTGGCGCGAATTGCTCTCCACCGTGAAAACCGAAGGCACCCGCGAAGTCAACGTCCAACGCTACAAAGGCTTGGGTGAAATGAACGCCGAGCAACTTTGGTCCACCACCATGAATGCTGAAACGCGCACGTTGCTCAAAGTCGATCTGGTCGATTTCGCCGAAACCGAGCCTATCTTCTCAACCCTCATGGGCGAAGACGTCGAAGCCCGCCGCAAATTCATCGAAGAAAACGCCCTCGACGTCCGCAACCTCGACGTTTAAATTAAATAGGCTTGATCCACTCGCGGTCGATTTCGACAGAGATTGACCGCTGCAGCATCGTTACGGAAATCACTAACCGGAAATCGGATTTCTTCTTCGTCAAAATCCCTTCCACGCCGGTCAGCGCTCCATGTACCACGCGCACCGTTTGGCCCTCTTTTAAGAATGGGCATGGCTCTGTCGCCAATCCCGAACGCAGAATGGTTTGAATCGCCTCGATTTCGGTCTCGTCAATCGGCGCGGGCTCCGAGCCGCAGCCCACGATTGAGATCACGCCAACCGTCGTTAATACTGGAAGACGATGTAATGGATCAAAACGGCAAAATACGTACCCGCGAAACAGCGGCGTGTCCGAGACCACGACCCGGTCTGACCAGCGTCGGCGGTCCCGATAAGTCGGCAAATAAGGCGTCATCCCTTTGTTTTCCAGCGCCACCGACGCAATCTTTTCAAAATTGGAGCGGGTCCGAATGGCAAACCATGGGAGCTGGCATTCCGCCTGTGGCAGATCAATAGTCTGTGGATTCAGGTTCTTGGTGGAGTCGGTATGTGTAATTAGCTGCATATAAAACCATATCCCCCGATATGAACAAAATCCCTCTGTAGTATGAAGACACTAGTAGCCGTCTTCAACTCAACGAGGGGTTACTTCTGTGATACTACGTAAACAAGGTAAAACACAAGAGGGAAGAGAGGGAAAAGAGTACTAGCTTAGAGCCTGCAGAATAATACATTTCAGGTAGTGAGTTTCGGGCACCGTCAACAGAATGGGGTGGTCGTGCGCCTGCGTTCGTCTGTCCAGCACACGCAGCCTTTTGCCGCAGTCGAGCGCGGCCTGCGCCACCACTTCCAACAAGTGCGCCTCACTCATGTGATGCGAACACGAACAGCTCACCAGAATGCCGCCCGGGTTCAGCAAACGCAGCGCCCGCAAATTGATTTCTTTATAGCCGCGCGCCGCCTGCACCAGCGCTTGCCGCGACTTGGTAAACGCCGGCGGATCAACCACCACCAAGTCGAACGTCCGGTGCGCCGCAACCAGGCTGGGCAGGTATTCAAGCGCATTTGCTTCCCTGAATACGACATTGCCCAAATTGTTCGCCGCCGCATTTTCGCGCCCGATTTCTAGCGCTCCCGCCGAGCTGTCAACCGCCTCCACCGAAGAGCAGCGCGCCGCCAGATGGATGGCAAAACCGCCCGTCCCGGTGAAGCAATCGAGCGCTCTTCCACCCGCCGCGTACTCCGCCACCGCCAGATAGTTTTCGCGCTGATCCAGGAATACGCCGGTCTTCTGTCCGCCCATTAGATCCGCTGTCCAACGCAGGCCGTTCATGCGAATTTCGGTTCGCGCCGGGATCTCCCCAGTTAGGACATTAGTTTCCAAAGTCAGGTTTTCCCTAGCCCGTACTACAACATCATTTCGCGCCACAATCCCGCGCGGCTTCAAAAGACGTGTCAAGGCTCCCACCACTTCACTCGCTTGACGATCCATACCCTGATCGAGAAGCTGTAAGGCGAGGTAGTCGCCATAGCGATCCACGATGAGACCCGGCAGCAAATCGCCCTCCGCATGCACCAGCCGGTAGGCATCCGTGTCTTTCACCACCTTTTCGCGAAACCGCAGCGCCGCCCGGCAGCGCTGAAAGAAGAATTCCTCGTCAATCGGCTCCACGTGCTGGCTCAGCAAACGTAGTACAATCTGCGAGCTGTCGCTGTAATGCGCCGTGCCCAGCGCTTGGCCCTTCTGGTCGATAACCTTGACGAAATCGCCCGCTTGCGCCGCGCCCCGATCCAGCACATCCGACGCGAAAATCCACAGATGCCCGTCTTCCAGGCGCTGCGCTGCTTTGCGGTTCACCCGCACCGCTATCGACGTCGGCATGCCTTACAATACAACTCGTTCATCGCCCTCGCGCTTGGTCACATGCTGCTGATCCAGATATTCGAGCAGCGGAATCGCATACTTGCGCGAAATGTTAGTCCACGATTTGAAATCCGCCACCGAAAATCTCCGCCCCTTATGCGCCGCCAAAGAACCGCGAATATGCGCGATCACATCCGCATGGAAAATCAAATCCGCCGACACGCGAATTAGCCTGCCGCTTTTCACCAAAGTCTCCAGATGACCGCGCGCGTTCTTGTCCGTCAAGAACGGCGTCGGCGTAGGTGGTTGGAACGCGCCCTGGCGAAACACCAACTCGATTTCCGCCAGCGCTTTGGTGTCAGCCTCCAAGATCTGCGGCTTATGTCCAGCCAGCGAAACCAGATCACCCCGCACTTCTACCGCGCTCCACTGGTTCAACACCGCGCTCAGCAAAGCAGGCTCAATCCCGAGCCGCGCCTGCGACATCGGCGCGCCGGCTGCCGTAGGGTTCTTGGCATGAAACGCCTGCAACCACTCCAGCAATTTTCGTCTCCTCAGCTCAATCCATTTCTTGGAAACAAGCTGTTGCCCGTTCACCAGAATCAGGTTCGGCGTCTTTGCCACTACCTCCGGAGTCAAACCCATCAGCCGCACGACTTGCGCCACGCTAAGCCCGTTGGCGCTCTCATCCACCAGCATCTCTATCCGTTGCGCCGCCGTCGCGCCCGCCAGCCGGGTCAACCGTTCAAACGTCTTTTCGCGATTCAGTCGTCTGTTCGGAAACACATCCATCACCGTCCCACCCGCCACGGTCAGCGCCGGCGAAGGCCTACGCAGTATAAACCGATCTCCCGGCAACGCCATAACCGGCTCCGCCAGATGCAGTCGCGCAAAGCCTTCGCGTAATGGCTTCAGCGTGACCGGCACTTCAGCCGTTCCAATATCCAACAAAAATTCGGTAGCCTTCACCGGTGCTGAAGCAGGATTCAGCCAATCCACCGTCACATCCATAACCGTCGTCGTCTCCAAAGCATTCAGCGACGTAAGCGTGAATCCACGCTTGATCTCGGCGTGCTCGATCCCCGCCAAATTCACCGCCGTCCGATCTCCCGCCAGCGCCATTTGCACCGCGTCGCCATGCCGCTGCAAGCCGCGTATGCGCGCCTCGCGGCCTGTTGGCTGAATGCGGACCGTCTCGCCTACTCGTAGCGTCCCCTCCCACAACGTGCCCGTCACCACCGTGCCAAACCCCTTCAGCGCAAAACTGCGGTCCACCGGCAAACGCGCCAGGCCGCTGGCATCGCGCCGCGAACTCTGCGCCGCCAGCCTTGCCAATTGCCCCTTCAATTCATCCAGGCCCGCGCCCGTCACCGAACTCACCGCCACCATCGGCGCATTTTCGAGAAACGACCCTTCCGTCAAATGCCGCGCATCGGCCTTCGTCTTCTCCAACTGCTCCGCGGTCGCCACATCCGCTTTCGTCAACACGATCAAGCCATGCCGGATATCCAACAGCCGGCAAATGTCAAAGTGTTCGCGCGTTTGTGGTTTCACCGATTCGTCCGCCGCAACCACCAGCAGTACCGCCTCAATCCCCGCCGCCCCGGCCAGCATGTTGCGGATGAAGCGCTCATGCCCAGGCACGTCCACAAAGCTCAGTCGTTGGCCGCTAGCGAGCGTCAGGTGCGCAAAGCCGAGATCAATCGAGATCCCCCGCCGCTTCTCTTCGGCCAAACGGTCGGTATCAATACCGGTAAGCGCGCCGACCAGCGACGTTTTGCCATGGTCAATGTGCCCCGCCGTGCCTATAACAAGTCCCGCCGACATGAGATTGTCTAATGGTACTGACATGTCCACCGACCGCTTTGACGAAGTCCGCCGCCGGCACGCGCGCGCTGAAGAAGGCGGCGGCCCCGAGCGCCAGGCGCGCCAACACGCCGAGGGCAAACTCTCCGCCCGCGAACGCATTCAGCAGCTGCTCGACGAAGGCACCTTCGAAGAGCTCGACAAGCTCGTCCGGCATCGCAGCCAAAACTTCGGCATGCAAAATAACGTCATCGACGGCGATGGCTTCGTTACAGGCCACGGCCTCGTCCACGGCCGCCCGGTCTTCGTCTTCGCGCAGGATTTCACCGTATTCGGCGGCTCGCTTTCGGAATCCAACGCCCAAAAAATCGTCAAGGTCATGGACCTGGCCACGAAAACCGGCGCGCCCATCATCGGCTTGAACGATTCCGGCGGCGCGCGCATCCAGGAGGGTGTGGCATCGCTCGCCGGCTATGCCGACATCTTCCTCCGCAACACCCTTGCCAGCGGTGTGGTGCCGCAAATCTCCGCCATCATGGGCCCCTGCGCCGGCGGAGCGGTTTATTCGCCCGCCTTAACCGATTTCGTCTTCATGGTGGAAGGCACCAGCCACATGTTCGTCACCGGGCCGGAAGTAATCAAGACCGTCACCCACGAAGACGTCAGCAAAGAAGACCTCGGCGGTGCGGTCACGCACAACTCCGTGAGCGGCGTCGCCCATTTCCAATCCTCAAATGACGAAGACTGCCTGCGGCACATCCGCGAATTGCTCACCTTTCTGCCGCAGAACAATGTCGACGGCGTCCCGCGCGTGCCCACTAAAGACAGCGACGACCGCGCCGACAAAGAACTCGATTCGCTCATTCCCGCCGAATCGAACAAGCCTTACGACATCAAAGACGTCATCCGCCGCGTACTCGACGACCGTTATTTCTTCGAAGTTGCCGAACACTTCGCGCAGAATATCGTCATCGGTTTTGGCCGCATGTCCGGCGAAACCATCGGCATCGTCGCCAATCAACCCGCGCATCTGGCCGGTTGCCTGGATATTAATTCATCCAGCAAAGGTGCGCGTTTTGTGCGCTTCTGCGACGCCTTTCAAATCCCCATTCTCACCTTCGAAGACGTTCCCGGTTTTCTGCCCGGCACGGCGCAGGAATTCGGCGGCATCATCCGCCATGGCGCAAAATTGCTCTACGCTTATGCCGAAGCGACAGTGCCCAAAATCACCGTCATCACCCGCAAAGCGTACGGCGGCGCTTATTGCGTCATGGGCTCGAAACATCTGCGCACCGACATCAACTTCGCCTTTCCCACTGCCGAAATCGCCGTCATGGGACCCGAAGGCGCCGTCAACATCCTCTATAAGCGCGAACTCCAGACCGCCGCCAACGCCGACGCAGCCCGCCAAGCCAAGATCGACGAATACCGCGACCAGTTCGCCAACCCCTTCGTCGCCGCCGAACGCGGCTACGTCGACGACGTCATTGAACCACACGAAACCCGCCCGAAGGTAATCCGCGCCCTCAAAATGCTCGCCAACAAAACCGACACGGTGCCGCGCAAAAAGCACGGAAACATCCCGCTGTGACCCGTAGTGCTGCTCCGGTAGCGGGTGCCTGCGAAGAATGCCGCCAGGTAAACTTCAAGCGGCTGAATTCCCCTCGATCAAACCTGCGAAACTGGCCGGCTTCGGAACGGCCAGCCCCTCCTCCCGCAATCCCTCAAGGTGAAAAACGATGGCCTCCTGAATCAACTGCTCGACCTCCTCACGCGAATCGCCAACGGTAATTACGCCTGGCAGGTCCGGAACGTACGCTCCCCACGTCTCGGGACCCTTTTCGTAAATCACTGTATAAGTCATCGATCCTCCTGTTCCGTGTTCAGCTTAACTCCTTCTCCCACCTTTTCCTCCCCAGCCTGCAACGTTTGCCCCTCCATCTTCACTACTTATTGCGAAACTCCGCAAAAGAGGTATATCAATATGTCCAATTTTGAGATAGAGTATCCGGCATGAGCAAGCGCATCGTATTCTGTTCGGACGGCACCTGGCAAAGAGCCGTCAACCGCACCAATGTCTACAAGCTCTACACCTCACTCATCACCAGCGCCGATCAGGCCCCGCTCTATGACGACGGCGTAGGCGCGGACGGCGGCCCCATTCTTGAGCTCATCGGCGGCGCTTTCGGCACCGGACTCTGGAAGAAAATCCAGGAAGGCTACACGCAAATCTGCCATAACTACGAACAAGGCGACGAGCTCTTTCTGTTCGGCTTCAGCCGTGGCGCGTACACCGCCCGCAGCCTGGCGGGCATGATCGCCGCTTGCGGCCTGCCGACCAAGGATTTCAGCGACGAAATGGTCGGACTCGCCTTCGACGCCTATCGCGATAAGCTCAACCGCGCCGCCAAACTGCAGAAATTGGCCCCTTGGAGCATGTTTGCCGCCGACATAAAAATGGTGGGCGTCTGGGATACGGTAGGGTCGCTCGGCATCCCCGCTGCTATCGGACAGATTGATCCCATCGTCTACGGCTTTCTCGATACCAGCCTCAACCCTAAAATCAAAAATGCCTTCCAGGCCTTGGCCATGGACGAACGCCGCGCGCAGTTCCCGCCCACTTTGTGGACAGGCCCCACCGCCGCCGACCAGCATGTGGAACAGGTCTGGTTCACCGGCGCGCACAGCGACGTCGGCGGCGGCGAACCCGACGATGTCGAAGGCAACAAGGAGCTATCAGACGTCCCTCTCTCATGGATGATGGCCAAAGCAATCTCACTGGGCGTGGGGATTTACCCCGGTTACGCGACCCGATACGCCCCACCCATGGATCAGTCCTTCGCTATCGCCAAATTTCACGACGCCTGGAGCATCGTCTCCGGCTTCCCGGTGCGCCGTCATATCGCCAAAGACTCCGTTATCGCCAATAGCGTCGTCGTTCGTTGCCAGCAGGATGCCGACTGGCGTCCCAGCAATTTGAGTTTTGTGGATGGTGCCTTGGCGCCTAGCTATGGCATCGCTCAAGTCGTCGGTGCACCCGCTGCCGCCGCCGCACCCGGCGCGTGATTAAATTCTAACTTAGGAGATCAATGTCAACCAGCGCCGCTGGCGGTTCGGTTTTAGCATTGCACGAAGTATTGATGGCGGAATTGGGCACGCCCGATCCGCTCGACGAAGAAGAACTGCGCTATTTCGATAAATACACCAAGCACGCCGCCGCCGCCGCCGACTCGCGCCGCAAAATGCGCGAAGCGGTGCTGGCCAGCAAGACCGCCACGCCCGAAGACAAAGAAGCAATTTGCGAACTCGCCCGCCATGCAGAAACGCGCTGTTTGAATGCCGTCTACGCCATGCTTCACCACCGCCGGCGCTCTGCTCTTTGCCTCTCGGGCGGCGGCATCCGCAGCGCCACCTTTGCGCTGGGCGTTCTGCAGGGCTTGGCCCAGCACTCTTTTTCTCATCACGAACACGAAGAAAAACCGCGCCTGCTCGCTGAATTCGACTTCCTCTCCACCGTCTCAGGCGGCGGCTATATCGGCTCCTGGTTTAGTTCGTGGGTGCAGCGCGAAGGCGTTGCCCCGGTGCTGCGCCGTCTCGCTTATCGCACCGCGGATAAATTAGACCCCGAAGCAAAACCAGTGCGGCATCTGCGCGAATATACCAATTATCTCGACCCCAAAATCGGTCTTTTCTCCGCCGACACCTGGACCTTGGCCGCCACCATCGTTCGCAACATCCTCCTCAACTGGTTTGTGCTTTTGCCGTTTCTGGCCGCAGTCTTGCTACTGCCCGTCATCTTCAACGTGGTCTTGCAGTCTCCGCCACCGCCCTACGCTAGCTGGATCGTTTGGCTCGGCTTCGCCTTCGGAGTCACCGGAACCGGCTCGCTTCTGCATAGCCTTCCCAGCTTCGGCGACTGGCGCACAGGGCAAAAACCCTTCGAACTTTACTGTCTGCTGCCGCTGTTACTCGCGGCCATTTGCATCTCTTGCTGGTGGTGCTGGCTGCCGGAGGCTCAGGCAAAACTCCTGCCCAGGATGCACTTTATTGTCTTCGGCACAGCCATGCACTTCGGCGGCTTCCTGTTGGGCGTCGCCCTTTCGCGAAACTCCGAGAATTTCAAGCCGGCCAATGTCAAGCTTTCAAATTTGCTGGCGGCGGGTATAGGCACGATTGCCACCGGCGCTCTCGGATCGCTCATCGCATCTTATGCCGCCCGCCACATCCATCCGCAATTCGCCGGCCAAACCGAATTTTTCGCCTGCTTCGCGGTGCCGATCGTCTCCGCAATTCTCATGTTGACCGGCGTTTTCGCCGTCGGCTTCAGCAGCAACATTACCAACGACGACGATCGCGAATGGTGGTCGCGCGCCGGCGGTTGGGTGCTCGGCCTTACGGTCGGTTGGCTCGTCTATTTTCCGGTCGTTTTGCTCTTCCCTCTATTGGTGCACGATTTTCTGGCGAGATTTCCGGGAAGTCTAACGGTAGTGAGCGCGGCCCTCGGCTGGTATGTCACCCAAGCCGGTTCAAAGTCCGATTCACGCCCTTCGGAAAACGATTCGCAAGCCACCCCGCCACCCGGCTTGCTCGACCGCATAAACGGCTTGTTGCTGCCTGCCGCCTCGGTTCTCTTCTTGATCGCGCTCTGTTTCCTGCTCACCTTCGTCAATGAAACCGTGGTTGCCGTCTTGCATAAGTATGGAGTTCCCTGGGCCAATGTCGTTTTACTGGCAGTGGAAGGCTTATTCGCTTCGCTCGCCTCTCATCGGGTGAATGTAAACAAATTCTCACTGCATGCCATGTACCGCATGCGGCTCATTCGCGCCTATCTTGGAGCTTCCAACGCGCAACGAAAGCCCAATCCATTTACCGGCTTCGATCAAAACGACAACATGCCCGTGGCGCAGCTCAGCCAGGAGCGCCCTTTGCACATCTTGAATATGTGCCTCAATCTGGTGGGCGGCTCGAACCTCGCCTGGCAGCAGCGCAAAGCGGAATCGTTCACTGTATCGCGGCTGCATTCGGGCAGTTTCCGCGTCGGCTATCAACCCTCCGCCACCTATGGCCACGGCTCCGTGCCGGGAGGCATTTCGCTCGGCACCGCGATGGCTATTTCCGGCGCAGCGGCCAGCCCGAACATGGGTTATCATTCGTCTCCGCTCACCGCCCTCATCATGACGCTGTTCAATGCGCGCCTCGGTTGGTGGCTTGCCAACCCCGGCGAACCGGGCCGCGATTCGTGGAATCACGACGGCCCGCAATTCGGTATTACGCCGTTCCTCGACGAAGCGCTCGGCGAAACCAACGATCAGAACCGCTACATCTATCTTTCCGACGGCGGCCATTTCGAAAACCTGGGGGTCTACGAAATGGTGTTGCGGCGCGTCAAGCACATTGTGGTCATCGATGCCGGCGCGGACGAAAATTACGTCAAAGAGGATCTCGGCAACGCTGTCCGCAAGGTGCGCATCGATCTAGGCATCTCCATCGAATTCCCCGACGACATCCACATCAGCCCGAAACTTGGCCTCGCGGGCAAGCGCTGCGCCTTGGGAAAAATTCGCTATGATCTCATCGACAACGGCGCCGAAGCGGGGGAGATCCTCTACATCAAACCAGTGCGAATGGGCAACGAGCCGGAAGATGTCAAGAACTACGCCTGCACCAGCCCCAAGTTTCCGCACGAGCCAACCAGCGACCAATGGTTTAGCGAATCGCAGTTTGAGAGCTACCGACGCCTGGGCCTATTCACTATCGAAGAGATCGTCGGTGACGCGAAGCTGGCTCTCGGAGTGACCGAGCTGTTCCACAAGGCCAAGCATTATTTATCGCCCGCTCACGTGCCAGCTGCCACGGCCGCTATCGGATCATCAGTATAATCCGAAAGTGAAAATCAGCGGGGCCGAGTGTCTCCTCAGAACACTCTTGAACAGTGGCGTCGACGTCTGCTTCATGAACCCCGGCACTTCCGAAATGCAATTCGTCGCCGCACTCGACCGCGTCGCCGGCATGCGTCCCGTTCTTGGTCTCTTTGAAGGCGTCTGCTCCGGCGCGGCCGACGGCTATGCCCGCATGAGCGGTAAACCGGCCGCGACGCTGCTTCATTTGGGACCCGGCCTGGGTAACGCACTCGCCAACTTTCACAACGCCCGCAAAGCGCGCTCGCCCATTGTCAACATCGTCGGCGACCACGCGACGGCTCACCAGGCCTTCGATGCTCCCTTGAGCGCCGATGTTCCCGCGTTCGCGCGCACCGTTTCCGATTGGGTGCGCGCCGCATTGTCCAGCGCGGAGCTCGGCGCACTCACCACGCAAACCGTGGAAGCGGCCATGGGCCCACCGGGGCGCATCGCCACGCTGATTGTTCCCGCTGATTTTTCCTGGGAGCCCGCCGGCGATGTTGGTCCACCCGCGCGGTTCACTCCCCGCGCCAAGCCGTGTTCCGCGCAAATCGAATCCGCCGCGCGCGTTCTGCGTGAATCAGGCCCCGCCGCCGGCATTTTAATGGGCGGCAACACGCTCAGCGACGCGGGCCTAAAAGCCGCCGAGCGGATTGCCAAAGGAAGCAACGCGCGCATCTTCGCCGACCGCAACGCCGCGCGCGTCGCTTACGGCCGTGGCCGCTTCCAGCCGCAGCGCATCGCCTATTTTCCCGAAAAGGCGGAAACCCAACTCGCCGGCTTGCGGCATGTGATCCTGATCGAAGCCAAAGCGCCCGTCTCCTTCTTCGCCTACCCGAATCGCAAAAGCACCTTGCTGCCGGACAATTGCGCTGTGACCGTATTAGCCGGCATCGACGCCGACGGGCCGGCCACGCTCGCGGCCCTTGCCGATCACTTCGCCGCCCCCTTCGCCGAACGGTCCAACGGCGGCGCAGTCTCCTTTACCACCGGCAGCGAAGCCCTCACGCCTGCCGCCATGGGCCAATCTATCGCCGCGCTCCTGCCGGAAGACGCGATCGTGTGCGACGAAATGGTTTCGTCTTCCGAGGCCGTCGTGCCGCAGCTCGCTTGCGCCGCGCGTCATGATTTCCTCCCCGTCACCGGCGGCGCCATCGGCCAGGGCCTGCCGGTAGCAGTGGGCGCAGCTGTCGCTTGTCCCGAGCGCAAAGTTCTCGCCCTGGAAGCAGATGGCAGCGGCATGTACACGCTGCAAGCTCTTTGGACCATGGCGCGAGAAAATCTCAACGTCACCGTCGTGATCTTTGCCAATCGCCGCTATCGCATTCTCGACGTGGAAATGCAGCGCACGGGCGCTGGTCCATTAGGCCGGCTCGCCAACCGCATGCTCGACATCTCCCATCCCGATCTGGATTGGGTCAAACTCGCCCAAGGCGCAGGCGTGGAGGCCAGCCGCGCCACGACCACTCGCGAATTTTCCGCCCGCCTCAACGATGCACTCAATTCCGCCGGCCCGCGCCTTATCGAAGCCGTGCTCTGATCAGGTGGGGCAATCAGCCTTCATCCACTTGCCGATCGCGCCCGCCAACTCCTCGCGTCTCAACGGCTTCGTCAGGAAATCGTTCATACCGACTTCCAAACACCGATCACGATCGAGCGTTGTTGCCATTGCCGTCAGCGCCACAATCGGCACGCCTGCGCATTTGCCTTCCAATTTCCGAATCGCGCTGGTGGCTTCGAAGCCATCCATCTCCGGCATCGCACAATCCATCAATACCATTTGGTAGGCCCCTATGCGAACCTTCTCCACCGCCTCCGCACCGTTATCGGCCGTCTCCACCTGGCAACCCAAGCGCAGCAGCAGCGCGCAGGCCAGCCTGCGATTGACCGAATTATCATCCGCCACCAAAACCTTGCCTGTCGCGCTGAGCGTGGTTTCCGCCAGCCTTCGCACCGGCAATTGCGCCTTCGGCCTTCGCTCATTTACCTTTGCCGGATCAACTTTGAGCGGCAGCATGCAGTAGAAGGTCGAGCCTTCCCCCTCGCGGCTCGTGACCCCGATCTCGCCGCCCATCGCTTTCACAATTTGCCGGGTGATAGCCAATCCCAAGCCGGTGCCGCCAAAGCGCCCGGCGATGGTGGCATCCGCCTGCTGATAGCCGGCAAACAACATTCCTTGGCTCGCCGGCGAAATCCCGATCCCAGTATCATGAACCGCAAGCCGCACCGCAGACTTCCCGCCAATCGGCGCCGCCGCCTCCACTTCCACCAGAACATGCCCCGCCTGGGTAAACTTAATCGCGTTCGACAGCAGGTTCATCAGTATCTGCCGCATGCGCAGGCCGTCTCCCAGAAAACGGCTCGCCGCGCCGGCGGCATAGCGGCATGTCAACTCCAGCGATTTTTCCCGCGCCTTAAAGGACATCAGGGCCAGCACGTCTTCTATCATTTCCGCTAAGTTGAACGGGCTCTCATCCAGCTCCAGTTTGCCCGCTTCTATTTTGGAAAAATCCAGTATGTTACTCACTAACCCGACCAGCGCCGCCGCCGAATCCGCTACGATGCGCGCATAATCGAGTTGTTCTTCCGAAAGCTTCGTGTCGAGCAACAGTCCCGTCATGCCGATAACCCCGTTCAGCGGCGTGCGGATCTCGTGGCTCATGGCCGACAGAAACAGACTCTTGGTCCGAGTCGCGTCCTCGGCCGTTTTCTTTTCCAACGCCAATTGCGCATTCGCCGCGCGCAGCGCTTGTTCCAATCTCTGCCGCTCCGTGATATCGACTACCACGATGCGGCAAACTTGCTTGCCTTGCTCGCCGGCCAAGCTCATCTCCAGGCGCGCAAAGAATTCAGATCGATCGCCGCGCCGCATTTTCAACTCGCAGACTTGCCGCTCACCGGCGCCCGTGAACTGCATGCGGGCGCGATAGTAATCGTCGTGGCCTTCGGGAGCCACCAATTGAGAAAAGCGCCGCCGCAACAGAAGCCCTCTATTAACCCCAAACAGCACGCTGGCGCGCAGATTCGTCCGCAGGATGGTGCCTTTCTCGCTCACTGTGATATACCCAACCGGCGCCAGATCGTACAAATCGAAGTAATCCGCCCGCGACGCTTCCAGATCCGCCTGCGCCCGCCTCAGTTCCTCGTTTTGCATCTCGAGCTCGATTTGGTGCACGCGCAACTCTTCGAGCAACGAAAGCGTGCCGCCTTGCGGTGCTTTTTCCGGGGCGCCAATCTGGCTAGCAGTGGCTTTTTCGATGGCCCGTTTGCGGAGGTCTCGAAACGAATCTAGGGACAAACCGGCGGAGCGGTCGTCTTCGTTCACAATTCGCCTGAGTTGATACTACGCTTTTTACTGGCAGTAAGCAACCGCCAGTTGTTTTACGCCTTACCTTCCCTACTCCGCAGAATCGCCGCCAGCAGCAGCCGGTGGCAAAGTCCACGTGTTGCCGGCAGGATGGAAGCGCATCCGGCGATAGCAACCATGGCCGAGGCCTCACTTCTTCAGCCACTTACCAATCGCCCCCGCCAACTGCTCCGATCGCACCGGCTTGGCCAAGAAATCATTCATCCCCACGGCCAAACACTTATCGCGATCTTCCGTCGTCGCCGACGCCGTCAGCGCCACAATCGGCACGCCCGCGCACTTCCCGGCCAATCTGCGAATCGCGCTGGTCGCTTCGAAGCCATCCATTTCCGGCATCACGCAATCCATAAACACCAGTTCATAGCCGCCCAGCCCCACCTTCTCTACCGCCTCCGCGCCGTTATCGGCCGTATCCACCTGGCACCCCAGGCGCACCAGCAGCGCGCAAGCCAGCCTTTGATTGATCAAATTATCGTCCGCCACCAAAATCCTGCCTGCACCGTTCTGGGCCGGCGTCCCCGGCCGCTGCGTTGCAAATTGCCTGACGGCGGTGTGCTTCGGCTCCTTGCGCAATAGCTCACCCAGCTTCTCGGCAAACACGTTCGCTCGTACCGGCATCGCCAGCACGGCATCCGCCGCCAAGCCTCTAATCTTTTCAAGCCGCTCCGCAGTCAGCAACAGGAGCTTGGGCCGCTCGCCGGTCAGACCGGCGTGCCAGCTCGCCACCGCCGCCAGCGCCTGGCAATTGCCGCCGACAACCACTAGCCAGGGCGCGCCATTGCCGCCGGCGGGCAAGTGGAGCGGCTGCCCCAAGTCTTCTAAATCGCATTGCGCTACCTGCATGCCCCAGCGCTCGCACCAACCCGCGATCATATGCCGCCCCATTTGCGGCTCACCGCAGATCAGGACCGGAACGCCGGCCAGCGAAGTGTTATCCGCGGGCGGCCGCGTCTGCTGCCAATCCACTTTGAGCGGCAGGGTGCAATAAAACGTCGAACCTTCTCCCTCCCGGCTGGTAACGCCGATCTCTCCTCCCATCGCGTTCACAATCTGCCGCGCGATGGCCAACCCCAAACCCGTCCCGCCAAAGCGCCGCGCAATTGAGGCATCTGCCTGATTGAAGTTGACAAACAACCGCCCCTGGCTCGCTTGGGAGATGCCGATGCCGGTATCTTGAATGGCAATCCGTACCAGCGACCTCCCGTCAACCGGGTCCGCTGCCTCGACTTGCACAAAGACATGGCCTTTTTGCGTGAACTTAATCGCATTGGACAGCAGATTCATCAGGATCTGCCGCACCCGTACTGGATCGCCCAGAAAGCAGCGCGCCGCCCCCGCCGGATACCAGCAGGCCAATTCCAGCGATTTTTCACGTGCCTTGAACGACATCAGGTCGAGCACATCCTCAATCATTCCTTCCAAGTTGAACGCCACCTCGTCCAGCTCGAACTTGCCCGCTTCTATCTTGGAAAAATCCAATATGTTATTGACTAAGCCAAGCAGCGCCTCCGCCGAATCCGCCACAATGCGCGCGTAACCCAACTGCTCGCTCGATAAATCCGTCTGCAGCAGCAAACCCGTCATGCCGATCACGCCATTCAGCGGCGTGCGGATTTCATGGCTCATGGCCGAAAGAAACAAGCTCTTGGCCCGCGTGCCGTCCTCGGCCGCTTGTTTTTCCGCCGCCAGTTTGGCGTTGGCGCGCAGCGCCATTTCCAACTGCTGCCGCTCGGTGATATCCACAATCACGATGCGGCAAACCGGCGCGCCGTCTTCACGCGCCAGGCTGATCTCGAGCCGAGCCCAGAACCGCGATTTATCCAAACGCAGCATTTGGAACACACACACCTGCGGCGTCCCGCCTTCGAGCAGATGCCGGCGCGCCAGATAATAATCGTCCTGCCCGGCCGGCCCAATGAACTGCGCGAAATGCTTATGCACCAGAGTGGACCGGTCGGTGGCCAGCAAAATCGCCGCCCGGAGATTCGCCTGCAGAACGACGCCCTTCTCGTCAACCGTGAGATAGCCTACCGGCGCCAGATCGTAGAGATCGAAATAGCGCGCGCGCGAAGCTTCCAATTCGGCCTGCACTTGCCGCAATTCGTCGTTTTGCGTCTCCAGCTCAACCTGGTGGATGCGCAACTCTTCAAGCAGGGCAAGTGTCTCCTCTTGCCCGACTATTTTTTGTTCGCCAAGCCGACGAACGTCGGCCCCTTCGGTGCCTTGCTGGCTGCTATCCGCGTTCAAAGGGGGAGCGATAGACTCACACCTCCACTCACACGATACAAACCGCTACGCTAGCTTACACTCTTTGGCGTAATTGTGCAAACATTTAGTGGAGGTAAACCGACAGAGGTGCGCTTTTATTTCGCTAGGAACTTTTTCAGTTCGAGCTCTTTGTCCTTCAGCACTAACTCAATGATCTTACTTTCCGTTATGTCGTTAATGGCTAGCCGAACGCCGCTGCCGTCTCCCGTCTCGCATCTGCTGAGTCGCAAACGCACCCAAAACAGCGCGTTGCTCCCGCGCGCCATCCGCAAGTCGCAACCTTGCGGCACGGCCGTGTCGCGAAGGCACTTGCGGCTCAACAAGTAACTGCTTTGTTGGTCGCCCGCAATAAACCGCCAAAAAATCTGGCCGATTAACCGGCTGCGCGGCCGGTCGAGCAGCAGAGCCGCACGCAAATCCGCGTCTTTGATTACGTCCTGATCGTTGACCGTCAGGTAACCCGCTTCGCTTCGCTTCCGTTCATTCCTGATCGCAAACTCGATCTGTTGCAGACGCACATTTTGCAAAAGTACATGTGCCTGCGCTAAAGTCTCAGTGGGCGCTGAAGCCAATCCGCCACCTCCCAAAAAAGTGAGAGATTGCACCTCTGAAAGGTGGCAACGACCTAGTGCTGCAATCTCTAAAAGCGTGGTAGCTTACGTTTCACCGCGCTACTTCTTACTATACAAACTGTTGCTGGAGATTTGCCATGCCTTATTCGAAGCGAAGTCCCGACACAGGTGTCGAGATGGCAAGGACGAGTGTTTGCGCCACTATTCCGCAGCGCCGGCGGCACTGCCTTTCGCCACTTCGATGACATACACGACGGCTTCCGCCGGCGTAATCTTCCAGGCCGCGAACAAGGCCCAGCCGCTCGACCCGTCCTTCTTGACGTACTCGCGCTCATACGGCGCAGTCCGGCCCAGCTCGCGAATCTCGTCCATTCCCTGGCGTGCCCGCAGCATCCCCATTTCCGGGGTAATCGAATCCCAAAGAATTTTCCCGTCGGTCAAATCTTCGCGGCTATAGCCAACCATCTTCAGAAACGCATTGTTGGCCGAAGTAATCTCGCCGCCGATCTGGTAAAACACAATGCCCACCGTCTCAATGTCGGCCGCCCGGCGGAAGCGTTCCGCCTCGAGAGCTTTCTTCTCCGCCAGCTTGCGCTGGGTGATATCGACAAAGGTGATCACCGCGCCCTCAATCATGTTCTCGCGCGTGCGATAGGGACGAATGCCGAGAATGTACCAATTCGCGGACTTGCTCTGCGCTTCCACTTCCAGCGGAATCAAACTGTCCAGCACCGCGCGCACATCGTCCAGCAAATGATCGTAAGCAACAAGATTCGAAACAATATGCGCCAGCGGCCGACCCACATCGCTGTCGATCAAGTTAATAATTTGCGTAATGGTCGGCGTAAAGCGCGCGATGTTCAAGTTATGATCGACAAATAAAGTAGCTACCCCGGTTCCCGCCAGCAGGTTACTCAGATCGTCGTTGGCGCGCGATAAGCCCGCCACTTTTTCCTGCAGTTCGGCATTAACCACCGCCAGTTCCTCGTTCACCGACTGCAATTCTTCTTTCGACGTCTCCAATTCCTCGTTCGTCGATTGCAGCTCTTCGTTCACCGATTGCAGTTCCTCGTTCGAAGACTTCAATTCCTCGCTCGAGGTATCCATCTCTTCCTGAATGGTATGGATATATTCGTCCTTGGCGCGAACTTCTTTTTCGAGCGCGGCGATGCGCGCTTGGCTTTGCGCGTCGCTACCGTCTGATTTGGCTGCCGCGCTTTCGGCCACTTCCTCGGCCGGCTTTTCTTCGAGCAAAACCACGAACAAATCGGTCGTCGTGGTGGCTGCCGCCGGCTGCACAGTCAGGTCGGCGGTAATCCAATGGCCGTTCGTTTTCACCCGCAATCCATAGACATGGACCACCTCGTTTTGCGCGGCCGCCCGGTGCAGCGCGCCCGTCAAATCGCGCCGCAAACCCTCGCGCGCCATCGTCAAAACATTGGCCGCGACGTTGCCCGGCGCCGGCTCGAGATAGCTCCCGGTCCGTCCATGAAAGTAGAGAATCTCGCCGCGCCCATCGACCAGAATCGCCGCCTTCGTCAACTGCCTTAGCAGCGCTTGCTCAGTGATCTGCCGGAGACTCGGCAACCCCTCTTTCGGTGGCTCGCCCAGCGCCGTATTCGCGGTGTGTACCACTTCCGACGCCGGCATTTTCTCAGCCGTCTGCTCAGCCAGCAAGCCCCCCGCTTCCCCTTTTCTGAGATACAGCTTGCCCTTCCGGTCCACCGTCTCGAACAAATGCGGTTGGTCGCCCACCGTCTCCGATGTCCCCAAAAACAGCATGCCGTCCAGCCTGAGCGCGTAGTGGAACAGCGACATCAGGCGCTTCTGGACATCGGCGTTCAAATAAATCAGAAGATTGCGGCAGCTCACCAGGCTCAAGCGGGAAAACGGCGGATCTTTGAGTACATCGTGTTCGGAAAAAATCAGCAGATCGCGCACGGCTTTTTGTATCCGGTACGAGCCGGCGGCATCCTGCTTAAAAAAGCGCGCCAGGCGCGCCGCAGAAATATCGGTCGCAATGTTCGGCGCGAACACCCCGCTACGCGCTTGCTCGATCGCTTGCCGGTCGATGTCCGTCGCGAAAATCTGCACTTTGAACACTTTCCCAACGCGCTCGAGAAATTCCTCCAGCAGCATGGCGATCGAAAAAGCCTCTTCGCCGGTGGAGCAGCCGCATACCCAAATGCGCACCGGGCCGCCCTCCGGCACCCCGGCAAACATCCGCGGAATCACGATCCTTTCCAGCGCCGCAAACGCCTCCACATCGCGGAAAAAGCTCGTTACCCCGATCAGCAAATCGCGAAACAGCGCGCTCACCTCCGCGGCGCTTGGCTGCAGAAAGCGTACATAGTCGCTCAACTTCTCTATCTGATGCAGCACCATCCGCCGTTCCACCCGCCGCGTAATGGTGCCATGCTTATAGCCTGAGAAGTCGTGTCCGGTCTGCACGCGCAGAATCACGCAGATTTTGGCCAGACTGTCGGAAGTTTGCGACGGCGTCTCGCTGCGCGGCGCGTGCTTGCCTACCAGTTGGTTTACATACGCGATCAGTTGCTTCGGCATCTCCGCCGGCGGCAGAATGTAATCCACTAAGCCGGTGGCGATCGCGCTGCGCGGCATGCCATCAAACGCCGTGGATTCAGGCGTCTGCGCCATCGCCATGCCGCCTTCCCCTTTCACCGCCCGTACGCCCAAGGTTCCGTCGCTGCCGGTGCCCGACAGCACCACGCAGATGGCTTTATCGTGCTGATCGGCGGCCAGCGAACGGAAAAAGAAATCGATAGGATGGCGGATTCCGCGCGACATCCCTTGTTCCAGTAACTGCAGCTTGTCGCCCAGCAGGGCCAGATCGCGGTTCGGCGGAATGATGTAAGCGCAATTCGGCATCACCTCCATGCCGTCTTCCGCTTCAAATACCTGCATGCGCGTGTAACGCTTCACCAGTTCCGACAAAATACTTTTATGATCGGGGGCCAGGTGTTGAATAATGACGAACGCGAACCCGGGCTCGGTATCCGCCGGCATCGCAGAAAGAAACGCCTCGATGGCCGCCAGCCCGCCCGCCGACGCCCCGATGCCTACAATCGGAAATTTCTTCGCCGCCCCTTCGAAGGCCATTCGCGTATCGTTTTAGCATACATCCGTTTGGGCTGCCTCGGGACGGAGTGGGAGTGTAGTTAGTGGCGCGAACGGCTAGGCCGACAGCGTGGGTGGCGGGTTGACAACCCGCCGCAGGTTAACAACCTGCCCTACAAATCAGTTTTTCATCGTTTTTAGGGGGTCAGGCGGCCTTTTCCGGGGGCTTTGGAGTAGTTGAAAATTCGAAGCCAATTTTGGAGGGTTCGGTTTGCTCCCCGGTTGCGGGTGCCGAGGCCGGCTTCTGGGGGACTGAGGTTTCCTTCTCGGCCTCGGCTTCGGCTGCCGCTTCGGCGGCTTCCTTGCGGGCGGCTTGGATTTCCGCGAGGCGGGCGAGATCTTCACGATACATACGGCGTAGACGGGTTTCCTGGAGACGCAGATTGCGGAATTGACGCTCATACCGCACTTCGATTTCGTGGCCGATGTTTTCGGCATCGATAAAGGCGGCGTTTTCGAGATCGCGATAGCCCATGGCCCAGAGCGCGGATTCGAGGGCGGGGATGCGCTGCAAGCGCCACTCGGTATCGGTGAGGGACTGGACGAGAAGGCCTTCCATGTAATCGGCTGGTTTGTGAAAATTGATCATTTCCTGGGCCAGTTTTTCGTAGCGGGGCACATCGTCGCCGGGAAGCATGATGGTGCGGCCGGTGAGGGCGGATTTGACGGCGTTAAGGGAGGAGACGGCCTTGCCTTCGTCGGTTTTAGGGCCGGTGCTGTGCTGGCTGTTGGCGCGGTTGGCGTTGATTTGCGCTTCGGATGACATATGAGAAAACTCCTTTGGTGGAAATAAAAAAG
>Ga0302319_10001580_pt1 | contig 50770 bp, 43 predicted proteins | sample Bog_T0_2_FD_203319 | JGI IMG/M metagenome (GOLD analysis project Ga0302319, IMG submission 203319) | Peat permafrost microbial communities from Stordalen Mire near Abisko, Sweden - Bog_T0_2 | ecosystem: Environmental > Terrestrial > Soil > Wetlands > Peat | place: Sweden: Abisko, Stordalen Mire... | reverse complement strand
GTGGAAGAATCGCCCGCCGCATCGAGCAGAGCGCGCGAGGCTGCGTGTTGAGGAGCATCCGCGTCCAAAGCATAGACGAGTACATTCGCATCGATTATGCCCGGCTCAACGGACATCGTCGTAAATGTCGCACCGGCGGAGAGACCCTACAGCCCCAAGATGCCAGACAGGCAATTGGGGTGAGGTGCGAGCAATATGCGACGTTGCTCCACGCTCCCTCATGAGCCTTTCCAGCAGAGCTTCCACGGAAATGCCTTGCCGCCGCGCTTCGTCGGTGATGCGGGCTTCGGTTTCGTGTGAGACTTCGATACTCATGAGCTACTCCTTCCTTCAGATTACCGTAACCGTCGGAAACTGCCGCGGAAACTCACCCAGCGAATGGCCACCTTCCAAATAGTCAATCAGGTTTTTGAACGGAACCCGCATGCCACGAAAACACGGCGTCCCATTCATTATTTCGGGATCGATCACGATTATGCGTTCCTCCAGCACTGGTTTCATTTTATTGTCAGGAGCGGCTTCCGCTCTTGCCACATCCCTGTCGAGGCCCCCTTCGTCTGCGAACGCATGACGAGGCAAAGGAACTTCCCTTCATTCCCGCGGAGCGGTCACAGTCGAATTCGCCGTCTGCATTCGTGTCAGGAAGAACGGCGCTACCTGTCGTGGGAGCCGTAGATGTCTTCGCGACGGAAAGTCATCTCTGGATCGGACAACCGGCCCTCCGGAATAGGTAGCGAATCCACGAGGCGCAAGGGCCAGCAAGCCGAGAAGCCCGATTGTGGCGAAGCCGTTGACGCCGACATAGACGGACCACACGAGTCGAGGCGGCAAGTGCTTCAGCAGCCATGTCATCCGCAGATGCGTAAGAAGCGCGGCGACGTGCTCGAAGTCGGCGCGCCATTCATTGCCGTGCTTCGTTTTAGCGGCCATTAGATATTCGGGAGGAGATCGAAGTATTCATCATCCTCATTCTTGCCACCCTCTCCCAGGCCGACAGTCTTCTCCGATTCGATGAACTCAATCCGTTCGATCCACTTCACCATCTTGTACCCCAGTTGATTTTCAACACGCAGCCTCAAGGGGGCTCCGTAGACCTCAGTCAAGGGCTCTCCATTCATATGGGATGCCAGAAGGCATTCCGCCTGAAGCACGTTTTCCAGGCTTTGGGTGTCGTAGTAGCCTCCGCCATAGAGCGCGCCGCCAAACGAGAAGAACGCCACTACTTTCGCATTCCACTTAGGGCGGACCAGTTCGATGAGAGACTTCATGGGGAGTCCGCCCCACCTGGCAATGCCTGTCCAGCCCTGGATGCAGTGGTGCATGGTGATGTCCTCGACGACTCCCAGCTTCGCTATATCGGCAAGCGAGAGTTCTACCGGGTTGTCGACCAGGCCACCAACCTTCAGCCTATAGTCCTGAAATCCTCCCTTGGCCAACTGCCTCCAATCTTTGCGGATCGGCATGGTGCCGTTGGGCCAGAATTTTGGCGAGATGTCTTTCTCCGTGTAGTGCTGACTCGGAGTGAGCCGGTTCAGCGTCAGCAGTGACAGAGGGTAGGTGATGGACTTCTGAACGTGCTGCAGGAACCGCGGCCAGAACCAGGAAACATAGTGCGCTCCGATCCACGTAAGCAGAACAGCACCGATGCCAACGAAGCCCAGGATCATTCCCAACCGACTGCGCGGGTCGTCTGTACCCATCACGATGTGGTTCATGTTGCGGACGAAGCCGGTCATCACGATCAGCGTTACATGGACAACGATAAAGCCGAAGAAACCAAGCATCGTCAGAAAGTGAAGAGAACGCGCGGACTGTCGTCCACCAAAGAGTTTGGCGTAGCGAGGAAACCAGTTCACCACTGCCGGCGACATCGCGATGCCGGTCAGGATCGCCAAGGGACCGAAGACGAAGACAACAGAGAAATAGGCAATTTGCTGTAGGGCGTTATAGCCGTAAAAGCCATTGAACTCGGGGGGAAGATGGAAGGTGGCGTAATGCGCCCAGGTATTCCATGCCTGCAACAGAACGAGGGGCGATTGTGGCACGAGACGACGCCAGTGCTCCGTGTCGAAGAGCATGATCACGAACAGAAAGCCAGTAATAATGAACCCGTAGACATTCAGGAAATGCCAGGAACGGGCGATGCCGACGGTGTGGCGATAGCCCGGCGTCGCCACGATCGGCGAGATGTAGCGAGCATCGTCCTTTGCGGTCCAGACCCGATCCGCAGGAATGCGAATCGGTGTCAGACGAATCCACTCGCTATTCGGAGTGCAGTCAGAGTTGAAGTACAGGCGAGGGTGATCGACAAGGATGGATAGCCCACTGCGGATCAGCATCGTCACGAAGACGAAGTTGAAGAAGTGGCAATAGCGAACCCATAGCGGAAAGCCGTGTGGGCCGGAGAAGTTGTTGGGATAAACCTGCGGAACAGGCGGTATGGATGGCAGCCCGGAGTGCAGAAACTCTATCCATGCAGCAAGAACTGGCAGTAGAACCAGCACGGCGGCTACAATTAGGAACGAGGGTCGAATCCAGATGCGAAACCGACGATCTGGCGGATAGTGGACTGCAGCGTGGGCTGCATCGAACGAGATCATGGGGTACTCCTGAGAAACATTCCTGGGGTCTTTGGATGGGCACTGGATACCCCTCTGGTGCTACCGTTCACGTTCTCGAGATCGCTTCCGATAAGTGGCAAACACGTGCGTAAACTCGGCGCCGTAGAGGAAGATCTGGGCTGAATAATAGATCCACACGAGAAGGACTACCAGCGACCCGGCGGCCCCGTACGCCGAGCCGACTCCGGCTCTGCCGAGGTAGAGTCCGACGACAAACTTTCCCACTGCAAACAGCGCCGCAGTCACGACGGAGCCGACGGCAACATCCTCCCACTCAACCGGTTTACCGGGGAAAATTCGGTAGATGAGGGCAAACAGAAAAGACATAACAGCGAAGGTGATCCCGAAATTGACCGCTTCGAGCGCAGGCCCAGGCACGGAAATAAACAAGGTGACATCTTTCCCCAAAGCCTGCACCCAAATGCTTGCGATCAGGCTGCAGAGAACGAGGACACCGATGCCGGCAACCGCGGCGAAGGCATACAAACGGTATCGAATGACGCTGGCAATTCCACCGGAAGGCACTGCAGGCGCACCCCAGATGTAGTTCAGAGTGTCCCTCAACTCGACGAAAATCCCCGATGCCCCCAGCAACAGCAGAACGAAGCCGAGACAGGTGGCCATGATGCCACGGTTCTTTTCGTGAGCACCGCGGAGGAGCGTCTGAACTACTTCGGCGGTCTGGCTGCCGGCGATGCTTCTGACTTGCCAGTAGATTTGCCCTCGAGCCGCATTTTCGTTGAAAAAGTAGCCCGCCAGCGCCATGACGATCAGAAATAAGGGCGCCAGCGAAAGAACGGCGTAATAGGCTAACGCGGCTCCGAGGCGAGGCGCATTGTGGGACGACCAATCGTTCGCAGCATCCCGGAACATGCCGGATTCGAGGCGCAAAGCGGCGGGAAGACGGAACACCCTCCACCCGTTGCACGTAAGGTTCCAGCAAAAAAAGGCCCGGGACCCCAGGATGATGACACAAAATTCCTACGGTTTACGCATTAAGAGATTGGAGGGTGGAGATGGCGGATGAAAATCGACCGGCAACCGCAACGCATCCGCGCTGGAGAGATTCGGCGGAAGTCTGCGCGCTGATTGAGGGGAACCAGTGCCTCGGCTATGTGATCCGGCGAGGAGATTGGCAGGCTTACCGGGGCACGGCTGACGACAGGGTGGAAAGCGAAGGAAAGTTGCTGGGCAGCTATGACAGCCTTGCCGAAGCTAAAATCGCTGTGGAACAAGCCCTGATTCGTGCCACGCGGAAGGAGATTGTTTTGGGCGCCAATGCGATTTGGAACTCTTAGTATTCGTTCAGGAAACGGGCCGCGCGGATCCGTCACGAGCAACAGAGCGCGCCCTTCTGTTGCGTGCGGCGCGCCGTCGGTCACGAGCCCGGAAGACGTAATCGCAATTCCGGCAACGGTATTTGCGCAGACTGGTGAACAAAGCCACAATGCGCTCCCAGCCGGTGCGTTCGCGGATCAATAGTTCATCAGAGGCGCATTTGGGACACCCCATACATAAAACTATACGCCATGATTCGATTTTGTTGCCAAAATCTCACAAAACGGAGGCAAGTGCCGTTAGCCCTGTGATTCCGCACGGGGACTGCCGATAGACGGTCACAATGAGATTCGGAAGGGCCAACGGACTTCGCCGGATTTCGGGTTATTGCCTCCCCCTCATTCGCAGGTGCTTTTTCCGCTGCGGGATGTTGGGGCTGGCGACCGTTCTGGCTGTCCTCACAAGTCAGAGAATATGCGGCGAGGTGGACAGGATCCGCGAACGCGAATGCGTTTTCCCAGGTGTGGCTTGTGTTGAGCTTCGGATCGATGAGCAGATTGCCGCACTCCGCTCGGCGGTGGCCCATGAAGAAGTGGAGCGCTACAGTCAAATTGCCGGCCGCACTCGTTTGATCGATTCCATGGATGCTACGTCCGAGGTAATCGGCGGCGTCCAGACCTTCTCTGCCATTCGACGAAACGGTCGAAACGTTCTCGACGCCAGCGACATTTCGGGCACCTGGTCATTCGGTGAAATGGCAGCCGTGCTGATTACAAGCAGGGACGGCATCGAGCAGGCTGGCCTCGAGACGCGGCGCAGTGCGAAAGATGGCGCAGACTCTCCGCTGGTCAGCTTCTTCCATTTTGCGCCTTACAGCGGGCGTTGGTATGTCACGGTGGATTCAAAGGTTTACTGGCTGGACCTGAATGGTGAAGTGGAAGTATTGCCGTCAACAGGGCAAGTCGTCTATGTGCGCTGGACATCCGGGACGTTACCTGTCGAAACCAGCATTGAACGAATTATATGGACGGTGCGCTTTAAGGCTACTGAAATAGGCGGCCAGAGGGCTGTGTTGCCGGATACCGCCGAGTATGTTGTCCAACATCGACGCAATCGTGCCGAGTGGAATCGCACACAGTTTGACCGATGGAGTAGATATGGATCACAAGTTTCAATAGATTTTCGGGAATAGATATACCTGATGCAGTAATAAGGAATCGCACTCACTTCAATGCACGGCGATCGAGGTTCCAGTTGCAGTTTCATAATCCGGTCGCTGTAGTCTTATCGGCCAAAACGAGTCGGACGCATACGACGTCTTACCCTGACAAGAGCAGTGAACACCAACACACCAGATCAAACGCAGACTGGCCGGCGGAGGTGGCCGAGCCTGTTCGGTGGAATGCGGCCGTTCAGTGCCACTGGCGGGGTCGGCGATTCTCTGGCCGGAATCGAACTGGCGGCAATGAGTATCCCGCAGGCCCTTGGCTACGCCAGCATCGCGGGCATGCCGGCAGTCAGCGGGTTATATACGTTGTTCCTGCCGCTTCTCGCATTCGCCGCGTTCGGCTCGTCAAGATATCTCGTGGTCGCCGCGGATTCGGCGACCGCCGCCATTCTGGCGGGAGGGATTTCGGGCATGGCGCCGGTGGCGAGTGCGCGGTACGTGGCTCTGGCCGGCGTTGTGGCGATGCTCACCGCAGGGCTGCTGCTGCTGGCGCGACTGCTCAGACTGGGTTTTCTGGCCGACTTTCTTTCGCGGACGGTGCTGGTCGGTTTTTTAACCGGAGTGGGATTTCAGGTCTGGATCGCTGTACTGGGCGAAATGCTCGGCCTCGAGGTGCACACCCGGCGGACGGTTGGGCAAGTGGCTGAGATCGTCGGCAGCCTGTCTCGGATACACCTGCCGTCTCTCGGTCTTTCCGCACTGGTGATTGGCTGCGTCCTTGCACTCGACCGTCTTGCACCGAGGGTGCCCGGTCCACTGATCGCGGTGGCCGGCGCGATAGCGGCCAGCGCCACATGGAATTTTGCCGGGCACGGCATTGCCGTCATCGGAACGGTTGCCGGTGGCTTGCCACATCCGAGCTGGCCCGCTGTGAGCTGGAAGGAGATAGAGGCATTGCTCCCCATCGCAGGCTCCTGCTTTGTGATGATCGTTGCGCAAAGCGCGGCAACTGCCCGCACGTACGCCTTGCGCCACCACCAGTGGCTGGATGAGAATGCCGACCTCGCCGGCCTTGCGGCGGCGAACGCCGCCGCCGCGCTGAGCGGGACATTCGTGGTGAACGGAAGTCCTACTCAAACAGGTATGGCGGAGCGCTCCGGCAGCCAAAGCCAGATCGCTCAGCTTGCGGCCGCGGCGGTAGTCTCGCTGGTATTGCTTTTTCTGACCGGACCATTCCAGTACCTGCCGCGATGCGTGCTGGGCGCTATCGTGTTCACCGTGGCTATCCACCTTACGGACGTACGCGGCCTTCGGAGTATCCGGCAAGAGAGCCCTGGCGAATTCGCCCTGGCCCTCACCACCGCAGGTGTTGTCGTGCTCGTGGGCGTCGAGCAGGGCATCATACTTGCCATGGTGCTGTCTCTGCTCCGCGTGGTGCGCCACAGCTATCGCCCTCATACGGCGGTGCTGGTTCAGGACCCCGGCGGGATCTGGCAATTGACTCCGGTGGTTCCGGGAGCGGTAACCGAGCCGGGGCTGGTGGTCTACCGTTTCGGTGCGGCGCTCTTCTATGCGAATGCCGGAATGTTTGCCGACCAGATTCGGGGTCTTGCCGGTCCTAAGCCCTCGCCCGTGCGCTGGCTCGTCGTAGATGCAGGAGCGATTACGAATGTGGACTACACGGCCGCGCGCGTGGTGCGGGACCTGCAGCAAGATCTGGCCCTTCGCGGCGTCGAGTTGGTATTCGCGCATGTGCAATCGGACCTGAAGCCAGATCTGGACCGGCACCACCTGACAGAGGCCATCGGCGCCGATCGTATGTTCGATACCCTTCGCCAGGCGCTGGGGGCTTACCACCAACTGGATTGAACCACTACCGGCTTAAAGCCGGTAGAATGAACACGACTGAAAGTCGAGGGGGCGGCTGAAGCCGTCTGAAGCATGTTCCGGCTAAGAGCGGCTGAAGGCTCGGTGGGCGCTGCGATCTTGAAGCCCCGGTCGTCTTCGTCCCACTTCTGGCTCTCGATATAGGCTTTGATCGTTGCCTCGTCCACCGCGCCCACCGTCGCGCAAAAGTACCCTCCTGCCCACATATGCTGACCCTAATACCGTTTTCGCAGTTCTGGAAACTCCGTATGGCGCCAGTTTTGCCGGCGACAGAACCGGCGGTGCCGACAACAGCATGTGGATGTGATCCGGCGATACCGCTCCCCGTATGATCACCACGTCCCGGGCCTGGCAGATCTGTCGAATCAGGTCGCGCGCACGCTCCGCGATTCGCCCGCGCAGTATCTTATACCGATACTTCGTGCACCAAATCACGTGATACTTCAGATCGCAGGCCGCGTGCGCGCTATGCCTGTATTCCTCCATTCCTCACCATTCCTCCATTGTCGAAGAGTGGAACGGGCTGCTGAAAGCGGACCGCCTAAAAGGCGGTGGGACTAAACCGGGAGGACGGAGCTAAATCGTGCACAGGGCGGCGATATCCCTTACGCGAAGCTCCGCGCCGCTTCTGCTTCGTCCTCAAAGACTTCGAAAATCGTGTAGAGCTTGGTGATCAGGAGCACGTCCTTCACACGTTTGGTCAAGCCCAGCAGCTTCACCGTGCCGCCGTCGTTGGCGACAGTCGTGAATCCCGCAACCAGCTCGCCTATACCCGTGCTGTCGATATACGCTACTTCGCTCAGATTGAGCAGAATCTTCTTGTTTCCTTTGCTTGTCAGATCGCGCAGTTCCTCGCGAATGGCGCTTGGCCCTTCGCCGAGAGTAATCCGGCCGGAAACATCGACCACCGTTACGTCGCCTATCTGGCGGGTATTCAACTTTACGCTCATATGAAATTCACTCTCCTCGTTCCCCGCGCGGCGCGTTCCGGAGTTTTGGTGCGTTCCAGCCACAACACAGCAGTTTTGGATTTGCCAAGGGGTTTTCAGGGTATCACCTCTCGCCAGGTGAAAGAGACGCGGACTGGTACTTTGCAGCCCCTTGAAATCCCCTTCGGGCCGAAAGTGTTAACTATATCTCAGGAACGAACTGTTACCTATGTGTCCGATCCGGACAAGTGTGGAACTGGTGGACGACGTGGGACTCGAACCCACGACCCCCGCGATGCGAACGCGGTGCTCTCCCAACTGAGCTAGCCGCCCACGACTGAAGGGAACTCTTACAATATAACAAATGGCTTCCAATTTACCCGACCCTTCGATCCTGCAAAAGATGCGCGCGGATTGGGACCAGAGGGCCAGAGAGAACGCCCGCTACTTTATTGCCACGGCTAACGAAGACTGGAGCGAAGAGGAGTTCTTCCAATCGGGCCGGATTAACGTCAGCGATGAAGTCCTTACGGATATGGGAAATGTTTGCCAGGGGAAAGATCCGAAGCAAATGAAAGTCCTCGAAATAGGCTGCGGCGCCGGAAGGATTACGCGGGCGCTGGCGGAGATTTTCGGCGAAGTCTATGCGGTGGATGTGAGCGGCGAAATGGTCGAACAAGCGCGTCATTCCCTCCGCGACGTGCCGAATGCCCACGTATTTCAGAACAGCGGAGCGGACCTGCGGATTTTAGGTGATATTCAGTTCGATTTTGCGTTCTCGTATATCGTTTTCCAGCACATACCGAGTCACGCTGTGATCGAGAGCTACCTGAACGACGTGCACCGCGTGCTGCGAGAGGGCGCGTTATTCAAGTTCCAGGTACAGGGCGGAGATCTGCATGCGACGTCAGATGGGCCCGATACATGGCTCGGCGTGCATTTTTCCGAATCGGATGCGCGAGCGCTGGCGGAGCGAACCGGATTTGAGCCGCGCTATTTGCACGGCGCAGGCACACAGTATTTCTGGCTCTGGTTTTTCCGGCAGCCATCTCAAGCCGGAATTTAACCGAAACCTACTTCGACTTACCCGCAGCCTGCTCTTTCTCGGCCCGCTGTTTCGCCCAATAACGCGTCATGCGTTCCGACACCTCCCGGCGAGCCGTTGTATCCATAAACTTTCGTCCTCGCCGCTTAAGAGGCGGGCGCAAAGATGGTGACTTTCCATCAGGGTCCATCCCTTCCAGGGATTCAATAATCCGCTGTAGCCGGTTTCGTTCCAGCACGAGTTCTCGAATAATCCGATAAAGATCCATATTGATCTGGAGCACGATGGGAATACTTCTCCCCATCTAGCGGATTATCGAACAAAAAGGGGCCACCGCGATACAAGATGGTAGCCATAATATCGAGCTGCCAGCCAACTTATGGCCAGTAGTACTACCAGAACTATCAGCGTCCACCGGATAAATGTGCCCCAGGGGAACCGTCGATTTTCGCGTTTCAGCACCAGAATATAGCTGGCGAAAATGCCGACGTAGAACAAAATTATCATCGGTGTGGCGAAGAGGGCGAGGTTGAAAACGTCGCCGGTTGGTGTAATGACCGCGGCCAGAAATACGATAACCAGAATGGCGTAACGGCTGTGATTCACCAGAAATACGGGACTCGCGACGCGTATGAGAGTAAGGAGAAAGAGGAGAACAGGGATTTCGAAAATGATCCCAACTCCCAGCATCACGTCGACAAAGAGGTCGTAATATTCGGTAACGCTGATGGTGGGTACAATGCCCTGCGGTATGCCCAGCCCCAGAAGAAATTCAAGACCGTAGCGGAAAGCGACGAAATAGGCGAAAACTCCGCCTAGCAGGAAAAGGCCCGCGCTCGAAAGAACGAACGGAGCCGCGTAACGTTTTTCCTTTTTATAAAGACCAGGGGCAATAAAAGCCCAAACCTGGTAAAGGATCCACGGAGAAGACAAGAAAATGGCAGCCAGAATCGGCAGTTTCATCCAGATAATCTGGAAGGTATCCATCGGGGAAATCTGATGGAGAACCGGAGGATTTACACCGAGATTCATCAGCGCAACGGTGGCAGGCCGCCTGACGACATTCCAAAGTTCGTCACTAAAGATCAGACTGAGGAAGAAGGCGATGCCGATACCACCCACCGCCAGCAGCAGCCGTTTTCTGAGTTCCTCGAGGTGCTCGATGAAGCTCATCTTCGACATGCCGTCTTCTTCAGGTTCTGAATCGTCGGGTGGCCCGGGCGGCTTGGGTGGCGTACCTGAGCCCGACGATCCCGCCGAAGACCGGGCTGAGGATTCGGTCGACGACCCCAGGCTGTGGGTTTCCACTGTGCCCGTTACAACTACCGGCTCTTCCACGACGGCGCCCGACGAAGAAGACCATCCCTCGCTATAGGATGAGCTCTCGGCTAACGGTGCACTTTCAACCACGGGAGCGCTTTCAACAGGCGCGCTCTCCGAAACAACAGGCGCACTCCAGTCTTCCGGATTCTCGGCAGCTTCCGGAGTCAAATCTCTGTTGTCAGTTGGCGGCACACCCGCGCCAGCGGGAGTCTCGCTCCCCTGTGGATCGTCCGGAAATGCCATTAGTTCAGTGTCAGCCGTTACGCCGTTTTAGGTGCAGCCTCCGCCGGGCTCTGAAGTTCGGTCGCGTGGGCAGCCGAAAGCTCGGGGAAGATGTTGGCAGCGTGTGCCGGATCAGGCGAGATGCTGGCGACCGCGGCCGGATGTCCGGCTTCGAGGTGCCCGCTTGCGATAGATCCAGCGGCTGCTTCAATATGCAGCGGCGCTGTTGACTCGGCGCTCTGAGTTGCGAATGCGCCGTCGGTCGACGTGTAGGTTCCGGTAGGTTCGTAGTCTTCGAAATACTGCGACTCGTAGGGATTATAGGTATAGTTGTCAGCCTTAAAGGTGGTAGCCGCCAACTCCTGTATTCCGGTCTCCCGTTCCAGGTTTTTCATCTCGCGATCGAACGTAGTTTTCAGTTCGGTCTGCGCTTTGCGGAACTCGGTCATCGCTTTCCCGATCGTTTTGCCAAGCTTGGGCAATTCCTTTGGCCCAAACATCAGTAGCGCCAGAAAAAAGATAAATACAAGTTCTTGAGTGCCCAGGGGACCCATGTGACGAAGCGCCTCCACCTCTATTGTAAGCCACAACCCTCTGGTTTACTTAGCCGGTACGAATCCGTGTTCGAGCATCACCTCAACGGCCCGGGCGTGGGTCTCGGGCTTGACGTAAAAAAACGCCCCTACGCGCGCCGTTTTAAAGATGATGCCGCCCGGGTATTCGTCGGCCTCAACTGCGTAATCGACACCGGCGGCGGTCAGCAATTCTTCGAGCTGGGTGGCGTCGGCGAGCCGTTTGGCGATGAAGATGAGATCAGGCTCGACGCCCTCGAAGAAATCGGCTTCTTTTTTCATGAGAATGCAGGCTTCGGAACCAACCATCTTACCGACGTTGAACAATTACCCGGACTCAGACCGAATGCCACCTCACGCTGCAACCTCGCTCGCGGAGTTCCCCGCCCTTACTCCCGAAGAAGAACTCTGCTGGCTGGCTCTGCGTATGGTGCCGGGGCTGGGCACGCGGCGTTCTGCCCTGGTACTTGAGCGTTTCCGGACTCCCCAGGCGGCTTTTCGAGCGTCGAGGAGCGAACTGGAAGCGGCGGGTCTCAGTGGAGCATTGGCGCAATCGATCGCCAGCGGATGCAGTTTCGACGATGCCGCCGACCAGCAGCAGAAGCTGCGCAAAGCCGGCGCGCAGCTAATCACGATCAACGATGAGCGTTACTCACGAATGCTGCGGGAGATCTTCGACCCTCCCGCCGTGCTGTTTGCGCTGGGGCGCGTCGATCTGCTGGCTTCCACTTCCATCGGAGTCGTGGGAACACGGCACCCGACTCCCTATGGCGTGGCGGCGACGGAACGGCTCTCGGGAGATCTGGCTCGCGCAGGCCTCACGATCACCTCAGGCATGGCGCGCGGTATCGACACAACGGCGCACAAAGCCGCGCTGGCGGCCGAGGGGTCAACCATCGCGGTACTCGGGTGCGGCGTTGACATCATTTATCCGTCGGAAAATCGAAAGCTGGCATCCGAGATCGCGTCTAAAGGTCTCATTATTTCTGAGTTCCCCATGGGATCGCCCGCGTTCCCGCAGAACTTTCCGATTCGAAATCGCGTGGTGAGCGGATTGAGCTGCGGAATTCTGGTGATCGAGGGCGCGCAGTACAGCGGGTCCGCCATTACGGCACGGCTGGCCGGTGATCAGGGCCGTGAGATTTTCGCAGTTCCCGGCAACATTACATCGAAGATGAGCTGGGGTCCGAACCTGCTGATTAAGCAAGGCGCAAAGCTGGTGCAGGACTGGAACGACGTGGTGGTGGATTTACCGCCGGCGGTGCAAAGGAAGCTCATCGATCAAGGTCGTGAACGGCTTCTGAATCAAGGGCTTGGAAGTACGGTTGAATCTTCCGGCGAACCAGCCGCATCTGACTGGACGGAACCGCATAAAGCGATTGCCCGGCGTATCCTGAATGCCTTGAAGGTGGATCAGCCGATGCACCTCGATCGACTGATCGAATGCGTTGACGACACTTCTCCTTCTGAGATCATGGCTTCGCTGTTCGAGCTCGAAGTGCTGGGGCATGCAAGGCAACTCCCCGGGCGCAACTTTGTTAAAGTGTGGTAGCCGTAAGAGAGCGGTAAGTCTCTCTGGCTTGACCTGTAGTTTATTCTGAGAACACAAATTCAATATGGCTAAGGCTTTAGTTATCGTCGAATCACCGGCGAAGGCGAAGACAATCAACAAGTATCTGGGGAAGCAGTACATCGTGAAGGCCTCTCTGGGCCACATCAAAGACCTTCCCAAGAAAGATCTCTCCGTTGATGTCGACAACGGTTTTCGCCCGAAGTACGAGGTGATCGAAGGCAAGAAGAAGCTCGTGCAGGAACTGCGCGACGCCGCGAAGAAGGTGGATTCGATCTATCTCGCGGCCGATCCCGATCGCGAAGGCGAAGCCATTTGCTGGCATCTTCAGGAAGAGCTGAAGTCGAGAAAGACCGGCAAGAACGGTGAAGAGACAGGTCCCAAGATTTACCGGGTGATGTTTAACGAGATCACCAAAACCTCGGTTCTGAAGGCCTTCGATAAACCCGGCGTCGTCAATATCAACCTGGTTGACGCACAGCAGGCCCGCCGTGTGCTGGACCGCCTGGTGGGTTACAAGATCTCTCCCCTGCTCTGGGACAAAGTACGCCGCGGTCTTTCCGCGGGTCGAGTACAGACGGTCGCAGTACGCGTGATTGTGGAACGTGAGCGGGAAGTCCGCGCGTTCCAGAAACAGGAATACTGGACGCTCGACGCCAATCTGGCGGCTAAGAAGACGCCTATTTTCGATGCACGCCTCTTCCGCAAAGGCGATCAGGCGCCGGAGATCCACGATCAGGCAACATCCGACGCGTTGGTGGCAGATCTTGAAACGGCTCGTTACATCGTCAAATCAGTAGGGACGAAAGAAAAGCGCCGCAACCCGGTAGCGCCTTTCATCACGTCGACACTCCAGCAGGAATCGTCGCGCAAACTTCGTTTCAGCGTGAAGCGCACCATGATGCTGGCGCAACAACTCTATGAAGGCGTGGAAGTGGGCGAAGATGGCGCGGTCGGATTAATCACCTACATGCGTACCGATTCGACGCGTGTTTCCGAGGATGCAATCACGGAAGTGCGGCAGTTTATCGGCACGCGGTTCGGCGCACCTTATATACCTGCGACCCCCAATATCTATAAGTCGAAGAAGGATGCCCAGGACGCCCACGAAGCCATCCGGCCGAGCTCGGTTCTGCGGACTCCGGACGACATGGCGAAGTACCTGGCGGAGGATCAGCTCAAACTGTACCGTCTGATCTGGATGCGGTTCATTGCGTCCCAGATGAACCCGGCGGTGTTTGACCAGACCACGATTGACGTCAGTACCACCGGCCACAGCACGACCGATTATATTTTCCGGGCGACCGGCTCCGTTATGAAGTTCGACGGCTTTCTGGCCATTTACGAAGAAGGTAAAGACCAGAAAGACGACGAGGACGACGAGCTCAAGCATAAACTGCCCGCCGTAAGCGAAGGCGAAGAGCTGAAGCTGCGGGCTTTGAAGCCGGAACAGCATTTCACGGAACCGCCGCCTCGTTATACGGAAGCGACGCTGGTCAAAAAGCTGGAAGCGGATGGCGTTGGGCGGCCTTCTACCTATGCGTCGATCCTTTCGACGATTCAGGACCGGGAATACGTCACCAAAGAGGGCGGTAAGTTTAAACCGACCGAACTCGGCATGGTGGTGACGGACCTTCTTCTCGAGAGCTTCAACGACATATTCGACGTCCGTTACACGGCGCGAATGGAGCAGGAACTCGACGAGATCGAAGAAGGAAAGCTCGATTGGCGCGAGGCACTGGGCGATTTTTACGAACGCTTCACGGTGGATCTGGCCAACGCCGAAAAGAACATGACGGACATCAAGCGGATGGAGAAACCCACCGACTTGACGTGCGACAAGTGCGGCAAACCCCTCGTTATTAAATGGGGAAAACATGGCAGCTTTCTGGCGTGCACGGGTTATCCGGATTGCACTTATACACGCGAACTCACTGTCGATTTGCCCGATGTGGATGGCGCGAATTTAGCTGAACAGGGCGAAGAAGAATACTGTGAGAATTGCGGCCGCCCGATGGTGCTCAAAAAGGGCCGCTTCGGGACGTTCTTTGCGTGCACGGGTTATCCGGACTGCAAGACAACCAGGCAAATCGGCGGGACTCAGAAGAAGATAGACGTTCCGCTCGACGAGAAATGTCCGCAATGCGGAAATCATCTCGTGATGAAGAACGGCCGGTTCGGCGAGTTCACGGCATGCAGCAATTACCCGACCTGCAAATACGTTAAACAGAAGACTATCGGCGTAAAATGCCCGGAGTGTACGGAGGGTGAAGTGGTGGAGCGGCGTTCGAAACGCGGCAAAACCTTCTTCGGCTGCAACCGGTATCCGGACTGCAGTTTCGTCGCATGGGCAAAGCCTGTGCCGGAAAAATGCCCGGATTGCGGCAATTCCTACCTTGTCGAAAAATACCTTAAGGCGGGTAACTTTCTGCAGTGTCCCGCAGCGGGCTGCAAGTACAAGCGCGAGATGGCTCCGGTTGAAGCGGTCGCGCAATAAACACGGTATTTGTCTGATCCGTATATTTCTCTAACGGATAATACTGAGAATATCCGCTCTCCGTACTACCTTGTAATTTAATCAGCGTGCGGCCATATTAATTCGGCGCAAATGATTAGAGGAGCGGCTCTAAATGAAAGCGCAGACCATCGAAGTCGGTTTATCTACCGGTCGAATTCTATCCTCCCCGGTCTTCAAAGCGGGTGGCCGAAAGCTCATGGCAAAGGGCCATATTCTCAGGGAAGAAGACGTTCGTGTCCTGCAGTCGGAGGGCATGCAGAGCATATGGGTGACGGAGCTCGAAGAGGGTGAAGTATCCGAAGACGAAGCTGTCTGCGCGGCTGCCGGTGAGATTGCGTGCGGCTGTTATGAAACGCAATTGGCACCCGGCGGCAGAGCCAATCTAATCGCCACGGAAGACTGTTGCGTGCTGGTAGACGATGAATTGCTGCGCCAGGTCAACTGCACGTCGGGTCTGGTCATCGCCACTGCGTTGAACTTCAGCTTCGCGATGGCGGGGCAGCGGATCGCGACAGTTAAGAGTGTGCCTTTCGCGGTATCGAAGTCGGACGTGGAAGGTGTAACCGGAATGATCAGGGACCGCGGACCGATTCTGCAGGCACGGCCCACGCGCGGCGCATCCGTCGCCATTCTCTATACCGATCCGAACAATGGCGATCGAGCCCGGACTTTATTCGAGCCCGTAATGAGGCAGAAGCTGGAAAAATATGGCATTCGCTCCCATGCCAGTTTGTCCGTTCTGGAAAATGAAGAGCACGTTTCGAGAGCCCTGCAGCAACTGGCTCGCACCAAACCTTCGGTCGTCCTGATTGCGTCCACTACCGCTCCGGCAGGTCCCTCCGACGTGATCGGCCGCGCGATGTCCAAGATCGGCTGCACTTTGGAGCGATTCATGGCGCCGGTCGAGCCGGGTAATTTGTTTCTGATGAGTTATAAAGACGACGTGCCGATGCTCTCGGCGCCGGGTTGTTTCCGTTCGCTCAAACCCAATATCCTGGACCTGATCCTGCCCCCGATGATTGCTCGTTATCGCGTTTCAACGTGGGAGATCGCGTGTCTGGGACATGGCGGTTTGCTCGGCTGACGGTTTCCTGCCGGCCGCCCCGCTTATTTCTGAAAATCAACGATTTCTTTGAACGCTTCGAGCGAGTTGTAAACGATCGGGCAGTAGGTCGCCCGGTCAATCATCTGCCACATACGACTTTCAATTGATCCGGCGCCGCGGACCAGATGCGGAAAATTGCGGCAGGTATCGGGCCGGGCTTCGTAAATGGTGCAGTCGTTGCCGTCAAGGAAGACGCACCCCGATTGCCGGCGGCGCAGAATCGTTTCTTTGTCCTCAAATGCCGACTGCGTCGTGTACTGCTCGACGAAAGCGCGCGCCGAAATGCCCAGATGCTTCGACAGGCGGTCGACATCGCGCTGAGTCACATCGGTCTCGGCGACCTTGCAGCAACTGGCGCAGGCGCGGCAATCGATCTGCTCTTCAATCTCCTCGGCCACGCGGCGAAATTTCCGCTCCGGAAAATAATGCGTTTTCAGGTGCTTGCGGAAGCGCTCGTTTTCGCGCTCGGCTTTTACTCCAAGGCGCTTGATCTGAACAAGATCGGTAATCACTCCTTACAGAGTATCTGGCGAGGACGCGGATTCCCAGTTCTCGCAGGAGACTTGCGAGAATCAGATGCATGCCCTCCGCTCCTCCGCCGCAGGTAGCCGACCCCACCATCGCGCAATGGGACCGGTCTTTCTTCGGTCACCCACGCGGTCTCGCCACGCTCTTCTTTACGGAAATGTGGGAGCGCTTCAGCTATTACGGAATGCGCGCCCTGTTGATCCTCTTTATGACGGCGACGGTGGCGCACGGCGGCCTCGGATTTCCTACCTCAAAAGCGGGGGCGATTTACGGACTCTACACGTCACTCGTCTTTTTGACGGGCATGGGCGGCGGGTGGTTTGCGGACCGTATCGCGGGACAACGCCGTGCGGTCCTCTGGGGCGGCGTGCTCATTATGTTCGGCCACTTCTCAATGGCGATTCCGTCTCTCACCCTTTTCTATGTAGGACTCGGCCTGATCGTCGCCGGCACCGGACTGCTGAAACCGAACATCAGCACCATGGTGGGGGCGTTGTACACGCGGGATGACGCCCGACGGGATGGCGGATTTTCCATCTTCTACATGGGTATCAATGTAGGGGCGATGATCGCACCGCTGGTATGCGGATATCTGGGCGAGAACATCAACTGGCATTATGGGTTCGGCGCCGCGGGCGTGGGGATGACACTCGGCCTGATCCAATATGTCTGGGGCGGAAAGTATCTGGGATCGGCAGGGCTGAAACCCGCCGGAACCGCGAAGGACCTGGTAATTTTCAAGCGAACCGCAGCCGGTATAGCGATTGCAGTAATGATTGTAGGAGCACTGGCATTCGGCGGCATTCTGAATTTTTCCGCGGAACGAGTCTCCGATGTTTTCGGCGTGATGCTCTTCGGAATTGTTGCGCTGGTTTTCATCTGGCTACTCAGCGCTAAAGGTTATTCGAAAACGGAGCGCCGCCGATTTTGGGCGATTCTGGTTCTGTTCATCGCATCCGCTGCTTTTTGGTCCGCTTTCGAACAGGCGGGTTCTACGTTAAACCTGTTCGCTGAACGCAACACGAATCTGCACGGCTGGGACTTTCCTCTCTGGGGTCTCTTCCGCGCCAGCTACTTCCAATCCTTTAACTCGATATTTGTGATTATGCTGGCGCCGGTCTTTGCATGGCTGTGGGTGTGGCTGGGCCCGCATGAACCTTCCACTACTTTGAAGTTTTCTATGGGGCTCTTGTTTGTCGCACTGGGATTCGCCATCCTGATCCCCGTCGCCAACGGCACCAACGTCAGCCCGTGGTGGCTCACCCTGACCTACCTGCTGCATACGATCGGCGAAATGTGTCTGAGCCCGGTAGGTCTGAGCGCGATGACCAAATTGGCGCCGGCGCGCATTGCCGGAGTCATTATGGCGATCTTCTTCCTGTCGATTTCCGTGGGTGATTACATTGGAGGGCGTCTCGCATCCGTCTATGAATCGTTTCCGCTACCCGAACTTTTCGCGATCGTCACCGCCTTCAGTCTGCTGATTGCCGCTGTGCTCCTTTTTCTTTTGCGGCCCATGAAGCAGTTAATGGGTGGGGTGAATTGAGCGTGGAACTCTGGCAGCAGTATCGCGATCAATTCCCCGTCACCGAACATCTCATTTACCTGAACCATGCCGCGGTGGCGCCGCTCAGCCGGCGAGCGGCGCAGGCTATGCAAGACCTCGCGCAGGATGCCCTCGACTACGGCAGTCTCCATTACGACAAATGGATGGCAACCTATGCGGGCGTTCGGCAATCCACCGCGAAACTGATTCATGCGGCGCCGGAAGAAATCGCTCTGATCAAAAACACCTCGGAAGGCGTGGCAACCGTCGCGATGGGAATCGACTGGAAAGCGGGCGACGTCGTGGTCGCCTTCGAAGAAGAGTTTCCCGCTAACTTTTACCCATGGAAGCGCCTCGAAGCGCGCGGCGTGACAGTACGCTGGCTCTCCGTATTCGACAGTCTCGAACGGATTGATGAAGCGGCCAACGGGGCTCGGCTGCTGGCTATCAGTTACGTGCAATACCTGAGCGGATACCGAGTGAACCTTGAGCAGATCGGAGAAATCTGCTCGCGGCGAGGCTGCTTTTTCTTTGTGGATGCGATTCAAGGCATGGGCGCGTTTCCGATCGACGTGCAGTCGGCGAAGATCGATGCACTAGCCGCGGACGGACATAAGTGGCTGATCGGACCGGAAGGCTGCGGCGTTTTGTACGTGCGGCGCGAAGTTCAGGATCAAATCGAACCCGTTGAGTTCGGATGGACCAACGTTGCGAAGTACGCCGATTATGCTTCCCGAGATATGGCGCTGCGCCCGGACGCCGGAAGATACGAGTGCGGCACGCTGAACACGATCGGTTGTTACGGTCTGCGCGCCGCTTTGGATCTGCTGCTCGAAGCCGGTATCGATCGCATAGCGCCGGCTGTCCAGGCTCTCGGCGATCAGGTCTGGGATGGGGTACGGCGGCTCGGCTTCGAAACTCTGGGAGTTCGCACACCGGAGACCGGCGCGGGCATTGTCAGTTTCCGCAAGCCCGGTGTCGAAAGCCACGTATTACTGCGACACCTGCGAGAGGCCGGAATTGCGGCAGCGGCCAGACAGGGATGGGTGCGCGTGGCACCGCACTTCTACATCAGTCCTCGTGATATCGATCGGCTGCTGGATCTGCTTCAGTCTATTTAAGACCGGCCTGTATCCAAAGCTCATCCACACGCCGCTTCACGTCGGGCGACATTTTGATGACATCGGGCCAGGGCCGTGTGAAGCCTTCGCCGGGCCATTTGCGGGTGGCGTCGACGCCCATCTTGCTGCCGTAATTGATCAGGCGGCTGGCATGGTCGAGCGAATCGATGGGACCCATCGTGAACTGGATGTCGCGCTCGGGATCGATGTTATTCAGTGCGCGCCAGGCGACTTCGCTCATATTCTGCACGTCCACGTCTTCATCCACCACGACAATGCATTTGGTGAACATGGCCTGGCCCAGACCCCAGATCGCGCTCATCACCTTGCGCGCGTGACCGGGGTATGACTTGCGGATCGAGATCAGCATCAGGTTGTGGAAGATGCCTTCGGCGGGCATCGCCATGTCGCGCACTTCGGGAATCTGCATGCGCATGAGCGGCAGAAAAATGCGCTCGATCGCCTTGCCCATATAGAAATCCTCCATAGGCGGCGGACCGACGATGGTGGTGGGATAGATCGGATTCTCACGCTGCGTCACGCAGGTAACGTGGAACACGGGGTAATCGTCCGCGAGGGAATAGTAACCGGTATGGTCGCCGAATGGGCCTTCGGTGCGTGTTTCGCCTAACTGCACATAGCCTTCGAGCACGATTTCCGCATTGGCCGGGACTTCCAGATCGACAGTCTGGCACTTCACCATCTCTACCGGTCGCCCACGCAGGAAGCCGGCGATCATCATCTCGTCGAGGTCGGGCGGCAGAGGAAGTATGGCGGAATACATCACGGCGGGATCCGACCCGATGGCCACTGCAACATCCATGCGGGTCTGTTTGCCTTCGGCCGTCAATCGACGATAGTGCTCGGCGCCCTGCTTGTGCGTCTGCCAGTGCATGCCGGTGGTGCGTTCATCGAAGACCTGCATGCGATACATCCCGCAGTTGCGCTTGCCGGTCTCGGGATTTTTCGAGAAGACCATGGGCAGAGTAATGAACGGCCCGCCATCCTGCGGCCAACACGTCAGCACAGGGTAGTCGTAGAGAGAGAAACCATCCCGCTTCACCACTTCCTGACAAGCTCCCTTCGAGACGATCTTTGGGAAGAATGCACCCACCTCAGCCAGCTTGGGCAGCATTTTGAGTTTGCCGATGAGGCCTTCCGGCATGCGCATTTCGAGATACTCGACGATCCGCGCCGCCACCTCATTCACCGAGCCAACCTCAAGTGCAATCTCCATACGCCGCATGCTGGCGAAGGCATTGATGAGGAGGGGCACCTTCGAGCCTTTGGGCTTTTCAAACAGCAGCGCCGGACCACCGGTCTTCACCGATCGGTCGGCGAACTCCGTGATTTCGAGATGTGGATCCACTTCAAAGGGAATCCGCTTCAGTTCGTTATTCTTTTCGAGGGCGCGAATGAAATCGCGCAGATCGTCGTAAGCCATGTTTGCCGATCTACTATCATTGCAAGTTCATCCACATGAATAACCGAATCGCATTCGTAACCGGCGCCAGCCGGGGTATTGGACGCGCCTGCGCGCTGGCTCTGGCGCAGGCAGGCGCGCGGGTCGCAGTGGCCGCCCGGCAGCTGGATAAGCTCGAGGAACTAGCCGAGGAAATTCGCGCCGCCGGAGGCACCGCATTCGCCATCGCGCTCGACCTTTCCTCACCTGATTCCATTAAAGAAGCTTTTACGCGAACGTCGAAGGAATTCGGCCGCATTGAAATCCTTGTGAACAATGCCGCCATCACACGCGACGGGCTTGCCATGCGCATGAAGCGGGATGATTGGGATGCCGTTATTTCGACGAATCTCTCCGGTACCTTCTTCGCCATTCAGCAGGTACTTCCCGGCATGATCCGCGAGCGCTGGGGACGCATCATCAATATCAGTTCCGTGGTAGGAGAGTCCGGCAATCCGGGTCAGGCGAACTACGTCGCATCGAAAGCGGGAGTCATTGGACTCACGAAGTCGCTCGCGCAGGAGGTGGGCTCGCGAACCGTGACCGTAAACGCCATTGCGCCGGGGTTCGTCGAGACCGACATGACGGCCGCGCTCAATGAAGAGGTCCGAACGCGCATTAAACAGAACATTCCCCTGCAGCGTTTCGGCAAACCGGAAGATATAGCAGCAGCCGTGCGCTTTCTCGCCAGCGAGGAAGCCAGTTACATCACCGGACACGTACTGGACGTGAACGGCGGCATGTTCATGCGCTGAAACAAGACTGTAACTTTCCAGTCAACAAGGCGACACGGCCTGGTCCCTATACTTCGCGCCTTGATCGTTTCGCCGTCAGAATTCAGATTGCAGTCAATGTCATTCTGCGTAAGTTTTGGCACTTCTTTTCCCTCCCGATATTTACTACGCAGTATGTGTCCGGCATAGCGAATCCGTGGCCTTATCCTCGTCCGCCGAAGAACAAGTAACAAACACCCGCGCCTACCACTGACATCGACAGGCCCCATGCCAGCATTTGGTTAAACAATTTTCGTGAATCGCCCGAAACCGGCGCCGATGCGATACACAATGCCCCGATGGTCGAGAGCGGTGAGACGTCCACCAGATGTCCACCCACATTGATGGACGAGGCAATGGCGAACGCGCTGACTCCCCCGATTCGCGCCACCAGATCCGGAACCATGGGCAGAAAAGTCGGCAGAATCACTCCGGAAGTACTCGCGTAAACCGAGATCAATCCCACCACGAACGCCACCACCGCGACCGCTGAATGCGGTGTGGCGAGTCTGGCCAGCAAGTCCGAGAAGAGTTGAATGCCCTGGGTTTTTTCCATAATGGAGATCAGCACCGTCACGCCGGTCACCATTACAATTACGCCCCAGGGCATCCTGCGGATCGCTTCCGTATGATCCGCCGCACCAAGCATGGGCAGGATCATGGCCGCGGTAAAGGCGCCCATGCCGATGTTCACGTTGCCGAAAATTACGCTGATCAGCAGGGCGATAATCACCGCGAGTGTGAGGCAGTGGCGACGTTCGAAGGCAATGTTCTCGATGTCTTCCGGAGCCGCTTCATAGCGAAGCCGGAACAGCCGCCAGCCGCCGAATACAAGGTAACCCGTGAACGCCACGAGGGCATGTCCCGCCACGTTGTACGCGTAGGTCTGCCACTCGTATCCCGCGAGGCCGATGCGGTTCATCAGGCCGGTTGCAATTACGCCGGTGGGTGCGAAAGGCGAAAGCGCACCGGCGTTGGCTCCGTTTCCCGCCATGATCGCCATCAGAAACGGGGGAATCTTCGCTCGACTTGCCGTGGCCATCGCGAGTGGAGCGATCAACGCGATGGAAGCAATGTTGCCCGGACCCATAGTCGCGAGGCCCAGTCCCACTATGAAAAACATCACCGGTATCATTCCCACGTTGCCGCGGCAGACGCGCACCGCGTGATGCGCCACTCGATCGAGCGTTCCGTTGGCCTGGGCTTGGGAGAAGAGCAAAGTGACGCCGGTGAGCGTGAGAAAGAGCGTGACCGGAAATCCCGCGGCGACCTGCTCTACTTTCATGTGGCCAAAATATACGCCCACAATCCAGGCCAGCACGATCGACATCACGCCGATATTCAGACGGGTAAAGCAACTGGCGATGATTGCCGCGAACAGGGCCGCAAGCGACAGCTCGGCAAGATTCATCGGGGAGGAACCGCCAGCAATGAGGCCAATAGAACAGCCGGATGGATAGCCGAATGTTCGGTGAAGTCTTTAATCTGATGACGGCACGACGTTCCCGCCGCCACCACGACATCCTCGGCGGCTTTGGCGCGCACTTGCGGCAGTAAACGCCGCTCCCCGATGGCTCGGGACACATCATAATGATCGTGCGAATAACCGAACGAGCCCGCCATGCCGCAGCAGCCCGCATCGAGATCGACGACGATTGCCCCCGGTATTTTGCTTAATGCAGCCTTAGCGGCGGGCAGCAAACCCATCGATTTCTGATGGCAGTGCCCATGCAGCAGAATCTTCTTTGGACCGGGTTGAAACTCGATCTCAGACTCGGCGACGTATTGTTCGAACAACACGCACGCGTCAGCCACAACCTGAGCTTTTCGCTGTTCTTCGCCGCGGAGCAGGGAAGGCGAATCTTCGCGGATCGCCGAAAGGCAGCTTGGCTCGCAAAAGACAATCTTCTTACCGCTGACGGCGCTGTCATAGAGCGCATCGGCGTTCTGCCGAGCCTGTTCGCGCGCCTGGGCAAGCAGGCCTTTTGAGATGAGAGGACGTCCACAGCAAACGTTCGGCGCCAGGCCGACCTTCAGGCCTGAACTCTCGATCACGTCGCGCGCGGCTACGCCGATCTCCGGGTCGAAATACTGCGTAAAGGTGTCGCGGAACATCAGGACGTCGGATTCACCGGACACGCGATCGAGCAGTTGGCGCCTGCGCGCATCGGCCAGCTTCGGCAGGTTGCGCCGCCGGTCGACACCGAAGAACGTCTCGTTGATCTGACGCACCACCGGCCACGATGCCGTTCGATTCACCAGGCCCGCGAACCGGCTGCCAATACGTGCGAACTCGTGAATATTCCCCAGCAGCTTTGCTTCGAGCGGCGTCCCATAGGTCGCCCAGTAACTGGCCAGAAACTCACTCTTAAAACGCGCCATGTCGACGCCCACTGGACATTCGGCTTTACACGCACGGCATTCGAGGCACAGGTCGAGCGCTTCATACACGCCGGTCTCATCCAGACCCGCTTCGCGCAGTTTTCCGGTCATGCCGAGCCGCAGCACGTTGGCGCGTCCCCGCGTTGTATGCGTCTCTTCGCGAGTCGCCATGTAGGAGGGGCACATGGTGCCCTCCAGCGTCTTGCGGCAGGCGCCTAATCCGCTGCACATTTCGACCGCTCCGCCCATGCCGCCAAACTCCGAGAAATCGAAGTAAGTGCGCGGATTCGGGGTGCGATATCCCGCTCCGAACCGCAGGTTTGCCGTCAGTGGCGGCGAATCCACGATCTTGCCGGGATTGAAAATTCCATCGGGATCGAACGTCTTTTTGACCGCGCGGAACGCTTCGTAAAGCGCGTCGCCATACATCTTGCGCATGAACGCGCTGCGCACCATGCCGTCGCCATGTTCGCCGGAGAGAGCGCCGCCGAACTCCAGCACCAGATCGGCAATATCGTTGGCGATCGCCTCGAACTTCGCGACTCCTTCCGCCGTCTTCATGTTGACGACCGGCCTGACGTGCAGGCATCCCACCGATGCGTGCGCGTAAACGCCTGCCGACGTCCCATGCGATTTCACGATGGCCAGAAAGCGCTCGATGTAATCGCGCAGCTTCTCCGGCGCTACGGCCGTATCTTCGACGAACGAGATCGACTTCGCGTCTTCCTTCATCGTCATCGAGAGACCGAGCGCCGATTCGCGCAGACTCCAGACGCGAGCCTGGGAAGGGGCGTCCAGCGCGCGGTAATGACGATAACCGAATTGATGGCGCTTGAGCTCTTCTTCGAGCGCGATGACCCTTTGCTCGATCGCGGCCGCAGTGTCGTCATAGAACTCGATACAAAGCAATGCACCGGGTTCACCTTCGACGAACATCTCGCGCATGCGTTGCAGATTGGGGCTCAGGCGCGTATGGCTCAGGATGAAGCTATCCATCACCTCGACCGCGGAAGGACCGTGTTGCAGGATTGACGGGGTGGCGCCGAGTGCGTCCAGCAATTCGTGGAACTGGACTACCAGAACGCCTTTGGCTTTGGGCAGCGGGACTAAATTCAGGCGCGCTTCGAGCACGACGCACAGAGTTCCTTCGGAGCCGACAATCATCTTCGCCAGATTGAAGGGATACCCGTCGGCCAGCCGTGCGGGCACAAATTCATCGAGGTTATAGCCGCCCACCCGCCGCAGCACTTTGGGGAAACGGCGGTCAACCTCGTCCTCGGATTCGCGGGCAATCCTTTCGACGGCGCGGTAACAGCCGGCTTCGAACGAGTCTCCGGACATTGCCTGCGCCAAGTCATCTCCGCTCAGCCCACGCCACGTCGTTACCGTGCCATCGGCGAGAAGAACGTCGAGTTCGATGACGTGGTCGATCGTCTTGCCGTAAATCACCGACCGCGCGCCGCTCGAGTTATTCGAGATCATGCCGCCCACGGTAGCCCGGCTCGCAGTGGAAACATCCGGCGCGAAACGCATACCATGCGGGCGCAGAAACGCGTTGAGCTCATCCAGCACGATGCCCGGCTCGACCCGCACCCAGCGCTCTTGCGCGTTAAATTCCAGTATCCGGTTATAGTGCTTCGAAGTATCGATCTGCAGCCCTTCGCCGATGGCCTGCCCTGCCTGCGAAGTGCCGCCGCCGCGCAGTGTAACCGGACACTTGTGTTTCGCCGCGATCCGGACGGCCGTAATCAGGTCCTCTCGCGACCGCACCACGACTACGCCGCGAGGTTCAATCTGATACACGCTGGCATCGGTTGAATACAACGCGCGCGAGACGGCGTCGAAACGCACTTCGCCTTCGAGAGCCGCTTCGAGATCGCGTTTCAGCGCGTCGTTTTCGATCTGAACCAGGCTCACAGCGCGGTCAACCCCGCGCGCAGACGTTCCAGTCCGCGCTCCAGATTTTCGCCGCCGCTGGCGAACGAAACTCGCAGTGTGCCTTCGCCGCATTCACCGTATGCCGCTCCGTGCGCCACCACGACCCCGAACTCCTGCAGCAGCCGCTGGCGAGCTTCATTCGAAGCCACGCCGCGTCCGCGAATGTCCACCATGGCAAAGAAGCCGCCCTCGGCTTCGAGAACCCGAACCCCTTCAATGCCCGCCAGTCGTTCCGATACGAGAGCCCGTCGCCTTGCATACTCCTGCCGCATCGTTTCAATGGGTGAATCCGGTCCGTTCAGCGCAGCCGCGCCCGCGTCCTGAATGAACGTGGCCGGACCGCGACTCGATTGCTGCAATACCAGAAACATCGCCTGGATCAAATCCTTCGGCCCCGCACAATATCCCAGCCGCCAGCCGGTCATCGCATAGGTTTTCGAAAAGCTATTTACGGTCAGGCAAAGACTGCGAATCTGTGGCGCTACTTTCAATGGCGATACATGGTGATAGGGATCGTAAGTGATCCGCTCATAGATTTCATCGCTGATCAGCAGTACGCTTCGCCTCGCGACAAACTCGGCAATCGCGCCCAGTTCGTCGGCAGTGAACACTGTCCCGACCGGATTCCACGGCGTGTTCAGAATCAACGCCTTCGTGCGCGGCGTCCAGGCCGCTTCGAGTGCAGCCGGATCCAGACTGAACCTGCCGTTCACAATTGTGCTCGGGACCGTTCGGATTACTCCGCCGGCGAGCCGGATCGGCGATTGATAGGCATCATAGATCGGGTCGGGCAACAGCACCTCATCGCCCTCGTTGATGGTGGCGAGAAGGGCGGATGAAATGCCCAGGGTCGCTCCATCCGTCACCAGAATCTCTGATGCCGGATCGAACGCCATGCCCGTTTCGCGCTGCAGTTTCGACGCTACGGCAGTACGCAATCCCATTTCACCGCGGTTGTCCGGATAGCCAGTTCGTCCTTTTCGTAAGGCTTCGACAGCCGCGTCGACGATGTGTTCGGGAGTTCGGAAGTCAGGCTCGCCGCGCATCAGGGAGATTACCTGACGCCCTTGGGCCTGCACAGCCCGAACTTCAGCCAGAATCGAGTTGACGGCCGTAGGTTTCAGACGGCTTACCCGCTCCGCAATCGGTATTTGTTGCACGCTCACCCTGTCAATTGAATCATGGCCTCCGCGGCGGTGTCGTTAGTCAATGAGCCGATGAGTCAGCATGTTCATAACTAGTTCTTGCGCTGAGCGGCGGTCTATGCGATAAAGCCTTTATATGCGCCGATGGATCGCTCTCAGTTTCGTTTTCGTGGCGGCAGTCGCCTGGGCCGCTAAAAAGGAGACGCCGGTCGATCTGAATCTGACAGATCTTGAGGGGAAGAAAGTTCACCTCAAGGACTATCGGGGAAAAATCGTGGTGCTCAACTTCTGGGCTACGTGGTGTGGTCCCTGCAAAGATGAAATGCCGATGTTTGTCGAGGTGGAAAAGTCCTGGGCTCCCAAAGGCATTGTCTTTATCGCCGCTTCGCTGGACGACAAGAAATCGCAGAAAGACATCCCGGCATTCCTGAAGAAATACCAGATTAGCTTTCCTGTCTGGACGGGAGCCGGCGGGGACGACCTGGACCATTTGGGTTTAGGAGAGGCGGTTCCGGATACTGCCTTCCTGAATGAGCAAGGCATCATTTTTTCGCGCGTGCAGGGCGAAATCAAGAAGCCCGAATTAGTGGAACGGCTGGAGTGGATCACCGGCGACCGTTCGAAGCCCGCGCCCAACGCGCTGGTTCATAACCTGCCTTAGAACCCAAAATTTACACGTTTCTAGTGTTTTCTCACTATGGTTTAACGGGTTCCTCCGCCCGTAATATAAGTTTCATCTGAATATTTGAGGAGTTCCGTGTTTACGGGCAGCCTCGCGGAGGACCAATGAACAAAAAATCAATTTCAGCCACATTCATGTTGCTCGGAGGGACTGCTCTCCTTAGTCTTGTCCCATTTCAACAGGCATGGGCGCAGGGATGCATCGTATCGCGTTCTAACGGCGAGGTAGGGGGCCCGGACAGCGAGGGCGGCTATCTTCAGCCCGGAGATTTCCAACTCGCTATTGGATATCGCCACCAGTTTTCTTTCGAACACTATATTGGACCCTCTCCTGAACTGAATGCTGCGGGACTTACGCGCGTTCAGTTGGGCTCGCAGGTGGAGAACAAGATTAACCTTGAGAATGCTGGCATCACGTATCAGCTGACCAGCCGGTTCAGCGTAACGGCCGATATTCCAATCCTCTCGGCCAGCCGTCACACCAACAATACCGACCTTTTTTACACAACTGCCGGTATCGGTGACATGTCATTCATGGTTAATGGATGGGTATGGAATCCGAAGGAGAACAAGAAAGGTAACGTGGAGTTTGGTGTCGGAATGCTTTTTCCTACCGGCAGAAGTAATCTTGAGCAGTTGGTCAATGGGCAGGTAAAGTACATCGATTATTCCATTCAGCCCGGACAGGGCGGACATGGGATCCCTTTCCAGTGGCAGGCTTATAAGAATTTGTGGAGTACGCAACTCTACTTCAACGGCATCTATACCGCCATGATTCAGGATATAAACCCCAACTACGAGCGGAGTTCGACGGTGAGCCCCAATCAGTACCAGGCGATCATGGATCAATACCTTCTGGAAGCTGGCGTAGCCCATTCCGTGCCTAAGGTCAAAGGGCTGACCGCTACGTTTGGACCTCGTTGGGAAGGCGTTCCGGCACGAAACCTGTTCCCCGGTGACAATCTTGGTTTCCGCCGCCCAGGCTTCGCCATCTCGATCGAACCGGGTGTCCAGTATGCCCGTGGGCCGAATGTGTTTTCGGCCGAAGTGGGAAGGGCTCTCTACCGCGATCGCACGATCAGCGTTCCCGACACTATTACCGGAGGTCACGGAGATGCGGCGTTCGCGAACTGGGTATGGCTCGCGAGTTATTCTTATCGCTTCTCGCCGCACGGACACCCCGCGCCCGCCCAGACTCACGCCATGGCAGCTCCGCCGACGACGCCCGCCGCGCAGACCCTCACCAACTAATATTCGCGGCTTTTCTTCGAAGAGCGCCCGGTTAAAAAGAGCCGGGCGCTTTTTTATGCTTTGTCACACCTTGGCGCTACCCCTCCCCTGAAGCGATAATCAAGCATTGCTGCGTAAAGGACTCCAGAATCCAACTAGCCGGCTCATTGCCGGGCTCGCGATCATGCTCACGATCGTGGGGGCTTTCTGTCTGTACACGCTGAGCCAGATTTCGGGGCTTCGCCAACTCCAGAACGACACCATCGACCGCAACCGGAAGGATTCCCTGCAGCTTCTTCGCATGCAGAACGATCTGGGCGGACTCGGCCTCGCCATGCGCGACATGCTGAATGGAGATGAGCCTTATCCGCTCTACGCGTGGTCGGCGCAGTTCGACCGGATTCGCAAAGATCTGGACGATTCCATTCGGCTGGAATCGAAACTGGCGCCCCTCGCGGGCGATCCCGGGCGCCAGGCGTACTTTATTCGGGCGCTGGCTCAGTTCTGGATTACCGGCGACCGCATGTTCGATCTGGCCCGGCAGAAAAAGGACGCCGAGGCCCGGGCGCTGGTGCTGACATCTCTCGAAGCCCAGCAAGCCACTCTGGTCAACGCGGTGTCGCGCCTGCTGGTGGAGAACAACGAAAGCCAGCAACGCGTGGCCGCCCAGATTGCCACTATTTACGATCGCGTGGAAAAACAAATCTACGCTTTCTTCATGATTGCGGTGATTACTATCGCGATCGCGGGTCTCGCGCTGATTCGCTCCAACCGAGCCGTTTTCTATCGCATTGGTCTACTGTCGGAACAGCGCAGCGCGCTCGCTCGCAAGCTGATCACCATGCAGGAAGAGATGTTCCGGTCTATTTCCCGGGAGTTACACGACGAGTTCGGCCAGCTCCTGACCGCAATCGGAACCATGCTTCTGCGAGCCCGCCGGCATCGGCTGCCACCGGCTCTTTCAGATGATCTGGACGAGATACGCAACACGGCACAGGAGGCCCTCGAGAAAACCCGCGGACTTACGCAGGCATTACACCCAGCAGTATTGGACGATGCCGGGCTCGAAGAAGCGATTGGGTGGTATCTTTCTGTTTTCGAACGGCAAACGGGAATTCATGTCGATCTGGAAAAATCCGGTTTGAGCCGCGAACTGGGCGAGGACCGGCCCATTCATGTTTACCGGGTTCTTCAGGAGGCGTTGAATAATCTGGCGCGCCATTCCAGCTCAATTAGCGCCTGGGTTCGGGTGCGTTTCCTGAGCGACCGTCTGGAACTGGAGGTCGAAGACCGCGGGGTGGGCATCGATTTCACGGCGAAGGGTTCCCGTGGCATGGGTATGACGGCTATGCGCGAGCGTGCCGCGCTCCTGAGCGGCAGAATTCAGTTTCTCCGGCCGGTCGAGGGTGGCACTCTGGTAAAACTGGATGTCCCCTTCGAGCCAGGCCACGCGCTCAAGGATTAAGTGGAATTCGTAATGGGTAACGCTCAGCAATGATGAAAATTCGTGTCCTTCTTGCCGACGACCACTCCCTGGTACGACGGGGCTTTCGCCGGCTATTGGAAGACGAGCCGGACATTACGGTTGTGTCCGAAGCCTGCAATGGTATCGAAGCGGTCGAGATGGCCCGGGCGACTCGGCCCGACGTCATCATCATGGATATGGCCATGCCTGAGCTCAACGGCAATCAGGCGATCATTGAGATTCTCAAGTTTCTGCCCGGCGCCGCGATCGTGGTGCTCAGCATGTATGGCGAGCCCAACTATGTCCGCAATGCCCTCAACGCGGGGGCGCGCGGCTACCTGCTGAAGAATGCCTCCGACGTGGATCTGGCCGCTGCAGTCCGCGATGTGGCGCGCGGGCGCCGTGTGATCGACCCGAAAGTTCAGCCTTCGCCCCTTGAAGAGCGCAATGCCGGTGAAGCGCAGTTGACTCCGCGTGAACGGCAGATTCTGCAGTTGATCGCGGAAGCCAAATCCACCCGTGAGATCGCCGCTCTGCTCGACCTGAGCGTGAACACCGTCGCCGTTCACCGCGCCAATATTATGGATCGTCTGGGCCTCCACAAGACCGCTGAATTAGTGCTGTATGCGGTGCGCAGTGGAATCGCCCAGCTTCCATGAGTTCCGGCCGGCACCGATGTACCGGCCGCTGGTTCGTCGTTGCCGGCGCCGCCTTTGCGGTCATGGCTTCCGCCGCTGATTTCGACCCCGGCTTCCGCCTTACCGATATAACAACTCGCGCGGGCATTTCGTTCGTCCACAACAGCGGCGCTTTTGGCGGTAAGTACCTACCGGAGACCCTGGGCCCGGGGGTAGTGGTTCTCGATTTCGACAAGGACGGCTGGCAGGACATCCTGTTCGTCAACGGAGCCGACTGGCCCGGCCACAAAACGCGGCGCACAACGCCGGCGCTGTATCGCAACAATCACGATGGAACCTTCACCGACGTAACCCGCCGCGCCGGTCTCGATATCGAGCTTTACGGGATGGGCGCTGCTGCGGCTGACTTCAACAATGATGGCTATCCGGACCTCTACATCACCGCAGTCGGCCAGAACCGGCTCTTCCTGAACAATCGCAACGGCACGTTTACCGATGTCACGGACAAGGCCGGTCTCGGAAACCGCCCCGGCTTCAGCACGTCCGCCCTCTGGTTTGACTACGACCGCGACGGCCACCTCGACCTGTTCGTCGCCAACTACGTGAAATGGTCGGCTGCGCAGGATGTGTTTTGCGGAATCGATGGCAAGACCAAGTCTTACTGCACCCCGGAGGCTTATCGGGGGACAACGTCCTGGCTGTTCCACAATCGCGGCGATGGAACTTTCGAAGACGTGACTGCCAAAAGCGGCATATTCGACAGCAGTTCCAAGTCCCTCGGCGTGGCTATGTTCGATTACGATTCCGACGGCTGGCCTGACCTGTTTGTCGCCAACGACACCCAACCGAATAAGCTGTATCGCAACAATCACGACGGAACCTTCCGCGACATCGCTGTGGAAGCCGGGGTCGCCTTCAGTGAGGATGGCAAAGCCCGAGCCGGCATGGGCGTCGACATCGCTGACTTCGAAAATTCAGGGAAGGCCGGGATCGCGGTAACCAATTTCGATGGCGAAATGATTGGCTTGTATCATCGCGGCCCCGGGGGCGCTTATGTAGACAGGGCTCCGCTCTCGGCTGTAGGCAGGCTCTCCCGGAATACCCTCGGCTTCGGCTGCTTCTTTTTCGACGCCAATCTCGATGGACTGCTGGATCTCATGGTAGTCAATGGACATATCGACGACACAGCCCGGAATATACGTCCCGGCGCGCTCTACGAACAGTCTCCCCACCTGTTTCTGAATCGCGGCGCCGATTTTGAAGATGCCGCTCATCTGGTGGGACCCGATTTCGTTCGACCCAAAGTCGCGCGTGGCGCAGCCTTCGCCGATTTCGATAATGACGGCGACCTCGACGTCGTTCTCACCACGAACCATGGCCCGGCGCACCTTTACCGGAATGACCAGACCACGTCGAACCGCAGTATCCGTTTCACGCTGACCGGGACCCGATCCAATCGCGATGCCATAGGCGCTCGCGTCCGGGTATATGTAGCCTCCCGGCAGTCCAGCCTGATGGTCAGGACCGGTTCCAGCTATTTGTCGCAGTCGGAACTTCCTTTAACGTTCGGCCTCGGAAATTCCGCAGGCATAGACAAAGTGGTCGTAAATTGGCCCAGCGGAGCCAGCGAGTCGGCGAATGCCTTAAAAGCCGGGAAGTACAGCTGGGTCGAAGGCCGCGGCGTCGTACGTTTGCCCTGAACTCCGACGCACAGAATCAGCCTGGGCAGAAATTTTTAATAGTTTAGTACTATACGATCTCCGGTTTAGGCTAAAATACAACAAAACCAATAGACGTCCTTTGAAGCCGATCGGAGGAGTAATACTCAGAAGGCGCGGATACCGACTCAGACTGTCGGTAACTGCTTTCCTTCCATAGATATCGGATATAAGGCGCTTCTGTCGATGTGTGTGGATATTTTAAGGCGACTGACATTTTTCGCCGTCCACCCGCACCTGGTTTCTTACTGCTGGCTAATTGGACCGTAGCCCTATCCGGCTCGGTGGAGGACTTTCGATTTTGGCAAAAGCGCGGGGAATCGTTCTATTTGGTTTAGTGCCCTTTCTGGTCATAGCGGGCGGCAGCATTGTTTCGATGAATTATGTCGATGCTGTTGGGCGGACCTTTTTCGACCACGGAAAAGAGGTCCTGACCAATGTCCAGGATTTGGCGCGTGCGATGAAGGCGAAGGACTACGCCACCATTGAACGCTACTACTCGCCCCAATTCTCAGGCACGGCGCTGGGAATCAATACCCTCCATCAGACCGAACTGCGTGACGGAATCCATAAAGAGTTGTTCACCAGCGACGGTTCAAAGCAGGACCGCGCGGCGGCTCTGGCGGAATGGCGCAAATATCTCGATTCATTCGAATCGATTGATGAGCTGACATTCCATATTCACAAAGTTGATAAATGGCGCTCGCGTGACGATACTTCCGCGGTGATTCGCTTTGAGTTGATTGGCAAGCCGATCGGATCCCCCTACGCGGGAATTGACCGCGGCTACTTCAACATGAGCTTCAGCGCGACTGATCATGGTTTTCAGATCACCTCAGCTTCTCTCGAATCAGGCGACCGTTCGATCGGCGATCAGCCGCACTTTACCGATGTCTCAGCTAAGGCCGGTATTGATTTCACCAGCCGCTACTACCCCGAATTCCTGAAGCAAAAACTGAAGTTCGCCATGATCCGTTACGGCCCCGGCGGAATCAGCACGGCCGATTACGACAATGACGGATTTTACGATCTCTTCATTCCCGATGGCGTCGAATCGAAGCTGTTCCACAACAATGGCGACGGCACGTTTACGGATGTCACCGCTAAGGCCGGTCTTTCCGGTCTGGATGGCGTCGGCGTTGCCATCTTCGGCGATTATGACAACGACGGCCGTAAAGATCTCTTCGTAAGCCGCACCTTTAAGCCCAATCAGTTGTTCCACAACAACGGCGATGGAACGTTTACGGATGTCACCGCGAAATCAGGCATTGGCGCCGATTGCTGCACCACCGTAGCTTCATGGGTTGATTACGATAACGACGGCAAGCTGGACCTTTATGTGGGACGCTATCTGGACCCCCGCGACGCCATTCCGACCACGTTCTACGCCCGCAACGGTCTGCCCAATCAGCTCTATCACAACAATGGCGACGGCACCTTTACCAACGTCACCGAAAAATCCGGTGTCGGCGAAATCGGTCTTTGCCTCGGCACGGTCTGGGGCGATTACAACGACGATGGATTTCCCGATCTCTACGTAGTAAACGATTTCGGGCGCAAAACTCTCTATCGCAATAACGGTAACGGCACCTTCACCGATGTCACCGTCAAATCCGGAACCCTGGCTTACGGCGCCGGTATGAACGCCAGCATGGCGGACTACGACAACGATGGAAAACTCGACATTTACGTCACTAACATTCGTTCGGAGGACGCCTGGTATGCCGAGTGGCCCACGGTGGGCCGCTATATGGCGAACTCCTGGAAACAGGGTGTCTGGAAGACGGACATGCCGCTGTACTTTCAGGTCTTCCAGCAGTCCGGCACCGACTTCGTCAAGGTCTTCAAAGACATGGCGAACGGTAATAATCTGCTCCGCAACAAAGGTGATGGAACCTTCGAGGACGTCACGAACAAAGCCAACGCGAATCCCATTGGGTGGTTCTGGGGCGCGAGTTTTGCCGATTTCGATAATGACGGCTGGCTGGATATCTTCGCGGCCGATGGCTGGGTCTACAACGATAAAGATACGGAAATCGAACTCGACTTCCTCAACAACGTTGTCAGCGAACAGTTGATGTACAAAACGGGAGTTCTGTTCGATCCTAAGCACTTCGGTCATACCTCATGGCATGGCTGGGAGCATAACCGCTACCTGCGCAATCGCGGTGACGGCACATTCGACGAAGTGGGCCGCGCGGCCGGTAACGATCTGCTGCTGAATGCTCGCGGAGTCGCTGTAGCCGATTTCTGGAACCGCGGCGTGATGGATTTTGCTGTCTCGGCTTCCACGGACAAACATCATCTGATGCGCAATGAAGTAGGTGTAGGCAGGCACTGGCTTCAGGTGGAACTGGTAGGGACCAAATCCAACCGGGATGCGGTGGGTGCGCGGGTTTCCATCAAAGCCAACGGCAAACCCCAGATGCGTGAGATCACGGAAGGCGATGGCTACGCTTCAGAGAATTCTGTGCGCCAGCATTTCGGCCTTGGCTCAGCCACCAGCGTGGACGAGCTCACCGTGAAGTGGCCGCGCTCCGGAATCGTCCAGACTTTCCACAACGTGGCAGGCAATCGCATCATTCAGGTCACCGAAGGCGATAACACTGTGGTCGAGAAGAATTATCCTAAGGTCGCGATCAAATGAACCCCCTGCGAATTGTCGCGGGCTTTGCCATCGTAGGTGTGGCCGCACTGGCTGCGGCTGCCAACTCGGATCGGTGGTTTGAAGATGTCACGGTCAAAGCCGGGATCAACGCCAAACACTCCAATCGGGTATTTCATAATCCATACGCCCAGATCATGGCGGGATACACGGCGCTCGGTGCCTCAGCGACGGTAGCCGATTACGACGGCGACGGTTTCGACGACGTCTACGTGACCGATTCCAAAGAGGGCGGTAAGAATCACCTCTACCACAACAACGGCGATTTCACTTTTACCGATGTTGCGGAAAAAGCCGGTGTCGCCAACGGTAACGACGAGAACAACGCTACGGCCGATGCCCTCTGGTTCGATTACAACAACGACGGCAAGCCGGACCTGCTCGTACTCCGCTTCGGCCACAATCAGCTTTTCGAAAACCTCGGTCACGGCAAGTTCAAAGAAGTGACTAAAGCAGCCGGTCTTGACCGGTACATGAACGCGATCACCGCCGTAGCTTTCGATTACGATCGCGATGGCAAACTCGATCTGTTCATCGGGTCATACTTCCAGCCGGTCAATCTTTTCAATCCGGATACGCCCCGCTTTTTTCCGGAAAGTTTCGAGACGGCTAACAACGGCGGCGGTGTCACCGTATTTCATAACAACGGCAACGGTACGTTCACAGACGTCACCGAAAAAGTGGGTCTGAAAACCAGTGGCTGGACCCTCGATCTTGGTCATGCCGATGCCGATAACGACGGGTTTGACGATCTCTACGTCGCCTGCGACTTCGGTACCGATCGGTTTTTTCACAACAACGGCAACGGCACCTTCACCGATATCACGGAAAAAGCCATCGGCTTCGATACCAAGAAGGGCATGAACGTCGATTGGGCCGATTACGATAACGACGGTTTCCTCGACATATACGTCACCAACATTACCGATGACTATATGCGCGAAGGTAATTTCCTCTGGCATAACAACGGGAATCTGACCTTCTCCGATGTCTCGCGCGAGACCGGCACGTCTGAAACCGGCTGGGGCTGGGGCGCGAAATTCTTCGACTATGACAACGACGGCTGGATGGATCTCTACGTAGTAAACGGCTGGGTCTCAGCGGGTAAAGACAGCTACGTACCGGACATCTTCGAAATGGTTACCCGGCCCGGCATTGACTTCGCCGACGCCCGCAACTGGCCGCCCATGGGCAACAAGAGCCTGAGCGGTTATGAGAAGAAACGCCTTTTCCATAACGAAAAAGGCCAGATCTTTAAAGACGAAGCCGCGCGTCATGGAGTAGATTCCATCAAAGACGGGCGGGGAATCGCCGTCGCCGATTTCGACAATGACGGCAAACTCGATCTTTTCGTCGCCAATGCCAACAGCGAACCTTATCTCTATCGCAACACCATGCCAAACGGAAATCACTGGGTTGCGTTCGCCCTCGAAGGCACCAAATCGAATCGCACCGCGGTCGGAGCTCAGGTCCGGCTGACGGCAGCCGGTATGACGCGCCTCCAGTTCATCAACGGCGGTAATAGTTTTGCCGGCCAATCCTCTTCGCGAGTACATTTTGGCCTCGGCGATACCGCCAAAATCGATCAGATCGAAGTGCGCTGGCCCGCCGGAGAAAAAGAAGTGTTTACCAATATCACTGCAGACAAACTCAACAAAATTGTTGAAGGGAGTGGGAAAAAGAAATAATGAGCTACCGGACGCTATCAATCCTGGCAGCACTGTTTGTGTCCTCGGCGTTTATTCCGACCATGCTGGCGGGCCCCGCGGACGATGCCTTTGATCAGGGGCAGCAGGCGCTCGCCGCGAAAGACTATACGACCGCCATCGCTAAGCTTCAGCAGGCAGTCCAACTCGATCCCGATAGTCTGCGCAATTCCAGCCAGCTCCGTCAGGCCGTACTGCGCCAGACCATAGCCGCTCATCCCAAAGAAGGTTCCACAGCCGATTTCGATGCCGAGATTGCGTTCTTTCAAAAGGCCGCGGCCGACCATCCCATGTCGTCCAACATTCTTCTGAACTACGGCTTCGCTTACGTCGACAAAATTCCCGCCGCCGGCTCCATCACTCAGGTGATCCTTGCCAATACCGCGCTCACTCAGTTCGGCAAATCCATTGAACTGAAGCCTACCTGGATTGCCCTCTATACCAGAGGCAACAGCTATCTCTATTGGCCCAGGGTCTTCGCGCGCGCTTCTCTGGGCGTGGCTGACCTCGAGAAGGCCTACGCCATGCAGAAGAGCGAGCCGAAAAAGAGCTATCACGTTCGCGTATATATTTCGCTCGGCGACGGTTACTGGAAGACCGACAATATCGAGAAGGCTCGCTCCATGTGGCAGGAAGGTCTGCAGGCGTTTCCCGATAGCCAACCGCTGAAAGATCGCCTCTCGAAACAGGGCGACGACCTCAAGACCTATATCGACAACGTGCTCGACCCCAACAAACGCGTCGACACGGACCTTAAAGAACTCTGGATGCAATCGTGAAACGCTGGCTCATTGCCCTGTTCGTTATCCCCGTCGCGGTCTTCGCTTTTCAGGCCGTGGAAGCGAAGATTCACTTTGAGGAAATCGGCGCCAAAGCCGGTGTGAACGCTCATCACCATTCGCGTCAGTTCAACGGCGACACCGGCGATGTCCTGCACATGTTCACCTCCGGCGGTTCCTCAGCCGCAGTGGGCGATTTTGACGGCGACGGCTTCGACGATATCTTCGTGACCGACTCGGACAACGGCAAGCCCAACCACCTCTTTCACAACAACGGCAACATGACGTTCACCGACGTTGCTGTCAAAGCGGGAGTTGTGAAAGGCAACGAGCCGAAGACCATCGTCGCCGACGCTCTCTGGTTCGACTACGATAACGACGGCCGGGAAGACCTGCTGGTCGCCCGTTTCGGTACTCCGATCCTTTATCACAACGAGGGCAACGGTAAGTTCAAAGACGTTTCCGCCACTTCCGGTCTGAACAAGTTCGGCAATACCATCGCCGTGATCGCGTTCGATTACGACAACGATGGCTTGCTGGATCTGATGTTCGGCAATTACTTTAAGCCGGTGAATCTGCTCGATCTCAAAGATCCGCACGTGCTTCCCAACGATCTCGACAATGCGGTCAACGGCGGAGGCGTCACCCTCTGGCGCAACACGGGTAATGGCCACTTCGTCGAAACCACCGAAAAAGCCGGCTTCGGAAAGCACACCGGCTGGACCCTGGACATCGGTCACGGCGATCTGAATAACGATGGATTCCAGGACATCTATCTCGCCTGCGACTACGGTACGGATCGTATCTTCTTTAATAACGGCGACGGAACCTTCACCGAAAAGACGGAGACGGCGACCGGCTTCGACACCAAAAAAGGTATGAACGTCGATATCGCCGACTACGATAATGACGGCTGGCTCGACATCTACGTCACCAATATCTACGACGAATATATGAAAGAGTGCAACATGCTCTGGCATAACAACCACGACGGTACGTTCACTGACGTATCGGCCGAGACCAATACGTGCATCGCCGGATGGGGTTGGGCCGCTAAATTCGGCGATTTCGACAATGACGGCTGGCAGGATCTTTTTGTTGTAAACGGGCTGCGTTCCGCAGGCAAAGATAACTACATTCCGGTTCTGGTCAACCTCATCACGCAGCCGGGAGTCGATTTCTCCGACGTCCGCCTATGGCCGAAAATCGGCGACATGACCTGGAGCGGCTATCAGAAGAAGAAGTTCTTCCGTAACATCGGCGGGCAGACTTTCAAAGAGATGTCGGCTCAGGCGGGCGTGGATAACGACAAGGACGGCCGCGGCATTGGTTTAGGCGATTTCGATAACGACGGTCGGCTGGATTTCTATCAGGTGAACGCGGATCAGGAAGCGTTGCTCTACCGGAACAACACCGAAGGCGCGGGTAACTGGGTTCAGTTCAAGCTGACCGGCACAAAATCGAACCGCGATGCCATCGGCGCCCGCATCACGCTGACTGCGGGAGGTCTCAAGCAGATTCAGGAGATCAACGGCGGCAACGGCTACGCTGGACAGAGCACCAAGCGTGCTCATTTCGGCGTCGGCAAAGCTCTTAAAGTGGACGCAGTCGAAATCCACTGGCCCAGTGGACTCGTGCAGAAAGTCGATGGAGTCTCGGTAAACAAATTGAACAAGATCACGGAAGGGAAGGGACTCGACCGTTGAATAAGCGCGCGGTCATGAAGGGCGCTCAGGCAGTTTTGCCTGCCGTTTTGCTGGGCGTTTGCAGTCTGGCTTTTCAGGCGCCCAACCCCACGGCGGCGGATCAGTTAGCCCAGGCGCGCAACCTCGGCAAAGCGTTTTACGAGAACCCGACTACGCAGACTCAGGCCGTCGACCAGTTCAAAAAAGCTCTGGATCTGCAGCCCAACTCAGCCCGCGAGCGCGTCAACTACGGCATCGCTCTCCTCCACGCCGGCAAAACGGCCGAAGGCGTAGCCGAGCTCGAAAAGGCCCAGAAGCAGGACCCCTCCATCCCGCACACCTGGTTCAATCTCGCCGTCGCCTATAAGAAGGATTCTCAGTTCGAGAAAGCCATCGAGCAGTTTCTGGGGATGACGAAGCTCGTCCCCGATGAGCCGATAACCCATTACAACCTGGGTGCGCTCTACAAGCTCACGAGCAAACCGGAAGAAGCCATCAAAGAGTTCGAGACGGCTTCGAAGCTCAACCCGAATCTGGCTGGACCCCACTTCCAGCTTTCCAATTCCTATCGTGCCGCCGGCCGCGCCGAAGATGCCGCGCGCGAGCAGGCGACCTTCCTCGAAATCAAGAAACGTCAGGCAGGCGCTGCTATTCCGGAAGACCTCGAGTGGAGTTTTTACGCCGAAGTCTTCGATGTCACCGATCCCGCGGGTGCTTCCGAAACCGATCCCGCTAAGCCGCTGAAGCTCGATGTCCAGAAACTCGCCGACGGCTTCGATGCCGCGAGCGCCGGTCTCACTTCTGCCGACATTGACGGTGACGGCAATCCTGAACTCATCGCCTGGTCGAGCACCGGTATCAAAATCTTCAAGAACGGTTCCACCACGCCGCTCGATGCCGGTCTGAATAATCTGAAAGACGTCGTCTCTGTAACTCCCGGTGATTTTAATAACGATGGTCTGTCCGATCTCGCCGTCGTTACCAAAACTGGCGCGGAACTCTGGATCAATCGCAAAGGCAAATTCGAAAAGTCACCTGTCGCCATTCCCGCCGGCCATTACGCCAAAGCCGTCTGGCTTGACTACGATCATGACTACGATCTTGACCTGTTCCTTCTCGGCGAAAACTCCGTCCTCCTTCGCAACAACGGCACGGCCGGATTCAGTGACGAATCGAAATCGTTTCCCTTCGTCTCCCTTGCAGCCGTCGACGCCACTGTGTTTGACGCCACGCCCGACACTGACGGCATGGATCTGGTTGTCGCTTACAAGGGCCGTCCCGGTGTTCTCTATCGCGACAAACTCGCAGGCAAGTACTCCGCTGAAGACCTGACTGCGATTCCTGGCGACGCCCTTTCCATCACGGCGATGGACCTCGACAACGATGGAGCGACCGACCTCGTCGTTTCCACCGCTTCCAGCGTTTTCCCCATCTTCAATCGCCGCGGCTCATTCGAAAAAGGCGCTACGCTCCTAGCCCCAGGTGTCTCGGTTACTCTGGCCGATCTCGAAAATCGCGGTATCGAAGACCTGACCGTATCCGGCTCGGTTTTCCGCAATGAAGGCCTGGGCAAATTCACCGAAACCAAACAAGCCTCTATCGGCGATGCTGCCGCCCTCACCTCGCTCGATTTCGATGCCGACGGCCGCAACGATCTTGCTGTCATCCAGCGCGATGGCTCTCTGGTGTACCTCCACAACACCACCGACACCGGCAACAAATACCTGCGGGCCACACTCCTCGGCGTCAAGAACGTCAAGCTGGCTTACGGATCGAAAATCGAAATCAAAGCCGGCCGTCATTATCAGAAGCGCACTTACACCGGCCAGCCCATCGTCTTCGGCATGCGCAGCGCGCCTGAAGCCGAAACCGTTCGCATCGCGTGGCCCAATGGGCTCATCCAGAACGAAGTCCACCAGGCCACCGGCAAAGCTTATACCTATAAGGAAGCCCAGCGCCTCTCCGGCTCCTGCCCCATGATCTTCACGTGGACCGGCTCCGAGTTTCGTTTCCTGACCGACGTTCTCGGTGTCGCGCCCCTCGGCGCCAGTTCCGGCGACGGCCAGTATTTCCCGGTCGATCACGACGAGTATGTGCAGATTCCCGGGGAAGCTATGGTTCCGCGCAATGGCAACTATGAAGTCCGCATCACTGAAGAGTTGCGCGAAGTCTCTTACCTCGATCGCATCCAGTTGATTGCTGTCGATCATCCGGCCAATGCTTCGCTCTACACCAACGACAAATTCAAGTCGCCGCCGTTCCCGGAATTCCGCCTCTTCGGTGTTACCGACCGCATCTACCCTAAAGCCGCCCGCGACGACAACGGTTCCAACGTTCTCCCGGCTCTCCTTCACAAGGACGGTAAGTATCCCGACGGCTTCTCGCGCGATTACACCGGCGTCGCATCCCTCCACCATCTCGACCTCGATTTCGGTAATGCAGCCGCAGCCAACAAGTCCGTCCTCATCCTCAGCGGTTGGGTCGATTGGGCCGATGGCAGCACCTTCCTCAGCCAGTCGCAACAATCGAAGGAAGGCCTGATCATGCCTTACCTGCAGGTGAAAAATGCCAAAGGCGAATGGCAGACCGTTATTCAGGATATGGGCATTCCGGCAGGTAAACCGAAAACCATCTCGGTCGATCTCACCGGCAAGTTCCTCTCCGCCTCGCGCGAAGTCCGCATCGTCACCAATCTCTGCGTTTACTGGGATGAGATCTTCCTGAGTGAGCAGACAGGCAAACCGCAAACTACTTTGTCACCGCTCGAAGCCACCTCGGCCGATCTTCATTTCCGCGGCTTCTCGCGCGCCATGATCCATCCCGAGCGCCGCCAGCCTGAGAACTTCATTTACGATGAAATCTCTTCCGTCTCCGCATGGAATCCGACGCCCGGCAATTACACTCGCTTCGGCGATGTCCGCGAACTACTCGGCGCCGTGGACGATCGTATGGTCATCATGGGTTCGGGCGATGAAGTAACTTTGAAGTTCGACCCGCGTCGTCTGCCCGCACTCCGTTCCGGCTGGAAGCGTGACTTCCTGCTCCTCGTCGACGGCTGGGCCAAAGATGCCGACGCCAACACTGCTTTCGCGAAAAGCGTGGGGCCGCTGCCTTTCCACGCCATGAGCGCGTATCCGTACTCGGCGGCAGAGCATTTCCCGGGCGACGCAGCCCACAGCGATTATCAAAAGCAATACAACATCAGACCGGCGCTGCGCCTGCTGCGCCCTCTGACCGAATAAGGGAGGATTTCGATGTCACCTACAACTAACTGGACCGAAGATCAGATCCGCGGCGAAATCAAACGCCTGATCGCCAACGTCACCGAACGTGAGCCGGATGAAATTCCGGACGGTGCTCATTTCATGGATGAACTGGGTGTCGATTCGCTGATGGCTATGGAAGTCATGATCGCGGTGGATAAGAAATTCAAAATCGATATCCCCGAAGAAGAGTTCAACAAGGCGAAGAACGTCAACGAATCCGTCGCGCTGGTTCAGCACTGGCTGAGTGCCCGCGAAGGTACTGCTGCCACGGCGTAAATGAGACGCGTCGTCATCTCCGGTATCGGGGTTATCTCACCCATCGGCGCCGGCAGCGGTAGTTCGGATCCCTTCTGGACCGCGCTGCTCGCCGGTAAGTCCGGCATCGCTCCGGTTACCTCCTTCGACACTTCGAAGTATCCGGTTCACATCGGCGGCGAGGTGCGCGACTTTAATCCCGATTGCTTTGTCAAAACACAAAAAGCCGCCGACATGGGCCGTGCTTCGCAACTCGCGATCGGCGCCGCCCGTCTCGCCTTAGCCGATTCCGGTCTCGATCTGCCTGCCATCCCGAAGCGCCGCATCGGCGTTTCCATGGGCACTACTTCCGGCGAACCTCTATTCGTCGAACAGTATAACGACGCGCGCCGCGCCGGTGGTGACGACGCCACCACGCCTGAGATGTTCGCGCGCTACCCTTGCCACGTCATCCCCACCCACGTTGCCGTTGAATTCGATCTGCATGGTCCGTCGATGATGATTCCGACCGCCTGCGCCGCCGGCAATTACGCTATCGGCTACGGTTTCGATCTCATTCGCACCGGTCGCGTCGACTATATGCTGGCCGGAGGTTCCGACGCCTTCTCCCGCATTCCTTACACCGGTTTCGCGCGACTCGGGGCCATTGCGCCGGAACGCTGCCAGCCCTTCGATAAAAACCGCAAAGGCATGGTCCCCGGTGAAGGCGCCGGCATCCTCGTTCTCGAGCCACTCGAATTCGCCCTCGCGCGCGGTGCTAAGATTTACGCCGAAGTTCTCGGCTACGGCGTCAGTTGCGATGCCCACCATATGACGGCCGCCCATCCTCAGGGCGATGGCCCCATGCGCGCCATGTCGAACGCCATGAAAGACAGCGGCGTCACTCCCACCCAGATCGATTACATCAGCGCTCACGGCACCGGCACCCCGACCAACGATCGTATTGAATCGCTCGCCGTCCGCACTCTCTTCGGCGACTATGCGCCCCAAGTTCCCATCAGTTCCATCAAGTCGATGCTCGGTCACACCATGGGTGCGGCCAGCGCCATTGAAGCCGCCGCCTGCGCTCTGGCTCTCGACACCGGCTGGATTCCTCCCACCATCAATCACGAGGAGCCCGACCCCGATTGCGGCCTCGACGTCGTTCCCAATCACGCCCGCCGGACCAACCCGAAGATCGTGCTCAATAACGCCTACGCTTTCGGCGGTAACAACGCCTCCCTTTGCCTCGGAAGGTATCAATAAACTTCCATGTCGCCTCGCGTCGTAGTCACCGGATCGGGTGTCGTCTCCCCCCTCGGCATGGGCGCCGAGCAATTCGCATCGGCTCTCTTTGAGGGTGCTTCCGCCATCGCCCCCAGCCCGCGTTTCCCCTCCACCATCACCGCCGAATTCGGTGAGATTAATCCCGCGCCCTGGCTCGGGAATAAAGGCGTCCGCGTGCTCGATCGCGGCACTCGCCTCCTCTGTATCGCCGCCCAGATGGCCCTGACTTCAACCGGTCTCTCTCAGGAGGGAGCCGCGGAAGGCGATCCCGAACTTGGTCTCGTCTGCGGCACGATTTTCGGCGGCGTCCACAGCATCGCGACTTTCGATTGGAGCAGTATCGTCGAGGGACCATCCATGGTCAGCCCCATGGATTTTCCGAACACTGTCATCAACGCACCCGCCGGCCAGGCTGCCATCAAACACAAGCTGCGCGGCGTCAACTCGACCGTCTGCGCAGGCCTCGCTTCCGGCCTCTATGCGATCAACTACGCGGCTGAATTCCTGCGCTTCGGACGCGCCCGCTATCTGTTGGCCGGAGGCATGGAAGAAGTCTGCGACGAAGCCGCCCTCGGCTTCACCAAACTCGGTCTCACCTCGGCATCACATTCGGTGCATCCGTTTGGGCGACAGCGCGACGGAACGGCAGCCGGTGAAGGCTCGGCGCTATGGATGCTGGAGACAGAGGAGACAGCGTTGGCGCGCGGTCAGAAGCCCCAATTCGAAATCTGTGGATTCGGCTCGGCTCACAACGGCCACGGTCCTTCCGGAGCTTCCTCCGCCATTGAACAAGCTCTCGAAGAAACCGGCATCGGCGCCGGCCAGATCGCCTGCATCATATCCAGCGCCAACGGTAGCCGCACAGGTGACGAAGCCGAATCCCGTGCTTTGCACGCAGTGTTCAACGGACGTCTCGCACAGATCCCCGTGTGCGCTCCGAAAGCTGCATTAGGAGAAGCCATGGGCGCGTCAGGTGCGTTTGGAGCGGTAGTAGCCGGACTCGCGCTGGAACGCCAGTTGGTCCCGCCGACTGCGAAATTCCTCTCGACCGATACCGGGCTCAGCTTATCTTCCGCAGCCCAGCCCTTCTCCGGCGATTACGCGCTAGTGAATGCGTTCTCCTGCGACGGCAACAATGCGGCGTTGATCATCCGCCGCTGGAACTCTTAGAGCCCCGCCCTCTTCAGCATCTCCAGAAACTGCCTCCGCGTCCGCATATCGATCGACTCCGCCGCCAGCTTACCCGATCGGTCGTACACAAACGTCTTCGGAATGCCCCGGACCATGAACTCTTCGTTCACTTTTCTTCCCGGATCGAGCAGGACTGTATAGCTCACGGGATGCTCCCCGAGGAACGACGTAACTTTGCTTCGATCCTCGTCGCTGATCGCAAGAATCACCAAACCCTTGTCCTTGAATTCCTGGTACAACGCATCCAGATCCGGCATCTCCTTCCGGCAGGGGGGACACCACGTAGCCCAGAAGTTCACCACCACTACCTTGCCTTCAAGCTGCCGCAGCGTCCAGCTTTTCCCGCTGAGATCTGTCAGTGTGAAATCGAGATGTTGCCTTAGGTCGTCAGCGGCATCCAGACTCTTCAGTGCCGCCCGAAAGCGCGGATCGTCCACCGACGCCTTGACGTGTTCATAACGCACCAACTGCGCCAGCGTAAAGTAAGGGTCGTCCGACGTTGCCGGTTTTTCGCGCAACGCCCCAGCCAGCGTGGCTGCTGTCTCCTGCAAAGTGTCGTGCCCCGGATCGCCTTCCGTAACCAGATTCGCCAACTGAAGCGCAAGTTCCTCCTTGCCCGCCGTCACGGGCAAATTCCGGATCTCAACGGCCAGTGTTTTCGTAGCGCCAGGACGTTGCGAATCCGGCAGCGCGCGCAAACCGTGGATCCGCTCCGCGATCGGCTTTTCCGCGCCCGTCCACTCGATCTTCGCTTCCTGAGCGAAAACCGAACCGGCGCAAACCAGCAGTGCAATCGTCAGCCTCATTGACTCAAACATACAACGATCCCGGTCGTTTTGTTCGAGGTCGCAGGCCGATTACGCCTTGAGTTCTTACTTCGCCGCGTAGCCGGTGAGCGAATGACTGTGGGCCGCGTAGTACGTGCCGGCGTCGTTCAATTCCGGCTTACCCGCCGTCACATGGCAGAAAGTACAGGCTTTCCCTTCGGTTTTCGCATAGGCCGGGGTTGCGTAGGAAGGTGTTACTGCCGTCCACGCCAAACCGGCGATCAGCACCGCAACCGGAACCACGGTCTTTAGAATTTTCAGCGCAATGGGTCGTTTCATGAATACTGCGACTGCAATCGTTGCGCCAGCCGCATGTCTGCTCCCCCGCGTGGCCAGGCCGCTCGTCGACCGGCGCTCGGCAGCGTGGTGACAGTCAGGATAGTAACGATATGTGGTCAGTCGACGGCGCATGGCCGCGCAAATCAGGGCAAACGGTCTTTACAAATCCCGTGCAATCGGCCCGAAACGAACTTATGGATCAAGCTGGATATCAGCGTCTGGTACGGCAAGCCTTCTTCAGGAGCTCTCTTCTGAAATGCCTCCAGATCTCTCCCCGAAATCCGAATGTTGACCCGCCGGTCCTTACGAAATGTCGCGGCCCCATAACGGCTGTACCGTTTCCGCTCTTCTTTTATGCCGGCGACAGACTGCCATTCGCCCTTTTCCACGGAATCCAGAATATCTTTCTCACTCGCATCGAGCTTCATAATTTTTGGCGCCTCCCCATGAAGATATCGGCGTGTCGCTTTTCGACTCGGAATGATTGTCTTGACCATAACGAACTCGTCTTCCTCGATGCAGTGCACCTGGTAAGCATAGTCCTCAATCTGCACGATAGATATACGCTGCCCGCTGTATCGCTCCTGATCGGGATGCTCAACGATATCCAGGACGTCGCCTCTCTCAATATTCCGACAGAATATCGGTATCCGGAATGCATTTGTCCATCAAAGGGCGAGCCGCTGTTCTTTGGTAGGCCGCCGCCTTTCGGTGTAGGCAAGCGAAACAACCTCGTCAATCAACGCGGCATCTCCGGGCTGCTGAAAAGGTCGAGGCCTTGCTCAAAAACGGTCGGCGTCTCCGGTTCCCTTTTTGGCGCTGGAGCAACGGCCGTCCGTTCACTCATGAGCCGTTCCAGCAATGCTTCCACGAAACACCTTGCCTCCGCGCTTCGTCGGTGATGCGGGCTTCGGTTTCGCGTGAAATGTCGATACTCATAAGAACTGCTGCGTCGCTCAGGGTACGCCAAAGGTTAGGCGCCGACACGAGGGCGAATTGGGCGTTTTACGTCAAGGTGCCGGATGAGCGGTGACAGGCCGACTTGTCGGTAGTAATCCCCAGCCGGCAGATTTGAACGCGAAAGCCCAAGCGCGCATCACTTCGATTCGCGCCACGCAAGAGCGGCGCCGTTGCCCACATCACAAGAGCGCAATCCGTGGGATAATCGTCGCGATGCGCGAGCTTCGCGGCGTGATGGTGCCGCACGTAATCGACAGCACGCACCCCAACCTTAAACAACGAGCGCTGCTGTTCGACGCAATGCATGTGATCGGTCTGAATAATGCAATGCAGCATTTGGACCGCGTGTTGGCGCGACATGCTGAATTGGGCGGAGAGAGCAATTGGCCGGAACGAAGGGCGGAACTTGAATACCTCATCGAGCGCGGATTCCTGATTGACGAGAAATCCCATGAGCAGCCGACGGAAGTATCTCAGCAAGGATTTTCGGAAGATGAACAAGAGATGGCACTCCGGAGATGGCTGTCGCTGGCAGTTCGATCAGTCGCCTCCAACCTTGAGCTCAAATCGATGCGCGCCGTACCTGTTTATGATTCCATCGACCAGTTTCATTTCGGCAATATCAATCAAAGCACCGGCAACTTACGGTCTGCTGACGTTTTGACCGTTGCACTGGAGGCGTTTCCTGTGCCGGGCGGAGATAGCTCCTGGGCTGACATCCTCGATTTCAAAGCAGCACAGCAAAACAATAGATGGGCTTTCCGCCGTTTCCTTCATGATGTTGTCAGCGAGCGCCAAACAGAGGCCGAGATTCGCGACGATATTGAGTGGACGATCAACGAGTACACGAAGGAGCTGGACCGTTTCCAGCTGAAGCGCTCCGTCACCTTTATGGAGACCTATATAATTCCGACGGTCGAAGCCCTCGAAAGCTTCAAACCCAGCTCGTTTCTCAAAGGGATCGTCTCGATCAAGAAACGCAAGATCGAGCTGCTTGAGGCCGAGGCACGGGCGCCTGGACGGGAAGTCGCGTATGTTTTTGACGCTCGACGGCGATTCGGCGCAGGTCAGAGCTAACGGATATGCGCGAGTTACACGGGGTTGTGCGGTTTGAATGCTCCGAAGAGCAGTTAAAGCGACAGGCGATGATCTTCGATAAGTTTCACGTCGTTCATATGGGCCAGTGGTTCGGACCGCCGACCGATGCAAAAAGAACGGCTGAATGGGAGTTTCTTGAATCTCGCGGCCTTACAGAGAAAGTGCCGGACAATTTCCAAGACGAGACCAACATGGCGGAACTCTTCAGCTTTTCCGGTTATCGATCTGATGGAGACGTGCTCGATTCATACGTGCGATATGCCGCATCCAAGTACTCGGAGTCCGATCGGGACATAGTGCCGATTTGCAAATATCCTCTCCCATCCGGCCCTGATCCAGCTCCCGAGATGCTGGCTAGCTTGCAACGAGCACGTCCGGGTTTTGGGACAATGGAGCCGTCCAAGAAAAGATCAATTGAGCTGGTTTTGGACGTCGCCGTTGATGCGCTTCCGTCTCCAGATGCAAACTGCGCTTGGGATGACGTCATGGCCTTCAAAGCGGAAATGCATGACAAGCAATGGGCCTTCCGGCGGTTCATGAAAACGCTGGCGACGAAGCGTCAGACCGAGGCCGAGATTCGCGACGATCTGGAATGGTCGCTCAACGAATACACGAAGGCGATGGCACTCCACAAGATCAAAGCCTCTCAGAGCTTTGTTGACGTTTTCGTCATCACACCGCTCGAAATCCTCGAAAACCTCGTGAAGTTCAACTGGTCGAAGATCGCCAAGAGCGCGCTTCAGGTGCGGAAGCGGAAGGTCGAGCTAATGGAAGCTGAAATGAAGGCACCGGGCAGGGAATGTGCGTATGTTTTCGAGGCCCGGAAGCGGTTTGGCGGTTGAGCCGTCCTCTACTCAATGGATCGGCGTCACTCCAGAATGGGAAGTGTGCCGTCATCGGGCATAGCCAAATAAGACTTGAACCAAAAGTCATCTATGGCCGGCAGTGCTTGGCGATGGGCTTCTGCATACTGCTTTCCGTAGTGGATCATTAACATGCAGGGTAGCCTAATCAGGCTGATGTCATCCGTCGCCAAAGCCCGCTTCAGATGTGAACTTGCCTCGTAGAAATCTCTTAGAAACCCTTGTCGATCGATCGCGTACACCGTTGTCTTGTCGTGTTCAAAATACTGGGCAAAACGGTCTTTGTGAATATTGACGAGAAGCAAAGGCATTGTTTCGCGGGCTTTGGCGGCAAACACAGGATCAGCTCGGTTTTCTGCGTCTTCGATAATGCGAATGGCAGTGGCGGCGCACCGTGCATTTGCGAGAAGCTCATCGGCCAGTTCTCGCGATATCCTCTTCGTGAGTACCGTGGCGGCGATCCATGGCTTGACGTACTCCATGGCGATGTTGCCCAAGATTCCGAACAGCGCGCCCGTGCTTGCGGAGATCAATATCTTCACCCATTCCGGCATTCCACCCGCAGGCGGTTGCAGCGTGACGTTGATCGGCGGAAGCTGTTGCGTGGCGGCTTGGAGGAGCATGAGCATACGGATGATTGTATTGCGCCGCACAACTTCGTGATTCTTGCTGTGATGCCGGATTGTCTTCGGCTCTCGATGGCTTCACAAAATTTGTTAACTCTCCGGGCGGGGTCCTGACGGCGGGCGCTGTGCAGGCCGGCCGACATCGGTTGCTACCTTCATAATTCAGTAAGGACTTAGAAGCCCAAACGAGTTCGCCTTTTGGGGATTCTTAGACGAAGCCTTACCGTCCCTCCGGGCCCCCATATTGAGTCGCCACAGGCTTGAGCGACTACGTTTCAATAACCCGCCACTCGGAAAAGGTCAGATCCCGGCGTCCTGAGGAATTAAGAACGATAAACGCTATGACCCTATCTGGGGTGACGCGGCGCGCGAGTGCTGGGGGAGAACGAGATTAGACCGCCGGGTCACTTCAGATAGGGGCGTTTGAACGAGGCCGCTC